>Ga0228711_1000140_pt1 | contig 66122 bp, 22 predicted proteins | sample MedpolnodulmetaG_2_FD_177996 | JGI IMG/M metagenome (GOLD analysis project Ga0228711, IMG submission 177996) | Root nodule microbial communities from Medicago polymorpha collected in Santa Monica, California, United States - brown nodules | ecosystem: Host-associated > Plants > Roots > Nodule...
AAAAGAATATCTTTAAAAACTACATTTTTCGTAAAGTCTTCATCTTCTCCTTCTATTTTCCCTTCTTTAATGAGAACTTTTGTTGAATTTTGAGAAACTCCTCTTGATAAAGCTACATATAATTGACCATGGATGAAAACATGTCATTTAAGATAGATTCCGACATTGGAAATGGTCTATCCTTGTGACTTATTTACGGTAATTGCAAAACTTAGTATAATGCAGAACTGTTTTCTACTAAGCACAAAGGGAAATCCTGAACTCGCATTTGTTTTTAATTTAATTTTAGGCAAGAATGCTCTTTTTCGAGCGTTGCTTTCTACTAGGACTTCCACATCCAACATATTCTTAAATAAACCACGACATAACAATCGTGTTCCATTACACATACCATATCTAGGGTCTATGTTTCGCAACAACATCAAAGGTGCGCCTTTTTTTACCTTTAAAATATGTGGTGGAATACTTCCTTGAGCAATTGAGTTTAAGAATTCATGTTGATATAAGTTATGAGTATTCCCTTCAACCTCGTCAAATGACAACAAATAATGTTCGTCTCTTGGAAGATTGATAATTATGTCATTCAATTTTTTAACATCATCATTTGTAGGTGTAATTATGGCTCTTTGCTCCATTTAGGTTTCCTCAATTTATTCCTTTTCACTTTATTGATGTGTGACATGTGGCAAATGTAAAAACAAGGGTTGAGATTAAAAGCTTTGGCATGAGCACCTTTTTAATGAAAAGTAAAACAGGCTCTCTTGCAAGATGTCAAGCTCCTGTTGAACGTGCACTCTTTCCTTATATTATAGTAGATACATACTTATATAACAAACTCACAATTAAATTAACATTTACAATCATATAGATCATATATTATTTATTGAACCTTTGGTACTAAATATGATGCGCTACGTAGGTGGATCGAGGGGCTTGGTAGGCCTACTTGTTGCACTATGAACGATCTAGGTGTAAAAAAAATGAATAATATAAAATCGCTTGAATTAACATCTTATGCACTTTTATTAAACTATGTTAAGTTTGATGTGTCATAATAGGATATCATATAATTCTAAATTGAAGTAAAGTTTTATAGAAATGTTCTACGTGAGATATTTTCCTAAATAGTTTTTAAACCATATTTAGGGTTTGAGTGTCAAAATATATCTATTAAAAATATATAATAAGCTCTAATCCTAGGCCCCTTAAGCATTCTCTCTGAAAATTGCTTATGTTGCATACTTTTAGAAATTCCAAAACAACATCATTCCATGAACATCTACGAAAGGAAAATATATGTAATCACTAAAACAAGAAATATTAAAATAAAAGATACTAAATATATATTAATAACTAATTGTCATTTTTTAACAAAAGTCATGGTTTAAATAATATATCTCATAAAGTGGTAGTTTTGTAAATTTATATAAATAGAAAATATAATAATATTATTAAAATAGATCGGCCATATTTTGACAAAGTAATTTACACTTGTAAAATATTGAGTTCTAAATATTTTCATTCAAATAATGAGTTCTAAATTTTTTTATTTAAATGTTTTTCCTTATAATACTTTAAGAATTGAACAAATTGAATAAGAAAATAAAATGAATTTTGTAAATTCCATATGAAAATATTTCAACTGTTATCACAAGAACTATTTTTATTTTACTTTTAGGAACAAGAACTGCCTTATTATCCATTCGAAAAGGAACTAACTTATAATGAATAATGAATATAAACAAATTTATTAAAAATTGAAGTTAGATATTTCATTCCCGAAAGAAAAATTTCATCTATTATCTATTAAAAATAAAAATAAAATACATAGAGGGTCTGAATCAAGTTCTCTCAAGCATTCTCACAAAAAATTGATTATCTAGCATCTTTTGAATTTCAAAAATAATATTATTTGATTTGAAAGCCGCTAATTTGTGTGTCCAATTTTTTTTTATGGCGGCTTTGTTATTATTCTGAGCCAAGTCTTGGCTATTTTGTGTGGTTTACATGAACTGACCAAACATTTCCTTGAGTTGTGATGGTTTCCTATGTGGCGGATTTTGTGTGGGGGTTTGTGTAGGATTTAGAGTAAAGTTGTTGTTGCACTTCAAATTGGGATGGTATTTCCACACACTGTTGTAGGTGTTATAAAATGGGTTTCCTCTTTGATTATTTCCCATGTAATTGGCTTATTTATATGCACATTCGAGGAAGCATTATCAAGATTCATGACATTAATGGCATAAATCACACTTCAACACTTATACTTGTGAAGGTTTGATAGAAGAAGATGCCAACGATTTTGTGAAAGGTTTAAAGTGTGCAACCATAAGTTTGTGACTTGCCATCAAAGTATTCTGGGTGTCATGCTCTAGAACCCACCTCTTCCTATCACCCAAATACTTAATTTGAGCCATATTCTCGACTAGGTCTTTGACTTAAGTAACTGACTTTGTCTTCCGAGCACCTCCAACTGAAGCATTCAACAACATTCTAGTATGAGCTCTTAACCCTTAATTAAACATTTGCATTTGGTTAAGCTCATCAATATTGTGTCCAGGGTACCTCTTCAACAATAATTTTAAGGGATCCTAAGTGCCACACAACGACTCTGCATTACCTAGTTCAAGTGAGTGATTTCAACATGCTTCTCCATGAATTTTGTTACCAAAAAGAATTGCTCCAGGAACTTTTCCTTCGGATCAACCTAGGTTTCAATAATACCACTAGGAAGAGATAATAACCAATCCTTCACTCTTTCTCCCAAAGCATGAGGAAATGTCTCAACCTCTTATGAACTTCAAATATTCCCTCGGGACATCAGTACTGACAAGTTCTGTAGAACTTGCTGAGATGTTCGTTTGGATCCTACAATGCCCCTCGATCTTACAGATGTTCTTTCAAGATGGTCAAAATAGTGTTTTTGATATCAAAGGAAATTGAGTCCGCTGGATGGGAATAGAACCAGACATCTGAGAGAGTAAGGCCCGACACGTACAAACTTGTGTCATTAGTAGGTGCAACTCAACAACTGGTAGGAAATAAAACCCCACAGACTCATCAGTTAAATAGAAGACATAAAACTAATATTTGAATAATGTTTGACCATTAATTAATTCCAACAAATAAATAGAGGGGATTCGAGAATCTCAACCGCCGTTAACTTTCTGCAATCAAAACAAGTTATTTCTAAACTCTTGCTAACATATCAATTTGCACAAACTCCCCCTTTATCTTTTATTTTAGGGTTAATATGATTTTACCCCCTGCCATTTGGGTGAGTTTTAGTTTACCCCCTATCAAAAAAAAGTTTGGAGATTCTCCCTTGCCATTAGAAGATTCTTTGGTTTCCACCCCTAAGTCATCTGACTGGATTAATGAGATGATGTGGCGCGCTTATGTGTTATGTTTTTTAGTTTTGATTTTTTTTCTATTTCTATGTGGCGTGCTGGTTTGTCTTTTTCAATATTTTGACCATTTAATTTTTTTATTAATTAATAATTATTTGAAAAAAAACAAGTACATATCATTAAAATCATCTCTCTTTCATCCTTCACCATTTCCATCATTAAATTCAAACCTATAAAATGACGATTGCGCCCCCGCATTTTCATATGCTTGGGGTGCACAACATATGCTTGAGCGCATATGCCTCTTTGCAAATGCATAAGGCGCATTTTGCATGCCCTAGGCGCATGGTAGCATTTTGCCATGCCCTAGGCGCATGCTCTTGTGCTTCTTGGTCCAATTTCTTCGATCTTCGTCGTTTTTAGGTCTTCGTCTTCAAATAACTTGCTGCGGAACTTGAAAACAAAATTCCTTCCTATTTAAAGTCTCAGGAGGCCTCTTGAATCTTCATTCTTGTCTTTCCAAAGTCTTGACGATTCTTCAATTGTTCTTGATTTGCCGATTTGCATGATTTCTTCGTTAATTACTTCAAAAACTTCCTAAAATTGCTATGTTTTGGGAAAACTAGAATTACATACTCAAATATAGAAAACATTACAAGAGTCCCGAAATCATAGGCACTCGTTCTAATACTTCTCCTTTTTGCTACTAAAATCTATTGAAAATAACTGAAAAACATGCTAAGAATAACGTAAGATGACCTGTCATCAAGTCACAATCTTCTTGGAAGGAATTGGCTTTTGGTATTAAAAAAAACCGGCTTTTTATCTTTACTTTATACAAGAAAAATAGTCTAACTTTACATATTCTATACATAACATTTACTGTAACATGTTATCAATCCTATTTTTCTCTATCTTAATTACTTATTCATCATTTTATCCTACATATCGTCATACATTCATCTTAATGCTTAGTTACCCTGTAACTACAAAACATCCATACATAATGTGTTCTTTAAATTATCAATCTCATATTAACAATTATTTCATCAAACGTCTTTTGTACATGCAATTCTATCAAACTAGTTCCAAAATTTAGTTTTCTACCATCAGACCTCAACTTCAACTCTTTAAGTAAAAAATAGGTACAATACTTCCCTAGGTCCTTTAAGTTTCACGTTTGTTTCAGATAGGTCCTTTAAGTTTCTAAAGTTTCAGATAGATCCTTTAAGTTTCGAGTTTGTTTCGGATAGGTCCTTTAAGTTTCTAAGGTTTCAGATAGGTCCTTTAAGTTTCAAGTTTGTTTCAGATAGGTCCTTTCTATCAACCTCCGTTAAGCCAAAGTTGATATGTCCGTTAAGCGAAACTCGAAACTTAAAGGATCTATCTGAAACCTTAGAAACTTAAAGGACCTATCCAAAACAAACTCGAAACTTAAAGGACCTATCTGAAACCTTAGAAACTTAAAGGACCTATCTGAAACAAACATGAAACTTAAAGGACCCAGGGAGGTATTTGGCCTAAAAAATATTCTAGAAAGATTAGAATGCCTAGATTACATAAATTATTTTTGTTATCAGGTTTAAGTATCCAACTGGTTCAATTTTCCTTCAAATCATGTATAAGTACATCCTTTAAATAAAAGTATAGGTACATAAACATGGCATAAACCTTTAACCAACTTGTAATCTGGGTAACTCTTAATTTGCTTAATGGAATTCAACGTTTAATTTCAAGTTTAATTTCAAAATGATCTCTACTTTTCAACTCATGAAACTCATCGTATTTGCTTTCTAAATGTTTCATCATTTATTAACATAAGTAAAACCCGAAACTATTATATTGTATTTGTTTCTTTAAATTTTGTATACATCACCATACTCAATCATGATCGACAATTTGCGATTCAAATACCTTTTAGAATTTATATTATTCTAGAAAGCAATATTACGATGCATTCATCATATTCATTCAACTATCTAACACCTAATTTTTTATTTTTTATTTAAAAACACTTATGAGAACAAAATATTATTAAAAAAATCGTAGAAAGTGCATATTAAACCATGTGAATTTATTACTACATTTGATGATTGAGAACAAACACAATAACAATAGGGAAATAAATAGAACACAAACAAAGAAACAAAAAAAATACATTTATGGTTATCGAAATCTCTAAGTACTTTCATTAGTGTCAAGTTGATTCATCTTTGAAGTAATTTCCTTCAGCTTCACATTAATTTCACATGCTAGATCAATCAAAACATTTGTGTTCAAAGTGTTGATAAATTTTTCTTGAACAAGACATGGAAAGCTATAAGAAGCTATAGCATACCCCAATCTTTGTGGTTCATCTTTTTATTCTATTACTTGGACAATGCATACTTACACTTAGTTGAACCACCTGAAGATACGTAGTGTTTTACAAACCAATTATGTAGATATATATTGTTAACTTCACTATATAGATAGTCATTTGATATTTTTTATATATATTATTTTGTTTTATTTTTAAAATACCATTTTTATAAAATTCAAACTATTTATTTGTTTCTAAAATTTCTTCACTAAATATAATTCATCATATGTTTTGTCAAATTTAATATAATTTTTTTTGTAGATGATATATTAATAGGAAACATTTAGTATTTTTTGAATGAATATTTATTCGTCTTCCTCTTTCTTCATGTTGCCTTTTCCCGTCGTATGCTTTTTACGACTCGAAACCCCCATTTTATTACATTAATTTCAAAATAAAGTTAATTAATATTTTTATAAAACATAAGCCACATAATAGTATTCAACAATTTTTTTCTTTCTATTTTTATATCAATTTCTGCATTTCCATTCTTGTCAATTAGAATCAATTACTTGTAAATTGAATTTCACGTCAGTATATTTCACTCAAAATGTCAACCCCAAATTAACAAATGCAAGATGAGGAAGATTTTGAGTGCTAACATCGAGCCGTTGAAATTTTGGGGCCAAAATTATTGAACAATTGTGAAGATTGGGTGCTAAAATGGAAGAATTGACTAATTCAAAAGAAAAGAAAGAGAAAAATGAGTTGTTCAAGTTTGAGATCCATCTAAGACTCTAGAATAGAGAGAGTTTCAAATTCAAGAATAAAACTAAAATCATACTAGAGTTTAGGTAGAACAAGATAAATAAACAAATTGAAAAATAATACAGCAAAGTTACAAATCTGGTCAAATGATGAACTTAATTTAGAAAAATGGTAACATATGTCTTTAGATCATAACTTAGCAAATTAATGATGAAAATTTTGTATTGAAAATTGTTCATTACATTTTTTTAAAGAGTTCAAGACATAATTTCTATTTCTGACAGCAAGCGCTTCACATTTACCTCACAAGATTGGTAATGTTGCTTCCAACTCAGGTGCAATGAGTGTCGTTGTTCCTCATAACGCAAGGAGTCACATGGTTACCTTGTAATACCGTAAACCCTTAAAACAATAAATCATGTAAATAATACAAATCATACAAAGGATTTAGATGTTACTTCTTCTGTATCTTCAAAACATGCATAAATATTTATTTTTCTCAAAACATCGCAGCAGAATAATATCATACAATATATAATAAAATCTCCAAAATAGCCAAGTCACATAATCATAATCCATCACCAAAATAAAACTCCAATCTCAACATGCTGAGTGATAAATATCATAAAGTCATAAAATAATAATAAACAGACGCCCTAATCAGAGCCCGACACACTAAGACTCCGAAAGCAAAAGACGAGGTAGCTCCAAAGTTAGCCTCCAACATACTCACCAAGCAAAGCAACAACTAATAGTGCATGTCGTCTACCCATTTATACAATTAGGCAGACAGTTAACCAAACGATCACTAGGGGTTAGATAACAATCAATAATTAAAGTAGAATCAAACATAAGCATTCAAAAATTTCATGCATAGCACATATACATACTCAACATTCCTAGAATACTAACTCCACGTGAATATTATCTTTCCCCTATCATATCATATCAACATATCATATCTAGCGAAAAACGGGTTGTTGCATACCTTAGGTACCCTCATGTACTCAAACCTATTTAAATGTAGCGTATGAGGTGAAAATCTCATGTACGGTTCTGTGATAGAGATGGAATTGAGAAATAACCATCAACTATAACCCCAAAAGAACCAGATTCCGTAAACAACATCGAGGAAGAATGAAAGGAAAAGCCTATCGAGGTAATAAAATTTCCTTCGGAAAATATGCTCTTCAGGCACTTGAGCCCGCTTGGATCACATCTAGACAAATAGAAGCATGGCGACGGGCAATGTCACGAAATGTTCACCGAGGTGGGCAAATATGGGTACACATATTTCCAGACAAACTTGTTACAGTAAAACCTACCGAAACACGTATGGGTTCGGGAAAAGGATCTCCCGAAGATCTTTGTTTGAAAAATCCACAACATGGCATACTTAATTGTAATGTCGATGCCTCTTTTTTGGAACAATTTAATAGAACATGAATATATGTTTGCATTCGTGATGACAAAGGTGCTTTTGTGCTTTCCAAGACGGTCCTGATTACCCTATGTGTTTTGTCCTGGTGGGGCAAGCCTTGGGCCTTTTCTATGCTCTGGAATCATTGAGTGATGTGGGTTTCGATAATGTAGTTTTCGCCTTGGATTCCAAGATAACTACAGATGCCTTCAATAATCACTGTGTTGATGTCACATAGTTTGGTCATGTTCTCTGCTTGCAGAGGTCTTTTTACCACAAAGTTTACCAACTTTAAGGTCAAGTTCAATCAACAACAAGCAAATGAGGCAGCTCACAATCTGGGGGATTGTCGCATTATTGGCTAGTCCCACTATTTACACTAATGTACCTTGTTGTATTGAACAAATCATTATTAATGAAATGCTATAATCATCTTTCTTTCAAAAAATGAATGTTGATGTAATTAGGAAGAAGTTTATTTAGCTGTAAGATCGTGTGTTCAACTCATGTTGTCAATGTAAGGATCTCTTTGATGAGTGATTGATTAAGTTGTAAAAATTAAACTCTTGAATGATTATGTAATTTTTTTTTAAAGATTTTTTTTTGAAAGAAATGATTATGTAATTATTTATTTTTTATTTTTTGATGATTATTTTTTTTTTCATTGGGTATAAATTCTTCACTAAAAAAATGGAATAAAAGATTAAAAATACATATTTACCCTTCACATGCTCAAGTTTCAACTTCATCTTACACCTTGAAACACTTTCGTTTTCACTCTCCCAAACACAGAAAACGCAGAATCTTCACAAAACAGAAAATTAGGGTTTCGAATCGCTGTGATGGCACTGTACGGACGAGTCAAATCAGGGATCTCTCTCTGCAACAAATTGGGGCTTCTTTCTTCTCAGAGATCCACTCTTCAACGCTCTCTCATTGCTCCTTCCATTTCTCAGGTCAATAATCCCTTTTCAATTTCAATCTCTTATTCAACGCTATGGATTATCCTTTGATTTTTTGATTCAATTCGTTAAATCAATGTTTGATATACTTGTAGATCGTTTAAGCTTCGAAATTTGTAATTTTTTGACCTTTTGATCAAATGGGTCAGATTTAGATTTTGATTTTGATTTTTATGAGTGGTTGTTTGAGAAATGACCTAATGTATTAAATTGGTGATCCATTACTTGACATTATATATTTTGGTTTTCAAAATTTACATTTTTTATTAACTTATTGATCAATGGGTTAGATTTACAACTTGATATTTTCTGGAAAATAAAGTTTCTTATTACTGATTTTTATGTGTGGTTGTTTGAGAAATGACCCCTTTTATGCATAGGAAGGATTAAATTGGTGATCCATTTTTGTTGGAAAATGTTTTCTCTTCGATATATATATATTTTTTTACATCCATTTTTATGAGTGGTTGTGTGTGAAATGGCCCTTTTTAACTTGGTCATTTGTTTACGTTAGAAAGATGTTTTCTACCGTTTTTAGTGTTTTGTTATTGTTGCTGTTGTTGTTGCTCTTGGACATGTGATTGAAGTGTATGAACTTGCATTGTCATTATGTGTCGATTGTTTTGATGTTTCAAGAGTGATTCTTGTGCACTGTATTTAGTTGTCTGCGTCATATTTCAGTTTTTTATGTTGTTGGATGCAATTGTTCATTTTCATCTTATGCTTGTGCAGGCCACTAGAAATTATGCTGATGTGCCGGGGGCTAGGGAAGCCAAGATTAAGGTAATCAAATATATTGGTCTTGAATTGTGCATTCTTTTCTATGAAAAATTCTATTTTTTCCTCCTGGTTCAGTAGTTGTTTATTGATTTTTTAATTTATGTTTGTTAATTTTGTTTTACCATGTAGTTCTTTTTATTGGATTGATTTTTATTTGTCTTGTTGATTTTTCATTGTTGTTTTAGGTCCCTATCGCTATGTTTGGAGGTTCAGGAAACTATGCTTCTGCTTTGTATATTGCAGCAGTGAAAGCTAATGCAGTTGAGAAGGTTGATTCCGAGCTTCTTCAGTTCGTTGAAATGGTAAAGGGTAGTAAGATAACTTCACAGTTCATTAAGGACATATCTGTAAAAAAGGATGTCAGATTAAAAACCATCGAGGATATTGCAAGCAAAGCTAAGTTTTCTGAAACTACAAAGAACTTCCTTGGTAAGATAGGTTTTTACTTATGATATTATTGTTTTAATTAGATTATTGTTTCATTTATGTTGCCAAAGTAAGTTAAAACTTGAAATGTTTTAATTTTTATGACTTTATTATATGCTTGGGTTAGAGAAATTGTTACATTTTAGTTTTCTTTAATGCAAAAAGAAATTGCACGTCAATGATGTAAGCATCTACATTCACTTTCTGATGCAATACAGAGATCTAATGTTAGTTACAAACTTATTACATTGGGTTTTATTTTCCCTAGACAAAATATGAGGTACAAGTGTATATTATGGAATGGGATGGGATGAGTTGAGTGTTTTCAAAGATTGATTAGATGGCTTTATTGCATTTTGAGCCTCTTTGGTTTATTGTTTCTTGCACAACAAAATGATCCTTCAAACAAGTTTCACGAAATTTATGTTCTAATTGGTGCCCTTCAGGAATGCCAATAATCTGAAAAATTGAGTTAGTTATTAACTTATTCTCACTTGGATGGTATAACTGGAATAATAGCCCATCAGGAATGCCAATAATCTGTAAAAAATTGAGTTAGCTATTAACTTATTCTCACTTGGATTGTATAACTGGAATAATAGCCCTTCAGGAATGCCAATAATCTGTAAAAAATTGAGTTAGTTATCAACTTATTCTCACTTGGATGGTATAACTGGAATAATAGCCTTTTCTGGGTTGATTTCTAGTCACAAATGTCACACAAACCTCAGTCTAAAGTGGCAAGTTACCAGTTTTGATATATAATCCACTGGAATGATACATGTGAATTTCCTGCTGTCTCATCAACCCTGAAATGGATGTGAATGATTTTTTTTCCTCATAGCCTCTATCACATAGCATTGTGCTACATTTCTCTGTATCTATTTTTTAATTTTCTACATGAAGTTTTCCTTGCTTTCATTTATACGTCTTTATTTGGTCATGTTATGTGAGTACAACCAAATTATTGAAAGCCAATTCTGCTTGTGAAGAGCTCACATATTTCACTGAGTTATCTGTATTTCTTCAATTTACTGTCCTTATCACCCATTTACCTCAAATGTTTTGATAAAATTATTTCCAATTTTAATATCAAGTAAACAAGTAAATTAAGGATATAAAATGCCGAAAAATATTCACTTTCAACAAATTTTCTCCTGTTCATAGATGTTAATTTGTTTTTCTTTCAGTCGTCTAGCACCTGCTATAGATATACTGTTACTTGAAGTTGGAGCTCTTATTAAATTGATTTTACTATCTAGTCTAGTACCATTAACTAATTCAATCCATTGATGCATTACATAAAAATGAAAAGTAGCTCTTTTTTAAATAGTTTACCATCTAGTTTAGTAGCATTAAATAATTCAACCCATTGAGGCATTACATAAAAATGGAAAGCGCTCCTGTTATAGTGCTAAAAGATGTGCTGTTGCATATTGTAATCCTATAATACTGTTTGCAGTCATTGGACTCAACTCTGTGTATCAACGGGCTTCATATATTTTGCTGGATTATGTATTCCTTAATCCGCAGATTAATAGTTTGTGTTAGAACCTGCTGCATACAAGAATTCATATATGTGGTGGTTCAGACTTTTCTTTTCTTTTCTTTTCTTTTGTACCCACCCACTTAGAAAGTACACATGGTCATTCAATAATAATATAATGTTAGTCTACAATATGTAATGTCAGTATTTGGGTGTTTTATACTAAGTTGTCTTGGAAGACTATTAGTCTTCTAGTTACACAATTATCCTTTCAGCAGGACTTAACTATTTCCTTAGTACAATTAAGTATTTTGTTGTGTTATAGTTATAGGATATGAAAATATCTTTTAACATCTTGATATATTATATTAATTATCTCATACACGTTCAGTTTAATCTTGGGGTATCTTTGACTATCTCCACAAATTACTTTTAGTATTTATTGTTTTTATCATGATTTGTTTCCCTATTTAATTGGATTTGGAGTCTTGGATTAGTGTAAGGGTTAGTGTTAATTTTTTTGTATGAAATCATAATCATCAATAATGATATACCATATTCATAGTTCAAAGACTTCATTCTCTCTTTTCCCTTGTGACGTAGAATCCTATAACTTCTACATGGTATCACATCGTCCCATCCTTCGTGACTTATCCTGTTACTATTTTATTGGTAGTTCACCTAAGTCTGAAACCCCACTAAAACTTGAAACTCTATTTTCTTGTCAGCTGTTCACACACTTGGCTTTCTCTTTCTTTGAGTTTGAACAAGTTTACTGTGTTCTGAAGCTCTCCACAGTGGTGTCACCCATCTGCCTTGTTTTGAAGCTTTCCTCCCCTGTGTCATCACATGTTCAAATTCTCTCCTCTGCCTTGTCATCTTTTCTGTTGTGTTCATATTTTTTTCTCACTTGTCATTTTTCTGGTGTGTTCAAACTCTCCTCCATTGTATTTTCTTTTTGGCTGTTCAGAATATCTAAGACTCGGTTTGTCATTGGTTTTGTTTCACTTGTGGTTTTGCACCAGTTTTGTTTCAGTTGCTGTTTGATACTGGTATCGTCTCATTTGGGGTTTGACACCAGTATTGTCTTAGTTGTGGCTTGGCTGCAGTTTTGTCTTGGTGGCTGTTTGGCACCATTGTCTCTGTTGCAGTTTTTTGTCAGTTTTTTCACTGGTTTTGTTTCAATTGCAGTTTGGCACTTTTCTTTTTTCAATTTGGTCTTGACTGTTGTTCCAAATGTTCCTGGCCCTGACAATCTTAAGCATCAAACTATATTATTTGGTTACTTTTCTCTTTCAAAGGGTGCTCGCTAAGAGCTTAGTTAGCTTTAGTTTAAGGTAATGTGTTAGAAGATATTAAAATATCTTGATATATCTTAGAGTACCTTAAAGTATCTCATATGATTAGTTCTTATCTTAGACTATCTTGGACTATCTCTTAAGACTTGTTTCCATATTTCTGTTATTATTATGGTTTGTTATTTAATGAGGACTTTTTGTTTTGTATTAAGCATAAACAGGGTTTAGTGTTAAGTATTTTTTTTGGAATATTTATCCATTTACACACATGAAATTATAGTATTGTATTAACCCAGTGTCTTTATTCTTTTTTTTCCCTCTTTATTTAAAACCTATAACATCAATGTGCTGATTAGTTCATTTGTTTTAAAGCTCTCCTTGCTGTGAATGGGAGGCTTAAACACGTAGAGCTCATTGCAAAGAGGTTTGCGGAGTTGGCAATGGCATACAAGGGAGAAGTGAAAGCAATTGTGACCACTGTTTTTGTAAGTTTTACTTTGACGGCTAGCTTATTTATGAAATTAGTGCATCTTATCACGTGTTTATACTCTATTAAATGCAGAAATTTGTTTAAAAAATTAATTTTTTGTAAAAGGATGATTACATTTTATATTATGACGTGAATCACTGTGGTTGACATAAAACTTATCTTCAATTCTTTTATTATTAATAAAGACTTGGTGAGTCACTATTTCATATGCATAATTTGTCAGAAATATTTCAATAAGTCCTTGTCTCAATCAATTATTCATTCAAAATAATTAATAGAAATTAAATTCAACTGTATCTCTTTTCTACTATACCATACATGGTTTATCCTCTACCCTATTCTCATTATTTATCACATCCTTCAGTTTCCTAAACTATCAACCATGTATACATGCCGAGATTTACTCCTCTTACTCTTAACATATGCTCTATCACTATATATAATGTGTGTTATTGCTGTAAAACTTGTTTGCTGCACGTCATTCATTTCAATGCTTTCATTATTTATTTAAGCATTGTCTTTTCATTAAACAGCAGAGTGAGTAATTTTTTTCTTTCATACCAGCCACTTCCCGCTGAGGAAGAGAACGCATTGAAGCAAACTGTTCAGGAAATGCTAGGTTCTGGGGCAAAAGTTAAGCTTGAACAGAAGGTATATTAACATGACATTTATATATGTAAACATGCCTAACTATCATTACAGTAAAAAATATATTCATACATGCCTAACTATCATCATAAATAGTCAATTTTTTTATTTCTTAACGCAAATCTAATCAAGATTATCTCCTCTTATCCCATTATCACATTATATGCCGTATATTCACGCGCCTCTTCTAAGTTAAAGCTTTACACTTTGGTTTTGTATTTTAGATTGATCCAAGCATACTTGGTGGTATAGTGCTGGAATTCAGCCAAAAAGTCTTTGACATGTCTATAAGGACTAGGGCCCAACAGATGGAAAGGATGCTCCGAGAACCGATAAACATTTCTGTCTAGAAGACAACAATTTTCTCCTGACAATCTGTGTCCCCATCTTTTGATGAAAGAAATGTTACATTATTGTTTATTATAAATTGTTTGAATATGGATTTGTATGGGATGGTAATATGCCATCATCTTGCAAATAAAAAGCTACTTTTTCCAACTTTTTGTTATACTTGGTTGTTTCATGTGTCTGGATATATTTTTATTTGGCCTGTTGAGGTCTGAATTGGCTCATGTTTTCAATTAACTAATATTGAGTGGCTAATCCTAAGGATTGCGAAATTTCAACGCAGTTCGATATTTGTGATTACTTTTGGTGGAGTTATCAACAGTTTGACATCATGTTATCTGATGGAACATGTAGTCAGATTTCAAAATTGCCGTCAATAAATATGCCGAATTTCTTGGATGACTTGTACTTTGTTATTACATGATTCATCATAGACGGCTGTAACCCCATGGATTTGTTCAGCATCAAACTATTTGTTGCCAGAAAGGTTCGTCATGGGTGCCTTTTGTAACCAAGTAGGTAGCTATGACTTGTGGTTTTTGGGGAGACCATGATGCTTAGACCAAATATCAGTTCTCATTCTTTATTTTCACCATTTCTAAAGTTTAGATTATGTAGATGCGCTTTTGTTACATTAGAAGTTTTGGGTATAAACGTGTGATTTAGTGATAAAAAAAAGTGATTTAGGGTGAGTTTGTTTAAAAAAAATAGTTTGACGGAAGACCTTGTGTGGGTGGGTGCGGTTTGATGGAAGACCTTGATCACTTATTCTCGTCTTGTGACTATTTTGGGAAAATATAGGATGACATTTTGCATTGGTTTGCTTTCATAATGGTTCAATCAACACAAGTAGTTGATCATTTTTACCAATTTGAAACTTTAGGCGGCTTTTCTAAAAGTGTCCATTTGGTTTTTAATCTCATTTGGCTCTTTTGTGTGTGGGGGAAATTTGGAATGAAAGAAATGCTCAGGTTTTTCGTCAAAAAGAGTCTTCGTTACAGCAATCGCTTGACAAAATTAAGGTACAAATTTTCTGGTGGCTGAAAGCAAACCGCAACTTTGCTTTTAACTATCACCTATGATATCTTAATCCTCTTAATTGTCTGAGGATCTTTTTGCAATGAGCCTCCTTTTGCTTTTGTTCCTTTTATTAGATTGTTGATGTGATTGTTTTAACTTTCTTATTTTCAGACACTCCCTGTGTTTGAATTGTTAGGTTTTGTGAATAATAAAATTCCTTTTTAGTTTCTTTAAAAAACATTAAAATAATAGACTGTGTTAGAAAAATATAGAGATTTATGTTTGTATACTAGCCTTGAAAGTCAACAAATGATTTTTTTTTTTAACTTGTTGATATGTTACCTCTTATTTTTGTAAAGAAAAATAAGATTTTGGGAAAAACTACTCTTAATAGCTTTTAATTTTAGAGTAAAAGATGTATATTTTTTTAAATCCTAAACAAACACTATTTTTTTTTTGTGGTGGTCGAAGTTCGAACCCCGGACCTTGCATATATTTTGCATTGTTCATACCAATTGAGCTTAACTCATGAGGACAAACAAACACTTATAATTTTTTTTCTTTTTCTAAAAAACCCAAAACAAACGCGAGGTCTAAATATTGTCTATAAATTTAATATCACCAATAAATTTAGATGGAGAGAATAAATAAAGAAAGAAAATGAAAAGGATCGATTTCCATTTTTGGGCATAAAATGAGTCCTACACAGGTTTAGACAGTATAGAGAGCATGCTGCCATATCGAAATTATGGGTCTACTGCTACATGGTTGAAGTTCATGTAAAAAATATGCACTTCTTAAAACAAATAATATTTTTTAATTTTTCTTGTCAAGTAATTTAATGGTTAGAATTTTACCCTTAGATGAATAAATAAAAAATTTGAAGTTTGAATCTCGGCTCCTCTATCTTCCAATACAATGTCCCTCTTCCAATACAATGTCCCTGAAAGTAAACTTTTGTTTGGGAATCATCTTTTTACCAAGTAACTGTTCATGTAGTTTAAAATAACTTTGTATTCATTTCTATTTTTAAATGCGTAACTGTTTTTTATTTTCAATGCTTTTAAATATCTATTCAAGGAATAATAAAAACAAGTTTTTGAATAAATATTTTTTTTTACAATTAATAAGAGACATCAAGGGTTTGATATTCACATTCATCTTAAATCTAAATACTATTAAGAGGTGGAGAGTAACGACACACGTTTTTCAACACGCTATCTTTTGGGAGCGGATTGCCTCAAGTTATTTTTTCCTCTTGTTCATCACCCTTAATTTTACATTTACCTTTCTCTAATGCCAAATCAAGGGTTGGAAAGAAATAAAACTCGACCCTCATGTCAATTGAGACAATCCTCTCCCCCTATCTTCTATTGGTTGAAATTCACATAACTCTTACCAAAATATATGGTGTTATATGAATTTGGTGGAATATGCGAATTTTAATGAATAAAAGATAACGTTCATAAATATGTTCAAAAGTGTCTTGCTGACATTAGTATACCTAATTTCCTACTTGAGTTTGCAATGGTCCAATGTAGTTTCATTTTATGATATTTTGTTTATATTATAATGAGAAATAATTTTGGTTGTAGATTCATTCTAAGGTGAAGAAACTATCGTTGTGGTTGAACCAATTCCAATATTTAGTTTTTGTTATATACATGCTAAACTCCTTTTTGATAATTGCAAACTCAATAAATTTTGATATAAAATATCTGAAAATATGAAATCATGAAAAATAAAAAAAAACGTTTACGTGAATATATTTAAGCATAAACTACTTTACACATATAACTCAACACAAAATTAATCATGAATCACTTTCCTAACACAATATTTTAATGAATAATGATCGAAAGACGCAGAAAAGAAATATCCATTGATCATTTACACCAACACGCACCTATGATTTCTATCAAAGAAGAACTCAAGTTTTTAATTTTTTTTTAAAACAATACAAAGTTATAGTCTTGCCATTCTCGTGAAATTCTTTTGTAAGATCTAGCTACACTATTTTAATTATGATAAAGGAAATAAGATTAGTAAATAAATATGAGACTGGTAAACCCCAACCTTGTACTTCCATGTTTCTTTTTTCAAAGTACTCTCACCTTTTTAGCTCTTGATTATGTTTTGAAGTACATCTACCTTTTGGCATTCTAGTATAACATATTTTCTTACTATAAAGGTGCATACAATACAATACAAGGTGTACCACATAATAACCAGATGAGTTGTTTTTTCTTGTCTTTGTAACAAAGTAGAATGTTGCTTGGTACACCCTCATAAGCATTGAAAAAATAAATTATATTTGTTGGTTTTTTTTATACCCTCTTCTTTCTTGGACACTTGTAGATAGGAAAATTGATGCTTTAAAAACATTAGAGTATTTTGAGAGATTTCTCCTTCACTTTTGCTCAGAAGATTGAATACAAGTCTCTATCAAAATAGTGATTTGGACAAATGTCCAATAACTATATTACCCTTGTAGTATTTAGGAATTGACAAAGACTTCCCCATGTGTATCTGATTCTGAATGAAAGTGACTAATTTTTTAAGTTCATGTTATTTTTGTGAACAAACTATATTGATACCTATGCAGGAGAATTAGGTAATGGAAAGGGAATCACTTAGGGAGATATATAATTTGACAGCTAGGAAGAAAATGATGGATCAAAGAATGTAGCATAGTTTATCTACACAGTTGAAAAATCTTAAGAAATGGATCTACTAATAATCATGGATCTAAACAAGGTCAATTTTCATGAAAGCTGTAATAGTTCACTTTGTTTATACGAGAGGTCCTGTTATACAGCCAAAAAAATTTCATTGTTTTATCTTTTGTTGTAATCATATTATTGATGCGAAGTATCAAGCGATTTTATTGATGAATTTGCATGATTATTTTCAATGGAATATCTGGTTTCAACGATTTTTTTTCCGTTTTCATAGTTTAAACTGAAATCTTGTTTAAGATAACCGAGTTCAGTCTCGCACAAAAAAACTAAATATTGGTTTTTTTACTATTGTAATTATAATTTTAATTTGTTGTAGAAAAAAATAGTTTTAGATTTTAATTTTAATGTGAAAGTGTTATAGGAAAAAAATAGACATAGAAGGGTAGTTACTATGGATAAGAAATACACGTGTTGTCCTTGAATGACAAGCAGAAATCCTTATCAAACATTGAAGATGGAATAGAAAACCCTAAATTTAACTTTTGTTGTAGTCACTTTAATGTTGCGAACCTTCATATTGCGGTAAAATGCAGTTAAATGCGGCTGCAATTTTAATTAAATATTGTTGCAAAAACTTCTAAAACTATTATATGACAGTCGCAGACCACAATTTAAAACTTAATTACTTGTGTTTAGAAAGATGGTTACCAGCATATCCAAACACAAAAATAAGGTTTTAAAAATGGAAAATCAAAAATATTTTGAGAGGGCATACACTAGAAAACTACTAAATTAATTCGGAAACATAACATATTATATGCAAAAAGTTTTTTCTTAACCTTTCAAAGGACCGACCAATGTTTTTCAACCCCAAAATAGAAGGGACCAACCTATATTTTACTTTTTCATTTTTTAAAATCTTTTTAGGGCAAGTAGTAGACAAGGTGATCTTTTGATTGACACAATTAATCTTCATTCATAGAATATCTTTTGTGTTGCAACCAATTATCTTTTGAAAAGAAGTACTACTTAATAATTTTTAATAATAATAATAATTTTCAAATAAAGTTTTGCAACATATATAATTGCAGTTGTCCTCAATGAGATCAGGTAAGTTCTGCAAGTTATCATATTGAATTTCAGAAGATTAGAAGGTAAAATTTTTGTACTTAAAACAGCTCAAAGTCATAATATCTTGTATATGTCCTTTTCATCTTTACAAAATAAGAGCCTTAATCTCCAATGTATGTCAATGACAAAATTATGCCATGAAAAGAAAAGAAATAAAGGAAGCATTGCTTTGTTAGGGGGTGTTCATTGTTTGCTTGTGAAGTATGCCAATAAGTGGTTAGCCCCCTAATGAAACTCATGCAAAAAATGTAATCTTCACACAACTATATATAAAAATAATATTTTTCACATTAACAAGCAAATGTATGCTAAAAATGTAAGCTACACACAACAACATATAAATATAATTGTTCACATTAACAAATAAATGTGAAGAATGCTTCACTTTTGCATTTAAATTAAATTAAAATACACACGCATTTAAGAATGTCGGATGAGATGACCCGTATCTCTTTTAGCTTAACTGTTTTTGGTGTAGCCTAAATATCATCCATTGGCAATTGTAAAAACTAATTTTGTAAGTTTGGTATTACAACGACAAAATTTTCTCTCAAGAGTTTTAACGCCGGTGCATTCGTATAGTTGTATTTAAATTCATAACCTTTTGTTAAGTAAGGAGAGATCCAAATTATCTCATCAAAACAATCTCACGTCTCTACCAACTTAATTTACTAGGTGGTCTCAAATATGAACTCAATTTTATAAAAACAATCCATCGAAACCTTTAAAAAAGTTTTGTTGTCTATATACATATATATAGTCCTTCTAAACTCGAGAAATTAATCTTCACAAAGATGCGCCAAATAAACAATCCATAGGCAGCATAGGCCTGTTTTTTTTCCTTCCCCTCTCTCTCTAGGCTCAATACACGTGAAATTGAAGTATAAAATCAAATGAGAAAGAGAGAGAGAGTTATTATGTGAAGTGGAAGCAAAAGAGTATCTGTTTCACATACATTATATAAAAGATGATGAATGATTACCTTGTGAGTGAAGTAAAATGTATCGAAAAAGACAAGAATTGAGTCAAAGACAAGAAGACCAACCATCCTTCTCTGTCTCTCCATCTCTTTCTTTTGGGGTCCCCCTCCAATCCGTTTTCCACTCTACCTATATATCAACCAACACAATCCCTTCTCTCTCTCTCTCTCTCTCTCTCTCTCTCTCTCTCTCTCTCTCTCCCCCACACACACACACACCCTCTCTCTCTCTCTCTCTCTCTCTCTCTCTCTCTCTCTCTCCAATACATATTCAAATTTTAAGCAAACCCCACAAACCATCACTACCATCATTACATTTTCCCACCCCATGAAGCTTTCTCTCTTTGTCTCTTAAAAACATAATTCACCTATATAGCTTTCTCAAAGATCTCTTTCACAAATCACTCAAAACAAGAAAAACAAAAACCTCAAAGTGCTTCTTCATAAGAACTATTCAACTCTCTCTCTCTCTCTCTCTAATGCAAATGAGGAAACCTGATTTGATCATGGGAAAAGACAACAACAAAATGAACAACAACATTAACAAAAGCAAGCTAAGGAAAGGGTTATGGTCGCCTGAGGAAGATGAGAAGTTGGTAAGATACATGATAACTAAAGGACAAGGTTGTTGGAGTGACATTGCTAGGAATGCTGGTCTTCAAAGGTGTGGCAAAAGTTGTCGTCTTCGTTGGATTAATTACTTGAGACCTGATCTTAAGCGTGGCGCGTTTTCGCCACAAGAGGAAGAACTCATCATTCATTTCCATTCCATTCTTGGCAATAGGTACATTCTTTTCTATTTTCATTCTCACTTCAAATTTCAAAATGTTGATGCAAGAAATTGGTAAAAAAAAAGAAAGTATACAAGCAATATTATATTTTTTTTTTGGTGAATAAATATACAAGCAATATATGCAAGAGCAAAATCATTGAAAGAATTAATTATTTATCTCAAAAGGGTATGATGAATTAAAATGTTATTGATATAAATGCATAGTGAAAAAATATCCTTCTCTAAAAAAAATGAAAAGAGATCCTAAAATGTAACCAATCTGGACAATTTTCACTGCTTTAAGTACATTTCGTTTTATGATACTTCCTTCATAACAATAGCAGATTCCAAATCTTTTAAAGGGAAATGTACCCTTAATTATTTTTTTACATATTTTAATTAGGACTTAATTTTCCAGATGAAAGTTTAACTTACATGCATATTCAATCACATAAGGTTTAACTTAATCATAAATATATCCCCCACTAAGATCTTAAGATTTATACGTTTGTATCTTGTTCAAAAAAAGATTTATACTTATATACATATAGAATAATTTAGTTTTTGTTTTTTTGTTGAAATTTGATTGAAAATAGACTTTGGTCCAACTGGATGTGTTACATATTACAATATAATAAAATATTGACGTAGCATATAAGCATGTCAGGGTTTATGGCAGCATTAGCTATATTAAGTTTTATAGCTTTCAACTTAAGTATAGTCTTAGCCATAAAGCATTGATTATTAAGGTCTGTCATGTGCAGTGGTTAAGCTTTTTAATTACTTATCCTATTTTTTTTAATTCACTTTGATATTTATTTGGTGGATTTACTTAACCCCAAAGATGTAATAAATTAATAAATAGATAAAAATATATTATATTTTCTAATAAAGTTGTTAAAAAAGGTTATACAAATAATTGTTGAATTCTATGAATTTTGTATGCTAAACAGTTACAATTTTTAATTTAATTCAAGATTTTCATATTATACAAAAATTTATAAGGGAAAATATTGAAGGAATTATAATTGACAAAAATAATTTGAGCACTACTATACTAAACAGTACGGGAAGCTTTTCACGAATTTTTCACGGCAGTAGGAAACTATTTACAATACAAAGGCAATGTGGTAAAATAGGAAATATGTAATGATTAGATTAATAAGTGCAAATAAAGGGCAGTGTGTTTCTTGCTTTTCCGTGAAATTTTCTCCGTAGTAAACAGCATTAGTGAAATAATTTATAAGTTGAGAGTGGAGCTCTTCCCTTCTTCAATTATTAGCATTTAATTTTAATTAGTGTAACCTAATTTAGATATAATTATATTTTGGATTTTTCTTCTTTCGGATCATTAACTTTTACTATAAACAATCTCAGATGGTCTCAGATTGCAGCACGTCTACCTGGTCGTACCGACAATGAAATAAAGAATTTTTGGAATTCCACACTGAAGAAGAGATTGAAAACCAACAATAACAACAACTCTACTCCATCTCCAAACAACAGTGACACATCGGATCAACCAATAGATAATGTTTTTGATGTGAAAAATAACATGATCATGCCAATTAATGAACAAGAACTAATGACATTATGCATGGATTCCGCATCATCAACTTCATCATCATCCATGCAATCCATGCACATGCATACCATGGTTTTACCTGACCAATTTGATCCATTTTCCTTGTTGTCTAATAACCGTTATGACATGACAAGTTTCCATGCTCATGACTTGCCAAATAGTTGTTTAACACAAGTTAGCAATATGGTTGATGATATTGGGCTTCATAGTGATGATCATTATGGGATTTTGGAGGCTAATAAAATGGGGTTATTAGAAAATGATTTTGAACTTCCTCCACTAGAAAGTAGAATTAGCATTGAAGATAAGAGTGCCCTAATTGGTGATCATAATGTGAAAAGCCATAACAACCACTTCAATAATAGTTGCTTCAATAACACTAATCACATTCAAAACTCCAATGAGGACTTGTTTGGGTTTGGAAATCATGGGCAAGGAGAAAACTTAAGAATGGGAGAATGGGATTTAGAGGGTTTGATGCAAGACATATCCTATTTTCCTCCTCTTGATTTCCAAGTTTAATTGTCTTTTCATTATTTTGAATTTCCAATCACCCCTTATCCCCTTTAATCTCTCTCTAAATTGGATACTCTACAACCAACCTTATGGTGCAGCTGACTATAGACAACTATATTTGAATAGAGAACATTCCTCTGTCTGAATTTAACGGTACAACCAGCTGCATTGTAAAGTTGGATGCAGAGGATTCGAGTTTCACTACTCCTTTCTTCTTGAATATCTTTGTGGAAATTAGATCCGCTATGACCCCTCTTACTTCCTCAGTAAAATCTCAGCTTTTGGATTAATCTAACGGCTATAGATAATACTATAAACCGTTGGATTAATTCAACAATTGAAATTTTACTATAAGAGGTAGATGGGCTTAGAGGATCTCGTCCTCTATGGCAATCCTTTCAAAATCTTTCTATCTCTCTCGTATTTTTTCTCTTATTTCTTTTCATTATCTCCTCAATTTCTCATAATCTTCTCTTTTATCTCCAATTTTCTCTTAGATTTTCTATCTTTCTCCAAGTTTATGTCTTCTCATAGTCTTTTTTATCCAATTTGCATATACACAAATGTTTTCAATCAATATGCAAGGTGACCCAAACACCTTATGGAATCTTGGGCACCCATTCTTTCTTGTCTTTAGTTCTTCCAAAATAAAAACAAAGACAAGCCCTTTTGGTTCTTACATATATATTGTCTTGTCACATATATTGTTTCTTTTCTTGGTTCACAAAATTACAACCCAATTGTATGTTGTGGTAGATATGTATACATAGTCTTGCTTCGGATTTTTTTGCATTCTTTGTGCCCTTGTGGGTTTCCTTGTAAAGCACTTTGTGTGATTTTTCGGTATTATATCTTCAAGAGAAATGTGAATAGTGGTTATTTAGAAATGTCAAAAGAGGCAAATAAAAGTAGCTTAATTGAAATTGTATTTAGCATTGTTTATAACCCTAGGAACAATGTGGAGTTGTAAGTTTGTTATATTTTAGTGTTAGGTGATGATAAAGGTGTACAACAGTACAAGATGCAATTGTAAGCAATACAATAAATATCAAATTTGATTTGAAATTTATTCCCTTTGTCTTTCTCTTAGTTTGTGTGATTATTCTCCTTTTCCCCCCTTATTTACAAAGGGAAATGTTAATCAAGGAATATCTATCATCATGAAGGGGATAGTATATATAAAGAGGGTTCCATTTTTTTCTGAATGGCAAAGCTTCATTGAATAATGATAATGGAAAAGATAACAAGTAGTACTACACCCACAAGTTGGGATTTAGTACAACACGTCCGAAAATAATGAAAAATACACTTCCGCCTATCTAAGCATATGATCAAGTAGGTTAACAAACCACTCATAAAAAAACCATGGATCATAGATCCATGACACAATTAAAGGATATTAAACTTATTTTGATAATGATTTTTTTTGTCATAACCCTCGTGTTTTAAGGGAAGAGAACTTTGTTAGTCTGAAGTTCAGTCGGAAGATAAGTAAGTTCTGACAATCATTTGGCTAAATCATTTGATTATTTTGATGATAGCACATGGACACATGTACTTTAGAAAAGATAGACAAAAAAGAATTAAATAATGTGCATTTTTTAAATAATTAATTAGTATATATTATTATATGTGTTTGCCAAAATAATGTGTCTAAATACTTAAGCATGGCCATACAAGACTTCTTCTCATAATTCAATTGGTTTTACCCAAAACACAGTATTTAGCATAAAGCACACCATATAATATACATTCTAAACAGTGAAAAATGTATTTTGTATTTTTTTAAATAAATCTGCATTTTAAAAGTTGAAATAGAAAATAGAAATCAAACAACACTAAAAAAATGCAACTACCTATTCATACATAGCCCGATGATATATATAAGAATCTTGCTTTTTACCCAACACATTTTGCTCGCGCCCAACTGAAATACCGAAAATACTCATGCGTGAGTTAACTCACGCAGGTGTTAAATCTGTGTAAGTTAACTTACATTGCGTGATGAAAAATCACATTGAATCCCAACGTGAGTTAACTCACGCTGGATTTCTTTCATGCAATCATAAGGTGGCTTGCATTTTGTCATGTTTTGCTTTGATATCAGACAAAAGCTGTGGAGAAAAACAGTAAGAGTGAGTCAAAGTGCCTATATGATAATTATCTTATTATCTTACCAAAGTGCCTTTATCATCATCTTTATTGTTATATTTTCAATGTTTCAATATCAGACAAAAATTGTAGATAATTATCTTACCAATGTTTTATAATTTATATACGTGTCACAATTACATATCAATTTTTCATGCACTTGTCTCCAATCTCCACAACTAGTTACTGTAATGTAAATAGGCTCTTCTTCCACTTTTGGAATTTGAAAACTAGCGTGAGTTAACTCACGCAGGAGTATATTTTGAAAATCAGTTGGACGCGAGAGTTTTGTGTTGAGTAAAGAGCAGAATTCTATATATAATACAAAATACAAAGTACATTTTCCATTGTTTAAATGAAGTTGTTAACCAACGGGAGTATATAAGAAAGAATAGGTGTGAAAGGCAACACCAATATATTGATTTACTATAGATTATTACTTTTCACATCATGTGTTTCTTGCGCACCCTATTTTTTTCGAAAATACCCTTCTAATAATATAATCCGAATTTGAGTTTTTTCCACCCTAGGTGAAAAAAATGAGTTTTTCACCAATTTGGATTTTATAATTCGAAAACCTACAAAAATAGGGCGCTATTTGATTTTGTCGGATTATAGAATCCAAACACCCCCTAAACACCTTTTTTTTTTCATGGTGCTGATGCAGCTCAGATTACATAATCCAAACTGCACCAGCACCAATTCGGAACATGTTTGTAACATGAATAGTCATTTTAAGGACAATATTATTCTTCCTAACTCTCATCCTTGTGTTTTTGGATCAAGACTCCCTTAGAAGAGACTCCGCCCCTCTAAATTCAAAATTCCATCGTTTAGACCCTTTTCTCGCGGTGCTGATGCAGTTTGGAGAACTGCATCAGCACCAATTCTGAACATCTTTGTAACATGGATAGTCATTTTAAGGACAATATTAATCTTCCTAACTCTCATCCTTGTGTTTTTATGATTTTATTTGACAGGTTTTTATCATTTTTTTCCTTGATTTTTTGTTGTTTTAAAAAGCAAAATTTAAAATTGATGAAATGAGAGAGAAATCCGAACTAAGTTTGGATTATGAAATCCAAATTGCAAGGGACATTTTTGGAAATTTTACAAAGTGCGTGAGAGTGTCATAGGGTGAAAAAGTAATAGTCTTAACTATATTAGGCTTATGTGAATCCACTATATAAAGCCCAAGATACTGGCCAAAAGTTTACAACAAGCCAATGTACAACAGTTATCTTAATGACTATTAATCTTCCCACCCTATGTCTTACTCATGAACCCTATTTTATTTAATTTTTTTTTCAAAATTACCCTTTGCTCAGTAAATATAATTCGAACCATATTTTAGTTTAAATAAGCTGAAACCTTATATTCCCATAATTGTTGGACATCATTGCATATAATATTAAGAACACATAATTGAAAATAACTAAAATTAAAATAGACAAAAATGTAAATAGATAAAAAATGAATAAAACTCTCATTTTATTAATAGATCATATCTTTATAGTACATTTACATTAAGATTGAAGCTTTTTACACAAAATTATTAAACACCTATTGATAAACACATAATGTTAAACTTGTGCTGCAAGAAGATTGAGGGGGAAACAGGTTGGTAAGGTTTGTCTCCTTCCTAGGGCGAATCAGACTTTGATGGTCAACATTACAACCAAGAAAATCAACCTTACACCTAGACAAATGGTGCAAACTTGCAGAGTGGCACTATTTCTTTTGCCCATTCATACAATCCCTAAAATGCTAGAGTAACATTTTTGTATGAAAGAACATTGTAAAAAGAAAAGAGAATGAGAGAGTGTGAGATGATCGAATAAAAAATTGTGAAGGATTGGTGGGTAATTCTAGGGATAATTTGTGTCACATGTTAGCATAAAGTGTAACAAACCATTGAATAGGGTCAAAAACGTGATAAACTGGTTTAACCAGTCAATGAAACTGGTTTGACCACAGAAAAACGTGTTCAATGAGTTACTCTTGTTGAGCAAGTAACCGTCCAAGCTCTGAACTATTTTGGATTATATAATCTGAACTTATCTCAAAATTGTTCGGTTTATATAAATCGAACTGTTTCATGACTGTGTTAAATTCGTTCTTTATTAGGTGAGGGAGAGTTCAAATTATATAATCTGAACGAGTTTAGTATATGAGTTTAGTGTGCCCGTTTTCATATGTTGTAAACCACACCAAATAATCATGGACACTTTGGTCATTGATCTGAATAACAAACTATCTGCAGTTTACTACAACAGGAGAAAACCATCCCATCTATTCAGGGCTCAGATGATATCATGTTCTTCTAATTAAAGGACAGTTGGATCAAATCAACCATAAGATGATCTTTGCCCAAGATCCTCAAACTATGCTTCCACCCATCAACATCCCTTAACATATGAAAGAAAACATGAGACATCAAACATGAAGATGAGAGGGAAACAAGAGAGAAAGAGAACGACTAGGAATTTGAGAAGTAGAGGGGCATGTTTTTGTGTGTGGAGCAGTGGAGGGTCCATTGTTAAACTAATAGACCTTCTCAATCTAACAATATCAAATGGCTTTGCACGGTTTAAGACTTGTAGTTCCTTATCCATCGTAGCATTAATAATTTAAATAAATCATCCCAAAAACTATGTATCTGTTTTATAAAAAGATATAGCTTTGATCTAAATTTGATTTAAATTTATACTGACTTAAATGTCAAAAAAATTTTTTTAAAGGATTTAAAAAAAAATTGAATACACACTAATTTGTATGAGATGTTTTTTGTGTAAAATTTTTTCTTTAATTTTATTTAAAATAATTTTTTATAAAAATTTTATTAGTACTTTACCAAAAAAAATTATAAGCATTTTTTTTGTGCTTGGTACATCTCATACACTAGACTCGTACATTAGTAGTACACATAAAAACAAAAGAGAAATGATATTTGAACATCCATCTTTTGTAACAATTTTCTCTTTCATACTCACATTGTGTTTTTACTTTCTCTCTCCATTGCTTTGATTTTTGTGCAATTATCTAAATTTCTTTGTATATTTTGGGTGTCCAACAAGTTGTCCCAACAAATGGTTGCTCAAATAACATTCTTCAAAACAAAAAGATACACTACATGATACATATCAAGCCATTTAGATAGCATAGACTTTGCATGACCACCACCCTGCCATGCTAGTTTTTCCATTCCACAACCCTATTATTGGCTTTAATCCAAACAAACCATCATGTTTGACAATATTTATTTTTACTAGATTGTGTTTCCATTGATGTAATAACTACTATTACTATTTCAACTACAACCTGACGTCTAAAATTAGTATAAATAGGGTCATTCTCTTCCTGTATCATCATCAATTGAAATATATAAAATTTGAGTTTCTCATTTAAAAATTAGAGAGTGAATTCTCTCTTAGTTTCTGAGCCACTACATTTAATACCAATTTTCATATTGAATAATCATTTCTCCAAACGACACTGATCGATCATGGGTCAATGAATATTTTGCCAAACAATGATGAATGCTTTATGAAAGCAAAAAGTTTGAAAGAGTGGAAGGAATTTAGAAGATGTTAGCCTTAAGAGTTTCATGGTTGTGTGTCAAATCTGTCAGCCTCTACTGGCACCATTATGATAGACATGCATGAAGAGCTAATGGGGTTACGAAGAGCTAATGGGTTGTGAAGAGCACATTCTATGTAACATTTTTTATTTAAATTTTTTGTTGGAAACAATGTAATATTTCCATATAGTAATGATCTCTTCAGATTTTTATTGTTTTTCAAACTTTTTATAGATTTTTTTTAAAGTTGTCGTGTCTTTTTATAAAATTGTCGGATACATCTTCTAATATGATGATCAAACACTCATTCACTATATTTGGTAACACTCTAAAGCACATAATCATAACTAGGAAAAAGCTTATGTACACGACAGAATTTTCGTCGCAAATGCACGAATGACTTTTTGTTTTGTCATTTGAGTTTTTCTTAATTTTTATTTGACCCCAAATAACCAGTATAGTATCACATACATATATGTTTGTTTATGAGAATTTGAGAAATCACATGCACATTTCTCTTGTAGCGGTGTTTTTTCATATATTACTCTAGCTTCTGAGTTGCCTCTCCAATGATGTGTCAAACTGTGGATATATATTGAAGTACACAATTTAAGGATGTTTCCAGTTCTTTTAAGTGTCTATTTTATCTTCATTTTTCTTTTATATTGAAAAAATTATAAGCTAGCATTCATTAAGGGAGAATCTCACATGTAAATCAACACGTCGTGCAGTTCGTGCGCAGATTCTCTCGTGCCAAATACCAAGGCTCTAATAACTATAACATACAAGAATGTTACTATATCAATCACAATAGTCATAAGTTCAAACCTTACCTAAATTAGTTGTAACAATGACACAAAAAAACCTCGGTGAAAAGGTTAAGTTTCCTAATTGGCGTGGTCTAAATTTATTGTCTAGTTTTTTTAGTGGCATGAGTAATTCTCTTTAGAAGGTCTGTTTGATAAGTTTTGGTGTACCATTTTATGTAGGTCAAGCTCCTCACCAAGTGGCCTCTTGAACCCTTCTTAAAGGGTGGAGAGAGTGTTCATTTTGTTGGAACAAAATGTGTTTAACATACATTACCTTTAGAATGGGGGAGATTGTTGGAACAAAATATGTTCAACATACGTAACCCTTAGAGTTTTGATGATAACAAGGTATTAAAAATTATCAATTGGATATGCTAATATTTGTTCAAGTGTACACGACCATAGACAAAAATTTGATATCTTTATAAGGTTTTGGAAGAACAAAAGAGAGCAAAGGAATCAACAAAAGGAAGCTTGAAGCATCTGAAGAAAAGTGCATCTGAAGTATAAGTGCTCCTGAAGTGATGACGTCATCAGAAGCAAGTTCGTCAGAAGCATCTCATCAGAAGCAAGTTCGTCAGAAGCATCTCATCAGAAGCAAGATCACCAAAAGCTAAAGTTCATCAGGAGATGAGAGACTTAAAAGCTTCAAAGGTTGTTCATATGATTTAATCACGCCTAAGCATTGTAGAAGACTAAAAGAGTGTAACAACGGCCCTTGTGAAGAAATTTGAAAGCATTGGATGCTTGTTCTATCAAGAGCGTTGACAAAGGACAATTGTACGAACTGTACAACCACTTCCTCCACTACTCTGTCTGTGTCTCTGCAACAAGACAAGAATAACAGCTCTGCCTGCAGAAATGTTCCTTCAAACTAGGAATACATTTGAAATTGGTCCTTCAGAAGACAATAACCATATCAGGCAAAAGATCATTAGTGATTTTCAACCAGCTTCAAACGACTCTTTTTTGTGCTGGCAACTTTCCAACGTATCCCTCACACCTCTATATAAAGGAGTGAAGACTTACTAGTTGCAAAATACAGACACACACAAAAGCAAGACTCATACAAATCCAAAACTCTGTTATTGTTCTGCATCTAAAGTTACTTGGAATTTCTTATCAAAGTTCATATCTTAGAAATTCTAAAGTCTTAAGAGTCTGTATCTGATTTGTATTGTGAACACCACTAATTATATATCAAGTGTTCAAACTCAAACAAACTTCTTTGTAATTCTGTTTGATTAGAAGTCTCTTGTTTGTGTGCTTGAGCAATAGAAGTCTCTTGTAGTTGTGTTTGAGCATTGGAAGTCTCTTGATTGTGTTCAGGAGCATATAAAATCTCTTGCAGTTGTGCTTGAGTAATTTGAAGTCTCGTGCTAATTGTAGCATTGAGCAGTTGTAATTTGATATTACATTTTAGTGAACTCTCCTTGGAAGTGCAAGGGGGACATGACTACTTCTGGTTTGTGGAAGGAACCTGTATAATTGCTTTGTGTCTTTCTTCCCTCTCTCTCTGTTTTATCCGCTGCATTTAGATTCAAAGCCGCCACGTGTGCATTGCTTTGAAGTGCCACGTCAGCGTTGACCGAGTCAAAATTGGTCTAGGGGGCCAAAACTGCCAAAGATCCAATACATAGGGGGCTGTTTTGTATTTTAATTAGTTAGGGGCCAAAATCGCAACTTCTTGAAACATAGGGGGTCAAAAGTACAATTAAGCCAATATTATAACAATAAAAGATCGAGTTTAGAAAATTTATCCAAACCCTCTAAAATCATGCTGCAACATAATTTTTGAGCTCCCAAAATTAAGCAGATTTTGTATCATGGAAAAAATAAATCCTCTCATCACAAAGTCGTTCATCCTTTTCAATCCATCCTTTCTTTTCTCCAAAGTCTTCTCCTCCTAAGATCCCATGTCATTAAAATGTCAAAGCATAACTTTCGGAAGAACTACTTGCTTTGGTGGTCACAATGTACGACCTCGTCGGTGGCAATGACTATATCAATGGCAAGTTCATTGATGTCAAAGAATGCAAAAAAGAGAGATGCCGAGATATGAGGGAGATAAGAACGCAGAAAAGAGAGATGCTGAGAGACGAGGGAGATGATGGGCGGAGAGAGAAAAAACGTGTAAGGTATTAGGGGTACATGATAAATATATGGAACATCATCCATCACAACCTCTTCCCTAGATTAATCCATATTTATTAGGGTTAAACATGTTTTTGGTCCCTATAAATATACCAACTTTTGGTTTTAGTACCTCTAAAATTTTCCTTCAACTTTTAGTCTCTATAAAATTTTCAATCACTACTTTTGGTCTCTATTTTTAAGTTAAATTTTGTATTTTTTAATTAAATTATGCAGAAATGTGTAGAATATTGTAAAAATCTCTCCCAAAAAACATAAATTCATGTAAAACATAAATTGAATATGAATTTTTTTAAAAAAAAATATAAAAGTTCATATTTAATTCATGTGTTGTTAAAAAAATCTTTTTTTTTTGGAGAGATTCTTATAATATTATAAATATTTATGCGAAAAAGTTTATTAACAAAAATATGAATTCTACATATGAGTTTACTTTAAAGGAGAGACCAAAAGTAAAGATGTAAAACTTTTAGGGACAAAAAATTGATGAAATTTACATAGGTATACTTGCTATAACTAGTTCATGACTCAATGAGATAGCATAGATAAAAGTAAAAATATGCAACTAACATCTCAAATGGAGACTACATGAAAAAAGTGATTTAGACAAAAATGTGCATATATACTCTCTTATAGGATTTCTAACTAGTTTATTTGCCAACAAAAATAAATATCTTGAGGAAAAATCTTATACCAGTTCATTTGCTTTTAAACATATGAGAATACTGACTTGTGTTATTAAGACGTAAGTTGATTAATCAAATATAAAAATAATTTGTTTGAATCGGTGCATTGAATTTAATTTTTAATAAATTTAATGCAAAAAGTTTAAGATATTTTTTTCTACTTTTGAGTTCTTTAATGTTTTCTTAGGACACAAGTTAACATAACACTTCAAATAATTGGTTAGAATAAGAAGATATACAAACATAAATTTGTCAAGATGAAAATATGGTAGATTTTATTTTTTTTTAATTCATTTTTATTATTTACAATTTTACAGATTTGAAACTTCATCAGGTAAAATATTACAGGCTTTTGTCAAAAAAGAAAGTAAAATATTACAAGCTATTGAAAAACATTATTAACCTTATAAAAAAAACTCTAGCAATTAGCCCTCAAATTATAAATGGTTAACACCCCTCACACCCCCCCACACAAATCTTAATACAATTTATTCCACAAATATTTAAATATCATTCAAAAAATAATAAAATCTAGCATTCTAAATTACTCTGTAACATTTTTATACAGAGTAAAAATTAGTTCCTAAATCATAAAAGAGAGACTAATAAATCTTAAAAAAATTAGGAAACCGTAGATTTTAACATAAGAGAGTAGAGTGATCTAATTTAAGCTTCTTTCGAGGGAGGGGAATGAAATGTTTTCTAATATGTTTTGCATAAGAGGGAAAAAAATGTAATTCAAGTATCTTTCAAGAAAGAAGAGTATAATTCAAGTATTTTCAAGGGATTAGTGTAATTTACTCTATTATTTTTATTGTGGACTAAACCGCACCATGGAAAAATTGAGAGGAACTAAATTGAATATTTACTATTTTTTTTTCTCTTTCAAAAGAGAAACTTATTTTCTTTCAATAAATAAGTCAAACTAACTCATCAAAATTGATGTTGTGGAGAAGCGAACTTGAAACCCACTTCCCATAAAGAAGTGTGGGTTCACCCATTTCTTTTGTTACAAACAAAAAGTTCAGTCTCACACTTGTACTTCCACTATTGAAATGAAACTGGGTAATCTAATTTAATTACGTCATGCAGTTGCAACTCTCAGTTGTATCTTGATCAACAACCGACATGGTTTCTCTATGTGATATGAACAATATGATATCAAATTAACGTATGCAATTAACTATTGCTTGAAACCGTGTGAATTCGGACCTTAGGCGATCCCGGCCCCCTACAAAAACTCAAACATCCCCAGGTTGCACATGCGTGCGGCTTTGGTGTGATTGTCTTTGTTCCTATCCCTCTTTTAACTATTCGTTCTCTCACATTTAAATAGTTTATTTTAATCATTCATTCATCATTTTCGCTTATCTAAAATGATTTAAAGACACCAAAGACAAAGACACCCAAGTATTTTCCAACATTTCCTGGTTAATGTTGTTGTCAACCAGCAAATCATGAATTTCTCAACAATCTCGAACTAACAGCTTGTACTTTCTCAACTAAATGTCCATTGTGAAAGCAATATTGTACGCAACAAGAGTTTTTTCTCCACCAATCCACTAATTAATATCATCACAAAGAACATTTCAATCTTCTCCCAAAGTTAAGTGTAGTGGAAGCCGGACTAGTTATGTACGTTCGAACACAATCAACTCATATAATGATTTCCCAATAACCATGCATTTTGTCCATATATTCAAGCCAGTAATGTGGCAGACAGCAGAGAATTATCTGCACCAATTTACATTTCATTATCTTCATGATTATTATTTTTATACATTTTTTTATCTTAATATTCTAATTTTTATGAAACTAGACATTTTTTAGAGCTACCGATCGATCGATAGATAAGTAAAAGAGTGTTCAAGTTAGCAATGAAATTTGAATACTGCAAAGTAATATTTGTATTTTTATCATAATTTGGTCGAACTTAAAAATTAGTCGAGCATTGAATTAACATAATTTTAATTGTCATTCTCTTTTTGCTTAAAAAAAGAACTCCGTCACTTGACGTGGGTTCTTTAACTCTTTCAAATAGTGTTAAATATATATGCTGGTTTTATGTAAGCTACTAAATTGATGAGAATAATGGTAGGATTGATTTATTGTATTTGTCAATAAAAATATGTACAATGGATATTTTTAGGCAGAGCTAGTATGATACTGGTCAAAACATCGTGAACTACAATTATAACCCTAATTGTTGTATTCGGCTATTCTACCATGGTATTCGAGTTAGTTTCCATTCATGGGTGTAACGTGAGGTCTCACATTTGACTTGACTTCTCCTGTTTTACAACGTTTCTATTTCAATTTCCATTTATCTTATCCACACATTCTTTCATCATGCTCCAAAAATATAGTTGTTTTCAATACATGGAGCTAAAATCAATAATGAACATGATTTTTTGCTGCTAAATTATAAATCCCATGTGTCCTTTGAATGAATCTGACACCCCTACGACCTTCGTGGAATTTAGAAGACTTGAGAAATATTTGTTTAACTCATTTACAATTGTTCTTATTTCGATTGACCCTTATTCGTCAACTTGAGCATTTTCCCATTTTCAGCTAACAACTTAGATTATTATTAAGTAGAAATAGTTTCAAAGAGTCAATCAATGAAACCCACCCACATTTCGTACAAAAAAGTAGAAAATTGCAAGATCAAACTTGCGCCTCCAAACACATCAAATATCTTTACAATCTTTTACCATTTGCATTGTGCTAATTGTGGAACAAAACAATTCAAATTTTTTTGGTAGATCAAAACAATTCAACTTTTATTAGCTAAATACATTAACTACTTAGGTTTAACTAAGAGATTGACTAGCTCAACTGATTTGAACTAAAGGAAAAAAGTTAGAGGTTTTGGGATCAAACCTGAACGAATAAGTAAATATTAATCAAACAAACTAACTACTAACATTTACCATTAAAAAACACTTAGGTTCAATCAATTTAGCTTCTTTTTGTTGACAATGTTGGGTCGCGAGGGAGCCCGGGGGACCGCCCACATCAAGGGCAGAACAACCGCATAAGCGAGAGAGACGCCACACTCTTACCCAAAATCTTAAGGCAATGGGTTTATGGGTCCTCTAACTTATAAAGTGTTCAACCTCCACTTTTCAATCCGATGTGGGACATATAACTCACACTTGCACACAACACTCCCGCTCAAGTCCATCAATTCATCGTACTCCCCCCTCAAGCGGAAGCTCTTACTTGCTTCTATCGTCGTTGATGCTTTCTCTGCAACAGACCGACACAAGGAGCTTGTATCTTCGTTGCTGGTTTCTCCGCAACGGACCGGCTGCCTCGGTCGTACCCTTCGTCGAACGAGGCTCTGATACCACTGTTGGGTCACGAGGGGAGCCCGAGGGACCGCCCACATCAAAGGTAGAACAACCGCATAAGCTCGAGAGAGTATGCCACACTCTTACCCAAAACCTTAAGGCAATGAGTTTATGGGTCCTCTCACTTATAAAGTGTTCAACCTCCACTTTTCTATTCCATGTGAGACATATAACTCACACTTGCACACAATAGACAAATGTTGTATGCAATTTCTTCATTGTGTGACTATTTTCTTTCCTAAAATGATGTTGTTATTGAATTTTGTAAAATGTAACCAAAATTTCCGTATATTTTCCCTAAAAAAAAAAAAAAAAAAAACTTCCGTATATTTATTTGCTAGGAAGATATTGTTCTCTCCAACATTCTTCCAAGGACAAGTTTGTCTTCCTTGTATATATTATTTTAGTATGAATGTCTTCCAGTCAACTATACATTATTGAGTTCAAGGTTTGAACATAAGTCAAGAAGGCTATGACTATGAGGCCATCATTTTAACAAGACGAGTTGATCAACTAAATTAAATTTTGTCATACTATATTTTTATAACTAGATTGAATTTTTTTTTTGTCAAGATTTTTATTAGATAATTATTTTATTTGAGTTCAAATATAAGTGGATGCCATTGATTACTTGTTTCAAAATAATGAGAATCTTAATCGGTCATTATTCTATGTACAAATTATTTTATTTTTTTTGTCAAACAGCCTAATGGTTGGAATTCACATTTTTTAAGATGAATAAGTGGGATGTCCGAGGTTCGAACCCCGGCCCCTGCATATAATAATGCATGTCCCTGCCAACTGAGTTATGCTCACGGAAACATTCTATGTATAGACTATATATGAACCCCAATATATTGAATATACAACATATTATCTGTTATCTTATCTCTATCTGAGGAACATTTAAGACATAAAGAAGTTCTGATTGGAGAAGAAAAACAAGCCACCAAGTGTTCATTACTATTGTCTTTTTGTGTGTTTTGATATTCCTATCAATACACTATTATTTATTAAATGGAAATGTTAATAAGTATCCTTAGGGTATCATTTAAGCATTTAAAAGTAGTAACTTTACATAAAAAATTGTGTAGTTATGACTTTTAAGTGTTTTTTATTTGTATTTTCAAGATAAAATTTATGTGAATTCCTTAAACAATGTTCTTAGAACACCTGTTAGCAAAACCATTTATTAAAAGTAGTAACATTTTATTGAATAACAACAATTATTTATTAAAAATATCGGTGTAAATGGGTTAGGCCGGACCGGACTTTGTAAGGCCCAAGTCTGACCTACTTAAGAAATTATAGACATGAGTCTGACCTATTAGTCTATTACCCATCATAGGCTTGTGTTTCAAGGTTTAACCCGACCTTTTTACAGGTCTGATGAAGCATGAAAGCTACTTAAAACCATATTTTGCACTAAGGTCTAGCAACACTTATAAGCCTACTACTAAGTAGGCCAAAATTTATGAAGACCTAAAGCATACATATAAGTCTGCTACCAAATAACAAAATCTTACGAAAGTCTAACCACATCAATATACCAGCTAGCAAATAACTAAATTCTTATGAAAGTTTGAGTTTATGAAAAAAAAACTTCAACAATATCAATAATTGAAGATATATTAATATATAAAAAAGTTTAATAGGTCGGCCTAATTGGTTAATAGGCTTTTTTGTAAGCCATAACATGGTCTACTAAAGTAAATAGACTTTATAAAAAGCTTGAGCCTAACCTTTTTATTAAACGAATTGGGTCAAGTTAGGCTTTAAATATGCTAGGTCGTAGACCTCTGTCGGACAATCTAACTTGTTCCCACCCTTAATTAAAAAGCTATATATATATTTAATATAAAATGCACAAGTTCCAAAATAGTTACTATTTTAATCATTTTAATATATACAAATTTACATGATAAAAAAAATCCACAAACTATTTATTTACTCAACCTTTAATTTTTATACTTTCAAAATAAATAAATTTTAAGTGAAGTGACTATAGGAATAGCAATTCCCATATGAAAACACATTTGTGGAAGTAATGAAGCACTCCTTGTTCCGTTTTCATAATCCTACCTTATTAAAATTTTATTTTTTTCAAGTAGTTTAATAGTTAAAAATTCACCTTTAAAAGGAGAATAAATGAGGTGTTAGGAGTTTGAACCCCAACTCTACATATATTATGTAATATTTCTGCCAACTGAGTTATACACTTGTAGATCATCTTAAACGTTATTTAGCAGTAGCGTATAATATTGAAAATATGGAATATCTAAAATTTCTGAACAACAAGCACCCACTAAACATAACATAACTTCTTTTAAAAACTATATAACATGTCATAACTATTTCCAAAAATAAAATATATAATCATAACAATATGGAGAAGGAAGGACACATGCATCCCACCAAAATAGTTTGGGTCATCAACCGTGCTATTGTTGTACTGGCCTTGACCATGTTTAATTTTTATATGAATAATTCGTGGCCAACATTAGAAGAGAGACAAAATGAATGAGTACCACAATATATTAAAGTACATCACTCACATATGTAATTCTCTTTGAAAAATTACAATAAAAGAGTGGTTAATGTTGTCGAATCACAAGCTAAAGCAATGCTCTCATCATTAACTCACTTGGAAAAATATTAAACTTCAATGATTTAAATTAATCTATCCTCATGGAAAAGTATATATTTGTATTATTATTTTATATTTCTTGTTTTATAATGCGCATTCCGGAGTTAAGAAAAAGTTGTCATGGCAAACACTTACCATTTAAATTACCATGCACTTATCACATTTATTTTAAATATGGGTTGTTATGTTTGTCCGCTTTATGCATATCTTTGTATTCTATTATTATCACTACGTACAACATAAGGAGTATCGGGTCTATATATCAGTACCATAAGCAAAATTAATCAATGTCACACATATAGTGAGAAGTTTTAGATCACAAAAGATAGTATTTAAAAGTATGCTAATACTTTTTTTTTCATCCTATAGGCTTGTAACACGCCTTTTTTTTTTCTTGTCAAAATACTCTTTACTCGATAAATATAATCTAAACTATATTTCGGTAAATACAACCCGAACTATTCTAAAATTTCTTATATCTATCGAAGCTTGTAAATATATATTTGGATTATATTTGCCTAAACATTGCAAAATTGTTCGGCAAATAGAATCCAAAGTGTGTCAAATCTCCCAGAACATCATGTTTAGAGGCAGATTGCAGTGTATAAAAAGACATAATTCAAATTATATAAATTGAACGTTTGACATACATTTCAGATTATATTTTCCGAACTGTGTTAACATACACAGACAAAATATGTGTTCACTGTTTAACACCTTCTTTTGGCAAATTGACAAATCAAGATTGATTTAAACATGTATCAAAATAAATTACAAGCAACTAAATTAATGATACCATAAACAGCACAGACATGTAACATAAAATTAAAACAATGTCTCCAAATATTCAAATGTTACAACCAAATCAAAACCATTCAAACACAAATTAAAAACAAAATTGTAAATTATTTATAGGTTACAACCATTAATAAAACTATTGGGTAGCCCTATCACGCCTACGACGATAGACAATCCATTCTTGAGCCTCATGCAAAATTGCATGCAAACTAATCCAAGTTGGACTTCCCTCCACCACCTGACCACTACCAACGATAGCAAGGGCATGGTCTCTGATGCGTGCTAAGTGTGACCTGCACTCTAGCCATTGCTGGTCTCCATGCTCCTCAACAGCAAGCTCATCAATGGTTTCTTGCTCAAGTGGCCTCAGGATATGAGCATCCTCCTGTTGACGTATGATGTATGGATGTGAAATGACAAAATACCATCTAATGTATCCAATTGTCGTCTCTAAACAAGTCGGAGCAGGCAGACCCAAATCCTACTCAGCCAACATAATGGATGAATTGGCAAGTGCACCAAATTATAACAAGTAATAAAGTAATAAGTTATCATCTCCACATAGATTGTCATTCAACTTAGTAATTAACATGATTTATTTGAGTAAAAAGCAGTAAAAAAGATGAATGTGTTTGCAGATTTTTTAATTGTCTTGCATAATGCAAGATTAGGTTTTTTATGCACATAATGAACGATGATTAGGGTTTCCTTCAATCTCATCTACCTTTTTTGTTGGAATTAATTCAGTTTGTTATTAGCTTATGACCTGCCTTGATTGAAGAGTGTATGACATAACCCAATGATGTAATAGTGAGAAGTTTGAGTATTTATGCCGCGACAAAGCTATACTTGCTACGTTCTCCTAAAGAAAAATCATAGCCATAACAATCATACTTATGTTTAATTTAAAAGAGATTAATTTAAAATAAACAATTTACTACCGTCCTTGTTCGGGTATCAGCTTGATAGTAAGTCTTATACCTTGGCCTAGAGATGAGGTCAACCGCTAGTTGAAAAGCCTTAAGAATGGAACAAATACAAATTAAATCAGACACTTGAATCATAAACTCAATACAACTTTATTAATTGACCATGTCAACCGGCATGATCGTGGAACTCTAATCAAGAGAGGTTTAGTTACCCATTGTAACCAACATCATTACAAAACAGTAGAAAAACACACCCTAGAGAGAACAAGATGAGGAGAAAACCCTCTGCCTTGAAGCTCTGATGTTTGACCCTTGTTTTGTACCACTAATTATACGATTGAATAAAAGTGTGTGCAAGGGTTTGTATTTATAGCGCACTATTACTTAGTTATTAATAGATGATAACTAGGTTTTTTTTTTTTCCCTTTGGCCCATCTTGAAAAACAAACTAAAACTGCAATTGTCCGCATAAAAGCGCTGAGGAGAACAAGACAAGGTGTGTGGGCACATGTAGGGATGTCAATGGATACCCATTAGTACGGATAGTATGATAACCGTCTCCATCCCGTTTGATAAATATGATACTCGTGTCTGCCCCGTACCCTCGTGGGTACCCACTATGCGGATACCCGCGGGTATTGAGGTATCCATGGATATTCATGGGTATCCATGAATTTTTTAATTAATTTATTTTTTGGTACAAATAATAACTTTTTTTAAATTACCAAAAACACTTCAACTTTTAAACATCCATATATAATCCATTCAAAATTTCATTAATCATACATAATCCAAAAATCATGATTCCTACATAATCCATAGGATATGTTTTATGATGTTAATAAAGTAAAAATGGTGAACTTAATAAGATGAATCTAAAAAATTAAAAATAAATATGTTATTAATGAGGAATCTTAGGTGGGCGGTAAAATTTCCTTCAATAAGGTAACAACTTTAAGTAATAAGACAAGATATATAAAGATATTTTAGTAATTTACTTAATTTATTATCGGGTATGGGTACCCGTTGGTATATATATAGATAATTAGGGATTTACTATGGGGACCTAAATTGCTGGTTTAGAAAATTTATTATTTTTTTGTTTTGAAACAGAAAATATATTGAATATAATTTACAAATATGGTATAAGATATTTTTACCATCGAAGATATAATTAGTGGCATCGTAAACTCATAATGTCAACATTGAAACGACATATGCACTTAATAAATTTCATTATACTAATAAAAAACTAATGTCATTTCTAGAACTTCTGCAAATTTTTAGTGTTCAATGTCTCACAGCTGGTTCCATTTAGTTTGAATCTTTTTAAAATATGAATATCTTTTATACTACCGTGCTGCTAGATCAAAAGCGAGGATTGCACTGTTTGATTCATTCAACTTCCGGAGCCAGAAACTATTCATCTTTTTTGGATATGATTTTTCGGCTCCTATTTTTCAAAAATAAATAAATAAAGTTTTAGTCTCATATTTTAAAAAATGGGTTGGTCCTTTAATTTTTTTTATAAGGCAAGAGTGACATAAAAAAGAAATAGAAGACAGTCCAACAGAGTTGGAATGTCTTGCAGATTCCAGTTTATGTTAGGTGCTCATATGTATATTATTAAAAAAAAGGCAAAAATAAATACAAAAAAGAACTGGGGGACATAAACCCTAACCCAATCAATCCACAAAAAGTGTAAACCAACCCAATCGGGCGATACAAAGAAATAAAATCAACATCGGTGAATGTCTAACGTCCGGTGTATGGAACAACCGTCAATACAATATGGATCCAAAAACCAACAACACCTTGCGATAGCAACAAGCATAATGTCTCTTTCGAGCCAAACAGTCCAACGTCAAAGACTGATGAGGATTTTGAAATCTCCCCCAAGTTATATAGTGTCAAACTTCGTGAAGGTGAGAGATTCGACCACCAACGTGGATACAAAACCCCACGCCTACAACCCGCTATGCTGCGACAGAAAATTTCACGACTATTTCTAGCCAAATCCACAATACAACACTGAAGGGGCAAAACCTAACCCAACCAGCACTAAATGTCACGAGCATCATAATCAAACCAGAGACGGATCTGAACAAAATCAAACCCATCTTTTCAGTCATGGTATATCAACCGACCACCAACACAGACATATTCACGGACCAACTTCCCCTGCAACAACAAAGCACAGCAAGCATCACGACCCTTTCGAGCACAACAAACTCTAAATGCAGTGAAGAGACATCTGAACCAGTTCAAGACAAATCAGGACAGTAGCATAACGAGTCTTATGATTTAATAGAAGCATGGTGTGTCCCCTGAAGGCAGCCACACTGTCTTTTTTAGAACTACCGCGAAAGAGAAACCCAAAGCAGGGCTCGCTTTTAGAAACCAAATCAACCATCTCCGACGTGAAAAAACTCGACGACCATGAAGACCAGAACCTCTAAACACCATTGTGGGTGGCGGTGACACCAAAGAAACCGACCCTGTACGGGTTTTGAGACCAACACAGAAAGATGAACCATTCATGAACCATGAGCAGCCGCCGTGAAAGGAGGCGGAGCTGTTGAGAACAGACCCTCTTACAGGTTGTACGGACAAAACAGAACCAACAAAACCTCTGAAATCCGGCAGCGAGGAAAGCCAACGGCAGAAGTTTTGTGCAGAGCAACGGTGATGCGGATAATCTGTACGATTTAGATTGACAGAATCTCATCACACCACCATCATCAAGGTCTACATGGTGGAAGATTTGGATTGGAAGGGGAGAAAGTTGTACGGTGAAGAGGCTTAATATCTTCGATTTTAAGCAAGAGGCTTATGAAGGTTGTCACCCTAAATTTAGCACCCTCTCACCTTAAACAAAAATAAGATTCATTGGTCTTTTAATATAATATCTCTTCTTTTTTCAAATTAAGCACCAATATTTGACCAAATATAGCTTTTCCTATGAGAAAGTGAGTATTTGATAACCATTTAATCAAAATGACAAAAATTGCATAAATTTTGAAGTGTCAATTTCTCTAGGCGAGCCACATTGGCCCAACAGAACTGCCTTGTTATCCAAAATTTAGTTCAGTATTGAATCACAATGCAAATTGTATATTTATTTTTTAATTATAAAACTTTGAACCTTCATTGTTTACTCAAATATATTGTCCCTTGTCTAATGATAGTTGACCATTTCTTTGATAAATGTGGTTTTATTCAAGTTGGGAGATTGGGTAAGGTTTGTAATCCATTGGTAAGTCAAGTGACTTGGTGATTTTCAAAAGATGAAAAGAAAAGGAAAAGAAAAATTAAAAATGAAATGAAAAGAAAAAAATAAAATAAGTTGTCAAAGAATAGTTCATTCATATATTATCATATCACCATTGGGTTGTTTATGAAAACAAATAAAGGGGAATTGCAAATTTGTGTATTTAGATTAGTACATATTATACATAGGTAGTAAATATTGTGTACATGATTGTGCAAATGTAAATAGTAGTGAATGCTCCCCTAGTCAAAGTCCTTTTTGAAAAATTTCCTAGAAAAACATTAATTTCTTGTAACATGGCCTGATTATAACCCTTGAAAGACTTAGTTGGTCTATACTTCATGCTTTCAAATAAATATGGTTGATTGTATGCTTAACTTGATCAGGATGTTACCACATTGTCAGATGTGAGTCCAGCTTTACATATGAGCGTAAAATTCACTTTTTACCTATCAGAATTGTGGTATGATTCAAACTTAACCATCTATTGATCTCGAATGAATGAAATTTTATTTACATTTAGAATTTGTTTAACATTCATATTTTGATCCTAGGATAATTGTAAATGTGATCCTTGCACAAGCAATTTAAATTGAATCATGCATTATCAAATATTTCTAATCCAATTGTATGATTCACTACTAAACTTGTGAAATCCTTTTGCATTCATTATAAATTGAGTGAACTATTTTTTTTAAAGACTTTTGTTTGAGCACAAAGAAAGTTCTAAGTTGGGAAGAATAGATAATTGTCAAAATCATATTATTTTCATTAGCATTTATTGGCTTGTTTTTACTAGTAATCTTTATGAAAACCGACAATACAAATTAGTATAGTTTTATGCCTGAATATTACTATTATCTATTTTCCATTCCTTTTTTAAGGTTTGAGACTTGATTACAATATAAAAAAGAATATGTTCACAAGTACTTTAGTTATTAGGCTATCTCAGGCAAGATCAAAGCAAGCCAATTCGGAGAGTTTCAAGGATTTACGGGCGAGGACCTTCGCTGGGAAAGCCAAGGTGAAGCGAAGGAGAGCAATTCCAAAGAGTTTTTCGAATAAAGTTTAGAGCATACTTGTTGGGCGAGCAACACATCACCCAACGATGTAATTATATCTAGTGACTTTTGAAGACCAGCTGGATTTTCCCTCCACTTGAAGAAACCTTTAGTTGCTTGGTGAGCATGATTTCATCCAATGATCCTGCACTTTTTCTACTTGTATATATAGGATTGTAATTAGATTTTAAATATACTTTTGATACCTAAGTCTCGTTTTAGAGATAGGGAGTGTGAGAAGTTGTTTTAACCACTGGAGGCCATTGAAGCTTAGATTCAAGCTTGTTGATGTTCCTCCTTCGTCATTCTAATTCTATTTGCTAGTTACCTCAATCATGGGTAACTAATCTCTCTATGTTTGGGATTAGATGTAGGTAGCTAGGATTTCAATGTATTACTATTGATTTGGCACGTTGTATACAATTTATTATTCAATATAAGTATTGGTTTAATTCTATACTTAATGCTTAGATAAGTCCTTTAGCTTAATTCTTATAATAGAAGTATGCTTAAATACCACTTTGGTCCCTTAACATATTCTAAAAGTTTAGTTTGGTCATGTAACTCTAAAACCGGTCAGTTTCGTCTTTTTTAAGTTGAGTTTAGTCTATTAAGTTTAAAATCGATCAATTTTGTCCCTTAACTTACATAAGTTAATGCAACTTGGTCCCATAACTTATACAAGTTGACGCAACTTAGTCCTATAATATCTATCTATTGAGGGACCAAACTTAACTATTAAAATAAGTAAGGGACCAAATTGATCAATTTTAAAGATAAGGGACTAAATTGAACTTGTAAGATAAGTTAAGAGACCAAAATTACTGATTTTAAAGTTAAGGGACCAAACTAAACTTTAAAAATAAGGAAGGGAACTCACTAGTATTTAAGCCACACAGGGTTTATTTTTAAACTAACAAAAGTAAATAAAATTACCCACCATTAATAATAAGCTTGAATTATTTGTGTATTGCTTATATTTGAAAACAAATGGAGTCATGTCAATATACACGGTGCCTTTAGTTTACTCCATCCGATTTATTTTTTAAATACAATTTGTGGTCTTTGAAGTAAAATGTTTGTAATATTGTACTCCTTAATGTTTTTTCCGCAACAAATTAATCATTTAAGTCATATTTTTATCATTTGACTTTAAAATACCCTTTTCTTTCATCAAACTCGGTTTAAAATTGCTTATATGGACCTTTATTCCTCAGTTGGTGGATCCAAATTCATTAGTCTAATAATTAAGGTTCATATGTGTATTGTTAAGAACAAGACCTTTAAAAAAGGTGCATTATTCAATCTTGGTTTGAAATGAAATTGGTTGATTAATGAAAATATTCTATGACTTAAATGACCAATTTATTACTAAAAAAATTAAATGATTAATTTGTTACCAAAAAATATATTAATCACTAATTTGTTAAAAACATCTTACTTAAAGGACCACATGAGGTATTTGGCCGGATATTTACTTGTTGTTTTGCATTAAAAAAAAAAAAATCTTAAGTCTTTCTTGTTTTCTTTTGTTCATTTTCAAAGTTTAATACATAATTTATTATTATTTTGTCAATAGTACACTCAAAGTATCACCGCAAATATAGAAAAAAGTGGAATGTGATGATAAAATGTTAGAAACTCATGTTAGGTAGTTTGAGCACGTAGAGAGAATACATGTAAATTATGTAATAAGAAGAGTCAATCAGATTGATGATAGCATCTATCATAGAGAAATGGTAGAAACTCAGCTTATATGACTTGGATATGTAGATAGAAGACATGTATGTTCTTTAGTAAAGAGAGGAGATCTAATGAAAAATAGTCAAATCACTAGAGGTAGAAGAAAACCTAGAAAAACTATAAAAGTTTCTATTAAGAAAGATCGAGAGATAAATGGGCTGAATAGAGATATGATATATATAATAGAATATTAGGATCTGAATCATCTCCTTCCATTCACTCTCTCTTTCTCCCTCCTTCCACAACTTGTCTCTTTCTCTCTCTAAATTTTAGAGAGAAGATCAAGAGAGAGAGAGAAAAGACATGGAAAAAAGATAGAGAGAGAGAGGGAGAAGATAAAGCAAATGGGATCATTTCTTTCATCTTTCTCTCATTCCCTCTCCTAAGTCTATTTGTATCTCACTCCTATCTTGATTAGATTTTTATGTTTCAATGAAGAGAGTGAGTTTAATAGAGAGATAGAGAGTTAAGAGAGGGAATGAGAGAAAGGTGAAAGAGATGATCCATATCCAAGATCAACTGAGAGATAGATACATTTTTTGGAAGAAGATAAAATGAGAGAGTGATTAAAAGAAGAGTAATTGGAGGGAGTGATAGGAAATGAGACATAGACACACTTTTATGTTGTCGCTTGATCTATGTAATCGAACCCATTTAATGGTGGGATAAAACTTGGTTATTGTTATACGATGATAAATGTGAAAAAAAATTATAAAACTTATGAGTTAGTATCTGTAAATAACTTTTAAAATAGCAAATAAAATGAAACATAAGAGTGCATACAAATACAATCTTCATTAATGTGTATAGTGTGTCGCTACAAATATTGAAGGTTCATATAACTTTATTTAAAGTTCAGCATGCCACTTTCATAAAAAAATGAAGAAAGTTTAGCATGCTATTTAAAGATGAAATATAAACTATGAATATATTAACTTTATATGATTTCATTTGGATCTAGTTTCTTATATGGTTTTTAAAAGAAAAGACGCATGTATAATTTATAAATATGTGTCAAAAAGGTATACATCACTACTCTAAACATGGAATAGTTTAATGAAGACATGGTGGACAACATCGCGTTGTTAAACTATTTTACACACAAAAGACTACTTTTTGAGATTTTTATATAGCTTGAACGCGTGCCTGACACACGAAAGTGGAATGACCAACTTTTTGGCAATAATTCCACTCAAAAAAACAAAACTTTATGCAATTAAAATAGATAAGTAATATATATACTACATATAAAAAAAAAAAAATATACACTACATGTAAAGAAAATACATGAATAGCATCCTTCATTTAATCCTGTCAGGGCCGATCCCAAGCTCGGGTTAAAGGAGAAGGTTGTGTTAGGCCTCGACAGCCATTGTAGAACTTTGTCGAATCTCTAAGACATGGACCAAATAAGAAATAGTGTGAATGATAGGTTGTTTCCCGTTGTATAGCTCGAGTACAGTATCAAATGAGCAAGGGCCGCTGCATCGCCGCCTGAGTGCAGTGAAAAATAACCAAGGGTTCCCACATCTTCATGAACGGGTGCGAGTAAGGAATCTAGTTCATAAGAATATGATTTGTTTTGGAACATGAAAAATAGGCACTCTTACAGGAAAAATCTATGAAAGTAGTAGACACTATGACTAAGAGGAGAATTAATTTTATGTGCCTACAAGAAACTAAGTGGGTTGGGAAAAAGACAAAAGAATTAGATAGTTGAGGATTTCTGCTTTGGTACACTGGTGAAGTTAGATCGAGATATGTGGTAGGCATCATTGTGGATAACGAGGGGGAAGAAAGATATTGTGGATGTTATAAGAATAGAAGATCGGATTATAGCCCTAAAGTTTGTAGTGCAACAAGACACCTTTAATGTAATTAGTGCTTATGCACCTCAGCCTCATGTAAGGATAGAAGAACACCTTAAAGTAAAGTTTTGGGAGGAGTTATAAGGCTTGAATGGGCATGTAGGGAGTGTTTTGAGAGGTTTTAAGGGTTTGCATGAGGGGTATGGTCTCGGGGAGATAAATGTGGAGGGTAAATCCATCTTAGATTTTTCATTGGCTTTAGATCTTACTAAAGCTAATACGTGTTTTGGAAAAAGAGATGAGCATCTTAGCACTTACAAGATTGAGGTCTCATGTTCTTAGATAGATTTATTTCTTATTAGGAAATCAGACAGGAAAATTTGTTTGGGCTATAAGGTCATGCCTGGAGAGAGAGCTTAACTACCCAACATAAAGTATTGGTGATGGATGTAAGGGTTAAGAGGAGTGTGAATAGAAGAAGTCACAGTGGGGCTCTGTGAATCAATTGGTGGCATTTAAAGGGTGAAAAACAAATGATTTTCCAACACAAGATCTTATAGGGAGGTTTCACGCAACCACAAGGAAGCGTTAATGATATGTGGGACAAGATGGCACATGAGATTAAAAAAGTAGATAAAGCAACGTTGGGAGAATCTAGAGGTTTTGGACCTAGGGGTAAGGAATCTTGGTGGTGGAATGACATTGTTTAGAGTAAAGTTCGGATCAAAAGAGATTTTTTTAAAGATTGGTCTAGGTGTAAAAATGCTGAAACTTGGGATAAATATAAGATATCTAGGAAAGAGGCTAAGAAGGCGGTAAGCGAAACAAAAACTCAAGCTTTTGAAGGATTATACAAATTTTTAGGTACCAAGGAGGGAGAGAAATCTATATATAAGGTTGCTAAGGGGCGAAAAAGAAAGACAAGAGAACTGGACCAAGTGAAGTGTATTAAAGATGAAGAAGGTAGAATTTTGGTTCAAAAAAGAGATATAATATATAGATGGAAGAAGTATTTCCACAACTTATTTAATGAAGGATATGAGATCTCACCAGACTCTAACATGCTAGACATTGGAGAGGATGCCTGAAACTATAACTATTATCGTCGGATTCAAGAGCACGAGGTAAAAGAAGTGTTGAAAAGGATGAGTAATGGCAAGGTGGTTGGGCCGGATAACATGCCTATTGAAGTGTGGGAAAGTCTTGGAGATACAGGAATTGTGTGGCTCACCAAAAAATTTAACGAGATTATAAGGGCGAAGAAAATGTTGGAAGAGTGAAGAAGAAGCACTTTAATTCCAATCTATAAAAACAACGGGGGGTATAAACAATTGTGTGAATTATAGGGGAATTAAACTAATGAGTCATACCATGAAGTTATTGGAAATGGTGAGTTAAAAAAGACTAAGAAATGAGACTCGAGTTACGGATAACCAATTTGGTTTTATTTCTGGGAGGTCGACCGTGGAAGCGATCTACTTACTTCGACATGTGATGGAGCGATTAGGATGGATAAAAAAAGACTTGCACTAAGATTTCATTGATTTGGTGAAGGTGTATGATAGAGTGTCTATAGATATTTTGTGGAAAGCACTAAAAAAGAAAAGGGTTAGGATTGCTTATATTAGAGCTATCAAGGATATGTATGAGAGAGCTTCGACTAGTGTAAGGACGCATGATGGGGCTACCGAAGATTTTCCCATAACAATAGGATTGCACCAAGGGTCAACCCCAAGTCCTTATCTTTTTACTTTAGTTTTGGATGTACTTACGGAAAACATCCAAGATCTTTAGCATCGAGATGTATGCTTTTTGCTGATGATGTACTCTTGCTTGGTGAGTCGAGGGAGGAATTGAACGGTAGGCTAGAGACATGGAGACAAGCCTTATAAGTGTATGGTTTCCGCCAGAGAATAAGAAAGACGGAGTATATGGAATGTAACTTCAGCAAAAGGAGAAGTAGTTCTACCTTGGAGTTGAAAGTTGGAGATCATATCATATCCTAAGTTACACAATTTAAATATCTTGGGTCCAAAGTACAAAATTACGGAGAAATAGAAGCATACACAAATCATCGTATTCAATCTAGGTGGTTGAAATATAGAAGAGCCTTAGGTGTTTTATGCGATAAGAAAGTACCACTTAGAATAACCAATGATGTTGATATTGTATTGAATTTCATCAAGTTTTGCAACTAAATCTTTTACTTGATTGTGAATATCACCAAAAATGTTTTTATTCCAAACTTTCAGCTCACTTTTTAGAATTTTAATCTTTTGGATTAAAATTTGCATTGATGAGCCAAGAGTTTGTTTTCTCCAAACAGTTTTAATTAAATTGGAGTAATTATTGTGGTATGACCACATTTTTAAAAACTAATAGTTAGAGGCATACCTGAGGTTCTCTAGTTGGTTGTCAAAAAATATATGGAAATGATCTGATTTGTGCCTAGTTAGTGTTGCGCAAGAAATGGATGAGCATATATTGATCCAATATTGATTTCAAATTACTCTATCCAATATATTTTTTCAGTATGGTGAACTCTACTCCTACAATTATACCAAGTGAAATTACATCAGTTGATGGGAAGATCAAACAAATTATTGTTGTCTGTCCATTGAGAAAACTCCTCCCTTGGAAGTCTTGCATGAAATTGTGCTTCTATATACTCATGAGTTCCTAGGGTAGTGTTGAAATCACCAATACATGTCCAAGGTAGATTTTAGCTATGTTGTATGTTGGTCAAAGATTGCCAAAATACTATTCCCTTAATACAATCAGTTGATGCATAAACTACTAAAACTCCAAAAATATTTCCATTATCATTCAAGGTGAATTCTATTTGTTGATCATCAATATTAATAACATTGGGTTTTAAACAGGGAGAGCATAATCCCCATAGGTTATGGAGTATAACATTGACAGCAAAAACTTTCAAAAATTTTAAGAGAACCAATTAGCAAGATAATGGTTCAAACTATAAAGCAAAACTCAGGTTTGTAACTATTAAGTAACCTCTTCAATGTCAATTTTGTTGGGGAATTGGCAATACCCCTTCCATTTCGATAAATGTACTTCAAGGATGATGTATTTTTCCAATCAGCGGTTTAGTCCATATTTTTTTGATGATTTCAAGGATGATGTATTTTTTTGATAGAATAATTTGATTGGAAAAATCTCCTACCCTCTGCATTTTTTCTTTATTCGAAAACCTGGTTGACTTTAAGGATGATGTTTTTTTTTTCTTTTCAGATTTGATAATTAAAGTTAAGTGTCGAATTCAATTTCATTTCTGTTTTAGTGTTAACTACAGATCTAAAAATGGATGGGTGTTGGAATTCGATTTTTTCTCTCCCAATTCCAGATTTGGAAAACCCATCATCCTTGAACTTACTCTTTTCCATTTTTTGTTTAAAGTTTAGTTTTTTTAGGGTTATGGGTTTTGTTTTGGAGAAGAAGATTTGTGTGGGAGAGAGAAAGGTTGAAACAGCACCGAAGAAAATGAGGGAGAAAAAATGGGCGATGAGATTATTGGATATGAGTTTTGTTTTAAAGTTTGTATATAATTTTATTTTCTTGATAGAGGAATTAATTGTGGTTTGAGATTTGTTTGATTTGGAATAAAGAGATGAAGATTTGAGAATTTGTATTGTTGAATTTGTTTTTCTGGTTTTTTGGGTGTTTATGTGTTTGAGTTGAAAATGATGAAGATTCATGAGTTTGGGTTTGCATGGAAGAAGAAGAACCTGAAGGAGTATGAAGAAGAAGCTGCACGATGGGAAGAAGAAGATGGAAAACCTTGATGAATTATTTTAATTGGACGATTTAATTTTAAAGATTTTAGTTTTTATTTAATTTTTAAATCAAAAATCTATTTAATCCAGGTGGCATCGGATTCCAATTAAAAATAATGAAAAAAATAAAATAATTACACAATTAACTGGACACGTCAGCAAATTCTGCTGATAAAATTTAGTGAGGGACCAAAAGTGGAAGAATCTCAAATGATAAGGACATAATCTTTTTTTTTACAGGGACTAAAATCGGGATTCGCTCATATTACAGGGACCAAAAGTAGTATTAAGCTTTATATTTTCCTGTAAATTCTGCAATATCAACTTTCCCTTTTGAATTTCATCATTGCATTCATCTTCTAGCTCCTAATCAGCAAGGTTTGTCCATGAGTTATGCAAAAACTGCATATCTCTAGCTACTCTTTCATGTGTTGGAATTTTCTCACTTTCAGTTGAATTTTGTGCATTTTGAGGTGTTGAATGATTGATTATTGACCTAATTCATGTTCTCAAAATCTTGCACTCCTTCATTTTTCTAACTGTGTTGCCTCAACAAATTCTGAAACATTGGACTCTTATATTCTTTTTGGCTTTAAGTAACAAATTATCATCGGGTTTTCCCTATTACATATTAGCAATCTAACGTTTCTCTTGCTCAGTTTCTTTCAAAATTGTCATCTCAATATCAGATTTTGGAGCATTTTTCTTCTATGTAACATTTTTTTGCCTATTATCTTTGATCATCACATAATTTTATTTTTTACCCTAGATAGAGTTTCTTCTAGGAGATTTTTGCTTCTCTTTCTCATTTTGTACATTACATGTTTTTGCTTTCTTGTAATAACTCTGATCATGACAGATTCAATTACAATAGTTTAAAAAATCTAGCAAATTGTCGTACTCTAGATCAACGAAAAAACCAAAATCATATCTTTCAACAAGGACCCTGTATTTTGGTTCTTTTCTTAAATCCATGACTACTAAAACACAAACAAAATGACCAAACTCACGATCAAACCTAGGCTTACTTATGACTTGATCAGTACAAATAGGCGTATCAACACTACTTGCAATAACAAACAATATTTTGGCCACCAATACTCTTAGGGAAGACCAAAAATACAAAGTGAAGCTTGTGTTGATGATTGTCGTTGCAAGTTATGGTTAAAATCTTTCGTCCAAGCAAATAATTTCAAACATCTTGGGTTCATACTCCAAGAACATATTGATCTCACACACTTGGCATCTTCTAATGAAGAGAACGAAAACTCATAATAACATTTGTGTAAGGAAGTAATCCCCCACTTACCTATGGTTTTCCAGTGTGGCGTTAGTTTGGCTTTTTAGGAATCTACCTTCAAAGGTGTTGCACCCTTGGGCTAGAGCATCCTTCCATGAAGGTTGTGCTTGGATGCAGCTAAACCAAGTTGATACTCGTCCTATGGGATATTGATGGAAACTTTGTCTTCTGTGATCATTGGTTGTGACAACGAAATATCACACACATTGTTTAAGGCATCATCAAAGCTTCTTTTTAGGATATTAACTTTTTAGGGATTGAGGTTGAAGGCTTATATGGTTGTGATGGAAGATATAACCATTGAATGATGATGTTTGATGGAGATTTAGTGGTGGTTGTTATGATGGGTGGTGGTGGTGGTAGAGGTTGGTGGAGAAAACCTTAGCATGAAGAAAGGTGGTTTACACAGTTATTTCGTCTATTTTTGGTCTATTTTTCACCAGACACATTGTGTGTTATGTGTATTTTGATGTTACGCATAATAACAACTACTTCAACTTTCTTCATATGATTTTTGAGATAAAGTATATTATGCACCAGTAATATAAAATTATTTTACATTGACATTCAATCACAATTCATCAACACAATTGAAGAATTTGTAACCTCGTTTTATTTAAAACTATCAAAGATTATGTGAAAATTAAAAATTGGGATTGAATGTCATTAATCTCATAATTTGCAACAGTTGTTTTCATTATATAGCATTTAAAAATAAATAAATGAATAATATTAAAAAAGAAGGAAATAATCTCGTGCTTGACACATGTATTTATTAGTTTCTTATACACCAGTTAAATACAATTAGCTTTCCTTTAAAATGAAATACAACTAGCAATTAATGTTGCATTACACTTGAAGTGTTAGTTTAGCGGAAAGATCTCCACATTGTAACATCAAATATTGAACTCAAATGTCCTCAAGAATAGTTATAAAATGATTGTTAGTGTCACTTTGATTAATAAAATTTCTCTAATTCTTGTAAAATAAATCATCCATTTCTCAATTTAAAAAAAAAATACTTAATGTTGCATCAAATCAAAATTAATTAAAAACAAGCAATCCCCCACACGCAATCCCTATGTAAAACACACAAGATCCCCCTTAAAAAAAATGTAAAACACATAAGATCAAAATGTTAGGTCCTCATACACATATTTAATTCCCAAGATTGTGTGATATTGGAGCATAATGGGATTCCCACGTAGCCCACAAGAGCACACGCTTTGATCCCCGGCGAATGAGAAGCACCAAAATTTGTAGCCTAAAGTAAGACATTATTATATATGCTAGTACTAATTTTGAACTTATAGCTAACTTATCAATATGTGATAGTGGACATCATCTTTATTTCTAAGACAATTTCTATAAACGACAAATATATAATTACCAAATTAATTTATATCTGAAATGTTGTGGGCTATGTTTATACGTGTCAATGTATAGCACACCAGATCATTTGTTTTGGTATTTTGTAAAAAAAAATTATTTATGGGAGCAATTTGAGTACTAAATTATATAAATTTTGTATTTATAAGAATAATATCTGTATTGTACCCAAATAAAATATAATAATATCTGTATTATGCGGCGGCGGTGGTGAATTATTTGAAACTTTATGGTAAAAAAAAAATTATTATGGGCTTGGCCCAAATCCATTTAACTTCTATTTGAATAACCTGTAGATTTTTTATTTAAGTACAAATAATTTGTTAAGGGGGATGTCTCCATAGTTTTAAAATTCGGTTTGGTCATCGACTCGGTAGGGGTATTGAGTCACTGAGTTAATGATCAAATCATTGAATCATTAGTTGTACTGCATGACTGAACCAGATTAAACCGAATAACTCATCTAGATGACTCGGTCTTGCGATTATATTTTTATGGATATTTAACCATATTAAATCAGATTGAACCGATGACTCGACCACTTAAAAATTAAAAAACGGAGATGTAATATGTATATTAATATTTGTATAACTATATTTTTTGACAAGAAATAGATTTTATTGTGCATATATATTAATATTAATATAATATGGAGATTTTCTAAAAAATATACGAGGTGTATGTTTTTTTTAGGGGAGAGATGTTTTTATTATTATTTTTTTAGGGAGTTATTATTATTATTATTATTAGTATTGTGTAGATATTATATTTAATAATAATGTGCACTTTTTAAAAGAAAAAAATGTGTTTTTTCTTCCTAAAAACTTAAAATGTATTATTTTTTCTTCCTTCCCTTCCCTTTAACTATCACGGTTGGTGGCTTAGTCCTTACACCATTTTGGACATTGGTTAATAATTGTCTGTTTCCTTTTGTGCTGTTTTTTTTTGTTTCTGTTGTAAATATTATTTTGACTTTGATGTTCTTCTCTGGCATACCTTGTGTTAGGGAGGACCTTTTGCAGTGGTAATATATCTCATTTTAGCCTCATTTAAAAAAACAAATAAAAAAAAAAAGATAGCACTGATAAGTAGTTGTTGCAGTGGTCAAGGTTCCAGCTATTTTTTACTATTAAAAATGATGTGCTCGTAAAATACAAATATGATGAAAAAGAAAAAAAAATGCATAATAGCATTCGCACATATATATTATATTTCACTGGTTTGACACAAGCATGTTGCTGCAGCATCATGTGATGCACTTTGGTGTACATAGTTTGATCCCTATAGACTCTAACTTTTAAAATTCATGATTTTTCTACAAAACTGTGCATTTAATATTAAATCGGATTGATTAGAAAATCGGTTGAGTTATTGGTTCTAACCATTTTCAACACTTTTTAAAATTCATGATTTTTCTACAAAACTGTACATTTAATGTTAGATCAGATTGATTAGAAAATGGGTTGAGTTACTGGTTCTAACCGTTTTCAACGAGTCTCACCGATTCACACCAATCTAATTACATGACCGATCCAAAAGGTGGCTTGATCCGGTCTAATCACCGGTTCACGGTCGAACCGGTTCGATCAGCCGGTCCGAGCCTAGTTTTAAAACTGTAGATGTCTCTAATCTATCAAAAAATCTAATTTAAGGATGTGCTTATGTTATAGGTTCCTTTTTTTCTTGTAAGTGGTAACCTAGTTGTGTCATGAATTTTAATTTAGTGCGAAGCAGTTTATCCTTATAACTTACGGCATGAAGTTCGAATTTTTACAAAGGTTTTTGTAAAATAATTATTAATGTCACTTTAATTAATATTCTTTTTTCTTTTTTCTTTTTTTCTGATTTTTTTCTAACTAAATCTTAATTATATATTTGGAATGGAATATTTGTTATATTTCCTCTTAATATATTACATTTTGCTTCTTAAAATAACTAAACCATTTGTTATTTTGTTTATTTTTCCTTTCTTCTTTAAATTATACCCTCAAAACAATGTGACAAACAAAAATGCTTTTCCCTCTCTAGCTCCTATACCTTTTTTGCGCACTATTGTGTCATTATATTAATAATATTGATATTGATTACAATATATATTTAATTCAAATACTAGGGAAGATCGACATAGAGGTTTAGTGGGGCATGCAAAGGGTACTTATAAAAGGGGTGTGGTGTGGGATACATTTGCTAAGCAAGAACAAGAGTGTGTAGCCTTTTTGAGGGAGAAAATTCTAAGAGTAGGGAAAAGGTTGGTGACTGCCTTGCATTATTCACTCTCTTCCTACAAGTCAAGACCAAACCTTAGGAATACTCAGGTATGTCAAATTCTTTCATTAGATATACTTACTTCATTGTTAAGATTATATAGATTCTCTGGTGTTTATTGTTTTTTTTTAACAACTTTGGTGTTTATTGTTACCCTGAAGTCGGTCGTTGGACCAACACTGACATAACAATAAACATACTAAAAAGTTTAAATAATAACAGAAAATCGAGATAGATAAAATAAAATTTATCTCTAAATTTGATATTTCAAATACTAACAAAATTTGAAACATATTTTATCTTTCTTAATCTATAATTTTTGTTTTTATTGAAAAGATTCATAATAATGAATTTTTTTTTTTTGTTGATCAAACACGCAGCTTTACATGAGGGGGGAAAGGATATGCATGTATTATTGTTTGCTTGCATGACTTGCATTTGCAATAGGCATTGCTTTATGCTATTAGCTTTTACCTTTTAATCAACTTAGATTTCTTTTCTTAGAAATAAATAATTAAAATACCTGCATTTTTCATTTGTGAAAGTCTTTCATGCATTTATTTTGCATGTAATTATTTAAGACATGATTATTTTAAAAAAAATATATTAGATGGCGAAGTTCAACTTCATCACATTATTTATTTTCTTCATTCTTCCTTCCTTAAATTAAGATCCCACAAATCTACCAAAAATAAAACTAAACATAAAAATTAAGATCCCATAAACCAAAAGCCTGACAAAAACACACTATGAAATTAACACTATTAATATCTGTCAAAATGGTGAGTGGTGAGTTATTTATTTCAGACAAAGATGTAGTACATGCTTAGAATTAAATGGAGAAATTATTCTTTGAATCCACCAAAAAGAAAATCTATAAAAAATATAATTTCTTAATTTTAATGAATAATGTAGAGTTACTATTGCTAACTTTAATGAATAATAGTGTAGGTACTTTTTATATAAAAACTAATATAAGCCATTTTACATCAACATACACTTAATAACGAAATCAACACTTAGTGAAAAAATTAGCCTTATCTCTTATGCTTACTGCATGCAACTTGCATGCCACTTAGCTTCCATTTAATACCCTTAATGAGTCATTTTGTAACAATTTTATATATATATATAAATTTTGTGTACAAGTGTTTCTTGTTAACTTTATTTCTGCCACGTACTTTATTAGTGACAAGTGTTTGCTTAAAAAAAAGTGTTTATACAACGATTTTTTTATATATAATACTCATAAATTTTTCTGCCACGTACTTTATTTCTTGTTAACTTTTATTAGTGACAAGTGTTTTATATATTTGCTCAAAAAAAAAGTGTTATATATATACACACACATAGTGTTATATTGCAAGTTTACTTGTGTAGCATTCTGGTAGACTATTTTATTGTGTGCTTTTTTTAGTGTGATCCACCTTGATGATATTCACCTTGTACGGATTACCTTAAGAGACAAAGCTGTTCCTATAAATTTGGAGACTCGGCTTTGTAAGTGAAAAGAGGTCCGTAATAAAATAAAAATGTATTTTTTTAAAAGAACAATGTTCTATTTAAATTTTTTTAAAGATAAATACAAGGTGTCGTATATATGCAATACACGTAAAGATGAAAATCACTACTGTATACATGAGGATCATCAAACCTCCCTCCCAAAAAAATACCCACCTAACACCAAAAGCAAGAGGACCCAATTCTAATAGGCCTAAAACAAGACAATAGAAGAGGAAAAGAAAATCAAATCGGGGAAGAAGAAAAGGAAAGTCTGATGGGCTGATGGACCGATGGTGTTGGAACGTGTGGTGCTAGAGAGAAAGAGAATAAGGAATCTTTGTTTTTAGTGGGGTTGTACCTAGTAGTACTACTGTGCTATAATTTTTTTTTTAGGCACATACCTTGGGAATGTCCAGTTCCATTGAGCTCCTTGCACACCCTGAGGTCCGGCCCTGTTAAGAGGCCAATCAATAATTATACGACAATTTTTTTTCAAAAACAAAATAATAATTGAACAATTACATTAAATATTGCTTTGTTTTATACTTAGATTGGAAAAGATGTTCTGTTTTTCTCACATATTACGGCTTTTCAAATTTTTTCCCAGAAAGTCCAAAACATGTTCCACTTTAGTTCTTTTCTTTTACTTTCCTCATTCCTTAGTGGTTTAAACTACAATCACTATTCTCACATTCATGTATTTATCATTTAATCTTGAACAATTTACTTAAGAGTTTATATGCATGTACTATTGGTATAGAAAGTTTAATTTATGTTTTTAATGGCATTTCACCATATAAATTTGGTTTAAATATTTTGATAACTAATTTAACAAAATAACATAATAATGAGGTGTAATTTGATGTATGTGTAAATTATTGCACACTTTGTAGTGCATACCAATAAATTAATTAATTAATTTATAAAGTATAAGCATCTTCTTCACTTTATCATTAGTAAAAAGGAAAACTTTTTGTTTTATGAGCTTTTAATCATGTCCACAAAATCAAGCTTTTAATGTACATATCTTCCTTTAACCATAGTCAATATCTTTATTTTGAGAATTATGCTTAGAACACACTTCTCTCAATAAGTTGAAATTTAAAACCTATATATTGAGAGAGTTTGTTATATGATTATCTCCCAGAAAAAGAATTTCGATTCCTAAAATTGTTATTTGAGAGGTAGGCCAAAAAAACAAAACCAAATGTCTCACAATTTGAGAAGTAAATGATAATTATATTCATATAAAAAAAATGTTTCAAATACATCTATATATAAAATAGACACATTAAATACATTTTTTTTTTTTTAATGCATGTTAAAACTCCAAATGTGATGTAAGGACTAATATGTAAGTATGTTTGTAAGCCAAACATTTGGCTTTTTCTTAGTCCGAACTACAGTGTCATTACTTTTTTCTCCAGTTTCTCGCATGTTATATTCGGATTTTAAAATCTGAAATGTTTCAAATGTTTTTAAAGGTTTTTATGGGTTGTTTATGCCGTTCGAATTATATATTTCGAACTACATAGAACGCGCGAGGAACTCATAGGGTGGGAAAGAAGTTGTCTTTATATTATGTTACTATCAGGGGGTGTATGGAACTGGGGAAGGCTCTTGAATTAGGAAATACTGTTTGTCACGCTCTTCTAAGTTTTGTCTAGCTACTTTTTATCATTTTCCATCTTATATGGGGTTTTCTTATTTTGTTAAGAAATAGTTAGGCATTGTTACTTTATAAAGAAGTTTCCTGCAAATACATGAAAAGAAGGTTCAATCATAAACATGATCAAAACAATATTTATGCAAACTCTAGCTTCTTTTTTTTGTCAAGTAGTCTAGTGATTAGAAATTACTTTATCCTTTTTTTTATAAGTTCTCAGTAATAGCTTATGAAAATAGCTATACTAGTTTACATGAAAAAAGATTTTATTTTATCTTTTTTTTATATATAGAAATGGCTTATATATAAAGCACGTATATGATAAGCACTTATTTGATCTTATTTATTTTGATGGTACAAAATATTGAATTAACTTATACTTGGTAGGTTGTTCAGGGTAGGCTCATTCTTAAGGACTTTCCTTTGCAACATCCTCTTCTTCATTGAGTTGTTATCAAAAGATTTAGGATATCATGGATGATAATGGTATCTCAAATAATGCTGTCAAGAACAAGTGGACAATGCCTCTATCAGTTTTCTTCAAAGATGCAAGGTATCATTAATTTGTGTAATCAACTTATTCACCCTTGTTTCTTGGAGGAGCAGGGTCAATATGACTAAAATTATATGACATGATTTTATATTATATTGCAATATGTTGTATTGTTATAGACTCATTGCATGTCATGACATATTTTAATCTCATCAGACTCTCTAAAGCTTAAGGGCATTCATGTAATTTTACCAAAGCTTAAATAACATTTTAGTCCCTATAATATACATCTATTCTGGTTTTAGTACTATGAGTCCTTTTATTGGTTTTAATACCTAAAACAGAAGGTACTGTTCACCATATTTTCTATATAAAAAAAAGTGTTCTTGTCCAAAAATATACTTTGGAGTGTAATAAAACTATATTTATTTTCATTCATAAATATTGTTTCGACGCGACTGTGAAGTTGAAAAAAGAAACTCAAAATAGAAATATTTTCTTTTGAACCTCCGATTATAGTCCGAGCAATATTAGATTTATGTTGAGTTAGTCCTTGCAATATGTGAACTATATTAATTAACTTCAGTCTCTAAAATATGACAAGTATTTTATCTTGTTGAGACTAATTCAACATAAACCTAATATTATAGGGACTAAAACGAAAGAACGAGGACCAGAAACATAAAGTTTTTTAATTTAGGGACTAAAATCAACATATAATTGTTTAGGTACAAAATCAAACCACACTATATTATTGCTGTGACTAAAAAGGTTATTAAAGTCTTTTACAGAATACTAATAGTAGGTTCTATTAATGTAAATGTAGCCTTGTATTCAAGATGGATTCCCTTGCTAAGGAGATACTTGGGATTGCATTCCCATCTGCACTTGCTGTTGCTGCTGATCCAATTGCTTCTCTTATAGACACAGCATTCATAGGCCACTTGGGTACATTTTTTTTCTTGTCAATAGAATATGAGATTGTGAGGGGTAACCTTGGCGCAACTGGTAAGGTTGTTGTCATGTGACTAAAAGGTCATGGGTTCAAGTCCTAAAAACAGCCTCGGCCTCTTGTGTAAAAAACAGGGTAAGGCTGCGACAATACACCAAATGGTGGGACCCTTTCCCGGACCCTGCATATGCGGGAACTTTATGTGCAGGGTTTCCCTTTATTAGAATATGATATTGTACTAGTCTTAATTGAAGTTGTAACAAGGTTCATTTTAATGATGTGGCTTGTTTGAAGCTAAACTTTCACTTTTTTCATGTGTTTAGGGCCGGTGGAACTTGCCGCGGCAGGAGTTTCCATTGCTGTTTTTAACCAAGCTTCAAGGATTACCATTTTCCCTTTGGTTAGTATTACAACTTCTTTTGTAGCTGAAGAAGATACTATGGATAGAATCAATACCAAAGCGGCAGAAAAACAGTTTAACGAAAGCATTAAGGCCAAGTCGAATGAAGTAATGCCTGATGATCATTTGCTTCAAGATATAGAAGCAGGTGCAACCAAACAGGATAGTATCTTGAAAAATGAGACAAAAAATGGAGATGGTACTTTCTCTCTATCTTTCTTTTACCATGTTTGTGTATAAATGTCTATTTTGGTGTGAATTTACTGGGTTGATGATATGAGCTATGAAGCACAGACACTGATACTAATGGCATAAAATGGTATGATTGATTGTAACCACGTGTGTCGGTGTCATGTCAGTATTGGATAGTATTGGATAACGAACACGCCTTCAATCTGAAGTGTCAGTGCTGCATAGGAAATGAGATGGAAATGAGGGCATTTAATGCATGTTTGGTTGTTCTAACATTCTAAATTTCCTTCTCAGATGCAAATTCAAATATGAGCAAGTCTTCTATTGTTACTAATAGTAGTAACAAAAGTGAGTCAAAGCCTATAAGGAAGAAGAGGCACATTGCTTCAGCATCAACAGCATTACTTTTCGGCACAGTCCTTGGTCTTATTCAAGCTGCAACCCTTATATTTGCAGCTAAACCTCTATTAGGTGCAATGGGTTTAAAATATGTATGTATCTTTATTATCAGAAGTACTATGTTCATTGTTCAATATCTTATTACTTCATTATCTAAACTACATTTGATATAAGCTTTTGTTAAGTTGAGATATTTATCTTTTTTTGTAGGATTCTCCTATGCTAATACCAGCTGTTAAGTACTTAAGATTGAGAGCCTTAGGTGCTCCTGCAGTGCTTCTCTCCTTGGCCATGCAAGGAATCTTTAGAGGGTTCAAAGACACAACAACTCCTTTATATGTCATTGGTAGGTTCAAATGATTTATCTGTCATGAAATTGAGTCCAAATTAGAGACTTTGAGAACATACAAAGGCATAAATTAGAATCGGCATTGTTAAAAATCACACATCGGATGAGATATAACCTGAATATATTTATAAGTGGTGGGCATTCTTTACTTAAAGATTTATTGAGCCATCCCTATCGGATCAAGCAAAATTCTTCGAGGAATTTCAAATTTTTAAGTAACATAACATAAGAAAAACATATATAACACAAAATAGAAAGTTAATGAGAGAAGATTTGGTTTGAAATTTGTTGGTGTTTTTCCCTAACTTGCTTCATTTTTTTTACTATGGTTTTATTTAGTTTCCGGGTATGCATTGAATGTCGCTATGGATCCACTACTCATATTTTACTTCAAATTAGGCATCAGAGGTGCAGCCATTTCACATGTGCTCTCTCAGTAAGTCTTACATTGTTTTGTCATAATAATAATGTTCAAACATTTTTATTCTCAAGACTTAACTTACAAAATGACGATGCTTTTAGGTACATTATGGCAACTTTACTCTTATTTATACTAATGAGAAAAGTAGATCTCCTACCTCCAAGCATGAAGGATTTGCAGATTTTCAGGTTTCTTAAAAATGGTATGTTGGTATTTTGGAGTCTATATTTTCAATTCAGATTTTGATTTTTTATTTAAATCTAAAATGCCAAGCATGAAACTTGAACTGTCCAAGTTTAATCTGACAATCTAGATGTGACTAACTTTGTGCAGTCAATCTGATCCGACCATTTAACTCTCGAGACAGGAAAAAAAATATTAATAGACTAATCAAACATACATTGATCATTTATTATAATAATTCAAGAATTTACTTACACGTTCGAATTTGTTTCAATTTCAATAGGTGGTCTATTGTTGGCCAGAGTTATAGCAGTGACATTCTGTGTGACCTTATCAGCCTCATTAGCAGCAAGGTTAGGTCCAATTCCAATGGCTGCATTCCAAACCTGCCTCCAGGTTTGGATGACATCGTCCCTTCTCGCTGATGGTTTAGCTGTTGCAATACAGGTATATTAACATTTTTCTCTTGTTACCGAGATGCAAGATATATATTAATTTAAGCATTAAAGTTACTGATTAAGTTTCCCTTTGTCACAGGCAATTTTAGCATGTTCCTTTGCTGAGAAAGACTATAATAAAGTGACTACTGCTGCAACAAGGACACTTCAAATGAGTTTTGTTTTAGGAGTTGGACTCTCTCTAGTAGTTGGAGGTGGATTATACTTTGGAGCCGGAGTATTTTCCAAAAATGTTGCCGTTATTCACCTAATCAGACTAGGCCTCCCGGTATATTTTCCTAGCACAATGCAATGGATTAGTTCATTATGTTTTATATTAGATGTAAAAGTTAGTTACATATAACTTTTTTGCGCGAGTTTTCATCTAATTACATTTCAACTCACCAGTTTGTTGCTGCAACACAACCAATCAATTCATTAGCCTTTGTCTTTGATGGTGTGAACTATGGAGCATCTGATTTTGCGTATTCTGCATACTCCTTGGTAAGTTTGCATTATTTATTTATTTTTTTAATTTACCATTTTTCATATTTTGTTATCTTTGTCAACATTTATTTAGTGATTTGGTATTCTGTTTTTTAGGTCATGGTCTCAATAGCAAGTGTTACTTCTTTATTCTTTCTCTACAAGAGTAAGGGTTTTATTGGTATCTGGATCGCACTAACCATCTATATGAGTCTTCGCATGTTTGCTGGTGTATGGAGGTAAACTTTCCTTATGTTGAAAGCAAGTAACTGTTTATGAAAATAGCTTATAACATGTCTACAAGCTGTTTTCAGCTTATTTCCCTAAACTCTCCATGATAGTTTATGAAAACAATGTATAGCTTATAAAAGAAACAGTTTCACTTTATTGTGTCTTTTGTTACAGAAATAATTTATACATAACCACTTATATGACAAGCGCTACATCAAGTTTTTTAACCTGACATGGCCTTAATCAACGACTCTAGTTTTAACATGGTAGCATAGTGTAGTTCTTGCACAAAAATATGTATGATAAATCATCATGGATAGATTGATAAGTTGTATAACATATAGCTTATTAATTACATTAAAACCAAGAATATCTTAATCACATCGTCCATATGAAAATTGAACAAAGAAACGTTTCTTTACAAAACATGCATACAATGTTTTATGGTATAACTTTGCTTCAAATGCATATGCAGGATGGGAACAGGAACAGGACCCTGGCGTTTTCTCAGAGGCCACACATTGTCTTGAGGATATATATCTTACAAAAATAAATTTCATTGTGTAGTAGCATCAAATTTTACATCACTTTTCATCCTTTAGGATCAATTGTCTGTTTTTTAGGACATGAAGACTTCTCTCTACTATAGTGATAGTCTTGGACTGCTCCAATTATACGTCCTAGTGTTGTATCCAGTATCGTCAATGTTGTCAATTGCAGATTGCGGAAAATAGCAGTTCATTCAAATTCCGCAATGCTACAGTACTAAATAGTGTATCGCGGAACAATCGCGATTAGACCCAATTCTTCTACGCTATAGCGCTGTAGTGCAGCTATAGCCCCTATTTGACAACACTATCGTTATCTCAAGTTTTTTGTCCCTCTTGATGTATCATTAATGTGATTTTCTTGTACTTTGAAGATTATTCTTCAAGCTGTCAGTATGTAAACTCGAATGCATAATGAAAAATAAATTGATATACAATCACTTGAAGTTTGATTTTAGTTTCTCTTTGTCTAATAATTGCTAACTTGCAATCATCTTCACTTATCTTTTAATTTGTATACCGACTTTGACACGCTACATGATCCGAGCTGAGGTAGCTGCCTCCAACGCATTTTTCCACACATAGCACGCAACACCACCGGTCCTGCTGCAGTCCACCACCACCGAACCGTCGGCCGTCGCTTCCTCTCCTCTTCTCTTTTATGTCAGTTTTGAACTCAAATTACTTGATAGTAGCAGTGAGAGGAATTGAACCAGGACATTGAAATTGCCTTATACTTGTTGTACGTACCTATAATTGTTTATTCGTAGTATATCAGTTAGAATTTGCCTCTCTTATGCTGAAACTGACAGGTTATATATAGGAAGATATTTGTGTTTATTTATACTTCATTGTTACCTGAGTTTACTAGGTTGTGATAAAGCCTTGGATTGTTTGTGATTAAGCTTTTTTGAACAGATTTTTGTCCATTTAAGCTCTTTGGCATATACACAATCTTGAGTTTATGAGTACACAAGTCTAAGAAGCTAAAATGGATTATATTACTGAAAGCCTGGAGATTGAGTACACAAGTCTCGTTATTTAATCATTCTGTTAGAATTGATTTCTTGAGGATTTAGCTATCTGTTTTTGACTGATGCATGAGTTTTAGTTAGAATTAATTTCTTGAGTATTTACTTGTTTATTTTGTTAGTCT
>Ga0228711_1000141_pt1 | contig 65956 bp, 29 predicted proteins | sample MedpolnodulmetaG_2_FD_177996 | JGI IMG/M metagenome (GOLD analysis project Ga0228711, IMG submission 177996) | Root nodule microbial communities from Medicago polymorpha collected in Santa Monica, California, United States - brown nodules | ecosystem: Host-associated > Plants > Roots > Nodule...
GGGAGCCAGGCTTACATGATGGGTGATGCTGATAAGTCACAAATTTGGCACATATACTCTGCTAGTGCTAAGCTAGAAGCTTCACCGGAAGCTGTCTATGGCCTTGAAATGTGCATGACTGGTTTAGATAAAGAAAAGGCATCAGTGTTTTTCAAGACAGATGCATCTTCAGCAGGTTTGATGACTAAGAATTCCGGAATCAGGAAGATCCTTCCAAAATCTGACATTTGTGACTTTGAATTTGAACCTTGTGGGTACTCAATGAACGGAATTGAAGGAAGTGCAATATCCACTATCCATGTCACCCCTGAAGATGGATTCAGTTATGCAAGCTTTGAAGCAGTGGGTTATAACTTTGTAGAGAAATCTCTGAATGAACTTGTTGGAAGGGTTTTAGCATGTTTCTATCCAGCTGAGTTTTCTGTTGCATTGCACATTGATACAAATGGTGAAAAACTTGACAAATTTCCTTTGGAGGTTAAAGGATACAACTGTGGAGAAAGGATCAATGAAGTGCTTGGAGAAGACGGTGCAGTTGTGTACCGTACCTTTGTTCGAAATGATGGCTGCTCATCTCCAAGGTCTACTCTGAAATGTTGCTGGAGTGAGGATGAGAACGAGGAGGAAGTTAAGGAGATATAATAGTAGTACTTTGTTCTTTATGATATGTTATTTACTTGTTTATCTTTACTTTTATCAGTGTTGTTACCTGAATAAATTTAAGCTTTTGTTGTGAAAGCGATTCATTAAACCTGTTGTTATGTTTCTTGTTAATTTTCTATGTGAGTCTTGTACCTGGATTATATTTCTAAATAAATAAAGTATTTGCTATGAGAAATATCTGTTAATCATCAAATGATGATGACCAATGTAGCAAAGATATAAAATAAAAGGATGACCAGTGTTGCAATCAATTATAATTATAGTTGATAGTGATTAATCAATGGAAAATAATATTAATATTATGGGAATTTTGTTAAGTCAATGTCAAATTATACGGTTTTTTCAACAAGGCAAAATGTCAAATTATGAGGATTTGTTCCACAATAAGAACGGAGAAAAATTGTATAATGAATATAGGGCAGCTATGAGTCCAGCTTTACATGCATCGTATCTGGAACTTGTGATTTTATAAATCAATTATTCATTCACTTTTTCTATGTGGCTGTGATGTGTAGTACTACTATAAAGAATTAAAGTTATGTTGTGAGCTCTTGGCTAGAAATGGTTTTGGTTTATCGAATCTCCAGTAGGACCGGGACATACACACACTAACCACGTAATTCCTTTAGATATGCTGCTATCAAATTCTATTACGTTAAGGCATTTGATGGCTTTTCGTGGAAGCTCTCTAGCCTCTACTACATGCAAAGTACATGGCTAGGTGGAAGCCAACATTAAGTGTTTCATTTGTGGACCGAAAATTGAATAAAGTGTCGGGTTTGAGTTTGGTTTGGTTTTTCAAACTTCTCATTATATCTTTTTGAATCAAACAACTATTAATTGAATTGTAAATTACTATTGCATTCTGTTGGAAATTCCGCCTTAATTGCGGTTCGTCCCCAGTCGTCTAAATTATGACCTTTGGTTATCCTTTATTGCAGCCTCCAACATCTTCATTGTGTTGACTTTGAGGGGGTGAATTTAGTTGCGCATCAGATAGATATGACTCTTGATGAGAGTTTATAAAGATGAGGTACTTCTCACTTTACAAGTTGGTTTTGTAAAGATGAGTTGGACCCCAAATTCCATAACATTCAATTTAATTTAACTTCACCAAGCATCCGTTGAAAAAAATACTTCACCAAGCATATAATCAAGCTTTTCTTTGAATGGACACATGCATTTTATGGGTATACTTTATTCCCCAATACACTCAGCCAGAGTCAATTTCAATTTGACCAAACCGAACAAATAACAACCCATTATCTTTAGGATAGACAAAGGAAATGAATTCCATCTAAAAGAGGATGAACTCTAATAATTTGAAAATTGCACTTTAAACTACTCAATTATCTATTTTTAGAATAGGACAAAATCACAAAAGTTGTATCAAACTAGTACATAATTAGAAAATTGCACTTTAAACTACTCAATTAGCTATTTTTAGAATAGCACAAAAGTTGTATCAAACTAGTACATAATTTGAAAATTGCACTTTAAACTACTCAATTACCTAATTTAAGAATATGACAAAATCACAAAAATTGTATCAAACTAGTACAAAAATACTATTAGATAATGGACCTCGACAAACGGATTAGACTATTAATCTAAATCATAATTATAAAAAATTGGAGGAAAAATCATGATTAAAATTACTATTGTTTTCTTTGAACCAAGTACAAAAACACTTTATACTTTCAACTACTTGATAAGAGATATATGAAAAACTCTTAAGATGGTCACATGATCAAGAAATTGCAATTTGGTCACAACCAATTAAAACTTGACACATCATCATACACATAAAAGTAAAAAAATAAATAGTTATAAGAAAGAGAGAAAAACTCAAAAGTTACTTTCCTCATTTTCCAACCCAAATTTTTCCTTCCCGCCATTTATCAATCATGCTTCACCTTTCATTTTCTCACTAATTTCAAGCATGATCAATTTCTAGGTTGTTTTCATGGGTAAGTTCTTCTTCATTTTTATTTTTTTATCAAACTGTGTTTCTATGGTGAGTAGAAAACTTGTTGTAGCTTTTATGTGTGGATTGTGCTATGTATTTTTCCTTATTTCTGCTATATCTTTTTTTTTTTGGTTTTTATCCCGTGTAACTTAAAACATTCAAGATTTGAAAGTTTATTGACCATTTGTGATGGATTCCAGAAACTAAGCCCCTTAGCAGATAAAAAAAAAAAACAGCTACCTTCATCTCCTATTGAGACACTCTCCTATTGCAGAAATTTAAAGATTTAATGTTCAATTGTTGTAATACGTAGCATGTTGATCACTTGTAAACAAAAGATTGAAATGTGATTCAATGAATGTCAAAGTAGTATGAGAACTACATAATTTCATTAATTTTAGTTGGAACTTTTACATGACTCAAGCAAATTCATAACCCCTTTTACAACCAATTGACCCAATTTTACAACAAAGGATGTGTCTAAGCTACACTTTTGTCTCTTGAATTTCTTCTGGTTTGCTGAACTGTGTTACAAACCAAAACATATGATACATATTACAAAACCAAACACCAGCAAAATTGGTTCCACCTAAGCCAATTTTCCAAAAAACCATTTCCATAAACAATACACAATCAGTGATAAACCAGTGAATTTGATAAAAAAAATGTCCAATTTGAGTGGTAAAATTTCGTTTTCTCTTCATCCCTCCACTCTTTTACCGCCATCAACGTCAACAACATCGAAGTTGCTGCAGTTTTCACCACCACCCTTGTCGTTGCACCTTCTTTGTCACCGTCATCAACATCGAAGTTGCCGCCGTTTTGACCGCCACCTTTGTCGTCGTTTCGGCATGGCAATCGTTGCACCTTCTCTATCACCATCATCAACACAGACGTCGCAGCTGTCTTCACCCCACCCTCATCGTTGTTCGGTCTTCGTTCCGGCATGGCTCTAACCACCAACATTGCGTTTTCTCTCTTTTGTTGGTAGTGTTTTAATTTTCATGAGTTTAAAAAAAAACAAAACAATAACTCTGGACTCATATTCTCTCTCTTCATTTTAATTATTTATTTTTTACTTTATGTGTATGATGATGTGTCAAGTTTTAATTGGTTGTGACCAATTGCAATTTCTTGGTCATGTGACCATCCAATAGTTTCTCGAGATGTATTGCCATATTACATCAGGGCCCATCGTGGACCTCAATAAAGTTAATACCCGGGCCTCAAGAAATCGCGTCATGGCTCGCACCATGAGTCAAATTCCGCCAGAGAATTCTCAGAACGATGGATATTAGCAAAATCATTCCAACAATAGTGAATCCTTAACAACAAGTGAAGAAACATGAACCCCGCGATTCCCTGTCGAAATAACAAAAAGTTCCAATAGAAAAATATAAACAAATGAAAATGTTGTAATCAATAATAATAATGTTAAAATATTTTTTTTTGGTAAGGCAAAAAAAGCGCTAAAAAACCAAAAGAGTTCTCTCCTCCTCAAACCCTAGCCGTCACCCTTTTCTTCTCTTTTCCAGAGGGGTGATTTCAGGTCAATTTTGACCCAAAAATCATCCCTCTGAATTATTTTTCCTTCTATCTTAATTGAATAAGTGATTTCACATATTTTCGGTTTTCTTTCGTTTCTTTTTGTGATTTCGTTGTCTCTGAACGACTCTGTTTGTTTTGATTTCCCGTCATTGTGCGATGTGTTTTTTATTTTCCGTCTTAGTGCAGTATTTATTTGATTCAGGTTGAAAGATTAGCTTTGAGCAAGTGCAGATCCGATCAATGACAATGACTTTAGCGTCGTCAACGTTGCAGATCCGGATATATGAGTATTCTAGAGACATGAATATAGTCATATTTGTAGGAATAGGTACTTTGCCGTATTATGCTATTAACATGGATGTTGTAAGTTTGTTCACATATTCATCCTTTTTGTTTTTAGCGAATTTGGATTTGTATTGTATCGATGTACTCTATCAATTTACATGAATGAATATCGTTTATTTTTGTAAAAAAACCCAGAAGAGGGCCTGAACCTTCAATAAAAGAGATAAAAAAAATAAAGATAAACAAAAAAAAAACTGGCTATGAAAAGCAAAGCCAACATTGCTTGCCACTTTAACTCTTGGAACCATAGTAACATAATTTGCTCCATAAGATAGGGAACCGCGAACCTCAATACAGTACTTTGGCGCATTTGGTGCTAATAAATTCGCATTGAATTTGCCTTAAATTGTGCACCAAATATGCTCTCAACAAACTGGCATTAACACCGCGTTTGACTATTAAGTATGCCATTGACATACGTTCCTTTTATAGATAATTTCTTTTTTAGCTCTCACAATTCTCCTGATGTGGGACTTTTAGTTTTGTAAACAACAACATTATGCTATATTCTCCTGGGTAAAAAATTATCAATATTGTACCAAAAAAATATTACAATGTACAACGAACCAACACGTACCGAAGCTCTATACCTCTATACGTACCAAATTCTTCTGATGTCGTGTATCGCGAACCCGTACCCGACTACCTGTACCGCGTACCAAAACGAATTGTGTGATTATGCTTGGAACCACCCATCGTTGAATTATAATGTTAAAATAAAATTTGTATTTAATGTTTTATTTCTCATATTTATAGTAGAAGTTTTTTTTTCATTTGAGGAAAATTAGGTGCAAAAACATCACATAAATCTCAACTATGTTGGCAGCCGAGAGATATCACCGGTCATTTGCAACACCTTATAAAATATTTTTAAAATAAAGTAAAATATAGAATAGAACAACTAGGTCAATACCTACAATAACAATCATGATAACTAGATTAAATTATCTCGTCAAAAATCTTACTAGAAAAACTCGATAAGTAAAACCATAGCGAAGGGAAAAAGATTCGCTTCAACATAAGTTAAGTTTTCCTTTATTCATAATGATATTGACTTTTTGAAATTATATCTTGGATGTGTTGTTTGCATCCATTAATTGAATGCTTTTCCAATGTAGACATTGATCATAATTTGGTCCTTCCTTCAAAACCTTACAACCACCATTTGTATTGTTAATTTTCCAATTGCAATGTATGCAATCATCCCACCTTTCATCATAAATGTCAAGATAATGACGGTATGGACTTCCTTTCCATGTAAAGCTGCACCAGAATAAAGTATTAAGATCTGGAATCACATTAGGCCTGAATGAAAACATGTAAATTTCTCTAAACTTGATTGTGTGAAATCCAAGATCATCATCTTTTGATTTGCAATGAACGGTGAGATCTAAAGGGGTTGGATTTGGCGCTATATCGTTCTTAATTGTAACAACTACCTTAGGAAAAATAGCACTTATAGTGTCTCTAGCATTAAACATTACAATTAGTAGTATTGAGAGTTTTAAGGTAATAGCTTTTGGATTAGCCATGGCTAGATGCACAATACCTACAAAACTTATACATGTCGTTATTTATAGCACACTAACAAAATAGTCTAACTCCTTCCAAATTTAAAAAATGAATCATATTTAATATTTTTTTTTTGTATTGACTTTGACTGACATTTAATGATATAACTGTTTATAAAAAATTAATATTTATTTAATATTGTGAAGTGGCTAAAAATAGGAACAAAAAAGATTGGAATGATGTCACGGAAACTTGTAACGTTGTTTGTGACAAAGCTGATGCAACTCTATCTAATTGGAAGAACGCACAAGAGGCGAAACAATCAATTATCAAACCTTTGTCGGGAAGGTTCAAGTGCAATGTAGACGCCTCCTTTTATGAGGGATGAAATAGAGTTGATATAGGAATATATATTAGAGACGACCAAGGGGCTTTTGTGCAACATATGGTCTTAATTAATTGCGTGCTTGTGTAACGAACAAAGGCATTTCATCGAAACATTTAGACGAAATAATCTACAATCTAAACAAATCAAACATTCTCTATAAAATAATACACGTGGTATGATTTATTCTAATTTAATGTTTTTCCAATTTAAAGTTATTTACTAATCCTATGTACCAAGTCAATGACTTATATTCTTTCAAAAACAAAAACAAAAGTCAATGACTTATATGACAACTTTTAATATCACATTAATTCAGACAATTATATTTCGTTTTAATTTCATTAAATCACCTACAAACAAAATGAAATGAATGGTTGAAAAGTATGTAATGATTAAGAAATGTATTTGAACCAGAGATATAAATCTCATCAATAAAAATGTAACAATTACATAATTGCAACACATCATGCACATACATGGTTCAATAATTAATATCTCTGACAACATTTTATGTTGCTTACCAAATAAGTTAAGATCGGACTAGGACTTAAATCCCAAGTTTTTCTAATTCTTAGCACAAAAATTGATCCTACTATTTCCATTCTCCCTGTTTTGTCATTAGAAGAAAAAGATTGTCAACAAGTAGAAAATTTCTTGAAAGGAGAAGAATCATCTGATGAAGATGATGTATAATGAGAGAATTTATTTGGTCACAACAAGTACTATTGTTGAATTATGGATCTAGTGTCAAAGGCAGTTTGGACTGTAAATGGAGAAAGGCTGAAAATTTATTTGGATGGTAAAGAGAAAAATGTAACCACTATTTTTGAACTGCATGATCCAAATATGAAATCAGGCGTTAAAAAAGTGCTTCGTGGGAGACAACCCAACATGTTTACAATTTTTTATCAGTCTTCACACTGTATTCACTTTGCATAACCTTTGATGCTAATGTGTGTTGGCATGAATTTGAAATAGTGCTACTTTTCATTCATTGCTTTTAATAGCTTGCTTAACTTTCCTTCGATATTTATTTTTGATAAAAACCAACATACTTAACTACTATTGTTGTGTGAAGGATAAAAAAAAATCCATCTTATCCATGACCTTGGTCACATCTCATATTTTCTAAGCAGTAGGGGTCTGCTAATGCACCAAAGAAGACATGTTGCTGAAATTCTTAAGAGATTTGATATGCAACACTGCAATCATGTAGTGACTCTTGCTGAGACCAAAATCATGTCACTTAGCGGCTACAAATAGGATATTAAGGTGCATTAGAGGTACAATTGATTGTGGAATTTTGTTTCCATCGGTAGACAAGGGGAAGAAATGAAAATTGATTTACTACACATATTCTAATTAATTGGTGTGGTGACATAGATGATAGAAAATCAAATGCACACTATATATTCTTAGAGGGAGGATCACAGTGACTTTGTGTTCAAGGAAGGAACCAGTTGTTGCTCTTTAATAGTGTAAAGCTGAATATATAGTTGCATCACTATGTGCATGTTAAGCAATTTGGCTAATGAATTTGATTGAAGTGTTAAGCTGTGACCATAATGATTGATAACATCTCTGTCATTAACGAGGCTCATTACTCGAGAGAGCAAATAAGCAAAGGAAGACTGAAACTGAAACATTGCAAGAGTGAGAATCATATTGTTGATGTCTTGACCAAAGATGTCGAAATTGAAGTGTTCGTACTAAGGCTTTGTTTGCAAGTTTGGAGGGGAAGGGAGGGAAGAATTTTGAAAAAAAGGAAGGACCAAGTGGAAGAAATAGAGGATATTGGAAGGGGAGAGCTTTGGGGGGTTAATTTTTCTTCATAATATAAAACACTCCTCATTTAGAGGAACTAAAAAGTTGAATTGAAGGAGGGTTTATATGAATTATTCAAATTTAACCTATGCATTTCTCAATTTTCCTCTATATTTTTCACACTCACCCCCCTAAAGCCCTCTCTTCCCCTCCCCTCCCCTCCAAACTCCTAAACAAAGCCTAAGAGACTTGATCGAGATTGAAGCATTGACTAAACATGGATTAAGGTGGTGTGTTGCACGTTAATTCAAAACTAGTCAATAACCGTCTTACGTATTGTGCAAGTAATTGAGGAGTTAATTTTCAGTTTTTTATTTTTGGTTGTTAGATAGTTATTTTCTGTTATGTGTGCCAGGTGTGTGAACTATTACATGTCACTGCTTGTGATTCTTCAGTATGATGTAGGAGGGTTTTCATAGTATTTCTGTGGTATTTTATTATTTTAGCCTAATTTTATTATTTGTTTGTTTTATTTCCTATTTTTGATGTTCGACTCATTAGAGTTTTGTTACTTCCATATTTAAGCTTAACAGTTGTAGCCTAAAAAGTATTTTAAAAAAAAATTGTAGCCTAATTAGCAATTTTTATTCATTCAATAATATTTTAGAGAATTTTCTTAATTTCTGTTGGATTCCGGAACCCTATTTTCACAAGTTTGTCACTTGCAAACTTGTTTATTTTCAATCTAAGTTTAACGCTTGCTAGCCTACGCTTCCAACTGCGTCACTCTCTCTCCCATTTCCAATCTTCTTCTCTCTTAACAAGCAAAGTGAGTGTGCTAGGGAAAAAATTAGTGAGTTTTTCTCTTGCTCTAACAGAAATGAAGATAGATGTTCAAGTAAAATATTTGAATTGTTTTTATAAAAAATAAGCATTCTCAACCACATTTGACAATATTACGTATACAAATGTCCTATGTGCAAACAACCTAAGGGCTGCTAACCATTCATAGAGATATTTATATTTCTTCACTAACCTATCCCAAAAAAAAATATTTATATTAAATTTTTTCATCAATGAAACTTGTAAATATTTTGACAAGCTGTTTTATTTAGTACAAATTTTGTCAAGCTGTTTATCAATAGGCACTTGTGATTAAGACCAAAGGGATAGGAACCTTCGGATTCAAAATACATACACAAACACAAACAAAGCACACGTGAAGCCTAAGTTGTCATTTGTCAGCCAAATTTCACCGCATAACATCATCATATCATATAGAATAAAATGGACCACTAGAGATATATAGATATAGAGAAAGAAAATGACACATATATATCATAGTCCTTCTATTGATCATAATTCCAATTCCTCTTGACTTTTCTATTTCAAGTAAAGCATTTCAAAAAATAACAATAAAAGTTGGTTGATCAGTTGATAATGAGTTGACTAATATCCACGAGGGTGTGGATTTAACTTTCATTCTCGGCATAAATACTTCGTTGATAGATAAGTGAAAATATCTCGATCAATGTTTTCTGAGCTTTGATGCCTTTTTTGATCTTGGTGAGTCTCCAAAATTAAACTTATCTAAACATTTGCTAATGAGAAACAAAGCATTTCAAAAATAGCTCAAATGAAAGTGAAGTTAGAGAATTTCAAAAACCATTCATTCAAACCTACTCCCTCTTTAATTATTACATTTTCTTTAGCAACCCTTTGAAGTGATAAGTGAAAAAGATGGTCTTCTTTCTTTATCATCTTTATTTCTTTCCCTATGTCTTTTCTTTTTCATCATCCATGAAAAGCACCCTATTTGTTTGCAAAGTTGCTTCTCTTCTTTCTTTCTCCACTCACTCTTTTCTCTTTTTGTCTCCCATGTTTCATAATTATCTTTCACCTCAACCTGCACATGCATTTCCACTCTCACATCAATGTCATGCTTAATTTGTGTGATGTGCTTCTCAATTAATCATTCAAAAAAATTCTATAATTGGAAACACTTGTGACTTATCAACCTCACTTCAATCATGTGTCATGTTTTTTAAGGAAAATATTATTGTCAATTTTTTGTCACCAACTAACCCAAATGTAATTTCAAGATTAACCGTTAGAAAAAATAAAATTAACGGAAAAAAAATGAAATTCATGTCCAATTTCTTCGTCACAAAATTTAGAGACAAAATTTGAGAGAGATTTCACGTTTTCCTCACTAATTTTTTTTTTTTTACTATGTCCTATTTGTAAACCAATTTCATCCATATCGAACATGGAACCTCTACAATTGTACAATATAGGGTCCGTTAAATTTAGAGAGAAATGGTGTAGTCGTAGAGGATCCAATTTCATCTATGAGTGTAATTGTGTAATAAACTAGTACTAATGGTACAAAACAGATTTGTCCTGATCTATGCTTAATCTATTGGTGAGATAGTGAGATTCAAGTTCAGATTTTTTAAGTATAAACATAAAATATATTGAATCTTTTATGCAATGTATAAAATTCAGATGGTAAAAACATTTTACGTTATTGTCTAATGAATCTAACTTTATGCAAAGAAAATTATATATGACAGGGGAATGGTGTTCTAATTCGTAATATTTTTTAATGCAACTATATGTTAAGTAAAGTGTTTCTACCTAATTTGTTTTGATTTTAAGAGCCAATAATTCGTATTATATAAACTTCAGCACAACCATATATTCAATTTGAATAAAGAGAAAAAAAAATGACCACTATTTATGACTAAATAATATGAACTAAACTTCAATCCTTAGCAACTTTTGAAAACAATTAAAATGTAAATAGTCACATAACATTATCTTCAAAGGATAATATCATGAGGTATATATAAGTTAAAGTCTGCCATTTGTTTAATGTGACTATTCTATGATGTTATTATTGGTGAGATAAGGAGCTTCTCTAATATTATGCTATATACAAAGTGGTCTTTACCCAACACATTTTACTCTTTCCCAACTGAAATTCCAAAAACATTTTACTCTTTCCCAACTGAAATTCCAAAAACACTCATGCGTGAGTTAACTCACGCTAGTGTTAAATTTGTGTGACTTAACTCACGCTGCGTGAGTTAACTTACGCAGAGATTTACACTAGCGTGAGTTAACTCACGCAGAAATTTACTTTGAGTTGGGAATGAGCATTTTTGGTCGGGTAAAGAGCATAATTCCTTTGTATATGGTCCTAATAATGAATGAATAGTATACAGTAGAATGAAAGTGAGTAGACAATTTGTGAAGTACCCCTGGTGAAAAAATGCTGTACTTTGATTGAAGAATCTTAAGTGACTTCAAATGAGACAAAGGGAAGAGCTAAATTGAAAAAGAGCAGTACTATTTGATTACTATCATGTTTGAAAATTGAATCATTGAAGTGGGATAACTAGGTTTGAATTTTGAAGTGAACTTTGGAATGGAGAAATGTCTCATATGATCTACTGTGGACGGATGCCTAAAATAGTTTGAAACTACAACAATGACCGGTGCCACTCTCCATAAGTAGTAGCCCATAGTATTACTCGTCCTCACTGAGACGGTGACCCAATCAATGCCGATTTAGTAGAAAACAAGAAAACATAATATTAGTGCTTCAAAATTCAACTGCTTCAAAACAAATTTTGTTCAATTGGCACCGATCAAGTCATTGTTTCAACAGTAAGGAAGTGAATGACCCTCAACTTCTACATAAAGGTGGCGACATCAATCATCGTCAAACTTCTGAATGATTTTCAAGACGCGACCCTTTTTCACCCTAGCAATTGTCTGAAGAGTTAATTTTGAAATTTCTCATCAACTGGTCGAGCAACTTTTTCTCTTTTTGGATGAATCCAACAACTCTTAGGGTGTGTTTGGATGAAGAGTTTAAGAGGGGAAAGGAGGGGAGGACTTGTTTTTCTTTTTTAAATTACGGACATTATAAAATAATTTTTAGAAAATTGAATTAACAGCTTGATATATGATCACATAATAATTCAAAAACACTTAATTTATTTTAAAAAAACATTTTACATTGCTCGTACTTTAAAAAATAAAAGTGACTCCTCCCCTCCCTTTCCCTCCTAAACCCTCGATACAAAAAAAAAGAATAAACTTGATTCTTGAAAATGAGATAACACTTCATGACCAGAACTGATTCCATAAAACAGAAAGAGGGACCAAAAACTATAGGAGGGGGGTGCTTTCACATGAAATAAAGAGGGACAAAATTGGAATCTATGAATGCCCCACTTTATAATGTTGTAATCTAATTATATGACAACAAGATTTGATTCTTTTGTCTTGGAAAACACACCATTGGCCAAGGGTAGAGTTGTTCATTTTTCATATGAATTTTGGAATTTCTTTTGGTTTGAAAATTTTGCAACATTCAAATGAAATTTCTGACTCTTTGATCTGATTTTTTTGGATAGTTCCTTTGATAGTTTGAATTTTTTTATCAAACCAAACAACAGGAAAATAACAAATTAAGTACTTTACTTTTACAGAAACTGGAAATTTCTTGTGTCCTAGTGTATCCTGTTCACTTAATACAAACACAGACACGATACAGACGCCGACACGGATAATAATTTGAGAAAATGACATAATTCAGTGAAATCATAGGTGTCGTGTTGGTGTCGGACACCGACGCATGTCTAACACCAGGACACCACCTAATCCGAGGAGTGTTTGTGCTTCATTCAAATTCACAAAAATCAAATAAAAGAATCAATAGTTTGTTTATTTTTAAACAACACTTTCAGTTTTTACTGTGTATGTGAGTGGCTGAAAACAGGAAACACTAGAAGCAAACAGATACTAAAATGTTTAAGGTCTTAAATTAGAACTTATGCAAGATATTTTGATAAACTCATTGAAAATATATATTTATTGAAAAAAAATTAGTGCATACCTCTTCCTCAGATTTTGTTTTTGCATTTGAATTTGAACAAGGTGAGTCTACAGGTCTAGTTTTTAACCTCTCTATGATGGATGGAGTTGAAGTAGGGCTAGGACTGCTTGAACTAAGATAAGGAGGTGTGCTTTGAGTCCCCACATCTCTTGTCATTCCCTCTTTCTTCTTTTCTGCATAGAGAGAGACAAACAACTTAATTAAGCACTTATAACATAAGCGATTATTATATAAGTGTTTATGTATACGTTATTCTTATAACAAAAAATTAAATAAAGTCAAACAATTTTTCATATAAATTATAAATTGTTTTCATAAGCTATCCTACAGAGCTACCAGCTACCAGAAATAAGCTAAAAACAACATATGGACATATCATCAGTTGTTTCCATAAGCTCTATAATCAATCTCGAAAAATGTTTATGTTAGCAGATAAACTTAAATAAGTCAATCCGAACATGGCCGAAGTAGAATTGGGAATCAAAAGCATATGAACCTGGAATTGGAAATTTAAGAGAAACATCTTCTTGTGTGTAAATTGATGGCTTCATTTGAATATGTCTTGCAGAATAAACTAGAGGAGCAGACATTGTGATTCTGTTTGTTGAGTTTCTGAATGATCTTCCACTAAGAGTTTTTGCTGATAAACATTCCATTGGTACCTCTCCTGAAAGTGGATTGCATATATACTTTTCTGCTTCATTCCACTTTGAATTTAATGCAAACCCTTCTGGAGATAAACACTCCCAACTGTTATAGCTTACCCTTGCTTGTAATGCTGTATCAAATCACCATCCAAAAAGTTTAGACCAAAAATATAAAATATAAGAAATCATAAGCTTGCGATTCTAGTCCTGGTTTTAAATTTAGATCATATAGACCATATTTTCCATAATTTTGCTGCAATATAAAGGTTTGAAGCGTAACCACAACCGCGATTTAAAACCATGATTCTAGTTAACAATGTGGTTTATTACCTTTATTATTCTTTAGCTTTTTACTAAAAAAAAAAATTAATATTACCTTTAAGGGCAGTGGTGAAAGAATATGTTGAAGGGTCAATTTCATCTGCAAAAAAATTGTTGAATTTGAGATGTAAAGGTAGTTAAAAACCATGAAATTCATGTGAATTAAAATGGAAAAAAGTAATGTACCTTTAAAAGGGTATCCAGGTGAAGAAGCAGTACTAGAAATGGTTATATTTGATCTTTGAGACCTTGTATCTTCTCTAAAGCTTCTCATATAAGAACCTGAATACCTTCTAGAATTATTGTTACTCTCTCTACTGATTCTTGCTTTCACTGACCATTCTCTCAAATTAAAATCTGACTCATCTCTTCTCCTTGAAGTATAGGGATATGATTCAGCATTGTAGGCCATGAATGAGTTATGAACTCAAAAGAGTATAGTCTTTGTTGTGGAATTTGTGGAGGTTTGAAAGTAGGTGTTGGAGGTGCAAATAGTGACTAGAAAAGAGGTTTTTTAGAGTGAAGCTTTTTTGTCTAGAAAAGAAATTATAGGTAGAATGTGCCTAAGTTCTAAGAGGAGTGTGTTTGTGTGTGTGTGTGACTCTTCTAAATTTTGGTTTTTAGCTTTTTTTGAATCTTCAAAGTGCAATGACATGGTTTTAAATCAAAATGTCTTTATATATTGAAAGTCTCTTTGTTTCTTTTTTTGGTCTCTGCATTAAATTCATTGGACTACCTCTGTAACTTCCGTTCTTGTTTGACCCCTAATATCCTATACCACACTAGGTTAGTTTTATTTTTCAATTATATCATAAGATACCAATTATTAGATCCTGTTTTTTGGAGCTCAATAATTTTACACCTAAAAAATGACCACACTAGGTTAGTCCACTCGTATTTTAACTTTGCATATAGACATCAAATATTGTTTTAGAGCTCAAGTAACCGTGTTCGAGGCAATATGAGCATCTCTTTCAACTGATATTAAGATATTGGTTCATCATATTGTAGGACTAATCTCTTTGGTTAGACTACATTAATTGTAGTAAAATATGGCAAGACATTTGTGTAAAATTTAGAGTGTCATTGTGCAAGTTAATAAATGAGTGTTTGTTTTAATCGTGTTGAAAGGTGAATATGATGAATTGTTCGTACAAAATTGATTTTAATTAAAACTTGAAAGATTTAAATTTGTATACGCTCGCATAAAAATAAGTTGGATAATAAATTTAAAACGGAACATTAAGTTTGAATGAAAAAGCTCCAAATTTATTTCTCCTCCATATTTACTAAAGAACACTCAAACATTTCAAAATCAATTAGTTTCTATAATCAAGTTTTCCTCCTATAAAAATGAAACTGTAGATGCATTAAGCTTATGTTTTCATGTGCTTACTTATTGAAGAAAGACAATGAATTTTTTTCCACCTTCTCCCTTCAAATTCCATAAATTTAGGATGGTTCAATTCATGACATAAAGTCGTTGATATCACTATCCATCCAGCACACAATTTTTTCATTTGAGACAATTTTTAAAACTTACAAAAAGGACTGATTGTTAGACATATATATCAAAGTGAATTTTCGCAATCTTCATGTTGGACAATGACTCTTCATATTTTCTGTTGGAGATTGTCACAATTGTTAGTATATATATAATAACATATACTCTTTGATTTTATTTTCATTATTATTTTTTTACAAACAACTTTAGCAAAAAACTTTTGCATTTGGTTTCTTACCTTATGTCTCAAGAGCACAAGTTAGCTTTTAACATTATTTAATTAAATTAAATTTCCTTTCTACTTTCTATATATAATAAAATATTTTTTAAGACAATCGTCACCCAAAAATTATTTATTTAATTAATTTAGATATTAACATTCTTATTTTTAAGATGATGAATATTTTTTACAGAAATGAATGAAAACCAAGTATAATAAATTCCTTAAAAAAACACCAAGTTGTAAACCAAAAATAGATAAAAAAAAATCTATTCATTGAATCCGCCAAATTGAATTGTATTTAATTAAAGTGGTTAAAATGGATAGAATTTTAGATGAGGATTTTAATTCATTTTATATAAGAGATCCCTCTTTTAATGGGGTTGGGTGCATATATACCATAACATTGATTAATAAAATAATTTGAATGATTATGGCAGGTGAGGATTAAATAAGAGAAAATTGAGAACCCAACACAAATAAGAGAAAATTAACTCATTACAACAACTCCTTATTTATGTTACCCTAATGTACAAAGGAAAAGATAATTCGTCTGGTACAATACATTATAACATCAATAAAAATTGTTTATACACTGTATCCAAAATATTAAATTGACCATACAATAATAGTGGACCAACATAGATGGGTTACATTTCTTGTAATTTTGTACATATTAAAACCAACATTAGCTTTAATGTGCACCACTTATTTGAAACTGATGATGCACCAGACTCACCAAAACATTGATTTCAGTTTGATATGACATGAAATCTTAATTTTGATTTCCTGTTTGGGAAACACCTCCATTGAGTTGCAGTCAGATATGTTAGATGTGTTTCAATTAAAAACACAAACATAGAAAGAACACAAAGTATCCCAGGAAGTTTCTTGATAGAAGAGAGATACATAAATGAGGAGGTTTTTAAGGTGGAGATGTGTGTAGTATGATATGCGGTGGAACGATCGTTTGAAACACTAAGTAGAAGTTTGTGGCGTTCTTGTCTTCACAGTTGAGACCATGACAAATCACGACGATTCGTCAAAAAACAAGAAAAATGAATATTAGTGTCTTGATCCGTAAAAGAAAGGTTTCTTCTAAATAATAATTTGAAGTGATAAAAGATAAATTAGGGATAGGTCATACAGGCTTTGTTAACACTTACAAAGAAGACTAATGTAGTTTTGTTACATTTATTTCATATGTCAATAGCAACGGCTAAAATGATTTAATGTCTGTTTGGAGTGGCGTTTGATGAAGCAAAAACACATGTACAATATTCGAATCTGCTGTGATTTTAAGCAAAATGTAATTTGCAGCAGTCCATCCAAACAATTTTAGAGGGACTAGCGAAAGGTGTATAATATTTTCCTGGCTTAAATAGGTCTTTCGTCCCTGCAAATATAGGTCATATGAATTTCCATCCCTGAAGTTACTAATCCTTCCAATCTGCCATTGCAAAATTTAATCATTTGACTTTTGGTCGTAATTAGATTTTTTTGCTGAGGTGGGCTGTCTTTAGCGACGTGGTGCCCATGTGGCAAGGGATAATTGGGCGAGGTGGCTGGCTCAAAGAGGTCTTTCGTCCCTGCAAATATTGACCATTTGAATTTTCGTCCATGAAGTTACTAATCAGATGCAATTATGACCATTTTTCAAATGATTAATATTTGCAATGGCAAAATGGAAGGATTAGTAACTTCAGGGACGAAAATTCAAATGACATATATTTGCAGGGACGAAAGATCTATTTAAACCTTCCTTTTTTTCTTCAAATTACAAATGAATTTATTGAAGTTTCCCTCCTATGACATCTCCAAATATGAGCACTCCTTTGGTCTTTGTTGTAACCTAGTGAAAAGCTCCAATGAGGGGTGGGTGAACCCTTCTGTTTATCACTGTTTTCTAAACTCCATGTTACAACTGGAGAATAATGAATGAGATAGCATAATATCAGTTTGTACTGTTGGGTTGTTTTCAGTATAGGCTGGATGTGGAGATCAAAAGAGGGTAAAGGAATTGTTAAGGCTGTAAAAGTGAGAATGTCTTTGTGTGCATGTTAAACTCTTGTCTTAATCTAGTGAAAATGAGTGAGGTACCCTTACATTATGGAAATAGATAGGTCCCACATAGGACCTCATCATGACCGTCAGTTTTGTCTGATGTGTATGCAAGGTAGGTATCAAGAAAGAGAGAGGTTCTGTTGATTGTCAGATCTGGGGTCCATTTAGTTCCATTTATTTTATAAAGTTTCTTTTCTTTTATAGGAGATATATATGTATATTTTGTCCCTCACAAACTACTTAATAGTGACTTGTTTTATCTTTCAAATGAACTACTTAGGACGATTCTGGGAAAGAAAGAACATCAGCATCCATAACAGAAATCCATAAAAAGTAAAATAGTAAAATAGTGAATGATTGATGTGGTAAAAAATGGAAAGAATTTTCTATATAAAATTGAAACTTGGGAAGTGGGAACATAAAGAAGAATGTCAGTGTATGTTCGGATTGACGGTGAAACGGACATAATCACAGTGAACCACCAAGATTTTGGCAAAAGTCACACTCTAGAGCTTCACAAATTCACAATGTCACTGTAATTTTGCCGAACATACCGCCACTCTAGTTTTCACATTTCCACTCTCCAGCCTTCATGCTAAACACACCATAATCAGTTCAAATATCTTCTCTTAAACAACTATAATTAAAATATATAGGAACCAACTTGGATGAGAACACAAGTTCAATTCAATGCATCCACTAAAAACTCAACCTTCAATCATATTTCAAAGTAAGAACAATACGGGTAAGAAACAAAATAATCTGTCATACATGACATGTTGTATAACTAATAACCATATATTCACTTTCAACAACCAGTACTGACATGTTGTATAACTAATAACCATATGTTCACTTTCAACAACCAGTACATATCAATAGTAGCTACAATCATATTTCCAAATAGCTTCAAAAGTGGAAAGTCTAGGGAAGGTTACACCACAGATAATTCATACTTTCTAAGAGAGAGCTCCATCATATGACAAACAATTGGGATCAGAAGTAATATATTAATAATCAAGGCAATGCAACCATGATACTGATAATCAAATATTAATAATCAAGGTAATACAACCATGATACTGATAATCAAATATTAATAATCAAGGTAATACAACCATGATGCTGATAATCAAATTATGACCAGGAGTAAAAGTAAGACAACAAATAATAATACTCTAACTATGTGCTTGTCACATTTTGCTGCTTATAAAAAAAATGATGATTTTATATATAAAAAAACTAAACAAAGTAACATTCTTGAAGGCTGAAGCAATACCTTCACAAGGAATTATGTCCTCTCCATCCATTCAAAAAAATATGCAACTGACTACAGCAACTTGATATGAAATTAGAAGATACAAATTACAAAATGGAAGTATATAGCAATTCAAAATTTGAATCCAAAGACATAATTATGAGGCAGATTTGTTGAATGGAAACAACATCAACAACTTTTGAAACAATACAAGCGTTAATTTAGTCATAAAAGCTAAACCACATATTTCTATATATTATTGGTAAATTTTAAACTGTATGTCTCACAAAAATCATAGATGACATTTCCCGCAACATATTAATTACACTCGGTTGTGCAGTGGAAGATGAAGGGCAGAGAGAAGAGAGGCAAAATCTGGCATCTGCGGCCAAGCAATCATCAGCAGTAAAATACAGGCGGGACAAGTGTATAACAATAATAGAAATACATTTGGAAATTGTTCTCACAAAAAGAAGCTCAATCATCAACTTCAGCTTTAATCTCTTTCAGCAGATCATCCTTGTAATCGTCAAATGTTCCAGGGAAATTTCTGACAGTGCCATCTTCAACAACCCATATTTGACTCCGTTCTTCATCATCACAGACTCGTGATATCAATCTAGAATCATGACTAACAAGAACAACTCCACCAGTGAATTCATCCAGCGCATCAGCCAATGCATCAATACTTTGCATATCCAGATGATTTGTGGGTTCATCTAACAATAAAATGTGAGGTCTTGACATGGATATCGATGTGAATACCACCCGAGCTTTCTGTCCTCCTGATAGTTTGACAATGGGGGTAAGATGATTATGACTAGGTAGCCCATATTTACCAAGTTTTGCACGAACAGCCTCTTGCTTACTAAGCCCCTCCTGGTCTGGATGGAGACGAAGAAGGTACTGAACAGGTGTTTCATCCATTGTAAGTAGGTCCACAAAGTGTTGGGAATATCTCCCTATCCTCAACTTCTGACTTCTTCGAACTTCACCTTCACTTGGAACCAAATCACCAGCTAGAAGATTCAGCAGTGTAGATTTTCCAGCACCATTAGGCCCAACAATGGCAACACGAGTCCCCATATCAATGCCAACATCAACATCCGAGAGTCTAAAATCCTCTCGGTTTGGGTAACTGAAGCTCACTTCAATAAGCTGCAGAAGTGGAGGTGTGAGTTCAGTAGGTTCAGGAAAGTGGAACTCCACGCTGTAGTCCCTCCACTTGTGCGGTACCTCTACTTGGGTCTCATCCTCATCAACCTTTCCCTTTCCCTTGCTTTTGCTTTTAGATTCCTTAGCTGCTGCAAACTTAGCTCTGTCCTTCACCTTATCTTGTTGAGCCTTGTTCCCGGTTCTTCTAGCTGCTTTCAATTGCTTGTCAAAAGTCTCATACTTCTTATTCGCTTCTCTACGACGCTGTTCATACCCACTCTCAAAAGCATCAAAATTTCCACGATAGAAATGAAGTTTCAAATCATGCAGATGAATAATCTCAGAGCATACTGTATTGAGAAAATCTCTATCGTGTGATACAACCACCAAAGTTTTTTTCCAACGACACAAGTACTCCTCTAACCACAGAACAGCCCTCAAGTCAAGATGATTAGTGGGTTCATCGAGCAATAATAGAGTGGGCTGTACAAAAAGTGCTCGAGCTAAAGAAATTCTCATCCTCCAGCCGCCACTAAAGGATTTTGTAGGACGGCCCTGCATGTCCTTTGTAAAACCCAGACCAGCTAAAATCTTTGACGCTTGAGATTCAGCAGCATCAGACCCCATCAGTTGTAATTGTTCATACAGCTCTGCTAGCTTTTCTCCTGCATCCTCTTCCTCGTTAGTATCATTTTTATCCACACCTTCTTCACCAGAAGCTGCATTTTGTAGATCAGCAACTTCTTGTCGAATTTTAATAAGTTCAACATTAGCTGAAACAACAGCTTCAAGCGCTGTTTTATCATCGCCAACTACCTCCTGCTCAACCAGAAGGACATCAATATTCTTAGGCACCGGTATCTTCCTCCAAGCAAGAAGCTTCAATAGTGTTGACTTGCCCATTCCATTTGGCCCAATCAAACCATATCGTTTTCCATGAGATATCTTTACTGAAGTATTCTTCAGAAGTTCTTTACCCCGAGCAGACACAGAAAAATTTTCTATTGTTATATCTTTGACATTAGCATCAGCACCATCGTCTCCATCAAGCACTGAAGCCCGACTTCCGATGACAACAGTGAAAGCATCACGATCATCCCTAAGAGCTTCTTTCTTTGCCTGTTCAGCCACATGGGCAGCTAAAATATCTTTCTTTTCGCGCTTTTTCAACTCTTTTTCAGCAATAGAGACCTCAAGTAGCTTCAAATCTGGCCTATGTTTTTCCTCTTGCTCCTCTTCAGACTCATCATCATCAGAGGGAGGAAGATCAATATCATCAGTGTATGCAGAAGCTTTCGGGGGAGGTTTTGGCTTCGCCTTATTCGAAGATGCCTTTTTAGGCTTATCAGCTTTTTCATCCATGCCTGCCAACATGGCCGAGACAGAAAATTTTTCCTTCTTAGAAACATCTTTGCTACCTGGTTTAGCCTTTGTCGATGGTCCTGCATCCTCTGACTTTTTCTTACCCATTGTAGAAAACTGAAACAAGTGAAAATCTTATTAATACCATTCATTCATTCAGATAATAATCACAGCAATGTTTATCTGCCCATTTCTAATACAGCTTAATTATTTATGGCCCCTAGGTTGGCATAAATAGAAGTTAATTAATCAATCGATCATATATAATAGGAATCGTGCATAACAGAAGTTAATTAATCAATCATATAGAATAGGAATCAAGCATAAAGTGAAAATTGTATAAGGGCCTGTTTGGATAAACAACATATTTGCAGCCTATAGCACAAACAGTTAACATGGTAAGCGCGTATGAAAAACCTATAAAATAAAGTTAAATTGTCTTTGTATCACTATAAGATGTATTCATAAGCTATCTTGGAAAATTTATAGAAATAAGCTGAAAAAAGCTTATGAAAAATGTCATAAGCTGTTGTCTCAAATAAGAAAATCCAAACCGACCCAGTAAGTGAGGTCGGCGCTACATGGATCAAATTACGCCATCCAACTAATTAATCTCAAATTCATTCCTAATAGTTTATGATGTCAGTTTATAATGTAAATCTTATTAATTTCTGCATAAAGTTCAAAATTTTGAAATGATACACTAGAACACTTCCTTCAAACAAAGTAAGATAATTTCCACATAGTTTTTCAATCAATTTCCATATGATATCATTCATATGTTAACATAAACAGAAAATAAATCAATCACGAAAAATAGATGAATCGGGGGTATGCTCCTCTGCGACACAATTCTGTGGAACTGCGGTGGAATCGGATTCTTGCGAGCGATACACCAAAGGAGATGGAACATTGTAAAAATTAAAATAAATAAATAAATAATGAAAAAAGGTAAACCTGGAAGAGTATGTGTTTTCCGACGGCGAAGTTGAATTTAGTACGACTCCGACCAGGTTCTGAAACAACAGCGGAGTTTTGTTGATTTTAGGGTTTTAATTATGTTTATGTGTTTGTTTTTGTCTCATGAATGGATGATGAAATTTCATCAATGATGGGCCTCTTCAAAAAAAGACATGGACTGTGGGCTTGATAATAGAATTTAAGAGAGTTACTTTTCTCACCCTGCTGCCTTCTCACGTGTCCTGCAAAAATGCCAAAGTTGCCTCTAGTTCGGATTTTGTTTTCCGAACCAGATTGTTAGTGTTTTCCGGATTTTAAAATTTGGAAAACGTCGATATGAAATTTTAGTGTCTTTTTTTGGTGTCAAGGGTCTACGAAAATTTTAAAATCTAATCTGAAAATTGCTTTTTTGACATTCAAAACTACCTAAAAACACATGGAAATTATTTAAATACCTCCATCGATAGTTAACTACTGCTACAAAAAATTGGTTGTGAGTTAACTACCGCTGAAGCAGTAGTTAACTACCGCTAAAGCAGTAGTTAACTACTGATGTGACCTATAATTAAAAGAACACGTAAACTTCAGTTTCTGGGTTACAGAAACTTGAACAAAACAAACTCAATTTCACCTCAATTTCAATTGCACGAACTTGAACCCAATTTTTTCAAGTAAATCACAAGTAAGTCATTTTCTTCCTATTTACATGCAACGTAGGTTGTTTAGGGTTTTATTTTCCTAATTTTTGCAAAATGTTAGTGTTTAGGTTAGGTTAGAAAATTACAAAATTTGTTTGATTTTGATGTTATAATGTATTGTTGTTGCTGACATTGTTGTTTAGAGTAGGTTTAGATACAATGTGGTTGTTTTGATGTTCAATTAACATTAATTGTGCTAGTAATTTAGACTGCACTCAATGTGTTTGATGAAATGAATAAGCGAATGATTCTTGCTTTTTTTGTGTTGCAAATATGACCGATGTTATAATGTATATACCTTCGGATGTCATTGTGATCTATATGTTCTGCACATGCTTGGAGTTTGTGGTAAATTTGAAAGAGTTTTGTCATCCATTATAGCACTTGTTTAGGATTCAAAAAAAGGAAATAATTGTTAAATTTCATGTGAAAAAAAGTTGTTTTTTAATCTTTCAATAAGTTAAATACACAATTTCTAAGATAAAGTTGTTACTTTAAGCTTCTTATTAAGTGCCTTTAGGGTATTTGTTAGCATTACCCTAATTTTATTTTTAATTTGTTTTATGCAGTTGCGTGGAGAAAATATCAAAATTATATTATCTTATCTATATAGCATATCTTATCTTATATTGAATATGTTTTTCCTCCTTATAAATATATCAATTTTTTGTTCAATTTTTTGTTTTTGTTCCTCAAAATAATTCTTTTACTTTTAATCTCTCAAAAGTTTTCATATTTTTTAATGAAAATTTGCAGAAATCTTAATATTATAAATTTCTCTTTAAAAAATTAGGTTTTTAAAACAAAACACGAATAAAATACAAATTTTCAAGCGTCAAAAACATAAAAAAGGTAAACTTGAAAGAGTATGTGACTATTTGTGGTTGTCAGCTACGATGCCTGGCGGTGTAAATATTTTTGCTATTATAAGAGGAGCTATCTAGGGTGTTGATATTCCAAATTCATGTAATTCAAAATCTTTTATTAATAATATATTAAAATTGATGTCCACAAAATTGGCTAAAATGTCGTGGATAAGACTTTTAATCTCACTAATTTGGTGTGTTTAAGATCAATTTGTTATTAATAATAATAACGGTAATAATAATAATAATAATAACAAATAATTTATTATGGCATTTGTACTTTGATTTATGGAGCATTTTTACTTTGATTTATGAAGCATTTTTACCAAATTTATGGTTGTCTTTTGTAACACCCCGAATTTTATTTATTTAATCTAATAAAGAAAATAAGTAAAGTCTTAATTATAATTACGATGATAATGCAATTTGCATGATGTTTTATAGTATTGCTGAGAAAAATATAGCTCTGATAGTTAATGTGAGTACATATGAATTTAAATGACAACTGGAGGGATGGTAAAATAATAAATAATTGAGATGAGATGTGAGGAATAGAAGTAATAAAATAAGTGGCAGCGGAGGGATTAAATTGTGATAAGTGGAGGGGAGAATAATAATAATAATAATAATAATAATAATAATAATAATAATAATAAGTAACCTAGTTTTGTTAGTATAAATAGAGAGATAGAAAATCAAAATAAACACTCTTGCTAAATCAAAGAAAAGAAAAGAGGAGAAGAGAGGAGAGGAGGAAACCCTAGCTAAGAAGACGAGAGTCAAACACTGTGTTTTTGGAGAATTCGAGGTAAGGGGGAGAATCTTTGCACTTTAGGGTATCTTAATATATGACAGGGTTGTTTAATTCTTAATATGATGTTGTTGCTATTATGTGAGATTGTGATGAGAGATTTATGATGAACAAATTAAAAGATGAAGTTGAAAGATGAGAATTGAGGAATACTAGTTTAGGTTTTTGAATTGAGTTTTTTAGGTAGGTTAACGAAGAATTAGTGTTTCAATGATAGGGTAATCATAGGGTGAAGATTAGGGTCGAGTTTTGAGAGTACATGATCGAAAACGGAGTCGAAAATGGTTCTCCAAAGCGAAATCGCAACAGAACTGCGATTTTGCTGTCACCGTGTGTTTTTTACTGTCTCAGTTTGACAAGTTTAAGTTCTGAACTGGATTTAGGTGTCTACATCAAAGTTGTAGATATGGATGTTAGATTTCAGTAGCCTTTGGAGGAAATCTATTTAAGCATCTAGAACTCAAGATATGATCAAAATACTACACAGGGGTTAGCAGGGATCAACAAGGTCGTGCTTTTTCCCCAAGCTTAGGAAAATCAACTTTTCTACCATTTTCTGTTCCGAGTTTGGTTTGGGCATCTTCATAAAAGTTGTAGATATGATTGTTAGTTTTCAGTTTCCCTTGGTTGGACTCCATTTATATTTTTAGAACTTTATTTATGATTAAAATACCGCATGTGGGTCTTGCTACATTTTCCATGAAATTTCAGCATAACACTTTCAGTTGTCTCTAAAACATCTATGAGAGTCTTAGTGAGTTTAATCAAGCCGTTAACGTGTAGGTTAAAAGTACTAGTCCTTAAACTATATACCTAAACGAGGAAGTGTGTTTAGGTATAAACAGAAGTGATTAACTTAAGGAAACGGCGAGTCTAAAAACATGAAATGGTGATAGTGGCGTAAGACAATAGAAGATAGTAACGATGAAACTATATATGAAGATAGGACCCTAAATTTAATGAGCCTAAAAGAATAGGGAGAAAAAATTATGAGGAATGACGAATAGAGTGAAAAATATCTTAAGACTGAGAGCGAAGGGTAAGACCTGTGACTAGGGCAAAAGATGTAGAAAATGGAGATACAATTAATGATGGAGGTGTATTCTAAACATGATGTTGAAATAACGAAGACGTAAACTATATATATGATATGTAGATATGATTTTAATCGATGTATGAGACGTTAACGTTGTAATATGATGAGGTATGATGATAGTATACATGTTATATGACGACGATGAACGACGTAATAAATGAGGCTTATGAAAGACTTTAAGGTAAAGTAGAGAGAGTTGTAAAAGATTAATTCATGAACTAATAAAGATGAAATAATAGTAAATTAGAGTAAATGATAAATGTAGCGACGAGTATATATGAAGAGCGAGAACGTAAGAAAGTTGTTAGGTTGAAGAGAAGAAGAGTCAAGGTAAATGGTACTTATAAAGATACGATGAGGTATAGGTAACCGATCATAGAGGGGAGTACGTTGAATAAAGAGATATGGTGAGGGATGTTAGTTGCGGTAAGGATGAATGTCGAGTTACTCATGAATAATTGGACAAGATCATAACGGTGTAAATAAAGAGGTCGAATTAATGAAGACAAGGGGATTGTATTAGGAATAGTTCATAGATAGGAGATGGAGGTAATAAAAGAACATAGGAATAAAGGTTAAGTCTAATAACATAATTTACAATTAAAGAGTACAAAAACTAAGGCAGTAGACGGTGAAGAAGATGAGTCAATATATGAAGATGTTAGGTGAAGGGATAAGACAAGGTAATTGGAAATATAAAGGTGTAAGTTAACATAGGGGATAATGTTAGGAAGAATGATATTTGTGAAGTAACTACCTTAGGTTAAAATGAAATGAGTGCGGTCAATTTAAGAGGATAGATGATATTAAGAGAATTGAGAAGACGAAATAGAAAGTTCTGTGTTAATTAATAAATAATGTAGGGGTAATATTAGCGATGAGGCAAGATAACAAATCACTAGAGAGATAATGACCTAAGTTAGAATGAATGAATGACAATAAGTGTGAATGAAGTAATAGTTATAATGTTTGACGATAATAATAACGACTGGTATCGAGAGAATAACTCCTTAAATTATAATGAAGTCTTAGTGATGAAAGTTGTTGAAGTCAAAAGTAACTATAAGATGAGATAATAACTTTAAAATAAAATGAAGTTAAGGTTAAGAGAATGATTGATGTATAGATGACGACGAATGTGAGAACGAGGTAATAAGATATAAAGTCGCTTTAATGGGAAGAATAAGTACTAAGAGTTAATGACGATGGTGGGGAAGAATATAGTTGAATAGAGAGGAGACGCTATATGATTAATGATGATGATATTGGTGAGTAAACATATAAATTCTGGTGATGTTATTGGTGAATAATTATATAAATTCTGGTGACATTATTAGTGAGTATTTATATAAATTCTGGTGACGTTATTGGTGAGTAATTGTATAAATTCTGGTGATGTTGTTGGTGAGTAACTATATAAATTTTGGTGACGTTATTGGTGAGTAAATATATAAATTATATGGTCTTGTATTTGGTGATTTTCTTCATGCATCATATCATGATTAGGATTCTGGTGACGATTATGGTGATGTGTATGTTCAGTAACATAATTCTGACATACAATTTTTGTGACTAGAGACTAGTACCGGCATGCATATAGGTGTTAGGAAATAATTGCATCTTCGCATATACATGATGATATTTTGTAATTTGGTAACATCGTGAATGTTGTGTAATTCTTGATGTTTATGTTAATTGTTTATGTGTGAAAATGATGTGTTGTCGTGATTTGTGAAAAGAAAAGATTACACATAATAACTGTCGAGAGTGATGCGATAGTAGAGATCGTATTCCTATGAAATTTATTTAATGTGCGTGCTTTTCCCTATTATTATGTTATAGCAAGATTTCTCACCCCTTATTTTGTTGTGTTGTTTTCTGTATGGTGGTTGTACTTTGAGTACAAATACTCAGGTTGACGAGACGTAGCGGTGGGACGTTTTAGAAGGTGGAGACGAGGGGATGCCCTCCGTTTAGTTCTGTTATTTAGTAGTTGAATAAGCATGTAGTCGCTACGAGCTCTGATATTGTAACACTAGGCTTGGGATTGACGTTGAATTCATTTATATTTGAGTTTAAATCTTGAGAACTATTGTTATTTCTATTTCGATGTCGAACTACAAGAGAAACTTTTATTAATGAGATCAGAGGATTGTTTTCTGTTGTTGAAATTATTATTTAAAAGTAAAATTTATGCTAATATGTGATATCATGTGATGTTTTGTGACATCCTAAATATTAAATTTATTCTTATGATCTAATAATTATCGTCGGAAAATAGGATGTTACATCTTTCATAAAGTGACCGCTCTTGTGATAAATGATGCATTTGTACTTTGATTTATCAAACCCTCTCTGACTTTGATTTAGACCTAGATTTTTTTCACCTTGTCGTTTACTCTGCTCACACTTCATCCACTTGAGACATTCAAGCATTCACTATCTTCAACCCTCATCTCCTTAACTTGGTTAACTCCTTGGTCCTACAAGTCTATTGAACCTCATCCACGGTGATACTGTTCTCCATACCATAAAAAGTGCATCCTTGAAGAAAAAAATCTAGGTAATGAACGTAAAAAGAGTCAAGTTTTATCCTCGTCATCAAGGTTCACTTCAATGTTTACCAAATCATCAATGATTTTTTTTCTGAGTTCCATCAATTTCTCCAAAATAGATATAGACTCCACCATCCTAAATGACTAGATTTGTTGTTTCAGACATAACATATAAGCCAAAGATTTGGTCATATACAACAACTCCAACCTGGTCTACATAGCCGTCACGATCTTCTCCTTTGCAATATCCCTCATCACATTATATTTGAGGCACAAGATAATGAAATTATTTCTGTTATCAATCATCTCGATCTTCTCCAATTGTGATGGAGTGATTGACATTTCAACCTCACCCTACAAAGCATCTGCACATTTTTGTTGAATCAAGATTGCTTGCAACTTGACTTTTTACAACCCGAAATAGCTATTTTTGAAAGAAAAAAAAGGCTAAACTACAGTTTTAGCCCCCTAAGTTTTTCAATGTTGCGATTTTGGTCCCCTAATAAAAAAATAAAAATTTTGGCCTCCTAAAATTTAGCCATTTTGCAATAGTAACCTTTTAGTCAATTTTGACCGAGTTAACGTCTAAGTGGCATGTCACATGTGTAAATACTAAATTAAAAAAATAAAAAAAATCCACATAATCATTTTCTAAATTAAATAAATTAAAAAAGAAATTGAAAAATTAAAAAAAAAATTAGAAAAAGGAAAAAAAAAAAACGTGAGTTCTTTTCATCCTTCCAATACCAAACGATCCAAGGTTTCTCTCACTCTCAATTCAATTACCCCTTTTTTCTATTTCAATTCTTTATCAATTTTTTTTTATAATCAATTTTATCTAATCTCAAGCTGCTTCATCAACCACTTTGCCTTCAATTTGGGTCAAAGAATCTGCAAAGAGAAACGAATATGTTAAACTTGATAATATTCAACAACCATCTGATCTACCTGAAACTGCTTCTTTGAACGTTCTTGATGGTGATAAATCTGATCCTAACCCAATCCAACCTAACCCTTTGTGTCTCTCACTCTCGACGAAAACAACGTTTTGTGCCCAAACTGATATTTAATTTATTTCCTTTTAATTTTTTTTCCTTTTCTATTTTTTTTTAATTTTTCAATTTCTTTTTAATTTATTTAATTTAGAAATGATTATGTAGATTTTTTAATTTTTTTTTAATTTAGTATTTACATACGTGGCATGCCACTTAGACACTGATTCAATCAAAATTGGCCAAAATGTCACTATTGCAAAGGAGCTAAATCTTAGGGGGCCAAAATTTTCATTTTTTTTATTAGGAGGCCAAAATCGCAACATTGACAAACTTAGGGGGCCAAAACTGTAGTTTAGCCAAAAAAAATCTCAATATCCTATTTGGTAACCTATGGTGCTGGCTTGAAGAATTTGTTCTGTTTCCCGCAATGAACACACTTTTTGTGAAATCAAACTATTTATCAAAACCAACAAGAATAAAGATATGGATCAAATAACAATGACAACCAACAACTAAACAATCCAAACAACATATTCAACCAAGGACAAATCTAGCAACCTATATGTATAACAAATCCACAATCAAACTAAAGAACAAAGATAAAAGAGTAGGACTTTGTTTGCGAGTTTGGAGGGGGAGGGAGATGAGAGTTTTGAAAAAAACGAATGAACAAGTGGAAGAAATAGAAGAAATTGGGAGAAGAGGGCTTTGGGGGTTAGTTTTTCTCCATAATACAAAACATTCCTCATTTGGGGAACTAAAAAGTTGTATTGGAGGAGAGTTTTGGGGGGTTTTGAAGGATTTTATATAAATTCTTCAAATTTAATCTATGTTGTTATAATATTCTTAATATTAAAAATACCATGAATTATAAACATTAGTTTATTATTCTCTAAAAAAAAAAAATACCCTTTTATAAAAAATGTAAAATATTTCTCCATTTTCTTCTATATTTCTCACCCTCCAAAGTCCTCTCTTCCCCTCCCATCCAAACTCCCAAGCAAAGCCTACAGGAGCAAACACATCAAGATTGCTTACCTTCAATTCAACCAAATTGAACTACGTTTGAGGGAGAGAGTAACTCTCTAATCTACCATGAATATGTCTTGACAAGAGATACGAATCTACTGTGAATGAGTCTTGACACGAAATACAAATAAGTTATAAGAAATTACCTTCAAGAGTTCTCCAAGGGCAAAATCCTAATTTGTACCCTTTTTTCAAGTCTCTCACAACCCACAAGATGATCCTAACAAAAATCAAGAGAGGAAGCATAATTTTTTTCTGTCAAATTAGATCTCACTATCCAAGGTGTTTAAAATGTGTTTTTGAACCTATAATCTCATGCAAAAGCACTTAACTCTTAACTTGTATGTTTCCTAAAAGTTCTCTATTTTAGTCTCTCAAGATTGGTCTAAAAAACTGCACATAATTGCATTTTTATACACCAGACTGCATTGCGCACAAGCACTTGGACGTAGGACACTAGCGTATAGGCACAAAACCATAGCTTAGGCGCAAAACCAGAGTCCTGACCAGAAAACCTGAATTTTCATATTTTAAGGCTAACACAACAATGGGTACAAACCATAGGGAGGGTATAAAAGCTCTGTTGTGTGCTTAATTCACATTACCAAGGGGATTTGACAAAAATTAAACCACAACAAATTTCTTATTCTTCAATAGTGTATTCAGTAAATTTTGCATTTTAGATTCTTAGCATGACATTTTTAAAATAAGTTTGATTTTGTCTATTTTAAAAATAAGTTTGGTACTCCCTCCATCCCGTAATACATGACTTATTTGGAAAAAATATTTGTCCCACAATACTTGATCTTCTCAAAATTTTAAGTAAAATTTGACAAGTTTACCCCTTGTGAATACTTTTTGTTGTCTCCATGTAAAAATGTGTGTCAGTTGCAAAAAAAATTGAAAAAAAAGAGCAAGTCTCGTTAACTTCCAATAGCTTGACAACAAATAACCAATAGAATTGTATCTCATAATTAAGCATGTCTAGCATGCAAATATTAACCAATTACAATGAAATGCAAAACGGCTGAGGAAGGAATATGAACAAAGAAAGTAATCATTACTTAAAAGTGAAGGTTTAAAAATGATAATAAGGGCAATTCAGTAAAAATATCATTCTCTTTCTTTCATCCTTTCACTTTTCTCAATCTGTTTGAAATGGTCAAGTAGGTCATGTATTGCGGGACGGAGGGAGTATCGTTTATTTTAGAAAAGAGTTTGATTTAACCTCAGCTTGACATAGGCTAAACCATAGGACTTTGTTGGTGTGCCTGACCTATTTCCAACCTTATGGCTGCTCTTAGATACCAAACAATTATTAAGGGGCTACTCATATTTCCAAGTTCTCATTCAATGGGAGAGCCTTCCATTGAGACGTCGATTCACATTTACGCTCACTATTGTAAAATCGTTCCGGCCAGAAATCGAACTCAGACTGCTGCTACTTCTTATAGTTTTCTTCTGCTAAATGTATTTTAGTTTCAGCCTACACACTGAAAGTTGATTTGCTTCTTGAGTTGAATACAAACAAGAAGTACTATTTATAATTGGTCACATTTCATGCACAGATCACTATCTCTCTAGCCTCTAGACTATTGCACCTAATGGTGATCAAATATAGAAAAGCATGAATTATCAGATTAAACATATGTATCGAATTAATGAATTGATTGAAAACTAGAGTGGTAATTACATAAAACATTCATGCTGTAAATAAATTTCAAAAGTTACCTGTTAAAATTGGTAGTATTTGCTTGTGTTTGGTTCAACTTTTGTCATAACTCACTTCTGATATTGAAAGGATAATGAAAATACCAGAATGGGATTCCAAGGTAGGCTGGACCAAGTTGTGATGAGAATCAATGTCAATTAATATTGGCTTTTATCATTCAACATAAGTTAGCTTAATGATCCTAGTTTCCATTGATTCCAATCACAACATGGAGCAGCAAACTAGGGGAAATTCAATGGACCAACATATGTATTTGCTGAATTGGTGCATCCACTGCATATTAAGAGCATATATAATAAATTAAAATATTATTTGGTTAGTTGGTTTCATATTTGACTATTATGGAGAATGTACTACTCAATGTAGTACACAATCCTTCATTCATTGGTACTATCTTCTTGCTTCAAAAAGAACAGTAATACGTTTAATTAGGATTGTACTGCCCAATTTGTACTAGAAACATAATCTTGTACTTCTGAGTTTGTAATAGAAACAAAACCTTGTACTTCTGAGTTTGTCTAAGATAATCAGTACAGTACTAATCAAAGGCAGTAATTTAATGCAAGATTTAGAAAGAAAATTTATGAAGCACAAACACTCCTCGGAGTAGGTGCGTCCAAGTGTCGGACACGTATCGTGTCTGACACCGACACTGACACATAATTACATTGAAATATGTGATTTTCTCAAATTAATAGCAATGTCGGCGTGTCAGTGTCATGTTCAATGTCCGTGTCTGTATTCGTGCTTCATTGATTACGGTAAATTCATGATTTTTAGTTTCAACCTATGAAACATTTGCACATACACTCAATACGACACTGACATTAGTAATAATTTGTGAAAATTAATTAATTAAATGTAGTCAGATATATATATTAAAGGTCTTGTTAACAAGTGTCATAAGGACACTTGTTAATGATTCAAAAAATAGAAACAATTAATAACTTTTATGTAAAAAAAGTTATTTTTTGATGTTTTAATGTATTGAATGCATAAATTTCAAGACAAATTTTTTATTTTAAACCTCTTATCAAGTGCCCTACAGACACTCGTTAACGTTTCATATTTTTTAAAGGTACATGTAGTCAAATATGTTGGTGTTGGACACTTATAGTATAATAATGTGTGGTGTGAAGAACATAAGCATAAACAATTGTAGGTGGAGAGAGTACTATCATACTATAGGAAAATAAAGGAACAAGCAATTACGGAAATATTAATCTATAATCCAAATTCAATGATGACAACCACATGGTCCTTTCCCTCGAAAAAAGAAATGTTACTTCAAAACTTTTGCAACATTTTTCCCATATTTGGTCAAGAGCCTTAGCAGCAGGGGAAGCTTTAACAACAGAGAAAGGCTCAATAGGTTTACCGTGAACCAAAATTTTGAAATAAAAAATTATGGAAACAAAAATTGAGGATTGACTATGATAAGAGGATCAAACTACATTTAAGCCTAAATTATTGAATCTAGGGGATATAAAGATGACTTGGTGGCCGATGTAGAGGAGCTAAGGAGCATAGTGATAAGGAACTCGATCTTTCGAACCAAACTCCTTGCATAATCCTAATAATTTTAACATTGACCATTTAAAAAAATTGTTTTAGTTCGATAAAATTCATCCATATTGTAGAGTAATTCAAATGATAGTAGTGGTTATATATGTTGTTATGTTAAGTTATTTACAAGGATGCTAGTGACTAATAACTAATTTATGCAATGGCGGACTAGGTATTGTTCTAAATCGGCTAGAACGCCCAATTTCAAAAAGCCACTTGGATTAAGCCCAATCAAGGCGTAATACCTTAAGAGAACATGCTAATTTTGTTGTGGACCACTGCGCTGGATCACACCCCCGTCTCTTCTACACCATCCATGTGGCCTCCAACGGTTCACTGATGAGGTGCCGCATTTCACGGAAGTTGTTAGCGTCTCTTTCGCCTTTATAAGGGTGACTCAGTGTCACTCCTAAGGTATGATTCATTTTGACACTCACTCTCACATATACAACCTCATTTCTAACACTGACTTGGACATTGGAGTGGAAACGTGTTTACAAGCATCTTTTGCTCCACTATGAAGACTACACAACCACCGTTTTAAAACACCGCACGCAGTCGTTGCCAATCTCTGATCACTACCAGACATATCAAGTATATATAAATAAGATCCACATTGTAACAGAATGTAGAAGTAATATTGAATACAATTTTTCATTCAATCATTTCATCACTATACTTTATCTATTCAAATTATGTGTTTTACATATGTCTGATCGTAGGGGTTATCTGATGAGCCATATCAACCACTTCTTTTGACTAGTTGTTTTAGAACCTATCTTGCAATCCGGAAGATGCTCTTCAATATGAACAGTGTTGTATTATGAATTTATATGTAAATAACTATCTTATGCTAATCTTAGCATTTCTTATGCTGAAGAATTGATTAGCTTATTAAGTAAGTTTTGCCTTTAGAATTCATAGACCTCTCTTGATCTGTCTACCTATCTATGAAGTATGGATACGGACACGGATACCGGACATAACATGGATACTAACACGCCGATAATGCTAATAATTTAAGAAAATCACATAATTTAATGTAATTATATGTGTCGTGTCCGACACGACACATATCCAATACCAAGACACGGTTCATCTGAGGAGTGTTCGTGCTTCGTTGCTGCCTATTTCCACCAATGCTACCCTCCAATACCAAACTATTATTAAGGGACTACTCATACTCCTCAAGTTCACTATCTTAACATTTACCTTTAGGACACGTAACAACAAGAAAGTGCTTGCTGCAGAATTCAGTTATGATGGATCCAGAAATTCTCTGCTCCTAGTTCCTTATACCTTTCTCATTTCATACACAAATCCCTATTTTTAGCCTCTAGACTATTGCATTTAATTGTGATTAATTCATATCTAACTTTTGGTTCAACACTTGACCATTATGGCAGTACCTAATTGCCATTGATTCTCATCACAACATGACCAGCCAATTAGGGGAATTCTTCAATGCTGGATTACAAGATGTAAACCAATAATGTATGTATTTGCTGGTTTGGTGCATCTATCGCAAATATATAACATTTTATTCAATTGTAGTACCTTTTTGCATCAAACAGAACAACAATCCGTCATATTAGGATCGTACTCTTCTATTTGTACTAGAAATGGAATCTCGTACTTTTGTTTTTGTTATGGTTCAAGATTATCAGTACTAATTAATTTTCATGACACATGTGTGTAAGATTGAAGGATGGACATTTTATTTTAAGTAAATATTAGTTGTGTGAATTTGAACTGTAGATTTTGCAAAGAAAACTACAGTATACTTCATGATTTTCTAGTTTCAATGGTACTACTATTCTACGGTCCAAAAAACAAATTTTAAAATGAGGAAGTTTTGTATGGTCACAAGAATTTGAACATACAACTTAAACACACATAAAAAAATACTTTCCAATTACTTATTTAAATTTATAAACTAGAAGAAGGAAAAAAACAGAAAACAATTACTTATGGTCCAAAGTCCAACAGAAATATTAATTTATGGACCAAATTCAATGATAAAAGCACATGGTACTTTTGCAACATTTTTTTCATGTTGATACTTGGTCAAACAACTACTCATGCCAAGCATTATAATCCAAAAAACAAATATCTCCATTACAAAATCCATCATCACCCCACTTATTATTTCTCCATTAAACAAAACAAAAACCACCTATTAAATCAACTAGTTAGTAAAACCAGCAATGACAGCATGAGGCTCAAGAGCCTTAGCAGCAGGAGAAGCTTCAACAGCAGGAGAAGGCTCAACAGGCTTACCAAGAAGCTCTTGAGGCAAATCCTTAATACCCCTCAAATAAAATGTGTAGAAAATCTTAAAAGGAAAAACAATTTGATGCAACTTCACTTGACCTTTAACACCTTCAAAAATTCCAGAACCACCAGTCACAGCTAGATAAGTGTCCTCAGGATAGGTCAAATAAGGACCTTGAACAGCTAAGTGACCATAATCTCCAAAATGGAAACTGTAGATTGCTTCATATCTATCACCATTCTTTTCAGCTTTGTGTTGGATCAATATGCAAATTCCAGTTGTTATTCCAATACGTTTTTGTAGGTCACCTGTGTAAAGCTGCAAGATCAAGATATACATTACTTTAATTAGTAACATTTTTTCACATGCATCACAAAACATGAAAAACTCAATCTATATGACACAAAAGAGACAACTAATATAATAGAGATCATGAACGATAAATAAAAGAAGGTTTAATTAATTACTCTCTAGATCCTTAAATTATTAGGAAATTAAAAAATAGATCACTAAGCAAAAAAAATGCAATTAAGTCAAAGAATGTCAAAAATATTCAATTAGGTCCATACACAATTTTTAAATGGAGTCTTGGAACCTTAAATTTTTTATAATTAGGTCCCTCCTAAACTTTTAAAGTTTTTTTTAGGGAAAATAATTTTCAGTTGGTCACTACTATATTAAATAATTTGTAATTATGCCTCTAAGTTCAAGGACCTAATTGAAAATAATTTAAAAGTTTAGAGATCCAATACTTTAAAGACCAAATTAAAATAACAAATTACTAACAAATTTAGAGATCAAAAGTTCAAAAACCTATTTAAAAATACTAAAATAGTTCATGGAACAACAAAGAAATTAAACCGATAAAAAAAATACCAATAACTTTGATCACAAAAATTAAATAGAGAAGAGAATTAATAGAAAAAAATTTACTTTGTTGCTGAAGGGGACTAAATCACCAAGAGAATTGACACTTTTATTGCTTAATCTCAAGTAAGCTGGGCTACCACGATCCCTCTCATTAAGCTCATACACATGCATTTCTTGAACTTTTTCTGCAAATTAAATCAAAGAAACAAAAAAATTTATCAATAAAAAAACCAAGAAACTTTTGAAAAACACATATTTGGTATGAATATGATTATTACCAGTGTCAGCATACTCATTTGCTTGGCTTTTGCAAGTAAAAGAATTCTTAGCCACTGAAGAAAAGCAAGATTGTGAGAATGCAGCGTTCATCCTTAGGTTCTTTGTGAGAGATGAAGTTGATGAAATGAAGGGTGTGAAAGCAGATGAGGGGGTGAGGAAGGATTTTGGGGTGGTGCCAAAAGCAGTTGGTTTAACAAAAGAAGTTGGAATAGTTCTCAAAGCATAGCTTGAAGAGGCCATTGTTTGATGATAGAATAAAATTGCTTGGTTATATTGTTGTTTCTTACTAGATTGTGTGATGAACAACATAAGCAATGGTGATTTATATATATAGTGAAGACATAATATACATGCTAGTTCAATGGTCAAAGAAATATGGACGGTGGATTAGAAAATTAAAGTGTGAATCATGTTGTGAATTGTGAAAGGATGGAAAATAAAATGGGTCCAACGGTCAATGATGGGGTGGTGGACGGTATATAGGGAAATGGTTAATAAGTGGTGTTTCATTGGTCAATCAATACATCTTATCAGAAATTCTAATATGACCACATGACCAAATAAAAAGTGTTTGATCACACACACACAAAGAAATATTTTTTAATAGTAAAAAGGGAATTGATAAAAAAAATGATTAAATATTTTAAGGACCATCATTTTATGTGTGTGTGTCCAAACACTATTGATTTGATCTTGTGATCATGGAAGAATACCTCGTTTTGCATATACCTTTTTATTAATTAATTAAGATATTATAAAAAGAGAGTTTAATGGGAATTGATAAAAAAAAAAAATGGCACTAACATACATACCGCATTATTATTTTTAATTTTATATTCGATTAATTATTCGGTCTAGCTTCAACATTTTAAAATTTGTTATGAATTTCTATTATCTATAATTAATTGACACATTCTGTAACCTTATAACCTTACAAATTACCTTATCATTAAGATAGCTACTGTTACATTGTTTGTAACCTTATGTATTACCTCATAATTAGCTACTATTAGAATCTGTGATATAAATAGTTTTATTTTTTTGAAGGAATGATGTAAATAGTTTGTATAGCTCCTGATATTGATCATATAATCATTTTCATAGTAATGAGAAAACCATTCTCCCCATTTCTCTTCTTTCTTAATGAAGTTTTTCACATTTATCAATTTCCTTAAAAAAGATTGTTCTGAATTTTAAGTTTGTCTGATATTATTTTGTTTTATTATTGTTCATCTGTAATATTTTAATTTAGTTTTCTAATATAAAGACTTAATATGTAGTACAGATACGATATGAATACGCGGTTAAATGATTTTTGTTTAAAAATTAAATAGTTTTTGGTCAAATGAGAGAGAAAGAACAGTACTCCAACCTTGACATATTTTATTGTATTGTTTCTAACTAGTACGAACACTAAAATTCACTTTTTAAGATGAATAAATGAGGTGTTTGAAGTTCAAACTTCGACCTTGACATATTATATTGTATTGTTTCTAACAACTGAGTTATACTTACGGGGATGAGTTAAATAGTGTTTTCCGATGTTATTTGAGAAAATTTCGGTTTATCCAAAAAAATATTTTTTTTAGTTTCCAACCATGTAATTTAGAGATTTTTTTATTTCAGACCTTCGTGAAATTTGACTGTATAACATAGATTATATGATAGGAGGTAAACCAAAATTCGTCTAAATGTCAGAGGACAAAATATACTTTATTTTTTAAATTTGATATCTTGAATGTCTACAAGTGAGAAATTTTTCAATTACAAGGTTGAAATCTAATTTTTATTTTTTTTACAAGGGAAATCATTTGCTCAAATGAGAGAGAAAGAACACCATTTAACCTTTTTTTATATATTTATTTTAGGATAGGTACAATGTAGACATGCTAACATAATTTTATAAAAAAAATAATATACATGTAAAATTTATACTATATATAAAGAGAATACATGATCCCTAAAAAAATAAAGAGAATACATAAGTTTAGGTTGACTTTTTTCCTCACCTATAATACCTTTTATTTAATCTAATTTTATAGTGTAAAGTGCTTATGATATGTAATTATGATCTTCCTAAAATACAATTTGAAGTACTTTTGATGTCTATTTTGAAGTCTCTTTTTATTGAATATTTTTGTTCATAACATTTGCATCTTATTTCCTTATTTCCTCTGATAATCTTGCAGTCTTCCAAAAATTGAGTGTTAACTCGTAAATTTTGGCGAGTTTACGTTTTTAGGTGTCAAAATCGTGTTAACTCGAATGTAAACTCATTTTTTGTTGAAATCAGAATGTTTGCCGAGTTTGAGCGGAGTTAACACGTGGTAAACTCAGGTAAAATCGTCCGAGTTAACACTTAAGACACATATTTTTGGTTTTGGACCATTTTTCTGAGCCTGTTTTATGTTAAAATCCAATTTATTTTTTCAAGCCCAATAGCCTAAAGTACTTGTCTTGACTTTACGCTTAACACTTTCTTGCCTTGTCTTGCCTTTATTTCTTCTGAAACCTTCTTAAACGAACACCACATCATACAATATTTATGATATTGCGAGTTAATTTTGTATTTTGATGCTAAGTTGAGTATAACGCTTTATTATGGTGGTTGACTTTACTTTGCCTTTATACTTAAGTCATATTTTGCATTATTGACCTATTTACAATATTTATATTAGCTTTACATATGTCATGTATATAACAAATTTTATATAATTTTAATTGTACGAGTTTACCTAAGTAAAACGAGTTGAGGTAAACTCTCGAGTTGTAAAACCTTACAATCTTGTTCTTCAATAATATGTGCCTATAAGATGCTTTTGACCTGAATCTGAAGTTCTTCTTATCAATATGAAGTCCTTCTTAACACATTATGATGTTCAAAGTCATGTTTCTGGGGATTACTTTGCATTGTGCACTTGTCATATCTTGTTCTTTAAGAACAGAAAGAAATTTGTTAGAAAATAACACATATCATAACCATTATGATCTACATGTTCAATTACGTTTGTTATCATTAAAACATCAACTTATGATGTATTTTGTGATTCTCTTCAACAGACTAATCCTTTAATGTCTTTATTTCATCGATTATATACTTATAATATTTCAACTATATCTTTCCCTATCAGTTTTCATATATCTTGATATCTCGCAGGTAACGAGATATCTATTTTATCTTCTAACTTTCGATGTCTCGCTCGGTTAGCTTATAAAGCAACATTATATTTCAATAGTGTGTGATTGTAAACCTAACTTGATGTCTTGAAAGGGATAATAGTGTTTTACCCCTGTAATATAAGTCATTTTCGGGTTTGTCCCCTGTAAAAAAAAGGATTCGGTCCTTGTAAAAAAAAAGTTTCAAATTACCACCATAGGCCATCTGGCTGTACAAAATCGGTGATATAATAGGGGGGTAAACCATAATTTGCTCAAATTATAGGAGACGAAATTTGTCATGAAGGTCCAAAACAAAAAATTTACAAGGATGAAAAACAAAAACAAAAATTTACAGGGTGGAAAATCAAAAATAGCTTATATTATAGGAGGTGTAAAACACTGTTAACCCGTCTTGAAACTAGCATATACAAATGCTTCTGTTCCATGTACCTTAGACAAAAAGTCTTTGGCCAACACTTTTTAAATTAAAAGATCAATTTTGGATTACACGTCGGAGAAACATTAAATACAAGAATAGAAACATTGATATACTCATATACTGAAATAAAACTTATATATAACGAATCAGATCAAGCACAACTTGCCAACTTAATTTCAACATAAAGAGATATCAGTTTCATATAACCATATAAGTTCCAACAATAAAGAGATAAAAAAAGGAGTGATGTTGCATCAATACTTGATTCCTCATGCTTCTCATGCAACACCTGCGTTGAAACCCTCTTTACCCCACTCTCTACGTTTTTTTTTTCTTCTTCATATAATCAAGTGATAAAATTAGCCAAAATGAATTTGAAGTTTTCTATTTGCAAAGTTTCTGAAAGTGGAAATTCGTTGGATGATTTATATGTACGTTGGGAGAATTGATGTTTCTTCACCCATGTGGGTCATTAAACCGCCTCAATTTGCTAGGAAAATTACAATTCAATATGGTGAATTGGCCTTATTTCAAATTCCCACTTTTTGTTTTCACGACTTCAGTTTTCTTGATTTCTTTTGTTTGGCTCTTCATTAATAATATGCGAAAACCACACAAATTGTATTAGAAAGAGGCAATAGTACAAAAAATATCAATTATGATCTAGATGTTTAATATTTACATAAAATTAGGGGTTTTCTTCAGGTTTCTTATAAAACATGTCAATAAGTGTCATATATTATATAAGTAAAATTATGTCATTTTGAAACTTATTAGGAGATCACTAAGATTAGGGTAGACTTCAAGACTCAATGAACGTTGACAGATGTATATTTCATTCACTAAATGGTCCTCATACTGTCACTCAGAGTTGAACCGACATCCATATGAGATACAATTTAACTCATGACGAACCAAATTAATATTTACTGACGTGTTTCGGTTGTCATTAGTTATGGATATCTGACAAATTTGTTATGGGTTATCCAAGTAGAGTAAGATATGGTTTAATTAAACCAAAATAAATTTCCCAAATCTTTAGAATCATAGTTGAATGTGATTTTAGATAAACCACCAATCTGATTAAAATAAACAGTCATGCTCTTAGTGTCAAATCCATGAACCAGATTCTAAAGCAAACTAGATGGTCTATACAGATATACAATTTAAAAAATAATTAGAGAAGGAGAGAAGTATGATTAATTAGAATAACGTTAACGATCATTTTACAACCATCTTAAATGAAATATAAGCTATGTTCTTTGATCCCTACAAAAAAAAACTTTGTCCCTTGAAGCTATGTGGTCAAACTTTTAATAGTGAGTAGACAACTCATTGACATACAAGTATATAAATTTAGTGCATGTTTGGATTCACGGTAAGATTGGAAGAACCAAGGTAAAGTAATATTTTATTTTATTTTTTTAAGTGTAATTCTCAAATATTTTAAAATGTAAAATAATTCAAAATTTAGTATTTATTTTGTTAATCCTTCGGTTCTCAAGGATGTAAAAAAATTCAGAATTTAGTATTTTTTTTTTGTTAATCCTTCGGTTCTCAAGGAAGAAGTTTTGTACTTTACGAAAGGGCATTTCGTAAATTTGAGTTTCTTTTTTAAAAATAGATTTATATTCTGGAACTTTTTTTTAAAGTATGGATGTGTTTGTTTTAACTTTAGGAAAAATATATTTTGTATTAGCAAAATCTAGAGATTTTAAAAAAAAATCTAAAGCTATTTATGTTTGTTTACTATCCAAAAAATCACTTTTTTTAAAAATAATGATTTTTAACTAGTTCATGTGTTACCTCCTTGTTTTTGAAAAAAATAGATTCTGAAAAAAATCTAATCCTAATAACTTTTCATTTTGGAGTAAAAATAGAGTTTTTTGATAAAATAATTTTTATAAAAATCCTAAACAAACACTTAGAACTGACAAAAGTGATTTTTTTTTTTTATAAAAAAAATATATTTCTTTTAAAAATAATCCAAAACAAACGCACCCTATATAATAAAATAAAATTTTGTTTTAAAAGCATTTCAAAGGCATTTGGCATGGTCAAAATTTGTAAGGGGCTGCGGAAACTAACGTTAGAAGTATATATAGTAAGACTATCGTTTTACCAGAAGTGCCCAGTTTTTTTAACGGACTTTACTTTCAAAAATAAAATGGCCCTAGGTTATGGAAAACTCTGTTTGAACTTCCAAAATTGCCCTTAGGCATTCCGAAATTACCTTGCCGTTCCAACTGCACTTAACTACCGTTGAGCAATTCAAGATATTTTTTGCTCCCTTATATTAAATTACTCATACATTCCAGCAAATAGAGCTACGTAGGTTAGAGATATGCACGTATTGGTAATAGTGGATACTTTTTTGTTTTTTGGTTAAGTAGCTTAATGGTTAGAGCTTACACAATTTAATTGTGGAGAAGTGGAGTGTCCGGGGTTCGAACCCTGACTCTACATATAAAATGCAATATCTCTCCCAACTGAGCTATGCAGTATATGGATAGTGGATACTTGAAGCAAATGTAATATCTCCTTTTGTAAGTAGTAATTTTGGGCATGATAAGTTCCATCCCATCTTTTGTTGTGTGCATTCTGCAATATCGTAAGTGAAATGAAAGACTTAATGGTATAAAATGAGCATTAGATGCTTTAATCACCTTGCTTTTTTTAGTGTTTGATTTCATATACTTTGATTGCTAAAAATGTGTGTTGCTATACACTTTAAACTAAACTATATAATGAAGCAACAATAAGGCTCAGCTTATAAAAATTCTTGTAAAAAAAAGTAATAATTCTCCATACGCAAGCAAAATTATTACTAGTATTTATCACTGTAGTAGAAATGCTTCAAATAAAAATCAATTTATATATAGTATAATGTTAGTTGAATTTTGACAAAAAAAAAGAAAGAATGTTAGTTGAATAAGTGCGGTATATATAAACATCAAAGAGCATTAAAAATTGCGTAAAGGAGGCTCACAATATTATTGGAATCATCCACACGACATGAGTATTTAGAATGACGTTTGAAGAAATTTTTTACAAAATTTGAATAAGAAGTACATGCACAAGTAAAGAACCAAGTATTATCTAAAGCAATTGTTTCGAGTAATTTCTCCTAACCTATATCTATATCCACAACAAACTTTTATGAATTCTGAAAAAAGAATAATCAACAATTCAATGTACACATAAAGAAAGAATATGACACCAAGATTTGCCACTTGGAAATTTCATGAATTTTCATTCCTCAACACGTGTATATCTCTAACCTACGTTCCTCTATTTGTTTACATGAACGGTAGATAACTACCATTGAGGATAAAAGGTAATTTCTATATGTCTGAGAGCAATTTTAGAAATTTGAAGAGCAATTTCTATATTCCTGGGCTAGAAAAATACTTATACGGTCATAATTACAAATCAAAGTCATAAAATATATATCATATCATTATTCAAAATTATATATTATACAATTCATTTTTCTTTCATACTTTTCTTTTATGTAAGTTTGTCTAAATAAACAATATTTAGACTTGTAATCATGTAACTGTATCTCTCCGGGCTAATGCAATCTATTTCCCCAACTTAAAATCTTCGATACTCATCACATTAAGGGTGTGATGTGTTTAAAATTGTACTGTTGACAATACGAGATTGTTGATGGATAATATTTAAGTATTTCGGTAACGAGAAATGATATTTGTACGGTCATTTTGTGATAACTTTTGGATAACTCTCTTATACTTATTATGTTTTTACTATATCTCTTCCTTTTTCTCTTTATATTGGTTTTGACCAATAAGAAGAAAGAAAGAAAAAGGTTGTCACAAAATTATCACTAAATAGTTGTACAAATATCATTACTCTTCTGTAAATGTGTTTTTTTTAACTAAATAAATATTATAGTCGATTCCAACGAAATTTCAAAATCTACCTAAATTTAGTTTCTGGTATAAATCAAGTATCTTTTACATGTTGCGAAGACTATTCTCTTGAACATTTTAGGATTCAAATGAACGAAAAACTTTTTCTCAAGGTCATCCCAATAAATTTTATTTGTAGACAAGACCTGATTGTCATTACGTAACTTTTTAGACTTATTTTGATATTCTTATCGAGACTATTGCAATTTGAGACAGCCACAGGTATGAAAAGCAAGAAAATATGAAGAAAAGGAAATAGTTGCATCGTGTCACGATGTTAGGACCAAAATTGAAGTTTGCTTCTGCCTATGAAATCGTGGCACAATTTTATTAAGTGTGGCACAATTATGAAGATGGTTCGAGAAAGATTTTTGGTCTAAAGCTGGAATCGTGGCACGATTATTGAGGATCGTGATACGATTTTGGTCACAAAATTTTCCTATTTAAGCTAATCCTGTATCAAAAACAAGGGTTCTGAATTTTGGAGATCTGAAGCACGATTTTGAGAGCACAAGACTGAAAAGATGGCCATTCCATCCAACTCACTGTCAGTTTATGTATGTTTGAATGCTTCAACTGTTTGGGAGGAGGAATTTCTAATTAGCTTGAAAGAGGATTTGGAGGGCCATAGAAGGGAGAATATGCCAGATAGTTGGGGTTGGAGACCGGAGGAGGGTGGTGCTTTCTCAATGAGATCTTGTTATTTGAAGTTGGTGCGTTTGATGTTGGAGGAAGAAGTATGGAGTGTGGAAGAAAGGGGAGTTTTTGAGACTATTTGTAAAAGTAAGGCCCCTTTGAAAGTGATAGCTTTCTCGTGGAAACTTTTTCTAGATAGAGTTCCCACGAGAAGTAATCTTTCTAGGCGAAATTGTTTACCCCCGACTGAGTCTATGTTATGTGTTTTGTGTGGGAGAATGGAAGAGTCATCCAAACATCTCATCTTACATTGTCATTTCACGGCAAACGTTTGGGAAAGTGTTATGAATTGGCTTGATTTCTCTTTTATTACTCCTCCGAATATGTTTGTGCATTGAGCATGTTGGAGTAATGAAGGGAGAAATAAGAGGATTCGTAAGGGGTTGTGGATTATTTAGCATGCTACCATTTGGGCTATTTGGCAAGCTAGGAATCACATTATTTTTCGGAATGAGGCGAAATATGTTGACGAATTATTATTGAAAATAATGGTGATGTCGTGGCAGTGGAGCTTGAGTAGACTTTCTATACAAACTTGTTTATATTATGAGTGGATTTGGAATCCACAAGAGTGTCCGATGAGGTAAATGTTTTAATTTGGCTAAAGGTTATATGCGCAAAGCCTGGTTGTGTTTCCTTCATTATAGTGGCTGTTTTTAATTTAATGGAGTTTTGGTTTCCATTTGGGGTAATTGGTGAGGTTGGAGCGCTTGCTTGCTTTTTGGGAGCTACTGTTGAGGCCTGGGTATGCAAGGCAAGGATTGGAACTGATCCTACTGTCATTGTGTTTCAGTTTCATGTTTCTTTCCTTTTTGCATACCTTAGCATCATGACTAGCTTTGTGGTGGTTTGTTTGTAGTTTGATTCTATTGGTTGTTTTTAGGTGCTCCGCCTATATACGGTGCATTTGTATTTTTTTCTTTTCCTTGTCGCGAGTGGTACTGTTTTTAGTACTACTTGACGTGAATAATATTCGCCGATTAAAAAAAAATTGATTATGTTATTTGTAATTTACGTTATGAGTAGCTAAATCTCTTAGAGATTAGGTCTGGAGATGAATCTAATGTAAGATTGTCTGAAACATCTGGCTGTGAAACTCTATTGCTTATGAATGTTAATATAGTTTTATTCAATTCAATTGTTCTAAATGCTTTTTAATTTTATATATTGACAACATATAACATGAATTTGTGAAAATGAATGAGTACTGATCATAACTTTCAACTTAAACCTAATTGAATTGTTCAAATAAACAGGGTTAGTCTAGAAATAGATATAATCGTTTATTTGTGATATTAAGTTAACACTTTTAATACCTTTGAGGGATATTAGATCACCTAAGGAATTGTGGGTTGTAATCCGAAAAGAGGGTTCTAACTCAAGGGATTGATTAGAACTATTTTTGTTAACCATCGTAAAACTAGAGGAGTATTCATATAAAATAGGTGCAGTTACCAAGCAGTCGTAGTCAGAGGATTCGAAAGACCTAATCCGCACATTTCCTATACTTTAATCGACTTTTACTCGCTTTCTTACTTTTTATGCAACTAAATCGAACTGCCTATGGCAAACCTAAAGTTTATACATCCGAAATATTAATCTTATTGCTAAATTGAGATTAACACAGTCCTCGTGAATATTAACTTAAAATTATTATTTCGATAGATTTAGTTTTCATTTTTAGGTGAGACATAACACAAATTTTAATATGAGACCTTTTTAGTTTGCATATGAGACCCTTTTGTTTATAAAATCTAATAAAAAAATAGTTTTTTTTGTTCGGAGGCCTAAAGCGAGCTTCATTAGCCGTATCTTTAGGTCGATCATACTCTTGCTAAAAGTTTTAATGCTGCTTCATGTCCAAACTCAAATTCAAATCTGAAATTTTTATATAAAAAACATTTTTATTCAATTTATGTTTGGGTTGGTCATGCTCTTCCTAAAAAAATTTAATACTACCGCATGCCCAAACTTATCTTCAAATCCGAAATTCGTATATAAAAAAACTCAGTACTAACATTACCTTACAAAAAAACAAAAATATTATTGTCATGGAAACCAATAATATCTAGTATGTCTCTTATTCCAAATCGTTAATGTAGTAGTTATATTATACATACCCCAGCAATCTGCTATCCTGACTAAACCCTCCCAGGTTCTGGCCAATACACATTGCAAATGCTCCACCATAATTATTCGTACTGCGTATCTGCCCTTCAAAGCATGGACAAACAATACCATCACATGTGAAAATCCTTGATTGGCAGCAAATATCCCTAACTAGTTATGCTATTTTTATTCTTTGCCCATATCATGAATTATTACTCATGGGACCATAAAAGTATATATTTAAGTTATCTGATGGAACCAATAACAAAAATCAAATTTATTAATACTATTAATTCTGAGTAACTTACCTTAGATCTTCTTTCTCTCGATGCCCTAATATTGAACTTGGTACGTCTAGGTGGAAGCAGGGCCGTTTCTGAGATTCTGGTGGCTCGAGGGCGAACCTATAGTTTGGATGCTAACTAATAAATATATATAAACATCAAACTTGATAAAAAAACTAAGAATTTTTTTTTAGGCCTAATAGACCCCTAAAAAAAAATTTGGGGCTCAAATTCCGTACTTATTTTTGGGGCCTAGGGCGGTCGCTTTCTTCACCCTGCCTCAGATACGGCCCTAGGTGGAAGGATAACACCTTACAATCCAATGACTTGTCAAGAGACAGGAATAACTTACTTTAGATAATAAATAAATAAATAAATAAAAATCATTGATAAATAAATCAATCGTTGATGTTAGGGGTGGGCATGAGCCGGGTCGAGTCGGGCTTTACTTAAATAGGCTAGGCCTAGTTGAAAAAACTAAGGCTTAAGCCTTGACCTTTTACATGTCAAAGGCTTTACTTTAAGCCTGACTTGGCCTTTTTAAAAGTCTGACCTGACCTATTAGCCTGTCTAAAAGCCTAGTTTATGTTACAAATTTCAAACAGAGTCTGTTCATCAATTTTTTTTCCTTTCAATTTGTACAACATACTTAATATAGAGATAAACATTAATTAGATATAGATTAAACTAATGAAACACAATTGTAAAATTTATAGATGGATAGAAACTCAAGAATAATCATGTCTGGTAAGAGCAAGGATTCAAACTTAATCTAATAACCATACTTGACCTTAGGCATATCAGTAGCAAGCCATACAAAATAAAATAAAAAAACTGAAAAAATAATAATTGTGGCATGAGAATTTGAAGGATCAATGATTCTTTTTGATATATATAAATATAAATAATAAATATGGAAAAATGTAATATACTCGTATACGGGCCAGTCTGATAGGTTTGATAGACTTTTTTATAAGCCTAAGCCTGACCTAATTAAATTAATAGGCTTTTTAAAAGCTCAAGTTTGACCCATTTATTAAACGAGTTAGGTCGCGCCGGGCTTTTAGTAGGCCGAGCCATAGACCCCTGACGAGTGAGCTGGCCTTTTCCCACCCCTAGTTGATGTTATATGTACGTCTTATACATAAAATCATGGATGTATTAATTATCAGCTTTTAATTTTCTCATTTTACTAACAACTGGTTTTATGCATAGTTAAATTCTTTTAATCCAACTCTCGTTATTCAAATTGAAAATAGCAATACTAGAATCATTCATTTCTATGTTTCATAGCTTATACACATAATCAAAATGATTTAAATCTAGTGGTTAATGAAATTTAAGAAAGGTCAAATCGATTGAATATATTAGTTTCTGTCCATTCCGAATTCTATTTAGCAATGATAAGATAGAGAGTATAAGACTCTTGAGGTGACATTGTAATTGATAAAAGATGGGAAATGATACAATGTTAAAAAAATTATATGTAAAAAATGGAAATCATGCAATGAGTGGTTTTATTTATAAAGTCAATGAGTGTTTCATGATTCTAACCTAATTTTACAAGTAAATGTTACATGAACAACATCGTTTAATTTCATTTCAAGTAAAGACTGAATAATACATATATCAGTCTTAGTTTATGAGCAGTGAATTTGATCTCACAAACTTAACATTAAGTGTTCATATAAACACATTTTTACTGAGTTTGATGAAAAAAAGGATAATGCTGAAAATATTTGATGACGTAAAGGATCAACTTGTTGCAATAGAACAAAAAAAACTTAAATGATTAACTTGTTAAAAATATCTAACTTAAAATATCGTAAGAGGTATTTGACCTGAGAAACAAGCTCTTCAAAGTGACATCTCTAAATTAAATTTAATAGAAATTTTTGTGTGTACATATTGTCGTGTATCTAAGACAACCAAACCAAGTACACTGAACCGTACTAATAGAGATATTTGGTTTTATGTGCATAATCTCAATTTGATTAAACCAAGAAATATTCAAAATAACATACTCTTTTATGCTTCTATATTATAAAAACAATTACATATTGTTAAATGGAAAATCAAGATTTTCTTGAAACATGAAGTGGACAAGAGAATTTCAAATTGTAAACACCAAGCAAGAAATCTTGGATTGTCTAAAGTATCAAAGGCAAAAACCATTGCCACTCACGAGCATTTCACGTGCTTACATGTCTTCTTAATGTTCTACAGCTTTGCGTTTTGGTCTATTAAGGTATTTTTAGATTAAAGCCATAAAGGGACATGGTTTAGACAGAATCCATAGTGAATGCTATCAAGAAATATTTAAAGTTCCCATGTCCCTTATGGTTACACATTTCTCTCCCACACCTTAGGGTTTGGATTAATACAATGGATTCCTTGGACCCCATAATTCGACATGGATATCACATTTTAAAAATATACCCATGCTCAAACACATAAACCAAGCTCAAACTTTTATTGTTTTCTTTGTTTTTTACGTTTTCAATTCTCCATCAATTTTATGTTTATTTGTTTAACAATGTGCCTCATTTCCTGTACACCTTCCTCGCTGTCTTATTAAAACCAGTCTTTGATTAAGGATAAAAAATAAAGCCATAAATAAAAGAGTAGATAGACGAGCACGCGGGTCTTTACTTCAACCGATAGAGTTAAGGGTGTAACTTTGAGTACGCATGGGGTAGCTTTGGCTATCCCAAACAATATTTTTTATTTAGCTACCCTAATGATACAATATCAACAATTAATAGATACAAAAAAAAAAAAATCAAAAGATTGCAACTTGTTTTACATATTTAACTTTTTCTTATTTTGACACTTCTGGTGTCTTAATTAATTATAAAAAAAAAAGCTTTGTTATTAATAAAAATTGCTAAAACAATTCTCAAAAATAAAATGGATGAGAAGTTTCTTGCAAATTTCCTAGTTTTTTACATTGAAAAAGATATGGCAACAAAGTTACAGATAAATATGACTGTTTAAAGTATTATCGAACTCAATTTATTAATAGCTATTGCGAGTTTTCTTTTAATGTTATTATAATTTAGACATTATATAAGTAAAGTTATTGTAAATTATTTCCTGATAAACTAAATTTAATATACTAATTTTAAAAATTTACTACTTTTTGTCGAAAAAAAATTACTTTATTTTATTTCTTTATATTCGGTCCTTTCATACAAAATTTGCTAGCTTCACCGTTGGATAGATTAGAAGGTAAAACTTTCTCTTTATTTTAAGTAAGATTAGAAGGTAAAACTTATATTTATGTTTTCTAAAAAAAGATAATTTTTTATATACAAAAAAGAAGATGAATTAGATAAATAGAAGCTGCTATTCTAAGTGACATGGGTGGAGCACAAGACACAACATATTGAGATTGTGATTGTCGTTAAAGTTACGATAAGCCTTAATTAAATATTATAATAAGCACTGGCCGGGTTTAAAGAAGTCACTAAGAATGAATTCGCAGCAAGTATTCTATCCCTTTCATACACTAAGCCATAATCTGGAAGCAGGGAAAACAAGGTAAGAGATACAAATATGAATGACTACATAAATTAGAACAATAGAAAGAAAAAATAATCATTAAATTTATTACATTTTTCCTATAAAAATTGGCATAGATGATTTGATATTCGAGCAATTTTTGCATAGACACAATCTTACATAACATTTATTGGGACACACATACATAAATGATAAAATTTAAAAAAGAAATAATTTAGTCACATTAACTAATATCATTTCTATTTTAAATTTTATCAATCATGTATGTGTGTCTAAATATTTTTGATTTGAGGTTGTGTCCAACAAAGTATTTCTCTTGATATTAAGCTTGCACCCTTTATAACCTAGGTTTAAGTTTGAATTCTCAAGTTATATGCATTATTGTGTCAAAAAAAAAGTTATATGCATTATGTTTTTTTTTAAGAGGAAGCTGTATATTATGTAGGTTCATGCTAACTAGTGTCATCGAGACATTAGTCAAAAAAACAAAATATGTAAGTTTTGTATTGAAAACAACATTTTCTATACTTCCAAGTATTTGATTATACAAGTTCTAATTTTTTTTTACTACATTTGTTTCTTTAACTAATGCGGACAAGTTAACATTTTCTTGGCTGTATATTTTCACGAAAGCTTGTAAATCTATCTATTCTAACATAAATATGAATCTCTCTTAACATAAATTGACTTTTATGTGTAAAAAATATACCTTACATTTCCCCATCTCAAAATGTTGTGGATTTACTTAATTATAAAAATAAAAAAAAATGTTTGAGACCCAAATTTAAATATTTTAACATTAATGTTTTTGATGTCTTCACAACTACATCGTAGTTACTTAAAAAAAAAAAATCGTAGTAACTTCAAAAAAAATATCATAGTAATTACTTTTGAGATTACATGGGTACAAAATGAAAAATGACATTGTCAGAAATTATTTTCTTCTTCACAATGAAAAATGACATTGTCAGAATGTAGTCATTGGCACACGATTAAGCACATTAAGCCATAACTCGTGGAGCCAGAAACCATACATTTTACATTTATACTCTAATGTCCTTTAAGATAACCTTATCTGACACATAGTTGTCTTTATATCACATATTAGAAATCACATGCCTAACTTTGACTATTAGCCTGCATTACAGTTTTGGGACAATCTATAGTGCATCATAGATATAAAGTTGGTATATGTTAATTTTGCTCTAGAAGATAGAAATTTTAATTTTGAGGTAGGAAAATGGGTGAAGACCAAAGTAACACATCAGTTCTGCTTTTCACCTAACATTTGTTTGTACTAACACTATCCGGTGAAAAAACTAACAACTAAGCACACACATAAAAAACTTTAACCTAATTTGAAGAGGAAATTGCACATGAGATTGATGTGAATCAAATTGGTAAACCTATATAGTTAAACAACGTGATAATTATGATAAGATTGCTAAAATCTATTCTATTAATAATTATATTTTTTAATTTCACATGTGAAGTAAATTAGAGAGGAAATTTATTATTTTCATCATTGATTTTAATTATTCTTGTATTGTTACAAAAGTTTATAGAGAAAATGAGAGTTGCATTGACAATGTAAATAGTTTTACATTGACGTTTGATAAGAACCTAACATTTGTTTGTTTAGTAAGAACTCAAATTTACAAGAGTATATATGTATGTGTCATTAATTTTGTTTCAAGAAACTAGCATCAAAATTCACGCATATTAAATGACGAGAAAATGGTATTGCAGATTCAAACTTATATTTCAACATATCAAATGTTTTTACTGTCTTTTATCATATGAATTGTACTTATAAGATGTGTGTTATTAAAGAATTAGTTATATAAATTTAATAATGTCAATCCATTAATCGCTTCTATTTTCAAACTTAACAACATAATTAAAGGTTTTATGTTTATCTATATACATCATGATATAATGAGACAATTCAAATCAATATATAAGTTTTTCTTTGATTTTGATGGATATTCACTAAAGAGATATGTTAATTGAGCGACTAAATTGATTGGTGTTGTTGAATTTGAGTGACTAATTTACTAACTCTATAATTAATGGATCAAATTGTTCAACCCTTATAATTTTGAAGTTCGAAATATTGTTTTACTTAATTAAGTTGATATAGAACTTTAATTTGAAAATATAGTACATATTAGGAAGCTTCATTGTGTCTTGCCCAAATTATGGGTTCTTATAACATGGTCAAGAAACCATGGAAAACCCAAATATCTAGGATAACAATGGCTTTTTATTTAGGTAACCCTAATTAACTTAAACATTGTTGTTTAGCTCAATGGCCGACCACTTATCTTGGTGGTTGATGTCACATAAATGTTGGTGCAGAGAGAATGGGGCTTGGAATCTGCATTGGGGGGCCCTATCGACATTTTATTTTGTACCATGGACCACATTTCTTTTCTCTATATAAGAACCCCTTTTAGAGCCCCCATCAACAAACACTTCTTCAAGGAGTTCCAACTTTTCAACAATATTCAACACACACTCACACATTGCTCCATCACTCTCTAGTCTCTCCAAACTACAAAAGAGTTTGAAGTCTTTTCTTTTTTGTATAGTATTCAAAGATGAGGAGTAGTAGTGATTCAAACATGAGAGGTTCAAAGAAGAAGGTGTCATCCAAAAAGCTAGGAGGTTATCTCAAAGAGCAAAAAGGAAGATTATACATAATTAGAAGATGTGTTGTTATGCTTCTTTGTTGGCATGACTAAATCATTGTTGATAGAGAAAATGCACTCAAGGATCCTCATGAGCATGGAGCCTTAGGGATTATAGAATATTCCTAGATAGTTCAAGCCTATGTTGACGATGAGAAATTAAGGGCTATTCATTTTGCTTTGTCATTCCCTTTTGTAAATAGCATAGAAAAGAAATATGTGAGACAATTTTCCTTCACATCATGCCTCAAAAGTTAATGTACGGTTTCTCAGTTTAAATCAATTAAAGTTTGTTAGAAAAAAATTCAGTTTACATATTGTTTCTTTGATTCTGTATTTACAACTCTACAAAGTAATACATTTGACATATTTTTGTTTGTACTTTTTTTTCTTCCAATAGGAATTGAACTTGGTATCATCAAGTTTTTACAACACTGACTCACACCAAGCATTTGCCCTAAACTTCATTGGCTATCTTGTTTTTGAATTGTTTGGTTATTTAAGTGTATAAGAAGATTAAACACTCGTTACGAACGACTGTCTAATATGCATAAATAAATTAGTTTTGTAACATGTACAAATTTATTTTCTACCATTAGAGTAATAAGTCACTTCGTATCATACCAGCATTTGGAGTAGGTCAGCTTCGAATCAAATTCTAATAATAAAACTTATTGATTCAATAATAAAATCAAGTATGATAAATGTAAATCTTGTTTCACCTCTAGACCACAAAATTAACCATTAAGAAATAATTTTTCTATCGATAAAGATAAAACTCGGTAACTCTAGATTTACAATACACATAATTAACCATTTGTGCTAGCTTTCAAAATTTGCTAATGATAGTATTCTACAGTTTTTTGAATAAGCTAAGGTTAAATTTCAGATTTGTTGTGATGTAGTAAAGCAGAAAAAAGTCAAAGAATTGAAAGTTTGTTCACTGATTAGATGGAGGAGAATGTTACCTTTAAAGGGTTAAAGTGAAAGTTAAAAGGAAAAGCAAAATTGCATAAGGCCTATATGTATAAACCTACAAAAGGACACAAATGGGTGCTTATGAGCTCACAAGTATGTTGTGTCTTTTACGTATAGGCTTTCTGTGTTGTGGTCTTGTCAACTCAAAATTTCATTATATTGCATTTGAAAAAAGTTTTATGAATAACATGTGTGTTCCCCCGATGATTTGACCCATAGAGCATCCTCATTCATTTTTGTTTTTTAAATGGGTCTCACGTGGACACATCACTCATTTATAATTTTTTAATAGTAATACTTAATAAGCATTCAATCACTCCAACTCAGATCTTACACAAAGTTCTTAAATGAGACTCACTAATCAAGTATCAATAACTTTATATTAATATATTTCAATTTTTTAATATTAAAAGAGTGCGGGTCTCGCTTAAAAGTGAATGTCTTAAGTAAGACTCCGAGTCTTGTAAGACCTTGAAAAAGATTCTCCACATTGGAGGTACCTAATAGGTATCAGGTCTTAAATAGTTAAGACCGTCCCAATGGAGATGGTCTTATTTTCATTTTTTTTCCATTGTTTCTTGCACACATGGTAAGCAAAAGGTAAGTAAAGTTTAATCGAGAATTATTTCACCTATAAATTAAACTCAAACTCTTCCAAACAATTAAATTATTAAAGGACTCTTGATGTTTTTCAACCTAAATATTTTTTTTGTCAAGTAGCTTAGCGGATAGAGAAATTCATCGTAAAGGTGAATAAATGAAGTCTCCAGAATTCAAACCCCGACTTCTAGATTATAAATGCATTTATCCTTTATCAAGTGAGCTAACCTCACACGACTACTATTAGGGGTCGAAGGGACCAGAGGAATACTCTTCAAAAAAATTTTATAGGAAAAATGCCTTTCAGTCTTTGAAACTCATTCTTTTTGTGAACCAATGTGTGGACTTGTATTTCTATTCAGATTGTTAACATTCTCTTGTTATGATGTTCTCTGAGCCTAGTCAGATTAAGTATCTTCTGTTTATCAATTTTCTGCCAAATAAAATAAATTAATTGAACGCGCAAATTGATTTTCATTGCAAACCATTTAAAAAATCTTTAATAAAATATATTGACCTTTTGAAATATTTTAAAACTACGATATTTTTAGCCCTTATACAAAATAAGTGATACATAATTACCGATATATAAAAGTTTTTTTGTTAAAGTTTTTTTTGTTATCATGATATTGCATAAAGTTTTCACCTTCACTTAGCAATGATTAATATTTGTCGGTGAACCTATAGGACAGAGAATGTGGATTCACATCCCAACAAGAATTTTTCAATACGCAAGAACCAGGAATTGAACCCATGACGGCTAACTTAATGGGTTCAAGTCCTTTATCATTCGGACCAATCCATTTTTATTATAAAATGTTTTTCTATCATGTGCAAGCTTAATATGCTTATGGACTTGCAAATATTTTCATACCCTTAATTATGGGCTTGAATATATACATTTTAATTAATAAAGGCTTAATTCAACACTCGGTCTCTTAGCTTATTATTATTTTTTTATTTTGGTCTCATAACTTTTAAAAGTTTCATTTTGGTCCGGTAAGTCCTCCTTTGTTTACCCTTGTGGTCCCTTATGATAGTTTTCATTTTTTTTTAAAAAAAACATTAATTATGTTCATATGTGACGTTGTTACGTGGCATTTCTTTTCCAAATCTCTGAACGTAGAGAGAGAAATGAAAACATAAAAAGAGAAAGCGATTGAGAGAAGACGAAGTAACAAACACTGGAAGAAAGGGAGTAGATCAACGAATCGACAGATCGAACAAAGGTACCAAGGAAAACGAACGAACCCAAGTGTGTTATTGTTTCTTCATATTATTGACGAGTTGTTGTTGTTGTTTGTTCTAACTAAGGTTTCTAAATGTGTCTAAGGTTTATATTTTTTGTTGATATTTGTTCTTATTATGGTACTGTATCGATGAATATGAAAGTTCTAGGGTTATTATTCACATAAAAAGGTGAATTTTGTTTGTATGTGTGTCAAAAATGGTTTTGTACGTTTGTTTTGTATGTGGTCCATTATTTCGAAATATGTGCATGCTTTTTTATTAGGGTTTTTGCTTTTTTAAATGATTCCAAACATACAAAGGGAAAATTTGAGTGTGTGATACATCATGCTAGGGAATTTAACAATTTCCTCCATCCTGAATATCAAGGTCCAAAGGAAATAATTGAATGTGACCCGGATTATTGGTGTTATTTTGAAATCTTACAAAAGTTAAGAAAGTTAGGTTACTGACTGATTGAATGTTTCTGGTATTATGATCCTGATTTGGTTGGTGGAATGATAGTGTTGAGAGATGATTTAGGTAGTAGAAGGCTGAAAAATATTGCTAGAATGTTTGAAAGGGTCCATCTTTATGTTTTATATCCTTTATCACAACCTGAAATAGTCGAGCATAACCGATTGGTTGAGTATCCAGATGTGGGGCCCACTATTGTGGAGGAAAATCAAGAAGGTCCCACTGTTGAAGGTGGTGTAGAAAATGTTGTTAGTGGACCTAATGTTGTAGATAGTGGGGTACAGAAATTAGGGCTTAACTGGGACGTGAATAATAATGAGCTTAGCTTAAACTTAAAATATAACGGGCCTAGATCAGATGTGTTTGATAATAAGCTAAGGAAATGACTTATGGATAATTATGTTAGTGGGATTGTGGATGTACATGTGGAGGATGATGTGGACAATGATGACAGTGAAGATAATGTTTTTGGACATCCATTTTGATAACTCAGGAGATGAGGTGCGTATATGAGGTAATTTGGATAGTGAGGTAGGTGGGTATGGAGTTAATGAAGACTTTTAAAGGAAACCATGTTGACTTAAATGATGAACCTGTTAGGGATGTTGCTGATGAGGTTGAGCAAATAGTTGATGGTGAAGATATTGTTAAGAGATGTGAAGTTGATAAGGGTAATTATGCCAAGGGAAACGAGAAAGTTGGCTCTAAGAATAAGCGGAAAAAGACTAACACTACTATGGGGAAAAAGAGGAGAGGAAGACCTAGGAAAAACAAAACTTAGAAGATCTTGTTTTTGAAGATGACATAATTGAACAACTTCAGAGGTCTCTTAACAATCATGGAGATACATGTCAATCAAGTGTAGTTGGGGACATAGGTATAAGTGATGTGGATGAATACATTACTAATGAGTTGGATACTGGAGCTTATAGTGATGAAAATGGTGTGGAGAAACCAAATTCCCAACTTTCAAAATGCGAGATAAGGCAGTGGATTATAATTGGGAGGTTGGCTTTTCTTTTGGTCAAAATCAGAGGTTCAAGAAGCTATGAGAACTTATGTTATACACTCTCGAAGGGCTTTAACATTTAAAAAATAATGATATGCAAAAAATAAGAGTTGTGTGCAAGACTGGTTGTTTATGGGATGCATATTGTGCTAAAATATTAAGTGAAGAGACATGGAAGTTGAGAAACGTTGCAGGCAAGCATACATGTAGTAGGGAGTATAGGGTGAAGATGATGAATTGTAAATGGTTATGTGCTAAGCCACACACAAGAGTTAGGGAAAATCGTGACTTCAAGATTTTATTCATAATGGAAAGGACATAACAAAAGTGAAATGTTGGTATCTGCAGAAGCAAAGCATATAGAGAACAAATTTATGTAGTTGATTGAGTTGATGTGAGTTTTAGAGATCAATTTACAAAGATGTATGACTATTGTCATGAATTATTGACGTCCATTGCGGGTTCTACTGTCAAAGTTACCACAACCCCTTATCAAGGAACTGAGGCTGATTTGAAAAACCCTGATGCAATGATTTGTCGTCACTTTCATAGAGTATATGTATATTTTAAGGGATGCATTGATAGTTTCTTCAAGTGCAGGCCCATCATTGGTCTTGATGGTGTTTCCTTAAGGGCTATTATGGTGGAATGTTGATGGCTGCCATTGGAAGGGACCCCAATGAATAAATGCTTCCAATTGCATTTGCATTTGTAGATGGAAAAACTAAAGATTCATGGACCTAGCTTTTGAAGCTCCACATAGATTATTTGGGTGGCACAAGACTATGCCAAACTTACATTATCATCAATGATCAACAAAAGGTAATATTACTAGCATAACTTCCCATTTAATTATAATGCATGTTTATTATTTCTAATGTATGTTTAGTACTTCTGTCAAACATGGTTTTCTACCAGCAATTGATGAATTTCTTTCAGGGGTTGATCAAAGGTTTTGTGTAAGACACCTTTACAACAACTTTATGAAGAAACTCCCTGAGAAAAAATTGAAAGAATTGATGTGGAGAGCTACAAAGTCAACATACATAAATGTCTGGGAAAGGGAATTGAAGGAGATCAAGGCTACTAGTGAAGAAGCATTCAACTATTTGATCCAAATCCGACCTAGACATTGGACTAAGGCAATGTTTAAAGCTGACGCAAAATGTGACACACTGGTCAACATGTCAGAAACATTTAACTATGTCATTGTCATTCCAAGGACCAAACCATTTGTCACTATGTTGGAGGATATTAGAGTTTGTCTGATGGAAAGATGAGAGATGAATAGACAGAATTTTTTTAAGTATGAATATGTTGTTATGCCAAAGATTAAGAAAATACTTGAAAATGAATCATCTTGTACCAATAACTAGCTAGTAAGGTATAATACATTCTTTTAATACTTTATAATATATAATTCTTTTCTTATGTGTAAGTTTGTTAAATGTTTCTTTAAATGATATAGACAAGATGGTGATTATGACTTTCAAATTACATATATCGCATCACATGGAGATAAGTATGTTGTTAATATATTGAAAATGGTGTGTGATTGTAGGAAATGGTTGTTGATAGGACTGTCATGATGTCATGCCATTTCTTTCATGAAACACAAACATTACAATATCTTTGACTATGTCCCATCACACTATAAGAAAGAGCAATATGCTGCATGTTATTCTAGCATGATATATCCTGCTATAAAAAGACAACCTGGAAGACCTTAAAGAATATGAGATTGGAAACTGGTGAGCTAATGAAAGATGACTCACATATGAGGAGAGCTAGGTATGGTATCAAGTGTAGTAAGTGCAAAGCAAGTCTACATGCTAACTTCCTCCACCACCTCCATCTGAGACACCCCTGAATCAAGTAAGCCAGAACTCACCATCTCAGACCCAAACAATCATAACCCACCAAGTTAGAACCAAAGTTGGTTGTTTGGGTTTGAGAAGCTTGATTTTGACTTGGTGGATTCTGAGTTGTTTGGGTTTAAGAACCTTCCATTTTTAAACATCAACAATTACATTAACTTCATAACAATGGTACATTGGTTGAAACCATTACATTCATTCATCATATTCAAACTAAATTACAACTGGAACAAACAATTCAACAAACTACCATTACCTATTTCTAATAAAATCCACTCCAAATGAACGTGGTTTTGCAAACTAACACCGTCCTTGACACCAAAATACCCTAAAACATAAAAATTCAAAAATGAGAGCCACCATCGACCATTTTCTTTTTGTTTTTGCTAACTCCGCCTTCAACTTCATATTCTTTTTCTTCTGCTTCTCAATGTTCAATTCCCTTTCATATATAACATCATCATCAACTAGCTTAAAAAAGCTACAACCTTTGTCACTAGAATTTCTATAGTTTCTGCAATCCCAAAATTTATTCCCACAATTATGATTTGATGTATCAGTTATAGTTCGAATTACAAGTGATTAACCACACCTACTGTTCGGATTTGATCTTCTTCTCATAATAGATCCAACAAAACCATATGAATGTTCGTGTACCCATTGTCGTGACTGGGTTTGACATTTCAGAGAAGATGAAGGTCGAAAGAAGAAGAAGAAGAAGAAGGAGGAGGAGGAGGAGGAGGGCCACGATAAGGGGATAAGAAGGGTCGAAGAATCCTATTTTTTCTCAATACATCCCCTTTTATATTGCTGACATACCAATGTTGTGTAATCAAATGATTTTGCCACATAACATCACCATCTGTACATAATTAACGTTTTTTTGTTAAAAGTTAACAAAAGGGACCGCAAGGGTAAACTTAGAAGGACTTACGGGACCAAAATAAAACCTTTAAGAGTTATGACACCAACATAAATAAATAAATAAATAAAGAAATAAGTTAAAGTATTGTTTGTTCATTTAAGTCTTTGATAAATATTTATATAAAAGTGATCTAGTTCGAATTAAAATTTTAAATAATTTCAACTAAATAAATTTTAAGAAGTTTTTTAAAGTAATTGACGGAAAATGCAATGTAAACTTTCAAAAACTAACAAAAATATTTATATCACTTACGGTCAAACTAAGATATCTTTATAGAAACGTCAAAAAAAAAAAATCTTTATAGAGTTAAACTATTATTTTTACTAAAACCACATTTGATAAAAATTTGTGAGCCGTTATTAAAACTCTAGTTTCTTCTCTTTTCTTTTTATTGAAATAAGTGATTTCTGCATCTATTTCGTTTTTTATTTTGTGATTTCGCCGTCTTTGTGCGATGTTGGTTTGTTTGTCGTCTTTGTATGGTGTTGTTTGTCTTTCTTGTTTTGTTCAGGTATTTGTTCAGTTTAGATTGTGAGATCAACTTTGATCTATTGCAGATCCAATCAATGACTTTGGCGTCGTCTACATTGTTGATCTAGAGACATGAGTATTTCGAAGACTTGAATATAGTCATATGTGCATGCTTTTGTACTTTGCCGTTTTATGTTATTAGCATGGATGTTGTGAGTTTGTTTGTAGATTCATCATTTTTATTTTTAGCGAATTTGCATTGTATCGATGTACTCAATCATTTTAAATGAATAAATATAATTTATTTTTGTAAAAAAATAAAAATGAAGTTAGTTTTAAGATTTTTCACCTTTATATCAAACACACTTTTGATAAGATATACTAATTTGACTTTTCTTTCCTGTTTGTACAAATTCAAGCAGATTTGATGGACACCAAATAACACATGGCTCTGCAGGGGAAAAAAGGAAAATAAACTTTATTAAAACATCAAAACTTTTGCACTCGTGTGCATCATCATTATGAGAATATATATTCAGTTCAAACATTGTTTCGCTTCATTCTTTGCTTTACTTTTTTAATGAGGAAGAAAAATATAAATTTCACTGTTTTAAATTAAGAATTAATGTATTCATTTTTAAATCTAAGAGTGTATCTAAATGAGCTAATAGAGAAATTTTAAAGAATTAAGAAGCAATTTAAATAATTTAACTAAATTACCTTTATTTCTAAATATTTTTGTTTTGATGGAGTAATAATATATTGCATTATTATCATTTTTGGACAACTTTTATAAATTTTAATTTTTTAGGTCAAATTTGAAAATTAAAATTAAGGGTCAATTTATAATTTTGAAAAATTAAGGTGTAATTTTTTAATTTTAAAAATTAGGGGATATATATGTTGCAATTATTTGGAAATTTATTGGGGGTAAATTTGAAAAGTTTGAGGAGCAAAATGCAAAATTTGAAAAATTATAAGAAAGAAGAAATTTGTTGCTCAAAAAAAAAAAAAAAAGAAATTTGAAATTCTTACCTTTTAAGTGTCATTTGAAATTCTCTAAATTTATGTAAAGCAAAATACTTCATAAATTTCTATCATTTTCAAAATTCTCGAAATTATAATTCAAACAATGGAATTCACATAAAAGTATTTGAATTCTCTCAAAAACATTATATTACCTCAAAACTTTCTTTCATCTAAACACACTCTAAGGGTGTTTCAATGATATGAATCGAGTCACTTCACACATCATAGGATGTTTTATGTTTGAATTAAACTTTAAAATGCAATAGGGTTAATACACTCTTAAATGATAACTTTTTTGTCAATTGTAGTCCTACTTGACTCGAAAAATTAATTTCAACACTTTACTTAAAGAATTTTCAAAGATTATGATTGAACATAATTCCATCCTACAAAATCGACTTATAATATAAAAATTAATTTCGTTTATAAACTCATCTCTATTTCTTGTTTAATGTGAGATTTTTAAGAATATAAAGAATGTATTCGTTCTAAATTTCACCAGCTCAGATTAAATTTATTTTCAAATTAACGAAGAATAAATGATATCCATTTTGTCTTAAGTAAGTTTCTTTGGTGAAATAAGAGACACTGCAAGAATTTTATGCAGAAGATCTAAAGTTCTAGATACAAAAGACTAACGTGTTCAAAAAAGAAACACTAAAGATTAATATACTCACTTGATTGGATATAAAAATAACACCCATTCCAAAAATAAATTCTAGAAAAACTTAATATGATTACCCTTCATTTGTAAGAGAAATCGATTCTAGTATGAGATAGGACCAAGGGTACCTCACCTTTATGGTTCAGTTAATCTGTAGGAAAAGGCTTGGTTGGTCAAAGTGGCAGCTTTATCATGCACACATGCACTCCCATAGCCACATGCTCCACCCACTCAGCATTCACATTGACCCTCACACTCCATATGTCTCTTTCGTAATACTATTTCCCATTACTCTTTGTTTTTTTTTCTACAATACATGTGGCTAGGTGGGTCCACTCTTTAAAGTTATTGGCCCCATCTTTAGCCCAATCAAACCCCTTTTATCTCTATAAAGCATGCACACATGAACGGCTCACCTTTTGACCAAAATAAAATGTGTTACAACAAAATTGATTTCTACGATTCTTTTGAAGTTTTAATGATAATAAAATATTAAAGAATAATTGAATTTGCTAATATATGTTGAAATGCGCATGATCATAAATTTAAATTTAATAAGGTCTGAGCATATGTATAAGAGCATCATATGCAACGGCAAAGCTAGCCATTTTTTTTTATGAGAGGGCTAAATTTAAAAAAGTAAATAAAGTGTATTTTATGTGTTGTCTTGACAATTTTTATTGTTAATAAAACTCTATTTGTAGCTACTTAAAAGTGTAAAAATAAGATGAAATATATCTTTTTTTTGACAGAAAGATAAAATGTATCTATCAAACAAGTGGATATATTTTGGATTTTCTTTTATACTAGTTTTTGACAAATAAACTTATTTGTAGTAGCTAAATATATATTATTGGGGTAGCTAATTACATAATATATTAAAATTTTAAAATAAAAAATATTTTGTGGGGTGGCCAAAGCTACCTCATGGTGAAAGCATAGCTTTGCCCCTGATCATATGCACAAAAGAAGCTCAAAGACTATGGTAGAAGATCTGAAGAATGGTCAATCAGAAGTCAACAGTTAGGATAAAAAAAGGATGATACTAGGAAGAATCTGACTTGGAGGACCTCTAGACTCAGAAGATCTTAAGGGAGCCAAACTCCATGTCAGATTTGTCCATTTCTATAGTTGTCTCTATCAAAGTCTGATAGTACAGTTTGTCTTCTTCTGACCAGATGTAGAAACCAACAAATAACTTTAAGGACAAAGAGAATGAACAAATAATTTTAGTTTATGCAAAGGAATTTCAAATGTCTAATAAACGAAACTATCCATATCAAGCAAAGAGCCAATGTTCTTGATTTGAAGATTCTCAACGACTCTCAAATCTTTACTTTTATAAGGAGCTGAAGACTTGAAGAATAATAACAAGACTCTGCTATTTTTACTATGCCATTATTTTGCCTAAATCAAATAGTGCAAAAGAACACCTAAGAATTTCTTATCAAAGTTTGTATATTAGAAATTTCAAGTCTTTAGAGTCTGTTCTGATTTGTTCAGTTTACATCTCTGATTGTATATCAAGTGCAAGAACAAATCTTGTTTTTTTGTAATCTAGTAAGATTATAGTGAAATCCCTTGAAAGTACAAGGGGATTGGATGTAACAGCCCGATTTTCGCTAGATTTATTCTATTATTTATTTATGTGTTTATATGTGCTAATATGTGATTAATTGCCTCTGTGTGTATTTTGGGTTAGAAGGGTATTATGGTCATTTTAGAAGGGTATTATGGTCATTTTAGACTCAGGGGTATTTTTGTCATTTTGTGAGCAAGGGTAAATTAGTAATTTCATGGTGAGGGTTATTTTTAGTGTTCAAGTGAGAACCATTATTTTTACTAAGTTACTATTCGATAGTGATAATTAGTTGTATACCGGTAATTATTTGATAACTTTTAACCGTTAGTGGATAGAAACTTTGGGAGTTAGTTTATAAGTGTTGTGAGCCCATTAAGACATTAAGTGGGTTAAGCCTAATTGTGTAGAGACTATATAAGTATTAGTCATTAAAGAAAACAGGGTCACATAATCATTTTACAATTTTGAGAAGAGGTAGAGAGAGAAAGGGGGAAAGAGGAAGAGAAGAGGGTTGTTGAGAATCTTGAAGAGTCAAGAGGAGCTAAGGATTCTAGGAGCTTGATTGAAATTTGGGCTAGAATTATTGCTCATTGAGGTAAGGGGGTTAGATTTCAATCATAATCTTTTAGTTTAATTCTTCTCTAATTCTATGCATAAGTGCTTAATTGTGAAAAATGATTATGGCGATTTTAATTGGTGAAATTCGTGCTTATGTTTAGATGCAATGTTTGGGTATATGAATTTAAGATAATTAAGTTGTTAATGTTGAATTTTACATGCTTATGATGTATATACACGTATACTTGTGTTTTACCCATAAATGATGAAGAATGAATTGTTGTTGATGGATTGTTGATGAAATCATGTTTGATTGATGTTGTTGTTGTTATGAGGTATTGTTGTTGATGATTCA
>Ga0228711_1000142_pt1 | contig 65711 bp, 30 predicted proteins | sample MedpolnodulmetaG_2_FD_177996 | JGI IMG/M metagenome (GOLD analysis project Ga0228711, IMG submission 177996) | Root nodule microbial communities from Medicago polymorpha collected in Santa Monica, California, United States - brown nodules | ecosystem: Host-associated > Plants > Roots > Nodule...
TTTATTTTCATTTTCATTATTTCTATTATTAGATGATAAGTCCAAAAAGTTCAAATCCAAAATATGCATAGTTATCCTTTTTTTTATTATTATTTATTTTTATTAGATGATAAGTCCAAATGTCCAAATCCAACAAACAAGCTATCCTCCTCCCCAAGCCAAGGTACACAGTTTTTTAAACAAACCCTAATCTAAGTCCTATAAAAAGCAACCTGCAACAACACAGTTGACAGACAATTTGACCCAACAACAAAATTTTACACTTTCACACGCATAAATATTCACCCTTGTTTTTTTCAGTTTCAATTTTATTTCTAAAAAGCCCTGGCCACCGCCAATATTTTCGTTGGAATTCAATTTTAAACTTCGTATTGTTTCTTTTATTTTTATCACTGCTGTTCTAGATTTCCATTCATTCGATTTCAATTTGCAGCCGCTATATGATTATATAAATTTGAGAAACCTTATTTCCATGCGATTTTGAAGTTTCAATTGTCCTTTATTTCTTATTCACGCTACTTCTTTCAATTTGCAATTCTCATATTTTATTGTTGCAGCCTGTTACTTCCCTGGTTCCGAGAATAACAAAGGGATGCACCAATTCAATTCCAATTCCTTTCCTTGTTGTTGCGCTGCTGTTCCACTTTAATCCAGATTGATATTGCCTTCCATTGTTGCTGTGCACTTATTCCCTTAATTGAAAGTCATTCATCAATTAACAAGTACCAGTGTGGTTCCTCATTTAGCAGCAGTCTCCGGTAAATTATTTGAGTTTAGTTTTAAGTTTAATATCAAGCATATTTAATTTTCGGCCATTTATATTATTGCATAGATTTTTAGAATGTAAATTTAGGCTTAATGTAAACCATGCATGTTTATTTTTATGTCATTTACTTTATTCCGTAGACCGTAGAATGTATCATAGGCTTTTATGTAATAGTTGTAGGTGCATGTGTGCGTGCATGTGTGTATGCCTTTTACCTCGTTTCTAACTTAGGTTAATGGTCTTTGTGGTGATCCAACGTCGCCACAAAGTACCTACGCTTTCCTTTTCTTGCTCCGATAGTTTAATTTTAGTCTTATTATTCAAAAAAACAAAAACATGCAAATAACAAAAATCACAAAAACATTTTCATAAATAAACCTTGATCCCAAATCAAGCGATCCTTTTATTTTTATTCTTTCGTAAATTAAATTGCAATCAATCTTAATCACATTTCAAGTAATTTTTCTTCAATGTTAAAAAACACAAACAAATTTATTTTGCCGCTTGGCTTTTCATTTTAAAACCTTTTTTTCCAAAATTAATAAAAAAACACAAAAACAAATCAAACGTCAATTTTTACCCCGAACTACGAGGTTTTGTTCCCTCACGGGTACGTAGGCAAAGGACCTAGTCCTTCCAAATCAATAAAATTGTAGATAAATAGGTCTCTTTTCTTTATCACTTTAAAGTCATTTTTTTCAAAAAAAAAACAAGCAAGTTTTATAGCACAAAACGTTAAATAAAACCAAGAGGTTCCCGTAGAGTACTACGGACATAAAGGGTGCTAACACCTTCCCTTTATGTAACTAACCCTCGAACCCAAAATCTTTTCAAAGGGGTGTTTCGAACTTTTTTCCCCTTTTCTCTCAAAATTAAATGTTCAGTCGTAAAATAAATTAGTGAGTCAAACGCTAAATAAATAGCCTTGATCTCCGAAAAATGGCGCGACAATATCTTTAGAAAATTGTTGTTATGTCTAGTTGTTGTGGTGTTGGATTTGGATTTGTTGTGGGTGAGTTGACTCAGTGAGTTGGACAAGTTGGTTGATATCTTTAGAGAAGCATAGCGGTTGTTGTTATGCCTAATTGTTATGGTTTTGGATTTTTAAAAAATCGTTGTTTGGTAAATTAAAGTGATTTTTTTTAGTGAACTAATTGGTTGTTGATTGAGTTATGAAATTGATTTGATGATGATGAAAAAGATTTTTTTTTTATGGGTTGGTGGTGTGTTGTTAATGATGAAGAAGATGATGGAAGGAGAAGGAAGAAGATGAATAATATAAACCTTAACGGTTTTTTGAATTTTTTTAACTTAAGGGACCAAAACAGGTAACGAAGATAAAGATAAAGTACTCAAACAATCTTTTTTTTTAGTTAAGGGACCAGAGCGATACCAAATAAATAGTTAAGGGACCAAAAGCGCATTTAAGCCTTCTTTTTCTTGAAGTTATTGGAGTGTTTGGATGTCTAATGTCTACTAAATATTTTTCAATATTTCAATAACAAAAGAGTAGTGTTATATTGACAACCAAACATCTGCAACCTATTTCACACAGTAGCTTTCATATGAAACAATTAAGCCTGATATGCAAACCAACATAATTAAAAATGATTAAAAAAATAAATTTGTATAGCGAACTGTAGTAATAGACGGTGTGGACAACCTTTTTGGTTGTTCATTTAATGCTTGCCTAACAAAATCAACACCACCCTTTTTATAAGATTGTGTTCTCTCTCATAAAACAAGAGTAATTATTGGTTGACACCATTTTTTAATGTACCACTCATGTACAGCCTCATGTGGCATAGACATCTTGGTAATTTCACCTCAAGACCGCAACCTCTCTTTCATCCACTGCTTCTCTCTCTCATAACCCTAAGGGTGGTACAAATGTGGTATGTCACCTAAGGATGTCAACCTATCATCACTCTTTTTTTACAGGAAAAAGATAGGTAGACACCTTTTTTTATACACCTCTCATGTGCACCCCATGTGTCAGGAGTGTTGTAGTAATTTCACATCACATCATCACTTCCTCTTATCGAGAAATTCTAACATGGTCACATGACCAAATAAAAAGTGTTTGGTCACACACACATAAAGAGATATTTTTTAATAATAAGGAGGAAATTGATAAAAAAAAATGATTGAATATTTTGAGGAGAATCTTTTTATGTGTGTGTGACCAAACACTTTTTCTTTAATCATGTGACCATAAAAGAATACCTCCCCTCTTATCTCTTCTTTCAATGTTTTTGCCACGTGTCACAATTGTGTGTGGGTGTCAAAGAATGTATGTCACTTAAGGTGGTCCATGTATCTCTACTTTTTTTCATGTCATTTATATTTTAAAATGTTCAAAAAGTTGTTGTTTTCTTTTTGTTTTTTTTTTTTAAATATTGAGGTGACAACTCCAAATTTAAAGGAAGAACGGTAATTTTTTTTATTTCTTATAAAATTTATTTATAATTCTAACATTATGCTCTCAAACCCATAAATTGCATGAGCCAATCTTCATCAACGTTCAGGTGGTAAATTTTCATTACAAAAATTATAACCATGTCCGTCTTCACCTCAAAACAACTAAGTTTGGGTTGAACTTTTCTACATTATCAGATTTGGTGGAATACTTAAGAACTTTATTTTCGGAGTATTGAATTGTGACATCTTTATTTTAAAGATTTGAATAAATAGTCACTTTGGTCTTTGATTCCGCAGTCCGCTGTCACATAGGTCTCTAACTCATGATTAAATACAAATAAGTCTTGACTCAACACTTCCATTATCACTTTAGTCCTTAACGTTAAATAATTATGTTAAGTGATGGTGTGGCATATGAGGTGTCACATGGACTAAAGTGAAAGTAAAAAATGGTCACTTTAGTCCCTAAACCAAAAATCAATACCCCCAAATTGAATCTCAAATCCCTAAATCCCTAAATCTCAAACCCTAAATGTAATCTAATTCCCTCTTTTGTTCAAAATCAATCATCCATTAAAAACCAACTTCATTTTAGGTCCCTGACTGTGCATACTTATTATCAGTTAGATCTCTGACAGTAAACACGAAATTTCACTAATGTCCCTCACAAGTTGTTAGTTTAACGTGTTAGCTACTGACAACACTAAGGTATTGTGTTAAATACCAACAAAAAAAAAAATTCTTCGGTTTGTGATGCCTCCATGCAAATTCAAACAAATTCATCATTATATCTAACACACTGCAATTGGACTGTTCAAATAATTTTTTTTATAGACATCATCAAACTAGAGTATATATACATAATCAAACCATAATTTTATACACTTGATCAAACCAGTATTTATAGATCAAACCAACATTGTATATCAAACCTGAATTTATATATCAAATATGCCATAGTAGTTGCTAAATTAAAATTAGAATTAGATCAAGTCTGCCATAGTATACTAGAGCATATTCATATTGACAGAAGTATATTGCACTGGTTTTTGGTATGTAGGAGTGAATAATACAAGAATATTACTGGATTTGCATCAAATGTATATAACACAGCAGTAGCTCTTCTATTGTCTTCGATTCTACTTAATAAGATAAGTATTAGAATATTGTCTTCTATAATAATATTTTGGTATTTAACACAATACCTTAGTGTTGTCGGTTGGTAATATGTTAAACTCATAACTTGCCAAGGACCTTGCTGTCAGTCGGTAGTATGTTAAACTCATAATTAGTCAGGGACCTTAGTAAATTTCGTGTTTACTGCCAGGGACCTAACTGATAGTAAGTATACACAATCAGGGATCTAAAATGAAGTTGGTTTTTAATGGATGATTGATTTTGAACAAAAGAGAGAATTAGATGACATTTAGGGGAATGAGATTTAAGGATTTAGGGATTTGAGATTCAATTTGGGGATATTGTTTTTTGGTTCAAGGATCAAAGTGACCATTTTTTACTTTCACTTTAGTCCTTGTGACACCTCATATGCCACATCATCACTTAACAAAATAACTTAATGCCAGAGACTAAAGTGATGACAGAAGTGCAGAGTCAGAGACTTATTTGTATTTAATCCTGAGTCAGGGACCTATGTGACAACAAGCTGGAGAATCAGGGATTAAAGTAACTATTTTGCTCTTAAAGATTTATTTAAATATGTACTTGTACCAAGTACAAAAGTACTCATCACCTCTCCCATGGCAGTGAGAGGAGGAGTACAACGCTAGAGGCGAGTCGTTATTTTGATTATAGCTCGATAAAGAGGATTGCTAGTCCTACATATCTGTAAGTGGTTAGGGAATCAGAGCTACATAGTTCTTTTGACGATTGATGATGTGGGGAAGAAGAAGTCAATGAATGAGGGAGGCATGAAGTCTCGTATTTATAGTGTGGTCCTATGAGGTACGGGGTGAAGGAGTGGGGAGTTTTGGCGAAGAGTAATATGGGCAAGTTAGTGGAGATCATGAGGTGTCCCACTTCTCCATCTCTCTTAGACTTAATCAAAGCCCGTGTATTTCATGTGGGATGACTTTAGTCAAAGCATGAGGTGTACTACTGACCACGTGGGTGGGTCCCCCTTCTTCTAAGGAGGCCACGTGGTTCCTTAGTTGACATAATTCTCATGGCGGTACAAAATTGAATTTTCTCGATATTTTTATTATAGTTATGTTCTTAAACGCTTTCATGGTAGAGGGTATCAAAAGAATAATATGATTTAAGATTTGCATGAGAAAATGGAAGTGATGAAAGGATGCACCTCATTAAAAATTATCTCTGAGAAGAGAAGAGCGAGAGCATCTTTATATTTTGCAGTTTAGGTTTTTAACTAAAATGGTAACAAAGGTTACCTCTACACTCTTCTAATTGGTAAGATTCTCCAGTAAATTTCTCTTTAACCCTGAAAGGACCTACCTAATTTAAGCTGAGCTTTTCAACTCTATAAAGCATTTCAACACTAAATCTCATTCTCTTATCACTATTGGATCGTCTTTGTGTTAAACATAGAGATATTTTTTCACTTTGAGGAGGAAAAATCACCTGAGATTCCCTTATCTCTCCCTTTATATACTGTCTTTCATGTTGGTTTATTCATATTTTCTTTTGAATAGTCGTGAATATACACTAAAAGCATACTGATACTTACTCATGCTAATTGGTCTTCAATTATTTCTCTTTACACCCTCCGGTCGCTATGTAGTATATAATAAATCTAAAAAAGTTGTTTTTTGTTTATAATAGTGACAAGAATATGTATTTCACCCATTTTTAAAATGAGGAGTTGCTACATGTTCAAATAATTTTCGTGATGGATAAAAGTTATATATCGGGTTGCAATTCCTTTGTTTGATTCCCTAAGTTAATAAAGTCTCTTTAAGAAAACTTGAACCATCAAAGTGAGACTTTAGAAAGCTTCAACATCTTCAAGCAATTGGCAATAATGGTTGAATGTATGTGCCTTAATTCATTTTCATTTCAGTTGTCATAATAGAATTTTGCTTTAGATCTTTGAGAAATTCTAACTTCTAGTATCATAGCTAATTTTAACATTGCAAAATTTGTTTTATGCTTTTAGGCATTTTTTTGCATAAATATGAAAATCTAATAGTTCCCTTTTTGAATGTTTAAATTTAGAAAAATGTTGAAATCATAAAAGAGCAATTTAAATTCTCATCGACGGTAAGTATTTTTGTAGTTTTATATACATGAGCAGGGAACATGGGTATGCTTAGCTCTTGGAGTTCTAGCAAAACACTGAAAGAACTTTGCAGAGCCATAATATGGAAACCAAGAGAGGTTTGATCCCAAATGTGAAGAAATGAAAAGAAGGCACCCTTATGCATTCATACCATTTGAAATTGGTCCAAGGATATGTATTGGATAGAAATTTTTCTTCAAATAGATCAAGCTAACTTTGATTCATTTATATAGAAAATATGTATTTGTTTTATTCACTTGACATGGAAAAACATGTAGAACTTGAATATGGTTTAGTTTTCAACTTCAAGCGCGGTGTTAATCTTTGAGTAATAAAAAGAAATTAATAATGTCTATGTAAATCAAATAAATTGTATTATTGATGCAGTGGATTAATTATTGTTCTCTCTTGCTCATTTTTATTATGAGCAAGTTACAAAATATATAAATCAAAACACATGTGAATCAGTTACTTGTGCTAATAAACTCGTATTAAATGAAAGGAAATACGCTTGAAAGTTTATAAGCGGTGGACTATCCACACCTTACAAACCAATTTTGTAATTGTTAAATTAGATACGACTCAAATTCTAAGATGTTATTAGAATTATATTTTCGTCCTAAGACTTGTGGGATATGGCTCCACCACGCTTTCAAATTTCAATGTACAAGTATGCAATCATATGAACTAACTACATAATGGACATAATTACACAGATAAACAATTCTAGCATTTCTATGTTTTATCCCTTCATATATATTTTTAAAAGGTTAAAACTCAAATCAGATGTTACTAATTTGTTCCCAATGGGATTGAGGTACATCAAGAGCAAGAGAAGACCACTGTCTAGAAAGTGACATTGAAGAAGAAGAAATAGAATTTCTAGGATGATATGCTGATATTCTCTTCCCCTTTCCTTCATATATAATAGCATCCTCTTCTTCATCAGGTACACATTTTTCACCTAATATAATTGTTTTCATCCAAATAGATTCATCAGGTTTTAGCTTCTCTTTATTCCCTATATCACTTTCCTCTTTTTTATCCCAATTTCTTGCTAAAGATAAACTCCTTGGCATTTTTATACTCAATTTAAACGATAGCCTACGTTCAGAAGTTGTCCGTTTCACAAATTCTGAAGCTTTGTTGGTGCTGTCGGGTTGCTGCATTGATGGTGGGAGAGGTAACTCTTTCGTCGACATTTCAATGTTATTTCCTTCTATTGATGTATTTTCTAACTTTGTTGTCTCCGTACGAGGTTGTTCTTGTGACATGAATATTGTTGCGTTTGTTGTGTTTTTGTCCGTGGTTGTGTCTTCTTCGGTATTTGATATCGGTGTTGTAGGAGGCGGCGCCAATTTTCTCCTTCGAAATCGAACACTGCATAGAGTTGTGATTATGGCAATGCTTGTTGCTAATCCTATTAGGGAGAATGAAAAATATAGAAATGGACCTATCAATGAATTGGTTGCATTGTCATAGGGCAGTCTTCTTCCCATGACAAAAGATATCATCTATGTAAGTGATTTCTATTGCTGACAATTTGTTTTATGTTCTTTGTCTTGTTCCTGCGATTTAATGGTTTTGTTTCTTGGCAAATGATGATTGAAGGGTGTCTGGGGAATTCAAATTCCTATAGAAATATATAGTTTTGAGAAATGATCAAATGACAATTTTGTTTTTTGGTTTGGTTTGTTGAAGAAAACCGTATATGGTTGCTCAAATTTTGGAGTTGTAGGGAAGGAAACATGTGGGGAAAAGAGAGAGTCTAAACTTAGAAAATTTAGTTGATAGAATAAGATTTTTATTTAACTTCCATTGTATCATGCGGCTTCGATGAGCATGGAGCCATGCTCATCATCAACTAACGAAACTGAATATGTTGAAATTGTTACACATGTTGTATCTCAAAGGTAGTTTCATCTTTTTAGCGTCTTTTATAGATATTTTTATTTTATTTTTGTATCATTAATTTTGTTTTTCACAATATTGAAACTCTCCAATTCTCTTGTAAAAAAATATATTGGAACTCTAGTCTCCTTTCTCATTCTCATCTTCTTTCTTTTGTTTTTAAATCTATATTGTTAACATGGTATCTAGGAGATCGATTTGATTTTGGGATCTACTATAAAGTGGTCCATTGCTTCTTTTAGTTGTCTCACTCGTCTTTAATTGCGCAGCGATTTGATTTCATATTGACCTCGCATTGTTTTTCGTTTTTTTGGTGACGCTCCGTTCTCTTGCTTTTCGTGCGTCTATTTCTACTCCCTCCGTCCCTATATTTAAGCACCATTTTGACTAAAAATTTGTCTTTAAATATAAACTCATTTTCAGATTACTAAATGCATTTATTATTATTTTCCTAAACATACCTCTAATTAATAATACTAACTTGTCTTGAAATATGAAAAGTCAACATTAATACACATACAAACAAATGATGATTAAATGTGTTTACATAACATTCCAGACTGCTTTCAGGATTGCCGACTGACCCCACAAACCAACACGAGTCTTTTCAGCGTGTTTTGTCCTCACTCGCACGCTTACCAGGAAACTTCCCAGTAGGTCACCCATCCCAAAATTGCTCTAAGTCAAGCACGCTTAACTGTGATGTTCTTATGGAATGAGCTACTGAAAAGAAGATGCATCTTATTGATATAGGTAGTACCAAACAATTCTTATAAACCTTCCTTCAACCATGCAGTCACATACCCGCACCGCCTCAGGATCCCTCTCATTCCGATGTGATTCAGTTTTGCCTAGAAGCATGCCAGGAGCCGGACCACTCCCCGCCCTCATCAGCCTCGGGCGTTACATGCCCACCAAGCGGAGGCGTTACATGCCCACCAGCTTCCGCTTGGTTCGTCCTCGAACCATCGTACTGGGAGAGGTCTGCCCTGATACCATTTCTCGATTTGTGCGTGTCATCCTTGCGCAGGGGCCATACTAATCTTCTATGTATCGTTTCAATTTTATCGGATGTCCCCGAGGGAGTATTTTTCAACAGATTTGTTCTTAGCAGACTGTTCTTTTGAATGTTGCTTGATTTTTTCCCACTTTTTTTCTCATTATAATTGTGATTTTTGACATGGCTGGCGATAAATATGCTTCTCTTTTAATTTATTAGTGTCAAATGAATAGAAAATTACTCATATTAAGACATTGCACTAAACAAAATTCAAAGTTGATGTGAAGCTATGTTGATGGAATGTATGTTAAGCCCAAATATAAAATTAATGAAGAGAATCAAAAGGATGTGGAAAGTGAGAAGTCATGAACTTGGATTGTTAATTTTGTTTAGTCTATAGACATGCAACTTGCAAAACTTGGATTAAGAATGTTTGGGATCACTTGAAACACTTGTATGTTAAGTCTGACTTTGTTAAACAACATTAGTTGGACATTGATATTTGGGATATGAGCTGAATAATGTGACAGTTCAAGAATTTTATTTTGTCATTTCTAATTCATAGGACCATTTGACTCTCATTTAATTGTAATATGTCAACATGTATATTTATTGTAGAGAATATCATTGTTTAGTTTAGTTTTTGATGGGTCTTCGAGATGACTTTAAGGGGGCTTCAAGGGACTATTTTGCACGCCACTCCTCTTCCCAGTGTTGTTTATGGGGAATGCTCCTTTTTACAAGGGAAAGTCTCAAGGAAAGGATGGCAGTGATGAATGTGAATTTTAAAAGGAGAAGAGTAATTAGAAACAAAATTGTGGAACTTTAATCTATTTTATTATGTATTTTAAATACAATTACAAAAAATAATATAAAATGATTGTGAATGATTATCTTAGGCAGGTCATGAATTTGAGTTATGTGAACATAAAATGATGATGCGGTGACAGTAGGGGATTTAGTTTATTATTTTATATCACATCATCCAAATCAATTTCTTTATTTTAAGTATTTTTATAGATGATAATGCATACCATTCACCATTGTTGAATTTTAAAAATGTAAAATGTCTTAGTGGTCTTTAAGTTAAATGTTTATAACAAGTTAGTTATTTAAATTTATTTTGTAATAAATTGGTCTTTTATATTTTTTTTTGTTATGAATTGGTCTTTTAAGTTTTAGAATATTTACATTGTTTTTCATGATTTCAGTCAAGTTGTTAAAATATGTTTATGGCTCATTTAACATTGAGATGGTAGGTCGAAAAGTGTCTATGACATCAAACATGATTAGTTACTCATATTTTCTTCTTGTTTTTGAATTCAAGCCTAATTTTACGGATGAATATTCCATCAAAAATATTACAAATCAAGATTGAATAATACACATATGAACCCTAGTTTCGAGAATAGTGAATTTGGATATAACAACTTAACATCAAACATCGACGTAAAACATTTTTTAACTGAGTTTGATAGAAATAGGATCATGGTGCAAATATTTTATGACTTAAAAGACCAATTTATAACAAAAATAAACTTAAAATTCTAATTTGTTATAAACACCTGGCTTAAAGAACCGCATATAGTCCCTATGAGCTTGATTCATTTGGTAAGGGATAATGCACAATATGTGCAGGGGCCGGGGTTCGAACCCCGGACACCCCATTTATTCATCTTTAAGGTGAATTTCTCAAGCCACTAGGCTACTTGACCAAAAAAAAAAAAAAAGAACCGCATATAATATTTCACCTTTTAAAAATGTATAGTGTCCACCGGAGCTAGTTGGTCCATAATTATAAAAGTATTTCTTTAAAAAACCATTTCCTTTAAAAAAAAATACTAAAATCTTTAAAGAGTTACTTAATAAACAAATAAATTCAACTAAAATAGGAAAGGACCAAAATCATCAAACAGTTTTTTAAATCATATTTTATTTTATTATCGTCTCCTTTTAGATTGGCACGGACGACCATACCACATGGCACTAGATATTTCAACTTGATTGGAGATACCTTACTCATCGCGATACTAGTTTGTTTTTTCAAATCGCGTTAGCTGGCCTCGTTCAGTCAGGTTCTGCCTTAGCACTAGTGTGACTATTCAAGTCATGTCTAACTTGACTCAACATATATCAAGTTCGCCCAATAGCATGACTCTTCAATTCATGCTAGCTCATCCCACTCAACCAGGTCCTACCTCAACCATATCGAGCTCATCCAGTAGCTTGGCAATTTAAGTCATACCAGCTCAAACATTCAACTAGGTTATATCTAAACACTACCTTGATTATTCTACCCATGTCTAACTTGACTCAACCATATTAAACCTGACTAGTAGCTTGATAGTTCAAGTCACGCTAGCTCACCTCACCCAACCAGGTCTTACCTCAAAGCTAGATTAATTGTTCGAGTCATTCCCAGTTCAATCCAACCATATCAAGCTTACCCCAACCAGGTTGTGAAAGTTAGTTCGTTGTAATCTCCCTCCTAATTGCTTCATGACTTGCCAAGTCATGTAGTGACATAATTTATGCATGTTTTGATTCCCTGAGTTTCATATGAACAACCAACGCCTCTGAAACATGTCTCGGCTTCACACGTCATATACAAATGAGTTGCAACCAACTTTACGTGCGATCGTACTCGCACCAGACGACAAATGAGAGATTATGGATCACAACCTAATGGGTTTGTGTGATCGATCAAAGAAAGACCCATTAGGTAATGATCTATTGACTACAAAAGAAGACACTTAAATTGATTCTATTATCTAGCTTGAACAATATAGTTTTGCCTTAGTTCGTATTTTTGAAGCTCCTCTTAGATAGCTCTACATAATAGCTTATGGAGAGTATCTTGTGTTTGTATATGTGAATGTTAAAAATCTTAAGAAAGAGTTTTACCATCTATTACGATTCTTTATGCAAAAAAATGAAATAAAAAATCATCAGTTATGAGTCTAAGGTACTCGATTAATTACGTCTCAAAAGTTGCAGACAAAGAATATCCATTAAAAAATAAAATGAAAAGACACAATCTCTTTTAATTAATAAATAAAAGACATGACATTTATGTAGAAAGTCAATGTAATGTATCATACAACAAAGTCATTAAAAAATAAACATCACATCTCATTGAAACTAATGAAATTCCAAAATCATTTTTTTGAGGGACCAAAATCATATCTATTTTTAAAATAATACAACTACGTCATCATCATATCATTAGTACTAATTACATTACCATATTCTACTCCTATCATTAGTACTAATTACATTACCATATTCTACTCCTACCAAAAATAAAATAAAAACTCACCTTATTGTTCCATTGGGGTTAGTGTTACATTATTTTCATTTATAAATAAAGCATATCATATCATAAACCACAGAGAAAAAGAAAAGAAAAGAAAAGAAAAGAAAAGAAAAAGCAAAGAAAGAATCGATTTTGAATGGAGGAAGGAAGCAGAAAGTTCAAAAGGGTATGTGTCTTCTGCGGCAGTAACTCCGGCAACCGCCAAGTTTTCAGCGACGCCGCCATTCAATTAGCAGATGAACTTGTTAGTGTTCTTTTCTTTCTCTTTCTTACAACACTCTCATTATTATCATTTTTATCATTTTTTTTGTGATTAATGCTCTCATTATTGTATTTTTCTTAATCTTTGGTTAAAAAAATCATCTTTTTTCATTAGCAAATAAAAAAAATCATCTTTGTCCATAAAAGGGTATCTGGGTAGGTGAAGTTGTCAGAGAATATTTGCTTTTTTTGGGTTAACTAACATTCTGACAACTTTTTTTGTTTTTGTAAATACATTTATTGCTCTGTGTTTGTTGATGTTGTCATCAATACTGTTTTTTTCACTTTGTCATATCATGTCATTTTACCATGTGTGAAATGTTAATGTTTTTAATTTGTTTTTGTTTTTGTGTGTACAGAAACATTGATTAAGGTTTAATGTTGTTGTCTTTTTATGGTTTGTGTTTCAGGTTAGGAGGAACATAGATTTGGTGTATGGTGGAGGAAGTGTTGGATTGATGGGTTTGATATCTCAAAAAATGTATAATGGTGGTTGTCATGTTCTCGGGTATGCATATTCATTCACTGTAAGCTTTGTATTGTTGTTGATTGATATCACTTTGGCCCTGTTTGGATAAACAACTTATTTCACACCTTATAAATAAGCTATTTTTGTAACACAGTAAAATAACGTTGAACTGTTTTCGTATAATCTTTAAGTTGTTTTCATGAACTATCATAGAGAGTTGATGAAAATAAGCTGAAAACAGTTGTTTTTATAAGTTCTGTCAAACAGTGTCACAAGTGCTTATTCTAGTAGATAAGCTCAAATAAGCCTATTCAAACAGACCCTTTGTAAGATTTGTGTTGTTATTGATTTGTTTTCTTTTTCCTAATATGTACTTCTCTACATTTACAGGGTTATTCCAAAAGCTCTCATGCCACATGAGGTATTTGTGCTACTACTACTTGTGTAACTGTTATTTATAGTGTTATTGTTCTGTTTCGCTATTGATTTTCATTCTACATGGATTTCATTTAATCTCTAGCAATGAATTGGTTCTTGTTTGATATTAGTTTATCACCTGGATTCATGTTTTTATGACATTTGAAAATCAAAGGTAGTCTTTGTGAAAAAATAATCTGAATTTGAGCCATAGAAATAAGAAATTACAAGAATGTTATTTTTGGGTGAGGGTTGATGTATGTTAGGGTAATGTCGTTGGGACGGGGAGTACAAAGTTTTGAATAGCATCATCCTTCTTACTTCTGATAATGACTTATTTGGGAGAAAATTTGCTTTCTCCTTTATGATAGTAGTTCATTGTCATGGAAACAATTTATAGTGTCCATTCAATGTAGAAACTATCATCTTAGTATGTTGTATTTGGTTTATTTTGACAGATATCTGGTGAAGCAGTAGGTGAAGTAAGGATTGTTTCAGACATGCATGAGAGAAAAGCTGCAATGGCTCAAGAAGCTGAGGCATTTATTGCACTCCCTGGTATTACCTGAATAACTCTTCAAATAGTTTTAAAAGAAATCAATGACTGTGTCTTATTATATGTCAATTCTACTAAAGAAAACTGTTCCTTTGTATTATGAAATTTTACTTTTATTTTTCGTGTATTGGATTGCTCTAATGAATGTATAATGTTGACTGTTACCTTTTTTCTCATACCCTCCATTCTATCCTCATAATCAGGAGGATATGGAACTATGGAAGAGCTTCTGGAGATGATAACTTGGGCTCAACTTGGAATTCATAAAAAACCGGTAATGTTATGCTGTTACTTTGTTGGATAAAATGCTTGGTATATACCGTTATAATCGTATGTTGACCCAAAATATCATCCTGCACAGGTTGGCCTACTGAATGTTGATGGTTACTATAACTCTTTGCTTGCATTATTTGACAATGGTGTTGAAGAAGGCTTCATTAAGCCCAGTGCTCGGAGTATAGTTGTCTCAGCTTCATCAGCCAAAGAACTTATGTTGAAGATGGAGGTTTAACTATGACTAGCCACTTTTACCTTATTATTATTATTATTATGTGAAAGGAAACATTAGAAAACGTGCACATGCAGAGTCTAAATTGATGAATGGTGGATTGTTTTACTAACTAAAATTAATAATCTACTTATGTACATGAGAGTTTATGGCCCTGCTTGGATAAACAACTTAATTAAGGGCTTAGAAATATGCCATTTCTGTCAAATTATTTTCATTTAAACTAAGTTGTTTCCATATAAGCTATCCTGGAGAATTTGTGAAAATAAGCTTAAAACAACTTATGGACATGTCATAAGTTGTTTCCATAAGCTCTTCAAAATAGTCCCATAAGTGTTTGTGCTAGTAAATAAACTCAAATAAGCCAATCACAACAAGCCCTATATCAAGTCTCATGAAAATAGATTGCAGCCCATGCTTTGCCTCCTGCTACATATAAGGAACTTTGTAGCGTGATGATGTTAAATAGGAGTTTACTGTTTTTCTGGTACTTGTAAACATGTACCAGATATGCATTCAATTATCAAACTCAAAAAGTTAGTCATACATAAGAAAGTTCCAATAGTTATTTACATTACTCTGATATTATGTTAATTAAAAGACTAAATTGCTGAGTTGGAATTTTTGCAGAGTTATTCTCCTTCCCATGAGCATGTAGCCCCTCATGAGAGCTGGCAGATGAAGCAATTAGGCAATTATCCAGGACAAGAAAATGCAGAATGAAACTTTGTTTGGTGGAAGGTTTTTCTAGAATTTGTCTTCTGATTTGATTCTCCATAACTTGAAATGTATACAAGAATTGCTGGAGATGGGGCCAAATGTTGTTTTGTTACTATGTATTGATTTTTATGAAGTGACGGTAGATGTGCTTTGCTGTTTTTGAATCATTTCATTTATTGGTTAATTGTGACACTGTAAGATAGTCAAATTTGGTTGTTACTTGCCACAGTTGAAGTGAAAAAGTATATGGAAATAAAATGAGATGACAAATCATGATGAATCGAGAAATTTTAAGTTGTGGGGACAATACTCGTATAGTTTGTAAAATACGGGTTTTTCTGACTTTGAATCGGGCAAATTGCTCTAATATCTACTAAGGTGGCTCCACTATGTTGTGACCAGATTTGAAATTACAGATAAATCATGGCCAACCTAGAGTTTGGCAAACCAAAGGTTGTTTACAAGCTTATGACAATGAGTGATGATGACCTTTTACAATTGACCTCTTCTATGATGTAGTGAGTGGTATCCATGATAAATGATCTTGGTTTTAAATTGCAGTTACGATCGTCATTACATTACAATCTCTTAAGAATGTGAAAATCTCAGATATAGCTAATATGTCACTATTGCAAATTTGCAATTGTGATGCAGCTATAGTGACTATAAAAACCTTGATGTTGCAAACTCATATAAAGTTGTAGACTGCAATTTAAAACTGTGCATGTAGCAACTATAGCTACTTAAATACAATGGTTGCTGCTACGTTAAAAGTCATGTATTTGAGAAGAAAAAAACTACCATGGAACCATGATTCTCAAAGTAAAAGTATAAGTAGGTGAGATATTTATATGATGTCTCAATGTAGTGCTAAAAATATAGAATCTTTGTTAATACATCAACCATACATATTTGGTGGAACATCGACGACAGAATATTACAGTTTTGTGGTTAAACATTTTGGTAATTAGTGTCATTGACTAATGTGTCGCTTTCTTGTGCAAGATGGCCACATTTGAGGGTGTTAAGTGTATTGGATAATATTAGACCTGGATTGTCGTGGAACTTTTCATTGTAGGACCCTTCTTTCCATTTGACAAGTCATCTACTTGGTTCTATTTTCCTTTTTTCTAAACGATTGGTCATTCATTAGTCTCATGGTGCCACTACAATTATCAACGGTAGTTATTGTTTTGCATCTTTTCATTATATAGTACTGCTTGTGTCATTGTCATTGTCGTGGTGGACCAGTTGCAAGAAGTTCTGCATAATGGAGAAAGTTGTTACTTTCTAAAGGGACCATCTATTTATTCATTCCTTATCATAATTTAGGTATGTCAAATATCTTCTACAAAAAAATTTAACTCAAAGCTACATTTTCATTAAAACAAGACATTTTGTGAAAGAATAATCACTTTTTCATAGATGTTTGTGTGCTTTAAACACTTCACAAGGATTTCAGCCAGTCATCTAATTCTCCTAGTTGTAGCTTTGATTGCAACGTAAGGTGGTACCGTGAAATCAGCGCTTTTCAAACACACTTTGATTATAACATTTTGATACTTCAAGAATCACTCAACTTTTATGTTATCCACTAATAGATTCTGAAGCAATCTGGTAGAATCAATTATTTTGCCTCAATGCTAGTCTCTGGAGGATGAAGTGCACACTTAGCATATTATTCTAACACAAGCAACAACTATATGCAAAGAAAGGTCGCTACTGTACCAGTAAACAGGAATAAATTGTTCATTATTAAAATTTGTTTCCTGACAGAAGAAAGATAAAAGTATTTATGTCGGTATGCCACCATCACTACCACTATCATATACAATCTCCAAAAGCCAACATGGTGAAAGTTCAGGAATAGTTTATACAAGATGGTACGAGAAAGTTAACAGATATTTCATGTCCAAAGTATGAGCCAGAAGGTATGATTCCAGAATAAATGTTGCACCCCCTGATGAGTAATGAAGCAGCCACTCAATTACATCATACACCATGGCTTTGGCAGCTTAATGCTTCAAAATTTTGTGAAGGGGTTAAGGAACATTTTCTAGATCGTGTCGAGTCAAGCTTTTTCTTTGGAAGACGATGATAACAGATGATTTAATGTTGACGCTTGAATGACAGCACTATTAGGACTTGGCTCCCTCACACGGGAAGTAGTGGATCTTCTAGGGCCATAATTCTTCTCCATGTTACTTCTTTTTTGCCGCGAAGTGATGAATCTCAGTAGCCGCGTTGAGCCAACGAGCAAAATCACGCCAGTAATTATAAGTAGCCTGCAGAATAATGTGTCATAAATATGACTGTGACATAAAAACGTGAACATTTTCATCTCATTGGTGAAACAAGAATTACCAGATTGGATACTCTACAAAGATAGACTAGATGTATGTTTTAAATTTTGATGGTTGCTCTTTTGGCCCCCAACAACGATTCAGGAGATAACTCCCGAACGACATTTTTTGTGTTTATAAAAGCTTCGGGAGATAACTCCGGAACGTTGTTTTTCAGGATAAAGAGTAAACAGGGGGGCCAGAAGAACATCCCCATCTTAAATTTTGGCTCTCTTGATAAAGTTATTCACCAATCCACACAAAGACTCGCACAACAAAATAGATAAAAGTTACCAAATATTTGTAACAGACAACAAAACACGATGTAGCTTCATCCATATGGAAAGAGATATCAAAGTGACATGGTAAAGCGTAATTCATCCGTTCAGATTCAACAACAGGCTTTTTATTTTTTTTATTTCATAAAAAGCCAGGAAGAAATCTTTATATTTAAACAAAGAATGGAGATATCTTGCATATTTGTAAGAAATTTTCATATGCAAACAATTAAAAATAGAAACTAATGAATAGGTTGTTTTATGTTAGATAAGAGCCATCAAATTGAATCCTTGATTTTGGGTTGAAGAGATTTTATCCATGATGCACCAGATGGTATTTTTCTCATTTTTCCATGAATATTATGGACTATTTCAACCTAGTCCAACTTGTATAACATAGCAGAAGGCCTCAATAGAGCGAGTCCCAAATTATCTTTCCTTCTTGTGTACGTGCAGGTATTTAAAAATTAAACAAAAGAATGGGTATGGAAGGAAGGAAAAAGCCATAAAACACAAAGCATAACATCTTAAATTACCATCCAAGAAGAAGTGCTAGACGGGCTTTTGGGGCGGAAGGAAGTCGCTCACCCAAAGCAAGCATCCCAGCAAGTACACCAGTCAAAATTGATGCCACAGCTGCACATGTAGAAACTATAATTGCCCTCCCATGCTTTAGGCCACGTGTCTGCAGAGTTGGGAGGATAAAGATTATTTCATTATATAAATTTATCTGAATCATGAAATTAGTGATGTGGAACTGGGTAAAATGACCTCAAAGTTTATCTAGAGTTTTTGAATAAAACAGGTAAAATGAACTCAAAGTTTGAAAGGCGCAACAGTTCTCACAAAACTAGATCATGTAAAAGTGGACTCAGAATACCTGATAGTAAAAGCCGATACCACTACAAGATACACTGATCAAGAGGCATATAGGAACCAGAATCTTGGGAAAACCTTGCTCAAGGAATAGAAATCCCATCTTTGATATTACAGATGACATCCTGCATAGAGGCTTTATAATTAACTCAAGACATATAATCAAGTTTTGTTCATAGCCAAAGAAAGCAGAGATCTCCCATATAAACTGACAGTTCTGATTAAGCTAAGCTTAGTCTTCAAGGAAAAAAAAATTACAATCATTATATAAACTGTTCGTAACATGGTATAACTATGTGTGCAACCAACTTAAAGCTGTTAAAACTTGCTGGTGATTAATTAATATCAAAAAGGATTTTTGTTTCAATGAAAAAAAGTGGCCAAAATTTTGTGTAGGTCCTTATTAAGTTATTAGGCATATTGACACTATAAACACATTTTCAAAGCTTCCCTCTGCCCTTAATATGGGCAGGACTTTCTTTGTGATCTCTAAATGGTGCAGTGCTTGTGATTGTTGTAGTGCCAAGCTACTATCAAGTTGCTATCAATAATATTCAAGCTCTTATTACTTCGCTCTCTTTTTTTCTTTCTAAAGCCATAATTTGAACAAGCTCTAAATTCTAAATTATTGTTAGAATTTCTGTCCAGATTAAGGAGTTGAGGCATCTCAAAAAATGACATGTATAAGAACAAGGACAGAATACAGAAATAGAGTAGAGAGGTAAGCAAAAGTACCCAAACAAAATACCAGATTCCAAGCCATAAATGATTTCCTCGACAACATCATATTCCATCTGTATAACATTAAAATGTCATCCGATAGAAGAACAAAAAAACATAGCTCACTAAATTACCATATGCGGGTGTTTATTATGAAAACACATGTAAACTTGAAGGTATTTCAGCAAGCGTAAAACATGAATTACCATCTCTTGTTCTCTTCGCTGACGCTTGTATATTCGAAGCCATCCATTGAGCAGTATCTGTACAAGTGTTTCTAACAATTAAAATAATAACAATGCATCGATGATAGTATTATCACTTTGTTACATCAGTCAACTCATTATTTTTGAAAGAGAAGTTGCTAAATACTATAAAAAAAAAAAATCATCAATACGAAAGTATTGTAAATATGTAACCAACACTCTTATATAAGAGTGCCAGGTTAATGAAATGACAAGCAAAGTGCATTTAAAGCATTCCAAGAGACCAGTAGGCAGTAAATGCCTTCCCATTGACTTCAAAAGGAATTTGGTGATTAGTGTCATATGTAGATTCAAAAGGAATATATCCAAGAGACATAGATTCAAAAGGAATATATCTAAGAGAAACAGATTTCTTTATCATGAATTGATTGCTCATTAAAATAATAATCATATTTTTGAAGACATATACTTTATGCCTTTTTTTGGGAATATACTTTATGCCTTGATTATATGAAACTGTTACAGAGGACAGCTAACACGGCAACTCTATATGCAACAGGTTCAAGAAAAAATAACATTCATGTGAACATAAGTGAGAAAAGCAGGAAACCAAGTAATCAGATGAGGCTTTTTTTAACTTAGCTAATAATTAGAACTTCAAAAGATATACAACTTTATGCATTTATTATATGCTACTGTTAAACAAGATATATGAACTGGATTCAAGGCCAAATAGGAGTTTGGCAGGCACTCCATGCATGGCCTTCCAGTTAATTAAAGAATACTACTATTTCTTCTTCAACAACGACATTATGCATTTTCTCACATGATTGTTATTATAATAAAATCAAGGGAGTGAGTCCCCATGAGCTTAGCTCAGTTGGTATGGATATTGCATTATATATACAGGGGCAGGGGTTTGAACCCCGGATTCCCCACTTATTCACCTTAAGAGGTGAATTCCAGCCACTAGGCTACTTGACCAAAAAAAAATAAAATCAAGGGAGGGACGCCATACTTATGAATGCTGAATATCTAAGGCCATTATAGCACGTGACTATATATTAAGTTGATTCTTGAGACAAGGTACCTACAAACAAGATGGAAACAACAAATGCCAGCCATGGTATGTGAAAAATAGATAGAGCAACCATCTCTTGCTGCTCCTCACCACCAGCACCAACTCCTAAATATAGATAAACATATAATAGTTAAACACTAGTGTTAGTTTGTCACATAAATACAAAATCATATATCTTAATACAATGAAACTGCAGCACAAACTTAGTTTTCTTATAATCCAAATAATAAAAATGAGAAAATCTCCAGAAAATTTCAATCCATCGCTTAGATGCTCAGAGTCAGCCACACAGGTTCAACACAACAGTATACGCAATTACACCGAGACAAATAAATCATGATTAACATAGATCCAAATTATGAACTACATGAAAAGCTATAAAATTCATCATTCTCATCATAATCAACCAATAGTCTGTTTGGATCCATGGATGGAGCCAAAATTCACACCTTTGGGTGAAGCTGGAAATCCTGGCTTCTCCATTTCACGTTAAAAAGTTGCATTGGGACGTGATTTTTGGGTAGCCGTGGTTTTGAAACTCAAAACCAAACACATGCTAAATGAATTGTCACACAACCCAACTTTTTTTTTATGATTTTGACACACTTTTTCCTTAATAGTTAACCCCACAACCTTGCTTCTTCTGTACAAAGAAATCAACTTAAACACAATGCATTGGTAATTAAAAACTTACATTACCTATTGTGCCAAAACCAGCCAAGGTAATTCCAACCCAATCAACAGCATTCATGACTTCTTGGAGATAAAAATGAGAAAAAATTGACAGAATCGCTAGTCCACAGCCAGAAACCGGTTGAATAACAGAGACCTATACTTGAAAAAATATAAACCACCAATATCATCAAAGTCAAAAACCTAAACAAAACACCATAAAAGCAAGCCAATTGCTAAAGGCAATGTTATCGATCACGGATAGTGGAAAATAGTGGAGTGTTAAAATTTCGCTATGCAATAGTGCTACAGCGCTACCTTAGCAGCTATATGACAGTATTTGTACTAAGGGCCCGTTTGGATTGGCTTATTTTCTAGTTTATGAAAAGTAGCTTATGCAAATAAATAAACTTTTATATTAATTCATAAGTTCTCACTAATGAAAATAGTATCTTCATAAGTTGTTTTTTCATAAACTACCTTGACAAGCTTATGAATAATATATAAAAGCTTATTTATTTGCACAAGTTATTTTGCAAAAGCTCAAAAATAAGCCAATCCAAACGGCCCTAAATAGCTTATCGTGGAACAATTGAAGTTTGTCCAAATTCCACTACACTACACCGCTATAGTTGCTATTTAACAACATTTCTAATGGGTATAATAAAAATCCTTTAAAATTGATCAAGCATAGCACTTACAGGAGCCAGAGACAATGCCCTTAACATCAATAACGCCCCAAAAATATCCATCAGGAAACCTATCAACCATGTTTTGTTCAAAGCATAAGCCCTAATAACCTGCAAAACCCAATCATATAGCAATCATAACCCATTCTTCTTCAATTAAATACATTTTCTACACATGCATGAAAAAATCAATAAAAATTACTAATTTGAGACACACCCATTATTTTTAATGAAATTTCAGATTGACCCATTTGCTTCAAATGATTAAATCATCAAAAAAGGTGAGATCTTTATCAAAAAAATTGAAAAAAAAAAAAGATTTTTACCTTGAGCTTGAAGGAGAGAGGAGGGAGAATAATAGTGCCCTTTTTTTGAAGGATTTTTCCGATGTTGTTGCCGGCGGTTGCAGCCACCGTTAATAGAATCGATTCCCACATGGTACTGTGAGAAAATATTGAAAAAATTCGTTCCTTTTGATTCAATGATTTGTTGGTTTGGTTTCATTCACGATCTATTGCTGGTAAAGTTACTCAATCAACATATTAATTTTTTGACAAGAAAAAATCGGTAATTTTTTTTTTTTTAAGAAAAAAAAATGGTAATTGTTATTTACTTTCTAATTTGTAACTGTGTATATATATATAAGTCGTTGGATAAGGATTGGATTAAATTAAATAATACGGTCAAAAAGAAATTAAAAAATAAAATTATCCCAAACAAGAAATTATTAATAACTTTTTGTAAAAAAAAAGAAATTATTAATAACTTGTAAAAAAAAAATATTAATAAATTCAAGGTTGAAATATAATAAAAGAAATTATATTTGTACAACTTTAGACAATTTTGCGACAACCATTTCTTTCCTCTTTTTATTGGAAAAAACAATAGAAAGAATAAAAGCACATGTGAGTATGAGATAATACTTGTTCCAAAAGTTATTAAAAAGTGCGTGTACAAATATCATTTCTCTAAAAAAAATTACCGTTGATTTTTATAATTGAATTGTTTATATTGAATTATGAGTTAAATATGTTTTTAGTCGTTACATTTTGCGCCCTTTTGAAGAATAGTCCCTACTTTTTATAGATGTTTTTAAAATCCTCACATTTTATCTCTGTTATCAAAGTTAATCCCTGCTGTTAATTCTTTAACGGACTGTTGATGTAGCATCTACTGGGTCCCAATTATTTTCGGATTAAATATGTTTTCGGTCCTTACATTTTGCGTGACTTTGAAGAATAGTCCTTACATTTTGCGTGACTTTAAAAGCATTTATTAAAATATAAAGACTATTCTTCAAAGTCACGCAAAATGTAGGGAGCAAAAATATATTTAACTCTAAACTAATTGGGACCCACTAACTGTCACGTCAGCATTCTGTTAGAGAGTTAACAACATAGACTAATTTTTGATAACGAAGATAAAGTGTGAGGATTTTAAAAATATTTAATGAATAGTAGAGACTATTCATCAAAGAGATGCAAAATGTAATGACTAAAATCATATTTAACCCTTGAATTATCTTATCTTAGTTATAGGAATAGGGTAAAATTCCTTCCTTAACAAAAATGTGAAAAAAAAACACCAAAAAGATTTAGGCAATAAGTAAAAAAATTTATTGTTTTTAAATATGATTAATTAATACTCCATCTGTCCCTCAATAGATGACATATTTTGACAATATACATTATTGACTTAACATACTTTGATCATATTTTACTACTAATTCACAAAGATAAATAATATCATGTAAGATGTTGTTGGATTCGTCTCGATGAATATTTTTAAAATATTAAATTTTCATAATTTTTTTTAGTAGAGACTTGAAGATATCAAATATAAAGCATATGCATTGGTACATGTGTCAGAGTCAACTAGGTCATCTAATATCGGACGGAGAGAGTATGTAGTAATAGGGAGACTTTTTTTTAGGAATGTTAGGGACACTATCTTTTCAACACTCTCTACAACACTCATTCTCTTATTGGATAAAACCAATGTATCACTCACTACTTTATGTGGAACTCATTTCCAAAGTGTGAGACCCACCATAATTTAAGCCAATTAGAAATAGAGTGATGCTCTTTTTGTTTTTTAGGAAATGTAGTAATAGGGAGATGCCAACGAAAGAACATATTTGCTAGAATACTAATTTTTAGGCTTAATTGCATTTTTGGTCCTCACATTTTGATCAGCTTACGAAAATGGTCATGTCCCTAAACTATCATATTTTTTGGTTATGGTTCTAACCCCCATTTTGCCCTCCAAAAATGCTGATATGGCAAAGGAACACCTATTTGGTAGTGCCAACTTGGAAAATGACATTAACATGTCATAAAAATAGAAATTTTTAATTTATAAAAACAATTTAAACATTTCATAAATCAAAACAAAGGCAAATTGAAAGAAAAAAGGAAATTAAATTGAAAGAAAGATATAAACCTTAATTCCCAAATCATATTTATAATTAATTAAAAACACATTTATATAAATTAATAATTAGAAAATAAATCAAAAATAAAAATCTGAAATTAAAAATAAATAACACTACTCATATTCCTCTCTTCATCGTTAGCAACAAACACAATAAACCTAAAAAAATTAACAGCACCATATCCAACACGCCTCAAGAACACAATATCTTGAGGAGTTCCATTGTTTGTTGCCACCTGGAATTCTTTGGTCTCTCTTCAGTCTTCACTATCCAATATTAAAACTGAGACATTAAAAAAAGCAATTAGTTCAGTTTCAATCTCATGGAGCTTTTGATTTATATGTTCCATGAAATCCTCGTATGAGGATATTTCCAACAAGCTGCTGGGTATATGTTGGTTTCATTTCCCGTGGCGGTGCTAAGGGATCTCCCACCATCCCACACCAGACCTGCCCCCCACGCCAGATTCGTGGCAAAACCCATTTGAGTTGATGCTACCCATTTCCTCTTTGATTGCAACCATGAACCTCTTTGATTTTAGATTTCGAATTTGTGATATATGATTTTAATTTGAGCTGCTTATGTTAAGAGGGTGGTGCTTTAAGGAGAGATGTGAGACAAGAGAGAAAAAATATGTGTTGGTATGTGATAGTTTGTTGGGGTTGAAGATGAATGTTCTTGGGTTTTTAGTTTTATTGTTGGAACCAGAATTTATTTAATTTGATCTTTTAATTTTCCATGAAATGTTTTTTAATTTCTGAAATGTTTTAATTAATTTTCAATTAAAAAAAATTGATTTGATGACATGTTAATTTCATTTTCATGATGGAAATGCCAACTAAGTGCTTTTTTTTAAGTCCACATCATTAAAAAAATTGAACAAATCAGCACTTTTGGAGGCAAAACACGGGGTTAGGACAAAAACTGCAAGAAACATGATAGTTTAAGGACGATTTTGTTTGATTTGAAAGAGGCAATACCATTTTTGTGAGCTAATCAAAATGCGAGGATCAAAAGTGCAATTAAGCCTAATTTTTATGAAGGAGTGATATACCACTTTACGATTTTGCTATTTTTGTGTTTTTTTAAGGTAGACAAAGCGACAATAGAATATAAAATGTACTTATAAAGTGTCAAACAAATGTATTTAATTATATCCCTAAAATAAATGTATTTAATTATTATTTGGATTCTAAAATTTCAAACATAACTTCTTCCAAAAATAATAATTCAAATGTAATTTACAAAGTTTATAGACCGAAAAATTACGAGTTGTCGCTCTCTTCATGTTGCTTCATTATTTCTTTTTTTTTTCCCCGCTTTTTCCTTGACAAATAAATGGTAATTTATGGTCAATTTTATACCTTAAATCATGTTTCTAATTTTAAACAAGTTTAAGTTATTCTAACGTATATTTAGTTTTCTCTTTGTAATTTCGCTGATTTAGTATAATGTGTTGTTTTGTTCACTTTCTTAGTGTGATATTATATTGATTTTTCATCTAGTTGCAATGTTTGTTTGATTCAAATTGATGAATTTTTTTTTTTTGCCAGGCAAGGAGAGAGGACATGTATCAAGAGGCAACACCGACATTCCAACTAGATTGACACCCCGGGAAACCTCCATCCTACGCCGCCAAACTCTAAAAGTTTATTAAATAAAGGGGAAAAAATATATAAAAAAAAAGAGGGACTAAGCCAAAACCCTCCAAAGGAAAAGAACTGGAAAATAAAAGAACAACAGCCTGCTATAAGCTAAGGGAACCTATAGTTAGGCAAACCAACTCTATCACGAAAGAAATCAAGATGTAACTCCGTCGGGAGTGTGCTGATCCAAACTGAACCCTGAATATCATGTCCCATATTCACTAACATGTCAGCACAACAATTACCTTCGCGAAAAATATGAGACGCAATGATCTGAATGCCAAGACTACGAGCGTTATGCCATCTGTTCCGAAGCAGCAAAGGAACTAAAGAAGGATTCGAAAATATTAAAATAGCACTAGATGAGTCACTTTCTAACCAAACATTTCGCCATCCATGGTTAGCCGCATGCTTCATAGCTGGTATGAAAGCCAAGACTTCCAAATGGAAAACGGAAGCAACACCAATGTTACAAACGAAAGCACCAAGAAAAGAGCCATGGGAGTCCCAAAAAAGGCCCCCACAGGCCGCATGACCATCAATAACGGAACCATCAGTATTGACCTTCAACCAAGGAGAGGTGGGAGCCTTCCAAACGACAGGAATAATTTCTTTCACAGTACGGTAGTGCGCAGGCACCGCGAAAGAATCAAGGAAAGCAGAATCGGTGTACAAGCATTTCCCCTACCGAAGCTTTACCTGACATGGTCACCAAGGAGTGAATTTTCACCTTTGTTGATTGAACATTAACTTCAGTAGAAGAGAATCGGATAGAGTTGCGCGATAGCCAAATAGTGTGAACCGTATGAATGACTGCTGCAATAAATAAGTCCGCAACCTGAGAAGAGCACAGAGTAGGAATACAAGAAAGGAGAGAAAGCGCAGATGCACAATCTATCACGCAATTGAGCTTTCCACCTAACCAAGTCCAAAGTTCCATTGCAAACGAGCACCAAAGAAATAAATGATCAGAGGTTTCGACGATGTTCAAGCAGAAGCAACAAGCCAAAACTATAATACAACCCTGCATCCGAAGATTCTCATCTGTAGGCATCTTTCTATGCACCCAATGATGAATTAGTTTTGATTTAGTGTAGATTAAACAATGATTTTGATGTCTTCAATGTTACAAATCTAGAGGCATGAATATTTCATACACTTTAATTTTATAATATTTATAGATTTTGTCTGAACAAATAAAATTATTAAAACTGTTATTTTAAATGAAATAATATATAATATTTAGTCTCATTGGATGAATATTTTTAACAATGTTATTTAAGCCACACCAAAAACATAGTCATGGATCCACCCCTAGTCAGGGACGGAGCCACCCCTCAGCTAGCTTGGGCACTAGCCCAGGCTCAGCTCCAACTTCCTTTGTCGCAAGCCCAACCATTACTAGAACTTTTAGCTTTTCCTGCGGATTTACCTGCGGACTTTTGTGTAAATTTCGCATGAAACACATTTCTTGCAGATTTTGCCAAGGATTTTAGGTTCCGCATGAAAGATGTATCCGCAGGAAATGTGAAATTATCTACAGGAAGGAAGTAACGTTTTGCAATAAATTTTTTGCCCAACCTCTATAAAATTCCTGGCTCCGCCACTGCTCCTAGTTGAAGGGGATTCCATTCCAAGTCCCAAGTCACTTTCCTTTTTTTCTTTCTTTCTTGACAATATGTTGTTTCTCAAATAAGATTTTCTTCCTTTTTGTAACTTTAAAGCTGTAGAGTGTCTTGATTTGTATCTTCAACAAGTTTTCTAATTGTAGGCATGTCTATTTGTTCAAAACATGTTTTATTTCTATCAGGTCTCATATTGACTTGAGAGTTGAGACAAAGTCAAAAATGAGTTTATCCTTACAAGTTAGTTTTAAAAGGATGAATTAACTCTAATATATATATAATTTAATAAATTCTAACCACCCATGTATTGTATATAGTAAACTAGGTTGTTGAATGCATATGTGAGAAGTTAGGTCTTCGATTTGCAACTCAAATTAGTTGCATTGATTGCATCCTGGAGCTTGATTGTAGTTTTGCCTGCTAGGGTTAGAGAGAAGAAAACTTAAACTGTTTAGTAGAAATATTTCACATCTGCAAAATAAATGTGAGTAGTGAAATTATTACATCAAAACACAATTTTTTTTTTTTTTTATACATATGATCAAAATAAAAGTTTTTTAGTGTCCAATATTGTTATTCTGGTTGTGGAAAAGGACAACTGCAAAATGCTTATCCTTCACAGACTGTATAAGGTTAATTTGTCTGTTAATGACAAGTGAATATGTTGAAAAGCTATTTCATGAGATTGTGCCAGGTATATGAACTAACTAGACTTGCATGTGACATTGATACAGTATTACATAACTCATGTGGCATGTCATGATAAAAGTGGATGGACAATGAGAAAGAAAGCATTGATCATCAATGTGCCTATGTCAAATGAGGTGCTTCTTGAAATGAGCAACAGTCAAAATTTAAGAACTATAGAGATTGTTGCACTTGCATTTAGGCCAATATAAGCTACTCTCACTTCTCAACCAAAAAAATAAAATCACTCTCCTTTATTTTTAGGGTTAATAGTGTTTTTCACCTCTATAATATAAGTCATTTTCAATTTTCACCCCTATAAAATTTTCGGTTTGGATTCCGTCCTCGTAAAAAAAATAATCCGGAAAACCCTCTCCCTCATATGACTGTGCATATTTGTTGACGTGGTACATTGTGTGGCACGCTGACTGTATAATTATTTTTATTTTTTTTAAGCGTATACGTGGCATTTGTGCCAATTTTTTTTAAAAAAATAATAAAAAAGAATGAATTTATATTAATTTAAAAATAAATAAAAATCTGAAAATTAATTTTCGAAAATTTAAAATCGTAAAATTTGAATTTTTTTATAATAAACATATATTCTTTTATATTAATTTAAGAATTAAAAAATTTAAAAAATCTGAAAATTAATTTTCAAAAATAAAAAATATAGTAAAAATAAGAAAAAAATTCATTTTTTATTTTAAAAAAATTCAGGAAAAATATTTAGTTTTTCAGAATTTTCAATTCTAACAAAATATGATATAAATTTTAATTTTTTTTTATTTTCAAAGAATTTTTTCTAAAATTCTTTATTGGTAGAAAAAGTTTAAGAAAACAGTTTTTTCGAAAAAATTCTGACCTTTTTTTTAAATTTCGATTTTTTTATTTTGAAAATTAAATTCCAGATTTTTTAATAATCTTCTTAATTTTGAAAAAAAACTGAATGTTTTTTTTCTGACTTTAGACAAAAAAATTCTAAATTTAAAATTTTCTAAATCAAAAAACTGAATTATATTTTGATTTAAAAATTTTCAAGAAAAAAATCTTAATATTTTTCTAAATTTTATAAAAAAAAAAACTGAATGGTTTTTTTTTTGAATTTTAGAAAGAAAAAAATAATTTTTTTCGATTTTATAAATTTTTGGGAAAAAAAATCTGAATATATTTCTGATTTTATCTAATTTTTTAAATTTTGAAAAAAAATATAAAAGTTTTTTCAGATATTTTTAAATTTAGAAAAAAAATCTTAATTTTTTTTCGATTTTTAAATTTTTTGGAAAAAAAGCCTGAATACTTTTCTAATTTTTAAAATTTTCAAAAAAAAAAATCTTAATGTTTATCTAAATTTTAAAATTTTTGGAAAAAAATCTAAAGATTTTTCAGATTTTTTAATTTTATTTTAAATTAATTTTCATATATTTAAAAAAATAATATGATTTGGATGGCCTTTTTTACATGTGGCCAATTAAAGAAAAATCAAAAATAAAAAAAATGCCAAATCAGCGCCACATATTAGATTCTGCTGAGTTGGATGGGGGATGAGGGTTTTCCGGTTTTTTTAATTTTACGAGGATGGAATCCGAACTGAAAATTTTATAGAGATGAAAACCGGAAATGACCTGTATTACAGTTAACCCATTTATAAAAGAGTGAATTAAACAAAATAGTTGTTTTCTCTCCGTAGACTTCCAAATCTCTTGAAGGAAGGTTAGCCCTATATCCCATTACAGTAATTACTCAAGCTCTCTAATTAGTTTAATTTTAGTCTAAAACATAACTAGTCTTAGATGATATGAAGTAAAACAAATTTACTAATCAGAGTTTGGTTTAACGAAATTGCCTAATTATCCATTATTTAACGAATCAATGTTTGAATTTAAGCAAATTGTGGTTTATGTGTCTGACTGTCTGTCTCTTAAACTTAAACTAATTTTGATGAAAGACAATCTTAAGAGATAGACTTTTCGAGACGATAAATTACTATGACCAATTTATTGTTAAAAATTATTCTTCATATTAATTAAATCCTGTGTTTTTATTCAACATTATTTTAAGCAAAAGACACAATTTAGTGTGGTCAATGAAGTTTTTAGTATATAGTAATTTTTTTTGAGAGGATAATAAAAAATTTATTGTCTCCAAAAAAAATATGACATGAAGTTCTTTTTAATTATAATAAAAAGCTTAGCAAAGATTGTACCAAAAAAAAACTCTCAAGTCTTCCCGGAGTTAGGAATTTCGATGAATTTAAGTCATGAATAAGGTAACACGACAGGGAAATTTACATTCCTAAAAAGATATCTCCAAGTCAGTGCAGAATTTATTTATTTATAAACATAGGCTTGTAAGAGTACAAAGAGTCCTTAATACAAGGAAATAGCATCACACACTTTACATATCACACATGTATAGATTTATTCCACAAGAACCATATTAAATAAAGCATCATATACAATTAACAAAATAAATAAGACCTTTCTCTAGCCAATAAAGCAAGACCAATTTATAAGCAAACGTTTTATTATGGAGAACTCAATTAAACCGATCATAATCAAATTTTGTTAAGGAAAATCAAAAGAACAAAGGAACCACAAAATCACCACAAGCTATAAACCACATGCCAATACCTATTCTTCAGCCACTTGAAGCTTTTCCTAAATGAACCTTTCACTTTTCCTTCCACAGAATACATTTTGTAGTTAGCAACCCTTTTCTTTCTTTGAAATTCAGGATCACCACCAAAGCTCCATGACTTGGAAATTGAAGACCTTGATGAAATGCTTTTCCCTTTCTTCAACTTCAAGTCCTTATTATTAGGACCCGTTTGAGTTTGTGCATAGGAAAAATCACTATAAGACCTAATATCATAATTAGGCTTAGTTGCTCCATAATAGCCCTCCATCTGCATCATTTGGCTATTTCCATAGGGCCTAATTTGTTTGTTATAATATTCCTCCGTGGAAATTAAGCAAGGAAGGAGATTGAAGGGTTTGTCTCACTCTTCAAAGGTCAAGCCTCTTTATCAAGAGAGGTGATCAAATATTTTAGAGAAAGTGGGACAGTGTGGGGTGATCCAACCAAGACTTAGGAGCTGGCTTAGTTTACTTTGATTTATCAAATGCTACTATCTCTATTCCTAAATATACAAGTCTCGTTTTATATTAATCAAAATGTCATTCTTTAACTAAGTAATTGCCTGAAAATACTAAAAGATTAATTGAAGGGTAGTTTTAGAATATATCAATAAAAGACTAATAATACACTGTCTTCTTGTTCTTGTGTGACTATACTCACTACTACAAAATATACATTTAACATCAAGGAGGTTTTAGTTTTCACATCAGCATGAAAAATATAGGAAGGAAAAAATACACTGTGAGTTTTTACATCAATTGACATAAACATCCGAGGGAAATTTCTAATAGCATATAATATTTACATAAGTGGATAATTGAAATGAGGGGAAAAACACGCAGTGGCATTTTCACAATTTGGGTGAAAACTTTGGCTAACTTATTTTTACATCTGTGGCTGGAAACTGCCGAGGTAAAACAAATTTTCACTTTTCACTTTTCACTTTATCACTCTCAAACAAACCGTCCAACTCTCAAATCAAAAACCACCGTTTCCTTGCAATCAAACCACCGTCCTTGCAATCGATGCTCAATCGAACTCTCAAAGAATCCCGTCGAAGCTCAATCGAACTCTCTGTTTTCCTCCGGTGAGTTCTGTCTCTCTCTCTCTCAAATTCAGTTATGGTTAGGGTTTTGTAATTCAATTTTCGTTTTTGTGCATATATAGATATCAGCTTCTAAAATCACTCCACCTTCTTCTCCAAATCGCAACCATTTTCTGACTCCACCAAATCGTGAAACCTAACTCTACCTCTGTTCCATTTTTGCGTTCCATTTCGTTCCTGTTCTTCACCCACGAATTATTTTCCATTTTCTGGTACACTTTTCTTTATCATTTTTTTTTTACTATTGCTTCGTCATTTTATAATTGTTTTGATTTGTTGTGTTTTAAACTGTTTCGGTTATGTATGTTCATCTGTTTGGGTTACTAGATTATGTTTTTTTCTTTTCAAAATATAGAAGTGTTTTTTGTTGTTAAGAATCTTTTTTGTTGTTAAGAATCTGTATTGTATTTTCAAAATGGAGAATTTCTCTTATCGAGAAGAACAGGTTTAGTTTATTTTTTTGTTAATTTTGTTTTTGTTTTTGCAATTAAGTGATTAGTTAATTAATTTTTCTGTAATTATTACTGTTCAATGATATTGGATTGTGATTTAAGATTTTTAGGCGCATAGAAGAAGGAAGCTGTATGTGAGTTACTTGCTAGTGGTGAAATGGTTCTTTGCGTTGCTCATTGGCATTTGTAAGTTTTTGAATTATAGTACAATCACTTATATGATGATAAACACTTATGTATAAGCTATTTCTATGGCAAAAGATAAAATGTAGTTAAATTATTTTCGTATAAGCGATAAGCAGCTTTGATAAGCTATTTCGGCGAACGGATTAAAATAAGCTGAAAATAGCTTATGAACAATGTAATAAACTATTTTCATAAGTTCTCCGTTTTCCCTTCTTTCATGAACAGACCTCGCTGTTTGTCGTTTCACCACTCATCGTCGTACTCGCCGTCACGGTGAAGTGAAGCTTTATGAATTGGTAAGCTTTATCAAATTTTCTAGGTTGTTGATATATTGATTATTATGTTCTTATGTTCTAGTTAGGTTCTTATGTTCCTAACTCCTTTCAATTAGGTTTTTCAATCGAATTTGGTTTGTCTTTTGCAACTGTGATGTGTTTACAAAACACAGCCTTCAATATATTGATTATTTACAAGTCTTACAACATCATTATCCACCCTTAGATATTCGTGTAAGTAATATAGATACAAAATATTGTAATTGCTGTACAAAATATATAGCAGAGGAACCAACAAAATCAGATGAATTTAGAGAGTTTGAGAATAAGAAAAGCATCAAGTTGTTAGAATATAATCTCAAGACACTTGAATGATGGACATAGACCTTGTAAAAATCACTACTAAAATCTCAAGGCAGCAAAGGCCTCACTTTCAAAGTAGTTTTCAATGTTAGAACCGATTTCGGAACCACTAATTAAAAAATAATGGTGGGTAACAAATTTAAACATTTCAGTTCTAGTTAGACAAACCAATAGTGGGTGTCCCTTCATTCCGGTTCTAGTTAGACAAACCAAATTTGCTTACCGAATACCCAAACTTTATCAATCTGTTTAGTAAGGTTTTGATTTCTCTCTCATACTCGTCGTCGTTTGATCTTTAATAATAATTCAATATGTTTACCAATCACTGAATATAAACCATCAGTAACTTTGTTCACGAAGATCTTGCACATGTTTTCTTTGACTGCCCTTTTGTGATACAGGTTTGGCGCTCGTCTGGTTTGTGGGAAGCTGTGCACCACGCTGTCATGCGTAATGATTCGGAAGTTGGGACTGTTTTCTAATTGCTGCAGAATTTGTCTCCGGATCTCAGTCAAAGGTTCGCAGCCATTTTGTGGAGGGTGTGTGGAAACAATGCAACATAAAGTCATGGAGAAATGAGGATGAGTCATGTGCTCAGGTTGTCGATTGAGCACGCATTTTGATTCAAGACTGGCAGGCTGCAAACCTGCCCCGCAATCCTGTGTTGCAGCAACAACAATCTAGCGGAGGTGCAGACGCATTTCAGCCTCCAGATATAGCAGAAGCGCTGACCAGTACTACTGCTACAGCAGCCAGGCAGGCCGAGAATGTGCCCAGCAACTCAGTTCAGCAGCAGCACATGACAGGCTGCTGCCCAAGGAACTTTCAACAACTGAATTTAGGCCGTGTGCAGCCAGTTTCTGCTGATATAGCAGGTGTGCAGATTGCATTTCTGCCTCATAATATGGTACGACAGCAGCTAAGGCAAGGTAGCAACATCATGTATGGCCATCCAGCACATATGTCACAGGTCCCTTCAAGTTCTGCAGGTACAACAGACCCAAATCGGTGGCATAAACCCCAGCAAGGTCGTTACAAATGAAATGTTGATGCCTCCTTCTCATCAATTCGGAACCGCACAGGTATTGACATTTGTTTATGTGATTATGAGGGTGCTTTTGCCTTGGCCAAAACCACGAGTTTGTCTCCTTTTCATTAATTTAATATTAGCATGTAGACTTTAGAAGTTGTTTCTATTTTTTCCTCCTGTATGTACTTATTTTTCCTAAATAACATGAATGTTGTTTCAGCCTATTAAAATAACGTGAATGTTATATCCTACACCTCTTCATTGTTTATGAACCACCTTTTGCCATTTTTAGGCAGTATCTGGTAATAGTAGTAATGAACAAAAGGAATGGCGTCCATCACAAGCTGCTTTGTTTTGTATTCGGCCTATATCAAGTTATGTGTCAGTTGTTGAAGCAGAAGTAATGCCTCAGGTAAGGTTACAACTTTAGTTTTGTGAAATTTTATTGAACTTCCCTAAAATATTTCCTTTAAATTCTCTGTACATATATTTGTTTTACATAATTTAGGGGTCTCACTTATATTTGATTTGTGTGAGGGACAGAGTGTTATATATGTATGTCTTTGTAATTGTGCGACTTCTCCATCTGAATGTGATCTTTTGCAAGCTCATAAACTATCATTGTCTTATGTTTTGCATTTCTGGTATTTGTTTCATACAGATCATGGCCTTGCTTCCGAAACTCCCTCTTGTACCCCCAGTTACTCCAGACAGGTAATGTAAAGAAAAATTATGTAATCACCTTCTCACGTGACTTACAGATTTATGAATTCTCTCCTTGTAAGTTTGTACATGGTTAAGTTTGTAGCTTTTCTGTTCAGATTTGTTTGGAACCACTCATTATGGAGCTTATTCAAAATGGCTTGATACAACACCATGTGGACTGTGTATTCCGTTATGGCATGATGTTTAGTTGCAAGCTCGATTGAGATCTCGGTTGAAGTTGAGGGTCCATCTCATCAATCTTATCATGTGAGAAGTTGGCAAATTCACAAAATTGAAGTTGTCATTTACAGTTAAGGGAAGCATTAGTTGCCAATGTGGTAGTAAATTCTCCAGGAATATGAAGTGCTCAAATAGTAAGTTTAATCTTCCATTTGTATGTAATTTGCATAAGTTTGAAAGTATACTTGTGAGGTTTATAAATTAAATTTTGTATCTGTTAGCTTTTAAGCTTCCTTCTTGGCATTAAAATATGATTTTTTTTTTTCTTCATATTTCTAATATAAATAAAAGAAAAGAACATGGTCTCAAGCTGATTTTGTAAGCAGTATTAATAAAGCATAATTTTTTTTAAAAAAAAAGTGTAGATTTCACATCGGTGGGATAGAAGACTGATGATAAATATAATTATTTTACTTCAGTGTCTATCATAAAACTGATGTGAAAACCCTGATCTTAAATTTTAAAAAGAACGTATCACATCAGCGAGAAAAAAGCCTGATGTGGAAATATTGCTATCACATCAATTCGTACCTGATGTGAAATGACATGCACATTCCACATCATGTCACCTTACATTGGTTGCCACATGATGTGAAAAGTAGTTTCCAACTGATGTGAAAACTTATTTTTGTACTGATTTTTTTAATGTGTGCCAGATTTTTAATGTATTTTTATTATAATTGACATTTTTTTAAGGAACTATACGTGACATATGTAGTGCTAAAATATTAGAAAGAAATTGTTTATTTCTTGCACGTGTTTTATAATCACGAAAATAGCTTCTATTTATGTTGAGGTTATTCTATGCTTAAATATTGGGCTAATTATTCACACACAAAAAATGTATTGTGCTAATTACGAGTTATTCATAAATAATTTTATCCTTTTAACTGAGTTATTGAACTCAAGTCGCTAATGAGTCTCACTTGTTGAAACCTATGTTGAGAGTCTGCTGCAATAACTTGATCAAGAAGATTATGAAGATGAAGAATGCACATAAATTCCAAAGCGTGTGTGGCACACACTAACCTTTAGGTGCTGTTGAATTTAATTTCAAGTTGTGATTCTGTAAAAGCTCAAAATCATAACGCGATTTGGGTGGCGTGCCTCGATTTTGGTGGCAGAATGGGTGATTTCTTCTGGAGTAAAACCGTGACACGGTTTTAGGCAAGCGTGACGCGATTTCTAGATAAGGCAGTTGCACATTGGGTCGTACACAATAATCGTGGCGTGAGTTTTCAATCGTGACACGATTTTGTCTGTTGCTGTGTACTATTTAAGCTTTCATGCTTCATTTTTTTAGGAGAGTTTCAAGAGAGAGAAACTTGGGAAATTAAAGGAGGTAACTTTAGGGTTGAAGTTCTTTGATTAGAGTTTTCTTGAGAGGTTCTATTGGGTTGCGAAACATTTGTAAACACCTTGGGTGAGTGAAAATCACTGAGTGTCTTATTCATTGGTGAGATTGGAAAAAAAAAGGTAGAAATTAGAGTTTGTTCTTTGTGAGCTTGTTGAAGCTAATTTTTTGTAACCCTATTATATCTCTTTGTATGAACTCGTTGATAGTGGATTGGAGAGATCAATCTCCCCCTGAGATTAGGTCAAGTTGGACCGAATTGGGTAAACATTTCTGGTGTGTTTGTTTCTCTTCTCTCTTAATATTTTGCTTGTGGTTTTGTGTTTTTCACTTGATTCCTAGATTAAATCTAGGTTCGTTATTGTTGTTGATGCTTGTGGTTACTTTGATATTGGTTACTACTTTCCTTTGCTCCACACATCATAGTTTTATTGGTGTGATTTTGAGTCCGAATTCACAACAGATTTGATTCGCCACAACCATTTATGCTAAGCAGATGCAAAAGGGTTATATAAGTGAATCCCCTTCATGATACGATGGAATCCTTGACTTGACTTGCACATTCACGCCAAGTGTATCGACAATGGTAGTTTACAGGGAAAAAAAGTTATGTCAATTTCTCTCGTGCACTATAGAAAAGAAAGAATGATTTAGTATAATTTTCGGCAGAATTTAGACTCACAAGAATGTGATCTTCTATCTCTTTATTCTTTCAATTATTTTCTGCCTCCAAAGTGTCTCTATTTATACATAAACTTATGTCATTTGGTGAAGAGAAACAAAACAACCATTTAAAAAAGTTTGTTCATGAATGGTTAAATTGCATCAATTGTCAAGCAATACACGTTTTCTCTAAAAGGTCTTTATTTCTCCATTGCAACTTTCCAAATATATTTTGGAAATATCTCGCACATCACTAAATGACAAATTGTTCGGGAGAACCGAGTTCGATTCCTGGGTAGAACAATTCTTCACCAGACTTTACTTACTTTGCATTCGAACTACAGATTACTAGGATTCCTTCCCCTAGGAACGGAATGGTTAACACACAAATATTGTATCTTTGAACATAATTTATAAGTAACCCAAATTTTGAAGCAAAAAAGTAAATAAAAAGTATATAAATAAGACCCGTTTAACACCAATAACACTTGAATGCGATGATAACAGATCCTTTTCAACCTAACAAGATATCCTTAACTAGATACCCTAGAATAAATAAATTATAAGGAATAAAAAAAAAGTGTTTATTTGCAGGAGGTAAAAGCATATTTAAAAAAATAACAATTTAGGAATATTTTTGTCCATTTCAAATTTTACGGGGTTGAAAGGATCATGTGCATATGTATAGAAAATATCCCTCAACAGTCAATCCTCATATTTGAACTGTTTCTTTTCCTGCTCTATTAGTTTTTTGCGCTGTACAAATTTTGGTTTATATAATCTGGAAAATGTAAAACATCGTCCAAAACACGTTAAAATACCCTCCAAAACACCCCATTTTTTAGATTTTATAATCCAAGTAGGGTGCGCAAGAAGGTTGGATGGTGGGAAAAGAAACGTCTATTTGAGTAAACCTAATTTCTGAAAAGGCCCCTTTGTGATGTATTGGGTTGGACATAAATCACTACTTTGATAGGTGGGTTTGCCCAATTTGAACGTTTTCATTAATAACATCGATGGGAATTGTCATCTACTCCCTCTTTCATTTATACATCCCCTCCTCACTGCCATTCTCTTAAATATATGTATATGAAAGTAGGATGAAATACAGTATGTTTTGTTTGAAAAAGAAAGATGAGATATAGTATGTATTTTGCAAGAATAGCGAATGTTTGAAAAATTAAATTTACTATTTTTGAGAAAGGAAATTTTGAGACATTATCAACTTTTCAGAATGTATATCTTGCGTTTCAAAAACTAAATTTTGGAAAGGAAAAACAAAAATAAAACATTTTTATATACTGTTCTTGTTTTTTGTTTGCAAAATGATTTTGAAAAACTATTTAAAAATTAAAAACCAGAAACATCCATAAATTGATTTGATATTTAGTTCATAAACAATAAATTGAACACTGTTTTAAAAAACAATTTTTTAAAAGAAGGTATCAAACAAATTGTCTGTTTTTCTATTTTTTAGATACAAGTAAAAGTAATAATTTCTCAAACCATTTCAGTATTTATGTTCTGAGAAGATTTTAAAAATCTTTAATTAAGTACAAAGATTTTAACATATATTAATTGATAAAAATATGTTAAGAGTTAAGGGTGTGATATGCTTCCACTTCTACCTTAGACTGGATATTAGGAAGATGCATGTGTTGCTGCATTTGTGACACACTGAAAACTATATGCATATATAACTAAGGTTGGACCAATCACATATCGATACGCATGATAGAGGAATTGCGTAATCATCAGCATATATGCAAGTAAATCCATTAATTAATTAGCTAATGTCCTTCTGTCATACAAAGTTACCACCATTATTCTGTTATTCTTAATAAAAAAACAAGTGGAATAAAGTTAGTTTTCTTTTCATAAAATTAAAATAAAGGAAAGAAGATCAATAAAACTATACAATAGGTATACTAGGTTCTCTCTTTTGACACAGAGTGGTCATCTATATTGAAGAGGATGAAGTCTTATATGGTCACAAACATTTGAGCATATATGTGATTATATTTAAGTGTAAATAATCATTGATTGATTTTTATTATTATTGTGAATGCAAAGTGAAAAATAATAACTTAAGAGTGAAGTACATAATACTAATTTAAGGATATAATTGTATATATCGAAAAAGGAAATATTGGAAGAAAAAAAATTAATAGTACAATGAAAATAATAAATAATATTTATCTTCTGACATTTTCCTTTGCAAATGTGACAATTATTATAGAACAAAGGGAATAGTTTTTTTTTCCATTAACCCTTCGATTCTTAGAGGATTTTAGTAATTTGGAGTTCAACCGGGAGGTAAGTAAAGTCTGTTAAGAATTGCTTCCATCAGGAATCAAACTTGGGTTCTCCCGAGTGATTCGTCTTAGGGTGTTTGTTAACCACTTGAGCTCAATCACTTGATTGAACAAACAAAATAGTAGTTAATAAAGATAACTTTATATAATTAATATAATACTCATTTATTTATAATTATTTTTTAAAAATGTGTAAAAAGGACAAATAATAACACGTGCCTTAAAGATATGTTAAAGAACTCAATATGAAATATTTGTTTAAAATTTTTGCATTCAACTAGTTTTTTAACACGTACTTTTAAAACACAAGTTAGCGAAAATTCTGAAAGGACATTAGAGATTATAGAGCAATATTTTGAAATGGAGTGACGAGTATAAAGTAGTTAAAAGAAACACCAAAATTCTTCCCTAGCAGTAGTCTTTCTGTAAATAGTGCAGGAGTGGGGATACATACAGCAAAACCGCCCCACTTGACCAATACAGTCTAGCTTGCATGCATTGCACACTTCCAAAAGATGTTTGTGTGCAGCTTCTACCACATGCTTCTTAATTCTTGTCACATGTACCTGAGTTGGCGATTATCTTTTCTGACGACAAATTAATAACCAATAGAAACAAGAAGAAAAATTTCTGCTCTTTATAAGATAAAGAGTATAGTTTTTTTATAAACTTTAATTAGATCATATTTTTATTTAATGTGAGGCTTGAGTTTTTTTTTCCATATATATAACTTCTGATAATATGAAATTTTGTTACACTAACAAGAGGCTAGTACTGTATGTTTGACTGACCAGTTTTGTTGGCCATTTTCCAACACAATTGATATATCGATTCCCAAAACTACAAAGATTAGGGCTTATCACTTCTAAGCCAATGGAATCAACCACCCTAGCCACTGGACCATATATAGCCATCCATTGCAAAGCATCCCCAACCATGAAATTTGACAAATTATGGGAATTGATTGGATATCATACTTTAATAAAACTGTTGCTTTTTTGTCGTTTTTGTTTCACTTTTTTAGTTAAATTAAAATTTATTCACCTTTTTTATGTGTTCCAATTCGGTTTTAATTTTCCAATAATACATGTAATATAACTTTCTCTAAAAAAAACTTACATTCTTCATGAGCACATCAATGTCATCTTATACTTCCTTAAGGTTTATATTTTTTTTCCCCTAAAAACCCTTCCTTCTCCTCACTTATAAGCTGCTGGTAAGAAAGTCTTCATTTCCTTCCCTTTCAATTCGCATAGTATAGAACTTATATGTAATGTGTCAAAATAAAATATTTTAAAGTGTACCAAAAAAAGTTAGGATGATGCTAACTAGTTCCCCCCGACACTAGTTACGGAAGTCGGAAAAAAAATAAGTTTTAAGTTGTAAACAACACTTTTAAAGAATTGATTACACAAGTTACAATGCAATACTACTATATTTGTTTTCTTAACTAGTGTCATGGGGCACCGGTTAGTACACCCATACATCTATTATAGATGATTTTATGATGCACAACAGCATAAGTAGAATATGTGTTGTATCATACAGAAATTTGTTTCTATATATTATCGAATCAATAGTTTTTACCATAAATCAAGTGATGTATGAAGTTACTATATATTGATCCATTGTTAGGGAAAAAAATGTTGACGATCACTATCTTTGTTTAGAGTTGAGTAGTTGAGCATATCTTATTCTTACATATTTTTGAAGATCTGTATCGAATATTTTGTAACTATTTGTTTGATTCATGCAATAAGATGGTGCCACATGACCATTTTGCAAGGTACTAAAAATAGATATACGTATAGATACCATCATACCAATAAGGAAGACACAATCAATAGAGAATATATTTGCAAAAACAAATTAATTGAAGATGCGATACTTTGGCACTACACTACCACACCCCGTTGCTCTATAATTATCTTGGCCAAATAAACCATCAATTTAGTTTCTATGTATCAATCCTTTTACCAGTTTAGTTCTTACAATATACAAAAATAATAATTAATAAATATAAAGTATATGAAAATGGTTAGTTTAGTCTCCAACATCTGAATATCAAGTTCTAAATTTGACAATTTTCATATATTTTAATTATTACTATTAGATTTTAAGTAAGAAGTTATCGCTATTAGATTTATATCCTCTAATTGGAGGAAAAAAGTGATACTTAAAGAAACTAATTGATAGTTTTCTTTAGAAAAATGCTTATGATCTAATTGGTGTTGAGGATACAAATGGCGGTTCTATATCTACAAATATTTGTTTTCTCATTAATGCCGATCATCTCATATCTATAGGAAAATAGAAAAGTTAAACTTGGACCCCCTCAAAAAAAAAATTAAACTTGGAATCAATAATGCCACGAGCATATGTTTATGTTATATAACATCCTTCCTGTCCACCAAAAAAGGGTAAGTCAAGAGAATCTAATACTCATATTCTTCAATACTGGGGAAGTATTTTCTTGCCCTTTGTGGTATATATCCCACATCATATCATGATTACATGTATACCATGCTGTTGAGGCGTGAAACAACCTATCTTTCGGTCCACATGCACAGGATAATCATCATTGATGGAGGGTCATGTAAAAACTATTAATTTATATATCAAAAAATAATATACAATAGTGTTTTTGTTTATAATAATAGTGATGAGAGTTATGTAAAAGTTCTGATGATCAGAAATTTTGTTATAAAAACGTCCGAGAGGCTAGTGTGTGTGTTTTACTGACCGGTTTTGTTGGCCATTTTCCAACACGCTTGATATTATCGATTTCTAAAACTACAAAGGTTAGGGCTTATCACTTCTAAGCCAATGGAATCAATTAACCTAGCCACTTGGCCATATATAGCCAATATTGCAAAGCAACCCCAACCACGAAATGTGACTATTGAAGATATATGCCTGTATGAGTCAATTATTATTATTATGGGAAATTGATTAGATCGTTTATCCTTTGCTAAAACTGTTGCTTTGTCGTTTTTTGTTTCACTTTTTTAGATAATTGAAATTTGTTCGCCTTTTTTAGGTGTGCATGATCGGTTTTAATTTTCATATAAAATCGTTTGAGAAATGTTAAAAACACTCTATCTAATACTAATTTTTTCATGTGTGAAATTAATGTGTATTTTATATTGTAGAAGTGCATCTCATATAAAATGATGAGATAAATTTAATTTAATAAAAGAGTCGATGATAGACATAGTGTTAAAGAAAGAGTATTTTTTTTTCATTCCTCATGCTACATATAATATAAATGTTTGAGAGAACTAAGTCTGAACCTTGACTAAAAAATCATTGATTTTGAATTACTAAAGTTATTTTCATAAGAAAGATATGTATTATATGTGAACATTTTGACCGACTCATAGTCCGGAATCTCAAAACTTAATTAAGAACCAAATGTGTTTTGATGTAAGAGTGCATAGGAGGGAAACATGCATGTGTTGACTTGATTAGGGTTTTCTTGCTTGTGGGAGTGAAGATCAAAGCTTCTACTGTGGGACGTACTGTCCTTAAATCCACTTCATACAACATGGTCTAACATGAGAAAACATGTTTTGATAATCAACATGCTTATATATAATTTACGTTTGACACTTTTGAGATTCATTTCATCAAAGACTATGAAACTTTCATAAAAAGTTCATGCATAACAATATTTTGTCTTCTAAATTTATAAATGTCATTTTCAAAAAGATTGATTTTGTCATCTAACAAAGATTACCTATACAATTTCTTGCTCGCATAAACTGATATAAAGTAGGGATTCTCTCTTGTGACTGGAGAGTCAAGTGAGATCTTCTCCATTCAATTTTTTTCAATTGCAAGCATTTATAATTATTAAAAGGGTAATTAAAGGTTCAGATTTTCACTGCAGAGCATCCAGTGAAATTCTTACCGGAGAGGATCCAAGTCCAACTTATATATTTAAAACTAAAGGTTAATCCTTTCATCTCTCACATAATACCTCCCCTCACTTGATACCATTAAAAATCTAAACAAGATTTATGCAATGTATGGGAAAAATAATCGTTTTGATATGATGTTTTGGCACTACACTACCCCGTTTTGTTTAGTCAAAAAAGACAAAAATGGAACTGTTAGCAAATCTAAAAGGATCCACGTGCTACCCTACGAAAATATATGCAACTCTATATTTTCTTTAAGGTCTTTCCAGCTTTAAAAATTTAAAAGTAAACATTTTGTACAAATTTTAAATTTCAAGAAATTAAATGTATTATTTTTAAGATAGTTTTTTTTTATTTAACGCCTTTACACGTTTCTTAAAGATATACGTTAGCATTTATATTTTCTTAGCGACACAGCAGACAAAATAACATAGAACAGACCGTGTGGTTAGATACTTATCATCTCATTTATCAAATGTGAAAAAGAAAAGAATAGTCTAACTCATTTAAAATGAGTAAAATGTCTTGTAAAAAAAATGTTACTACTTTAACGAACTCATAGTTTGTTAGGATGTATCAAGAATATCAACATTTTAATTTGTATGATTGATGATATTCATTTTGAAAGAGTTGGATCTAAAAAAAACATGTTAAATCCATAATTAGAGAGAATGCGTACAAATATCATTGATTTAAATTCAATTTAACAAAAAAACTTTGAAGGGTGTTCTTCAGCTTTTTAATATGGCCTTTTAATCTTTTGTCGTGGCTACCTATATTACAACTAGCTTCAAAGTCATTGAATAAAAATTCATCAACAAAATAAAATCATTGAATCAAAAAAAGAAAAAATAAGAAGAAAAAAACGATGAGATCTAACGGCTTTTCTTTGAGTTGTATGATGCAGTAGAGGGTTCATGCAATACCTCTATAATTTATCTTTTGCGTATAAGCCATCAATTTATTTCCTAAGCATCGATCTCTTACCAATTTAGATCTTAGACAATACAAATATAAAAATCTCTTATAATCTAAATTGATAGTTTACTTAAAAAATGCTTATCATATAATTGGTGTTGACTGTTGACGATACAAGTATTAGTTTTTTATCAATAATATTTATTTTCCTAATAAACTCGAAGATTATTCTATGTAGTTGTATATGGATGGTATTTTGTTCACGTAAAAAAGCAAATATTTGTATTTTCATTAATTCTGATCATAGAAAAATAGAAAAATTAAACTTGGAACCAATAATGCAACGAGCATATAATAATGTAACAACATCCTTCTTTTTGTCAAAAAAAACATCCTTCTTGTCCAGCAAAAAAAGGGTAAGTCAAGAGAATCTAATACCCATATATTCTTCCATATTGGGAAAGTATTTTGTATCTATCCTATAATGTTTACAAGCACAAGATATAGATGTTGCTATGAAGATACGGGGAAATTGCGTCAAAATCATATGTACATCATGCTCGTGAAACAACCTATCTTTCGGTGTGATCCACATGCACAGAGATAATCATCATTCATGGAGGGTCCTATAAAATCATTGGGCTAATCTCCCCCTCAAATCTTATGCAGCCAATCTTTAAAAAAATCTACTCCCTCATACTCCTACAAATTCTCATTTTCTTAAAAGCGTAACAAACATGAAAAAAAAACATTCAGAAGTGTTTTTTTTATGGGTTGTAATTAAAAAAAAAACTTTTTTCCTCTCAACATGATATTGGTACGAAGTTATCACCTCTTCTTATCGGTGACTAATTTTTATCGGTGAACTTGTGAGACACACGTGGTAGATCCACTCATTCTAACATGATTTTTTTTAATATGCAAGAGTTATAAATCGAATTCCTGACTACATGTTTAAGGAGTCAAATTCTTTACCATTTCGACCAATTAATGGCTGGTTAACAAACACATTTTTTATCATATATTTTAGTAACAAAGGTTGAGGCCAAACCTCAAACACGCATGAAACACTTGGTTGAAACATTGACATCTATGAATATTTTTACTTTGCATCAATCAATAATGTTTTAAATTAATATAAAGCATAAAGCAACTATGCTTTAAACTGCTTTATCGCCGCATTAGATTTTTGTGTTCATGGGTTGTGTTGAACACTAATTGGTTAGTTAGTTTATGAACCTGCCATTATACTTCCATGTGTTGGGCAACGACTCGATCGATCTGAAGTATATTATGTGAAATATGAGTAATAAAACACCATGGATATTCCTTCAAGATGAACAACAATAATGTTGCACTTAGTTCTTGACATGATCATTCATAGCAAGAACCTTTTTTTTCATTGACTTCCTGATCATTATTTTATGTATACGTGTTGTTGAAGATATTGAGTTTCAATAGAGAATAACAAAAAGATGTTTAGGGTTTTTAATAATATTACAATGACATAGAATATTAAAATAGAGTTACAAAAGATTATATAGCAAAACTAAATCGACTAGACTGACTAAAATATGGAAAATGCTAACAAGTGTCCTTAGTGATGTATTAAATCCGCAAGTGCACGGTTTACCGGTGTAGTAATAAGAGTATCGTTCCGACAGGAAGTTGTTTAATTCAATTAACCTTTACGAATGATTAGAAGAGAGTTCAGTTGAAAAGTTGGGATTTTTAACGGTTTAAAAACAATAATAATTAAAGCGCATTGGGATTATTGGTTCATCTTGGTGACAAACCCTTCATAAACCAAACCCTAAACCTAGAACTTTATGTTGGACCTACTTTCTAAAGACAAGTTTCTCTTAAGCATATCACATCTCCTTTCGGTTTCAGTGAGTGTGTTCCTCTAGCAACCACGCCTATTCTCATGGTTGATTGCTATTGGAATCCTTGAAGAACGAAACTTTATTTGTCTCAAGGTTTGCTAAACCATTCTCATGTTTCACAATCCTTGTCTAATTTCACTTGTTCCAATATCAAAACATCTTCTTTCGATACTTCACTTTGATATTTGTGATGATGAATTAACAAGTGCTAACCCTTCGTTGTCGCTTTATGAGTTTGATACTTGTTAATTCATTATAAAAACGGTGAAATTAGATTAGAAAGTAGATTTGCATAAAATTAGGGTTCGAGGCTTGGTTTGATTAGGATTAGGTCATTAGACTCATCCAACAATCCCAAGACAAGAAGAGTCTACTCACTCATGTTCATCGTAGACATAGAAGAGAAGAAGAAGAACATAAATAAAATAACAAGAAAATAAAAGAAGAATTTTTATTAAAGAAAACAATTGTCACTATTGAATTCCAAGAACAAAAGATGATTCTACAAGCTAGATGGCAGCTCTATTTATAGTCTAACATTGACTTGAGCCCCAAGAATTAAATCACTAAAGTGTTACACAAGAAATCATGGGCTCTAGGTCAAAAAACTAAAATAGGCAGCTTGTCGAAGAAGCAAAAGCAGCAAAAAGACAATAAGGGGGGCGCCTATGCTCATATTTTGGTGAAGGATCTTCAAACTTTGTGCACAAGATATTTTTGTATAAGATCTTGATATTTTTGGCATGAATCAGCTCCAATTCTCCTTTCTTTTGCTCCAAGACGCAATCTTTGAAATATTTGTTCATGAAATAAAATAACTTGCAATTGAAGTAAAATAACTCTAAAAAGGAAATAAAAACATATTAAATCTAAATAAAATAAACTTAAATATTATATTAAAATCAATAATTATTGACTCATAACTTAGGACATTTTTTAAGCATCTAGAATTAGTAACTTTTATCTTAGAAATTGTATAGTTATGACTGTTATATATGTTTGACTTGTATTTTCAAGACAAACTTTCTTTTTCTAGGTTCCTTAAACAATGTTCTTAAGGCACTTGTTAGCAAGATTCTTTTAAAGGTCAATACTTTATTATCTAACACTTCTTATTTCCTATTTTAAATGAAAAATAAATTTATGCTCCTCGTTTTTCAGTCAGGAACTTTTGTCCTAGTTTCACAGGTTTCAAGTTCTTTCTCCATATAATTTGAATGTTTTTTGAGTGGTTCTTCACATCTATGATTTCTCAAATCCATAATTTTCTTAAAGTTTATTATAACCACAAAAAATAAATTTTATGTGAAGAATCGATCATACAAGAAACATGTAAGAAAATGCACTTAGATGTATATACACACACGAAATCAAATGTGTATTGTGAAGAAAGAAAAAAAGGGAAATGTTAACCGATGCATCCGAGGCACGCGGGTTAAAGAATCAAATATAGTAGGTCAAATTATACCAGGGATCCTTTAAGTTACATGTTTGTAACGAATTGATCATTTAAGTTATTTTTGTAACATATCAGTCCTTTAAGTTGACAAATTGTTTCGACATAGCCTTCCGTCAAAGAAACGTTAAAAACTAATGACTTGTATTCAAGATAACCATAAAATCTTGAATACAAATAAACAGAATAACTGAATATATGTAAGAACACTATTGACTGAATATATGCACATTATCTCAAGTCGGAGAGACATTGTTTATTCACATTAGCCATAAAAAAATTAATTGTTTATTTCCAAAAACATTGTTTACGAACATGACTAACCTGCAAATCCAGAATCTTGAATTTTCTGATTCTTTGAGTAGTTTTTTCTTTATGTTGGCCAAAATTGATCCAGTTTTTATCCTCTCTTTGATGGAAGGCTATGTTGAAACAATTTGTCAACTTAAATGACTGATATCTTACAAAAAATAATTTAAAGGACCAATTCGTTGCTAACGTGAAACTTAAAGGACCCTAATGTAATTTGGTCAATATAGTAGTATCTGCATTAGAAGTTGTGTAGTCAATGCATTAAAAATTTTAAAAATGTCATTTTTAACTTAAAATTTCATTTTTTGACTTCCTTAACTAGTGCTTAAAGAAGTATATCAGATTTATAACTTTTTGCAGCTAAAAAGTTGCTATTACTTTTATTTTTATTTTTTCAAATAATACAATTACTTTTTGAAAAGACTTCAAAACATAATTGGTGAGTCAACACACATTTAGAATTACAAGATGCTTTGGAATTAAACATTTTGCAGTACACACAGTAACTTGAAAATGGACAATGAAATTTGAACCGTATGAACTCCTTGCCACTAGGGCTTATAAGATGCTTTGGTAACAACAATGAGCAAGTGAGATTGTGGTTGGGGTTGTTCCAGTATATATATAGTTGATAATTTACACCCACTTAAAATCATTAAAAATAAATTAACAATCTAATACACTTACATAAAACTATAAGGAGAGTAGGTTAATTAGCAAAGTATTGATCAATTATTTTATAAACTAAGTATTGATTGATCATTGTTTAGAGGAAACTAATCTCTCTTAAGAAAAAGGTTGGACACACAAGATGAGTTCTATCTGGAGAGTGAGTTTTCTCTATATACGACAAAGATAAAGTTTTTTATATACTTTTTTTCTAATTTATTTGTTTTTTCCCCCACATTATGTAACTTTTATAGTAAATTATAGGCTTAAATATTGCACTCGTCTCTGCAAATATGTCTCGTTTAAGTTTTGGTCCCTGTAAAAAAAAAAATTTGTTTTTGGTCCTTGCAAAATTTGTTGTTTTTAAAAATAGTCCCTGACCCCATTTTTGTGATGATTTGCATACGCGGCACATGATGACTGGACCCATTTTGCAGTTTTTGGTCCCTGCAAAATATTTTGTTTTTTTAAACAGGTCCCTACAAAAAAAAATTGTTTCTGAAAATAGTCCCTGGAGGGACTATTTTAAAAACAAAAAATTTTGCAGGGACCAAAAACAATTTTTTTTTTTTTTTTTACAAGGACCAAAACTTAAACGAGACATATTTGCAGGACGAGTACCATATTTTAGCCTAAATTATAATTAAAATGGCAATGGAAGACAAACCCCACATTTATTCCTTCCATACTTATACATGATGCAATCAATTATTTTCTCTTTTTGGGCTCTATATAAACCCTTGTATCCTTCTTCATCTCCTCAGACAACAACAAGTTTCTCATTTGTTCCATAGAAAAGGAACACTTAGCTTCTTTGTTGTAGAATTTAGAGAGATATGGTTTGTTTATTATTTTCTTTTCCCCCTAACCTCCATCCCCTATTTCAGAAATAATTTATAAGGGTTAGCATAGTTTTATGCAATACTTGCAGACTTAAGGAAGGGTGATCGACGCATATCAGATTCAATCGAGAGTAAGGGAGGTGACAGAAGAGAGTGAGCACACATGGTACTTTCTTGAATGATGTTTCATTCTTGAAGCTATGTGTGCTCACTCTCTATCTGTCACCCCATCACCATCTTTTTCTTTAATTCAATTCAATCCCTTTAATTATATTGTTTTTTAATACTATGTACATCTGTTTATGCATCATATCTCATATTATGCATCTCAGGTACATTTTCTTTTCATATCATGTATCATTCTTTGCATATATGAGTTACCTTTTAGTCTGATCTGATCAGTACTCAGATCAGTTTCATGAAAATCATTTTTTATTTAGGTCTGCTATGTTTTGTAAAAATGGTATGCAAAGGTCACAACCGTTGTGGCCTTAACATCCATGCTTTTTATGTCTTTGTGAGCAAATTAATGCAGGCATTTGTTGTATTTGACCGCGATTTTCCATAATATACATGAGAGATTAATGCAATTATAGCGCAATTGCGACCACAATTTAAAATTAAGACTTATTTATGTATGAAAGACATGTGTGTGTCTAGATGCAGAAGCTATTTTCACAATTATGAATATTGACTCTAATAATTAATTGATGAATTTGGATCTTATACTCTCAGTCAATTAACTAAAGCTTTGACAAAAAATCCTATCACCAGGTGATCTCATGGTTGAGATGCAATATATAGTTTATTCTTTGCATATGATGTTTTATATGAAAAATTATATGTAAAAAAAACCATGCTTAATTTTTGGGCACTCAATTTGAATTCTTTTACCAAACTGTTATATTAGGGCTTGGAATTTGTATGCCAAGAAGCAAACTGATAAACAATCTGGTTTGTTTAACTCTTTGGGAATTCTAATGATTCACCTTCAAGAAAGTAGTTCATTTTCATGCTTTTAATTTCTTTTGACATACACAAGATAAAGTGCAGATCTATATAATTGTTATATTTTAATGATTTAACAGTCTATTATTATTATTATTACTACTATAAATTTATAGTTTACATATTATATATATAAAATACATTCCTTACTCTAACAAGGGAGTCAAACTCCTGATATTGTAGAATGAAACTTAATTTTTTTTTTTTTTTGTCTTATATATATGCTAGAATACAATAGGGTTCTAATTTATATTATGTATAGGCTTTTAATCCCTCACAAGTTTCCTCAAATATAAATATTCAAACTCCTTTGAGGTTGTGAAATGTGGAGATCAATTGAAATTATCCAGGCTCCAGCAGAAAGCAGAAGCTGCAATGGTGTGGGAAATTAAAACAATAATATGTACTTTTTTTTTTCCATTAATTTGAGGTTAACAAATGAAGATATGGAAGGAAATTAAGGGTGTTGTTCTGGTCTTCATCTTGTTAATTATATTATGATGAAGAAGATGTATACATATATTTGTTTTTGAAAAAATGAGTGATGGCATATGATAATAAAGATAATATATTCACAATTTCTTTTGTCAGAATATATACACACAATTATGCACTTAGCTTTTACAATACACATATATTAATTGTTTTATTCATGGAGGGTGTGAAAGGGTAAACATTTTAGGGAAGAATGATGTTGATTGATGTAACTCAATTTTGAATCAAATCTCTATCTATTCTAACTTACTGCACACAATTATGAATCTCATAACGCATGTGTATTGTGATTTTGTTAAAATTCTAAAGTGTTGTTTTTAAGCGATTGTGAATATGTGATTCTACCAATAAAAACATATATATGCTAATTTGAGTCAATTAGATATGATGAATCTACTTAAAGGTAATTAAAGCTCTTCTAAGGTTTAAATTTTTTATTCACAAGACTCAACCAAAATCTTACTAAAAAAATTGGACGTTCACTTCTTACATATTCTAATGTAAAGGTAGATAAGAAATACAGTGAGCTATACCCTATGCAAACACGGGACTAAAGAATATGTTATATATGTGCATGCAGCTTAGAATAACTATTGCTCATTGAAAATGAACATGACTATATACTATAAAGGCTTTCCTTATAGTCTTTTAATAACAACAACAAATAGAATACGATGTTTCAATTTGAGTGCAAAGAAAGTGATTGTTGCTAGAGTGGTCCTTGTTTTCATTGATTCTTTATTTGAGAGTGTTTTCAGCCGTATGGAGGAAGGGATAAATTAACTTAATTGGTTCACTGATCATGACTCATTTAATTAAAGTAACATCCCAAGAAATGCTTCTTCATGCATATTTGGTTTAAAATATGGGAGGAGAGATGACGAATTTTAAGGAATGAGGAGGAGAATGGAAATGAGATATTCAATTAGATATCAAATGTTTGATTGAGAAGAGAGATGGTGTGAAATAACTATGTTCATAAGAAATTAGGGGAGGATGAATCTTGAATTAATTTAATTTTTCTATCCTTGTGATTATTCTTTTGATAAAAAAAATGTTGGTATATTAGTTGTTTTCTTAGAATTTTCCTCCTTTATAAAAGTTTGAATATCACTCGTTTAATTAACTCCTTTAACTCGTGTATAAAAAGAAACTAAGTAAAATATGACTAAAATTATTTCGGTCAAGGTTCTAATTCGATATTTTCGACTGATTTGACTTTTATTGAAACTTACTAACCAGTTTACATCAATCACTTGAAGAAATATGTTGCCTTCCCTCTAAAATATTGAAGCAAAACAAGATAGATATATTCAAATTCAAAATGATCACTCTCAATCCCCTCTATTTCCCCAACCAAACAATATTTAGGCCACATGAATCAAAACCACAAATATTAAACAATCATGACTTTTAGTTCAAATGTTCTATAGAATGAATTATTATTTTGGATATAAAATAAATATTTTATATAGATTAAATGATAATTTCTCTACCATTAGAATCTAGCACAAGTGATTGATGCGCAATATGAGTGTTGTAAACTCCAAAATATCAAGTTTAATTCCAGCCGATAAAAAAAGGATAATCTCTATTTCCAGTATGACAATATCCATATAGAATGGGATAAAACCCTATTAAGCTGATCCTCACTAGAGACTATTTTGATTTGTTCAACAACTACATTTCAATCTTATTTGAATTTCTAATCTAATTCACCATCCTTTTATCGATGTAATGGTTGTTCAAGCAAGAGATTGCAGTAAAATACATGTTCATTTATTTTCATGTATTTATTCTAGCTGGTACATTCAGAACCAAAGTTGTTCAAATGCATATTGTCAATATTTTTGCCAAGATATTATTATATTAAATAAAAAAAACTAATAACTAATAAAAAAAAAATCTTGATGTGTTTATTCTAATCCAACTGTAACAAAAATATAGCCTCAAATAGAATATAGCAATGAACAATCATAACCACAAAATAAAAAGTTGGCCTTTTAATTTCAAGCTAATGATGAGAATGTTCTACATATGAATGGCACCCCCAAAGTGAGGAGCAAATCAATGGGATGAAAAATACACCATTAATAAAAATACACAGAACTTGTAACACAATCAAAGGGTGCTACAAAATAACTTCAAAAGGAGCTTAAATGGAACGTAAAGGACTACAATAATTTAACAGGTAAAAAGCATTCTACTTCTCATTTTGTATTGTAAAAAGAATCAACAAAACAGCTTGTATTAATTAATTCAAGCTAGAATGTTAAACTTGATTTCACTCCATGCTGAAGACCAATATGTTTAATGCACTATTAGGAAGGTCATCCTTTAAATCATTATCCATAAACCAATTGTCAATAACACTTCGAAACGTTTCAGGCGAATTTCCGGTAGGCCACTTGTCTACTAATCTAAACCCAAATTGTGATGCAGCTGAAAGTAACGTTGGTTCGTCGACACGGCGAAAGATATGGCAAAGAATAAGTACAGGAACATTCTCATCTTTATTACTTTCACCTGAAGCAATAAGTTCTTTTGCAGTTGCAAACAAAGGCAATATAGCTTCAGCAACGTATGTAACATCGGTGCCGATGATGACATTGAACCCTCTATCACTCAACTCTTTTATGCTTTCTATGTGATCTTTGTTTCCCCACTCAAGTTTTTTTGTAGTTAGTTTAGTCAGCAATGGTTGTTCAATATTAGATGCAACATTTTTGGCTAATAGGTCGAGAGAAAAATCATCTCCATCTGTAGCAACTACTCGATCGGCATGTCTAGAAGCAATCATAGAGCAGATTCCACCACTGCCACACCCTAACTCCAATACCCTTTTTCCGGAAACAATATTGGGATTTTCTGCAAGGACGGAAGCCATTAATCGGGCCGATTCCCACAGCATCAAACCAGTTGATTTGCAGGTATGTTGGTACTCTTTTGATAGTAAGTTAATCTTGAAATTCCAGCCTCTAAGGTTGATCTCCATAATCTATTGGGAATCAAAAGTGAAAACCATAACAAGAAAATCAGTACAGAAATATTAGAAGCCAAAATAGTGACCATGTCTTTTGTTGAGCAAGGTTGTCAGAATCGAGATCTTGCGTAAGATCGAAAGGTGATAGCAAGATCATAAAACATAAGATCACAACCAAGATCAAAGGATCCTACGAAAACAATAATAATACCAAATAGTGCATAAACTACTAAAGTTTCAAATCATAAACATAAAACAACCAAGTCTCAAATCTTAAACATAAACGACCCAGTCTCAAATCTTAAACATAAACGACGCGAAGTCTCAAATCTTAAGGTTTGAGACTGAGTCGCTTATGTTTAAGATTTGACACTTGGTTGTTTTATGTAGATGATTTGAAACTTGGAGTAGGTTATGCACTATAAAATATATATTTAGTATGATTTTTGTTTTGGTAGGATCCCTTCAATCTTGGTTGCGATCTTATGTCTTATGATCTTGCTATCCCCTTTCGATCTTATGCAAGATCTCGATTCTTACAACCTTGCTTATAAGTGCTTATGTCATTAAATAAGCTAATTCAAACAGGCCCTTTGTAGAACTTCTAAAAGAATAGGCAACCTCAGATGGGATATGCTTGAATAAAGAGCTGGAGACTAGCGAAAATGGAGCAAAGGCGAAAGCCTTACCTCATACTTGTCGGAAGGCAAGACTCCAAACATGTCAGCCCCGACTCCCTCAGACATGTCAATTACAGTGTCAGTTATACTACCACAATTATTTTTCTCGATTGTCGTGCCAATATTGTTGTCACTATCAAGATGATTAGCCTCAGTTTCTTTACTGGAAGAGTTGGAACCATCTGAAACACAAAATACAGCTTGGACCCAACGCCTGAAACCAGCAAACAAAGAAGGAAAATAAAAAAGACAACTCATAAAGCTATAGTATCATGATAAATTGAGCAAAAATGAACAAGTGGTATAATGTATTAACCGTTTCATTATCAACTCCTTTGAGCGGTTCTCAACTTCTTTGCAGCACACGTCAAGTTTGTGAACATCGAAACCATTTTCTTTGAATAAATTTGTCAAGAACTCATTTGAAAAATAGTATGCGCGCTGTATAGGGAACAAAAAGGATTATAACATTAGTAAATTAAAAATAAAAAAATAAAAAAAACTCACATGTGAACTAAAGATAACATGGAAGAACTGAAAACTTACAGTGCCGTCACCTCTAACATAAAAGTTATCACTTATCTTTTGATCCTTGCCAGAGAATCTCTCCTATAGGAAATAAAAATAATATACAAATTATTGACTGCTCAAACAAAGAAATTCATCAACCAATATTTAACAGTCAAACAATTTTCCTTTCCAACAAAAGAAATGCTAAAATTCCATGAAGCACAGCAATGAATGTCACTTCGGCGTGAGTGTCCAACACCAACAATTGCATGACATGTGTTTGACACTCCATGAAGCACAGCAATGAATGTCACTTCGGCGTGAGTGTCCAACATCAACCAATGACATGTGTTTGAGATTTTATTTTTTAGGACTGACTTAAGGATTAGATAAGATTTGATTTAAAAGTTAATTAGGGTTAGATCAAATTTGATTTGATTCAAATTTGAAATTAGGATAAAGTTCAATTATTTAATTACGTAAATAACGATAAAATTGTAAATAAGAGAGTTTAAATGAAGGGTAAAATTGAAAGAAAAAAACTTGATATTCTCTTTATATATAGGTATAGTAGATAAAGCTACGGAGCATAGCTTTTGATATTCACGCTAGGAGCCATGACAAACAGCATCTGGTCCTGAACCAGCCATTGTTGGTTAAAATATCTAGGTCTCGATCAGTTTTGGGAGGCATATTCACTGGGATAAAAGAATTCACAATGAATTAATTCAGTTTCTGCACAGTAATCCGTAGAAAGAAATTATTCTCATTAAGTTTCACCGAGAGCGCATGGGTGAAATAAACAGAGCTCCAGTTGACGTTGCATGGTTTTGAGAAAAAAGATTATGAGGATTTTAACCAATATAGTTGAGCGGATCTTGAATAAGAGGTGAATCAGCCCTTCAAAGAAGAAACAGGCCCAGAGAAAAACTTTAGATACCATGATAAACTAGAGGTTCAGAGAGAAATTAAGAATTAGGGTTCTAAGATTTTAGAAAATGATTCCCTGAACTATAGAGTGAGTACATTATTTGTTTATATGCAAAGGTTAGATGAACTAAGCACAGTAACTGTCCAACTAACTAGTACAACAGAACATTCTGAATCAGCGCTGTGCTGTGTATGCCAAAACCAGCACAGCTGCATACTTAAGTCTAACTACTGACTAAATTATTCTGAATTATGCACTTATTAGTCAGAGAATCGGGAAAAAAAATTATTGTCTTACACGCGCTAGACACATATGGGACAAGAAAAAACCAGAATATTGTATAGGATGAAGATGGAGAGGAGAAAACCAGAAGCTTTTCTCAAAGGTTGCCAGGAAGAGATGGGGAGAAGGGTAAAACTAGTCTCAGTCTGGAGACCCCCAGTCCCCGAGGGGCAACTATTCCCGAGCATACAATAGTTTTTCTCAAAGCTTTTTGGAAACTTTCTTCATTAAAAATAAGTTGTTCTTTACAAGGATTTAAGTGTTTGATTCAGCTTATCATAAGGAGAAGAAAAGACTGAAAAAGGTCGTGCCAAACTCTAAAATAAATGCATACATGTATGCATATATTGGTGTATCATGGCGTCTTGAACTTTAGACATAGCCAACATGTTGGTGTCTATGCTTTATGGAAAATATTGAAATGGTAATTTGTTCGACGATCGGCCTTGTTTTAGGTCAGAAGTAAGCCTCATCAGTTTTACATAGAGAGGACAAAATCACTTGAATCATATAAAACGGAATATGTTTATGAAATTACATAGCCTTTTTATAATCAGCTGAAAATTCAGATATTAATTTTTAAATCACTTTGATGTTAAAACAAAAAGAATTATGTTTGGATTCTTTCAGTCATCACAGAAATGATTAGCAGAAGAAAATTATCTTGGTGCTAACTAAGCACTTGTCAGTTTTCTGGTACAGGAGTTAAAAAATAAAAGGGACAACAAAATCAACCTGAGCAAGATCTCCAGTAGCATAGTCTCGCAGCAGCACATATCCGTTTGGCTGCAAATGGAGAAAGGGTAGAAATGTCACCACACATAAAGAAGTTATCTAATAAGGTTTGAGAAAAACTATAACGAATTCACAGTAACAATTTCTTACTTTTAGAACTTTGTTAATATTCTGCAAAACAATAGGCATCTTTTCTGGGGACACTGCAGATAACATAAATATCTGTTTACCATGTCAGGTACTTCAATATAAGAGTCGTAAATAATTTCAATAATAATAGCACAGAAGTTGTCTGAAATAACGCAAGAAAATGATACTAAAGTAAATGTAATCACTCTACGCAAACTGTAAACATAAGCTATATATCAGTCACACAGAATTACAGATACCATTGTAACAATATCAACAGAAGATGGAATAATCTCTTTGCATAAATCATCAGCTGTCAAGTCTGAGACAAAAGCGTGAACATGGGACTCCTTAAAGTCTTCATGCATCTGCAATAAGGAATGGGAATTCGTTCTAATTAAATGTATATAAACAGCAACAAAAGTAATGCTTTACTTTATTTTATGACAGAAAAGATGGGCAATACAAATTTGTTCCTTTTAAAATACATAAAGTGCATCCGTTCATCGAAAAATAAATTCGAACTCGCAATTTCGCAAGTCCTAACGTTAGGTTAACTGTGACACAAGACCACCATGAAGCACATTTTAAAGGGACTAAAACAGTGAAATTCCACTAACACCACAACGAAACTATAAATAAAAGGTTTCTTCCACAGTTTACGTCCAATGTAAAAGGTATAGAGAAATAGTAGCAACACACTAATAAAAAGAGTATCTAGCTATGAAAGGCTTCCCCTGGGTCTATCTATTTGACACAACAATGCAACATGATTATGACCAATGCTACCAACACTTGGATCGATTTACATTCTCTGCAAAATGAATCTTACTGATTGAATCAAAAAACACCAAAGTCAAGCCACTATGCAAACACATACAACAAGATGAAAGATTTGACAGAGAGTTTAAGTTTATGTAAAGCAGATTTCCAACCTTAACCAATTCAATAGCTCGTGCTGAGAAATCACATGCATAAACAAAAGCATCTGGATATGATGCTATCACAGGAAATATGGTATTTCCAGCTCCACACCCAACCTGTTCAGTAAACAACACTTCTTAAGAAAGCATAATTGGTATAAAAAAATACTTCACCGCTAAATAAACTTAACAGATAGAGGAGAATAGAAATGATGCGAGAAGATTCTATCTCTATTATCATAGTATACTCACAGATATCTTAAAATAAGAAAATTATCTTTTCACATTAATCTAACTGTAACACCGTATAGTTATGTATATGATATTTCTATAACACAGAGTAAAATAAAGTCAAAATGTTATCACATAAGCTGTAAGTTACTTTCATAAGCTATCCAGAAAGCGCTTATGGAAATAAGTTGAAAACAGATATGGACAGGTCATAAGTTCTTTTCATAAGCTCTCTCAAACAATCTCACAAGTGTCTATGCCAGTAGATAAGTTCAAATGAGTCAATGCAAACAGATTAATCCTTTATATGCTAAACTTATAAGTTATAAACAGTAGAGGTTAAAGAGCATAATGTGGGAAAATATACTACCTCCAAAATTACTTTCTTTCCTCCTCCCTGAAATAAAAGATTACTTAACTCATCAGCACAGGAAGAAAACAAACATAGAAAAAATAAGTCAAATTAAAAATTAATATATTTTTCCTTCCACTCACTGAAAAGTAATCTCCCCATTCCTTATCCAAGTAATGCCGGTCTTTGAAAAACTGAAGAAAGGTATCATCGCCATAGTCAAATTACAAGTAACAAATAATTCACATCAAAATGAAACATAAATACTTAAAAAATATGGTTACGTAAAATATACCACAAACAAGAAGAACCCAACATAAAGTTAAGTTGAAGTGAATAGTGAACCCAACCAACAAAAAATATTCCATCAAATGTCTCAGAATTTGGGTGTGACCTAACGCGGCCTTACAAAACCGGTTTGTAAGTTGAGGGACAACTCTACTTATAAACTGGTGTTCATGTCATATCTGATACAATGTGGGACTCATAACACACCTGCATCTAGGACTAAACCAGGGCCGATCTAAGGGGGCTACCACTAAAGCAAGGGCTTTAGGCCCCTAATTTTTTTAGGCTCCATATTAGGCCTCATATTTTTGTCTTTGAAAAATATTTTCGCACGTCAAATTTTGTAACTATTTTATTGGTTATTTGAACCTTATATTTTTTTTACCTTCAAATTCATATCAATCGATGCTGGTTGTTCTAAATATATTACATGGATTTCTCGATGATATCCCACGATCAAGAGAATTGGCGGAATCCCCTGAAACCATTTCATAGAAGTTCATTGATATCCTCTTTTTTAAAAGCACCAGTAGTGTGTAACCAAAGTTTGTAAACGTAAAAAATTAATTTACATTTGTATCATTTCAATATTATTTTTTTATTTTAAGACCTCTAACAATTGGTAAATAATGTTTATAATAAATATTATTTTCAACACACACGCACGTGCAAGCGCGCTCATACACACACATATATATATTAGAAAGGTTACGCACTAACGAAGTTGATTATAGCGAAAGAGGGTATACTCTCACAATGTGACAAACCAAAGTTTGAGCTGACAAAATACTCATATTTAATTAGTGTCTGACACACGTCATATAAAATTATTTTCGATTGAGGAAACTTATAGAATTTTTTTCTTTTTTTGTCTTATTCTCTCTAAATGCACTTAAAATGTCTCAATTTAAATTTCGTTTTAGGCCTAAAAATACATTAGGTCAGCTCTGGACTAAACATCTTGTTAGAACAACAGCCAGGAATAGAAAAATAAATGAAACGAAAGTTGCAAGACAATGAGATACGATCTCTGTTCATGCAGAGTTCCGCCAACGGTGCCTACCTGTGACTGTAGAGCAACTAAAGTTTCGTATATTTCTTGTGATGAATTAGGGTTTACAGTGTTACAACCGATATACAGTACTACATTACAATGCCCCTGAACCGCTAGCTCAACTCCTCCTCCACCCCTTTCCCCTCTATTGTGTCTATATATGAGTCATACTCGATAAATCTAAAGTGCGACCTTAGTTGCCCGATAGCGGGTGGTCCAACAAATAATGGATAGCCTCTGATCATCTTAAAATTTAAGGTTGGTCTAACTCAATCATACAAAATTTGCTTGTGCAGTGAATGATGTCTCATCTAATGTGGGACTATTCTAGTTTGATTTGTGGGGCCTTCTAATAAGTGATGATCTAACACAACCATAAGTACAAAACACAGACATAAGAGTTAGGAAAACTAACTTTGTCTTTGTGGTGTTTGTAGAAGATATCCCAATATTTCTTAGCTTCTCTTTCATACTTTTCTGCAACCAAAAATCATAAAAAATTAAAATTAAAAAAAAACTTTCTGTTCAGAAATTAATTCAGAAGCAAGAGCGTGAGAAAGGAAGAAAGAGGGTAGTAGGTACCTCTCCAAAAGGGTGAGACCCCAGAATTTGGTTTGGAATAAATTTGCAACCTTTGAGTTTCAAGTGGCAATTTTGACTCCCCTGATGCCATTGCCAATGAAAGACAACGTTTTTATACCTACGTGCGATGACTTCAGTGCTAGTGTTTTTCAAGTGTACAAGACACTTCAGTTTCAGGGTTTATCCCTCTTATTCTTTCTTCGTAGATCCCTAAGATCTATTACTATGTTGTTTTTTTAGGTTTTTTTTTTTAAGGGATGTTATTTTTTAGGTTGAAAATAAATAAAAAGCATATAAAATTTAATATTCTTGATCAAAAAATATATAAAATTCAATATTAAATTATTTTTTGTCTTAGATGAAGTGATAAACTACTGAAATTAAACTCACACACAACTGTGAGGTCCCGGATCACGACGTCCGGCCTTGCAATTTCGGCATTTGTCAGTTGAGCTGGGACTTCTAGACCAATATTAAAAAATTTAATATTCTATAATCAGGGACGGAGGTAGCATGATACAAGGCAAATTTTATTGACTTTCCCTAAACTTTACACAAATGTTAAAAAAATAAACAATTTTTTTGTCCCTATAAATATAGTCAATTTTGTTTTAGATCTTCGTAAAAGAAATGGTTTAATTGATCATCTGATCTCTTAACTTAATTATTTTTTTCGTATTGATCTCTTAACTATTAAACGTTTTAAAATGGTCTTTTATCTTTGTGTTAGTCATCAATTTGGTCCTATTTTATTAATTTTAAACCCTTGAATTTGTTTATTTTATGCAAAACTCTAACTTATATTTGATAGACCTCCTTTATTCAACAGTCTTCTCTTTGAGGGGTTTAAAATTAATAAAATATGACCATTCTGAAACGTTTAATAGTTAAAGGACCTATTCGATAAAAAGAATTAAGTTAAAGGACTGGATGATCAATTAAACAAAAAAACTGACATGCTTTGATCTCTATAAAAAATTCCAACATATAGTTTTAGTGCCTATTAAAATAAAATGTGTTTAATTGTACTTTTATATTTTTGAATGATTTTTTAAAGAGATTTTAAAATCATTATAAAAAGTTCCTTCATAAAAAATTAGCTCAATTTAATTTTTAGGTCAAATTTTTTATTAGTTATATCTTGAAATTTTGGCGCTTAAAAAAATTCATATTTAATTTATTACAAGTTTAAAAATTCTAATCTTTTATAAAATAATTTTTTTATAATGTTATCAACATGCCTGTAAAAAAATCGTTCAAGAATTTAAAGGTATAATTATAATTAAACAAATTTTAACTTAACAGAGACTAAAAATACGTGTTGAAATTTTTTATAGAGACCAAAACTTGTTTCTTTTTTTTATGAGAAGTAAAAACAAAATTCACTATATTTATAGGGATTAAAAACTTATTTAACCCTAAAAAATATCCTAAAAGCGCAAACCTCTCCCCCAATGTTATGGTGTTAGACTACCACCATCCAAATAGGAAGGGAATATTCATAATGTCTATCGCCTCTTTATTTTGCTTCCTAGTTACATGTAGTTGGACATTTTATTTGCTTTGACATTTTAAGTTCTACATGTAAAAATAAGGGTCATGTTAACCCATGTCCATAAAACATTTATTAATATTTTCTTATTAAAAAATATAGCACATGGTATCTTGTGAAAAATCCTAAAATTATATTGGATTTTGCTAACAAATGTCTCGTAGGCATTGTTTAAGAAATCTGCAAATTGCAAAAGATACTTTGTCTTGTTTAAGAAATCTACAAAAGATACTTTGTCTTGGAAATACAAATCACACACATTTAAAAGTTATATTTTCCATTCCTAGATATTGTTAGATGTTTAAACAATGCCTAATTAAGACACTTGTTGGCATTTTCCAGTTATATTTTGTCATCATAAAAAAAAAAAAAAAAAAATAGGGGCCAACCATTCTTCCTCCTTGATATAAAATTAAAGGCAGTTAATCATCCATCGTCAATTAAAATGCATCAGCCAAAATAAAAGGCAATGATCTCTTGCACTTGCAGCCAATATTTTAATGTGTTTCTGTTGTTTCCTTTTGTTGTTCCTGGTTTTTTAATGCTTTTGTGTTTTGCTAGAACTTAGTTTCAATAAATTAAAAGAAATGGAACTTCCAAACAATAGCCACGATTATGGAAGAAAAAACTTGTAAATGTAAAGTGAAAGAGATGTTAATGGAAAAATAAACGGTATTCAGATGAAAGGGAGGTGATTATCACTTGGAAGAAAAAAACTAAGAGAGTTTAGTGTCTACTTAAAATTAAAGGGATTAGAGGGGTGTTTCTGTGTTTGTGCTATTTGAGAAAAACTAATAGAAGATGAATGTAATTTTTCCCATAGATCTTTTGTTGAATATATGTTAGTGATTTTCTCCAATTTTGATTTGTTCCTGTGTTAACCTAATGTAAAAATATATATATTAATGGACTTTTGACCCGTGCGACGGGTCTTGTCGACTATAATAGAGACCAATGAATAATCTTTAATTCGTAAGATCATGGGTCGATCAATAAACGCAAATTAGATTATTAGAGATACAACATTACAATCAAATTTGTCTTACTATATCCTTCAATGACACTTGAATCTTATCAAATTTTACATTTTACTTTTGAAAAACTAATCAATTAAAGATTGTTGTTTTATTTAATCACAATATATTATTAGGGCATTATCCTCTCATTTTTTAAAAAAAAAAATTATAAAAAAAATGATAAAAAGAATACAATATTATATTGTTGCACGTGTCAATTTTATTTATTACCTTTATAGTTAAACATCAAAAATTGACTTGTAATAATTGTTTTAAATTTCTACTAACATGAAAAACAAAGTCACTTTAATTAATAGAATTTCTAAACTACACGTACAACTCTAAAAAGAATAATTACACTTAGATATTTACTAAAAGTAATAGTATATTTTTCCAACCAAATACATATCATAATATATCATAGAATTTAATAGTAGAAGAGATTATACAATGTATTAATTATTTTGAAGATGCGTGCTTGGTTGAAGAGTTGTGTATTTTTCAAGGGGTATAACAATAGATGTAATTTAATGCAGTTCATGGTTCCAAACAAAAAAAAATTAATTTCAAATTGAAGAAGTATTGGAAGGAAATACATAATCTCATCTTCTTAAAGCTTATTAGGTTAAACAACACCTAAACCTAAAACTTTCCCTCTAATTATAGTGCATTAATTACTAAAATTGTTAACCCTAAAATATTTCCCTCCAAAGTCTTTGCCAATTTGAATTCCAATTAAAAAAAATGGTGCACCGTCCTCATTGTGCGGACGACATATGGGTGTGGAAGAAGCATCATTGTCATAAATTGAGAACAGACATAGAGGACTGCCGCAAACAGTTGCAAGCTACACGGCTGCAGGCTTCTGGCAAGGACCAAATTCGCATGATTGAGCTTCGGAAACGTATGCAGCGCCTGCTGTCCCAAGAGGACGCATACTGGCGCCAACGGGCTAAAGCTCACTGGTATAGGGATGGCGACAGGAACACCAAATTTTTTCATGCATCGGCAACATCTCGAAAGAAGGTAAATCGCATACTCTCTCTTGATGATGACGTAGGTAATAAGGTTACTAGTGTACAAGGTCTGCAAGATGTAGCGCGTAATTATTTTGTGACTATTTTTCAACAACAGGCTAGTGATTTTTCTTCTGTCATAAATGTTATTCATCCGTCTATCTCTGTTAATGATAATGATTTACTCATGGCACCTTTTACGAAAGCCGAGTTTCGAGATGCTATCTTCTCCATGCATCCGGACAAGTGCTCCGGCCCTGATGGGTATAGTCCGGGCTTCTATCAACATTTCTGGCATTTATGCGGTGATGACATCTTTAAAGAGTGTTGTGGTTGGTTGGATACAGGCCAATTTCCCCCTGATTTAAATATTACTAATATTGCACTTATTCCCAAAGGTTCTTCGCAGGTTAGCATGAAAGATTGGCAGCCAATAGCTTTGTGCAATGTTTTGTACAAAATTATATCTAAAGTTTTAGCAAACAGGTTGAAGAATGTATTGTCTCAGTGCATCTCTGATAATCAATCCGCTTTTGTTCCCGGCCGCTCCATTCTCGACAATGCTATGGTAGCAATAGAGGTTCTACACTTCATGAAAGCTAAGACACGCGGGGAGGATAGGTATGTTGCTCTCAAACTTGACATTAGCAAAGCGTATGACCGTATGGACTGGAACTATTTAATGGCTGTTTTACATAAAATGGGTTTTCACCATCGTTGGATTCACTGGATGCGCATGTGTATCGAATCCGT
>Ga0228711_1000146_pt1 | contig 65474 bp, 37 predicted proteins | sample MedpolnodulmetaG_2_FD_177996 | JGI IMG/M metagenome (GOLD analysis project Ga0228711, IMG submission 177996) | Root nodule microbial communities from Medicago polymorpha collected in Santa Monica, California, United States - brown nodules | ecosystem: Host-associated > Plants > Roots > Nodule...
TTTGGTATGTACTGTATAATTACTTAAAAACTCTTTAAATTAATAATTATTAATTTATCGATAAATTAATAACTCTCTAAATTAATAAATTTCTCCGGTCCTGACATTATTAATTTATAGAGTTTCTGCTGTATATTCTTTGGAAATACGGTGCTAAGATTTGGAAATACAGCTCTACCCACTTTCTGTTTTTTTCGTTCAAACTAAGATTGGAAATTGCTAAACTAAGATTGGAAATACGGTGCTAAACTTACTGTTTGTTTGAGGTCATTGACTGCTTGGTTGAAGAGAAACATATGGCAAGACAGTATACAACGATGAAGCCGTTTGCTTTTGTTTTGCATTTTTTTTGTCGAACCTCTAAATAATGGAATCTTTCATATTTCATATCATGTGAGCACCCAAACACGTGATAGGATAGATGTCTATCTTGTCACTATCATATCCTATTCATATCCAACTCTCTATCCTATTCTACTTCTATCCTATCATGTGCACCAAACGGGTGTATAAAGATCATGAACCTAAAAATTACAAATATATAACTTACAAAAATAAAAACCTCACGTGGAGTTTAGCCAAAAAGAAAGAAAAAAAAATAGTACTCCTCTCAACAAAAAAGTAAAAAACATAGTACTTGAAGGAAAAATAAATAAAAAAGAGATGCTAAATGCTACGGCTCGCTATTCTACGAAATTTTACGGATTGTTGATTTGTTACTTTCCCATGCCATACGCAACAACATATGTGCTCATCTATTTTATTAAAAACTGGTAGTTTTTTTTTTTGACAAAAGTTAAATACTGGGAGATTGAATTAAACAAATACCAAGTACAACACTAAAAAATACAACACCATAGTATAGTGATCCTGTCTCATGGGAGGATAAAATCCACTGCACTAGAAAAAAGAGGTGTTAAGAGAACAATTTATTTTTGGGTTAAATAAGTTTTTCGTCCTTATAAATATAGTGAATTTTGATTTTAGTCCTTAAAAAATTAAACTGAATGTTTTCATCCTCACAAATTTTTTTATTTTGTTTTTCAATGGTCAGTAGTATATATTTCCTTAATTTAAATTATATAACAGATAGCTTACTTTTTATGACTAACAACCTTAAGTAGTTCTATTTAATGAAATGAAATTCAGCAATATGTGAACATGATATTAGGATCCATCTTTTTCTAACCTTGTTCGTACTGATGTACTATATGTTTTCTCAATTTTATTTTCTAAATTGTAGTACGTTAATAAGAGATTGTGGTGATGACATCCGTGTAAAGAATTTTCGCCGGGATCTCTTCAGGACCGTCGGAAAGAATTCTCCTCAGAATCTCTCTGGCAACGCGTTCCCTCATGATAATTTTTCGAAACATTTTATCTCTGCACCGAAAAAATCATTTTTCTATCAATTCAACAACATTCTACGTCCCTCTACAACATCTCATATCTCTATAATATTAGTAGAAATAACGGATGAGACAAACAGTTAAGAAAAATTGTCAATTCACAAAAGTTGTCAAGAGATAAAAAAGGGGTAAAGGGGGGAGTCAATATTCAATGTTAATCAGTATAACTAAAATTTCTACATTAGAACCAATAGGGAGAGAGAAATGGAATAGGTTTGTTGCACCGATGGTTCATTACTCGTAAAAAATATTGCATAGAGAAACCGATGGTTCATTACTCTAAAAAGTAGAATAATCAATCTTGCCGAGAATTGTTAGAGAAAGCTGCACACACCAAATATGATTGTGACTACGCACAATCTGATATAACAATGCAGAAATTTTGGTTTCAACTTTCAAGTCTCATATGAGACACATTTTAAGCAAGAAAAATATCCTTTTAGTTCAAGATTCCAATCTGCAAAAGCTCGGTTAGAAGGATACCTGCAAGGATATATTTCATCAACGCAAACACTACATAGACATCTTTGAACTCCCATTGAGAAGGCAGAAGCATCAAAATGCTTAAGGATGTCATACAAAACAAAGGAATTTAAATTCTCTTACCATCATTGTAGCATCCGAGACAAACTCAAAAACTTCACTGATATTCTTAGTTGCTGAGATTTACTTCCCCCAATATGAGTGTCCATTGCAGAAACCATAAAACATAATTTCCTTTCCATCAACATTTTTGTTTTGATAACCAGAAATGAACTTAGGAAGCATCAAAAAAGAAAAAAGAATAGTATAGATGATAACCATGAAAGTTGGCATTTCTTTCTATTGTACTCCGTCTATAATAACAAGTCGAAATCAATCACTAGCAACAACAAAACACATACTATCAAACTACAGGCTTAAGATAAGGCATGAGTACCTCTTTGATTAGTCAAAACCTTGCTTAGTGCTTACAATGCCTCTTCATCTTTATTCCTATTACTTTGAAAGATAGCAAGCGAAGGTAACTCGATAACTAATGACTGAATGATACCTACTAGTTCTTATCTTTACCAGGAAAAATAATTATCAGGGGTTTTATAACAGCTAAACCAAGCATACAATCCATGCTCAAGAGTCCAAATTGTACGGAAAGAATCACATTAATAAAACTGAGAATAAAATTAAAGCATTATTGAGAAAGAAGTTATGTTCATATCTGCTTAAATTCTAAGGTGGACATTGGTGAGGTACTAGCTTTTTATCAATGTAGAATTACCATTATTCTAAAATATTATCATGGTTTATATCTGACCATAAAATTAAATGTTTGACTTACTGAATATTAGAAAACTAATAGAATGTTGTGCCAAATAAAAAACCTAAAAGAACTCAGTATGAAGTATAAACAGAGTGTACAATATGTTCAGAAAAGAATAAATAAAAACATATCATTCACTAGTGTTGTTAAGACATCAATATGCACCTTACAACATATGACTTTTACCAAAAACAAATATAGTAGTTAGCCTGTTGCATAGTCCAATATTTACTTTTTGTGTAACAGACTAACAATAAAAGGAAATAAAGATTGGATGGTTGTATTAAAATTAGAAATACCAAATTGTAACGAGAAAGCATCTCACCTTGTCTTACTCTTACAATAGACCTCTAGAAATCATTTCGCGAAGAAGCTCCACTGCCTCATCATTCTTGTTGTATTCAAACAAAGCACAAATAAGAGTTTCAAAAGTTACATGATTAGGGGTGCAACCATTGTCTTCCATTTTTGACACTAAGGACAATGCTTCATCAAACAAGCCCTTTTTACATTTTAACATCTAAATGATATCCCTTAACAAGAAGATCCTGATAAACCGCTTGTGCATCCTTAAATCTTCCATTTTTGCATAGTCCATCGACAAGTATAGTGTACGTATACATATTTGGCTGAATTCCTTGGTCTTTGATCTTCATTAATAATGTGATTGCCTTGTCAACCTGATGGTTTTTGCACAAAGCATCTAATAAGGAATTATAAGTGATCACATCAGCAGGTTGACCTCTATTATGCATCTCATCTATAAGATCCCAAACATCAGAGATTCTTCCCGATTTGCAAAGTCCATCAATAAGCGAACTGTATGCTACAATATCAGGAGCCATGTTTCTTATATGCAATTCTTTGAAGAGATTAACGGCTTCATCCACCATTTTATTCTTACATAATCCATTTATCATGACACTATAGCTATGAACATTAGGAGCCACTCCTCTTTGAGCCATAGTGTTGAATACATATGTGGCCTTGTTCACTTCTTTAACCAAGAAACACCCATCCATCAAAGAAGTATAAGTAACAACATTAGGTTCCACACCTTGTTTTATCATAACAGCTAACACATTTCTAGCTTGTTTAACTTCTCCTTCCTTACATAAACCATCAACCAATGTATTAAAAGTTTGAACATCCGGGCTGATGTTTTTCAGTATCATTTGATGTAACAAACCAGCTGCTTCTTTAAATTGACCCACAATACAAAAGCCATATATTAGAGTAGTATAAGTGACAACATCTGGAAAAATTCTCTTGACAATCATTTCAGAACATAAATCAGAGGCATCAATTACAAGTTTATCCTTGCAAAAACTATCAATAATTGTATTGTACATGACTACATTAGGCTGAACAAACAACCCATCAATTTTTCTAAGAACCTGCAGGGCAGCTCTTGTTTCTCCAGTTTTACATAATCCATTGATCAAGGTCCCATAACTAACTTGATTAAGGTGAAACCCCTTTGCTTTGACATGGTCATGAAAGTGAAGGGCTTCCCTAACCTTACCATTAAGACACATTCCTTTGATAAGTGTAGTCAATGTTATGGTATCAGGCTGAAAACCCAGCTTGAGAACCTTGGCCAAAACAGAAAAAGCAAAATTGAGGTGACCCAAGTGGCAGAAACAATTAATCAAGATGTTGAAAGTAAATAAGTCAGGTTGAATTTGAATTTGTTTGGAAAATGAAATAGCAGTTGGGTAATGATTCAACTTAGTAAGGGAAGATAAGATCTTGTTAAATTCAAAGATGGGTTGAGTAGGATTGTTCATACGAATGATGCGATTGAAAGAGGAAACAGCATCGTCGACATTGTCAATGAAGGAAGGAAGAGGCTGATTGAATCGAACAGAGAGAGGGGCGCACCTTCTTAGCTTCAACAACATTTTCTGCGCAAAAAGGTAACTGATTCTCCAAATTCCAATCTTCTTCTTTAGAGTTGCGGCCGGAGCTGCGGTTTAGTGAGATGAGTCACGAGTGTTTGTTTCATATGAAACAATAGCTTGATCTTGAGTGGTTGAACCATAGTTTTAAAACTTGGTTCAGACATACAAGGGTGTTGGGTCGTTGGTCGAACCACTGAGTCATCGGTTGAACTATGACTGAATCGAATTAAACTGAAAACTTGGTTAGACGACCTGATTTTAAGATTAAATTTTCATAGATATTTAATCAGATTAAATCGAATTGAACCAATGATTTGACCACTAATAACAAAAAAGTGACATATAATATGTATATTAATATTTGTATAGCTATATTTTTTTTTAAGAGTATAACTATATTTTGTTTTTTGTTCACATGAAATAGATTTTGTTTTACGTATATATTAATATTAATTTTTTTTGGAGGAACATATATATTAATATTAATATAATAACTAGATTTTGTAAAGAAATATATGATGTGTATATTTCTTTTAGGGGGAGAGATGATATGTATATTATTATTATTATGTAAATATTATATTTAATAATGATGTATTTACTTTGTAAAAACAATGATGTACTAACATATATAATATATTTTGTTGAAGAACACAAACATGTTTCCGTGGTTAAGTTTTCAGTTATTCATTTTAATGTGCATGGTTCGATTACTATAGTCCTCAACTTTTTCAAATTTTGATTTTTTCTACAAAATTCAATAGTATAGAGCATCGGTATTAAATAGTATTTTCCGCTCTTGTACACATGTCTAACGCTTTTAAATCGTAAGAAATTTAAAAAATCATGTTTATCTTTCTCAATGACAATAATAATCTATTAAATATAACATTTTTTTGAAAGATCTAACAAATATAATATATCTTTTTCAATACCACCAACAATATAACATTAATATAGAAAAAATTGTTTAAGGGGTATAATTAAAATTATAAAAAATTCGGCCCAAAATCTATATCCCCTTCATATATTGTATACATAATATTGTTCCTATTGAGTGGAATATTTTCTATATTAATGGGATTTAATTTTTTTAATTAAAATTTAAAATAATATTATTAAATGATAAAATAGTAAATAAAATAGTTTAAATGAAGGATGAAATAGGTAATGGAAAATTTGGCACAAACTCTTGTATTTTTTTTATATATAGTATAGATAGATATATTTAATCTATTTTGTTACAATTTTTAAGGATAAAGGAAAAAATGGACATCTACTCATATCGTGTTTGTTACACGATGTATTTTGTGTGGTAACAAAAAAAAATCATGTTTGTTACACTTTTTTAATAAATTATTCGAGGTTCTTAGTAACTGTTTGTGATGTTTTCGTGAACAATTTGTTACATTTTTCTTTTATATTTGAATTTAGTCTTATCTATTTGTTTTATGTGCTATTTTTATTGAAAGTTGAGGGCAATTTTGAAAGAAGTAAAAGTCAGCCCAAAAGAGTTGAGGGAAAGTAGTGAAAGAATTACGAAGCGCACATGGAGTCTTCAAGATCTCTATCATAACACAGAGCCACTATCACAACGAAGGCTTGAAGATCTCTATGAGGAAACAGGAGAAACAGATAACATCACATTGTTTTGTCTCTTTGCAGATTGTGAACCCATGAACTTCGAAGAAGCTGCGCAAGATAAGAAATGGAGAGATGCATTGGATGAAGAAATTAGATTCATAGAGAAGAACAACACATGGGAACTCGTCTCCCTACCCAAAGGGCATAAATCCATCGGTGTCAAGTGGGTATACCAAGCAAAGAAGAATGCCAAGGGAGAAATTGAAAGATATAAGGCAAGACTAGTCACAAAAGGCTACAGTCAAAAGGCAGGGATTGATTATGATGAAGTGTTTGCCCCAGTCGCTCATCTGGAGACCATAAGACTCATAGTCTCTCTAGCAGCTCAGCAGAAGTGGAAAATTCACCATATGGACGTGAAATCTACCTTCTTGAATGGAGTTATAGAGGAGGAAGCGTACATCGAACAACCTTTGGGTTACAAGGTGAAAGGACAAGAAGATAAAGTTCTCAAACTAAATAAAGCACTCTATGGTTTGAAACAAGCACCAAGAGCATGGTACACTTGAATTGAACTACTTCAAAGCAACCAACTTTACAAAGTGCCCACACGAGCATGCCATGTATGTCAAGATCAAAATGGAGATATCTTGATTGTGTGGATATATGTGGATGGTTTGATCTTCACGGGAAACAATCCAAATATGTTTGAAGAATTCAAGAAAGCTATGATCAAGGAGTTTGAGATGTCTGATATTGGGCTCATGTCATACTATCTTGGCATAGAGGTAAAGCAGAAAGAAGATGGAATCTTCATTTCCCAACAAAGATATGCAAAAGAGATGCTAAAAAAGTTCAAGATGGATGGCTGTAAACCAATTAGCACACTAGTGGAGTGTGGATTGAAGCTAACAATGTTTGATGGAGAAGAAAAGGTGGATGCTACCAACTTTAAGAGTTTAGTTGGGAGTTTGAGGTATCTGACATGCACAAGACCTGACATCCTATATGCTACTGGGCTCATCAGTCGACACATGGAGAATCAAACTATTACCCATCTCAAGGCTGCAAAAAGAATTCTTCGCTATATCAAAGGTACATCCCACCTTGGCTTATGGTTCTCATCAGATAAGGACTATAAGTTAGTTAGTTATAGTGACAGTGATTGGGCTGGAGATGGAGATGACCGAAAAAGTACTACCGGCTTTGTGTTCTTCATGGGAAACACATCTTTCACTTGGATGTCAAAGAAGCAACCAATTGTCGCACTTTCTACATATGAGGCAGAATATGTAGCAGCTACATCATGTGTTTTCATGCAGCTTGGCTTAGGAATCTATTGAAGGAATTAGGAATGTCACAGAAGGAGCTGATGGGGTAAATCCGCAAGTACACGGTTTACCGAAGTAGTAATAAAGAGTATCGTTCCAATAGGGAGTTGTTTAATTGATTCACTTTTAAAATAATGATTAGATGAAGAATTTAGGTTGAAAAGTTGGGATTTTAATCGATTGAAAATAATAATAATAATAATAATAATAATAAAAAGCGCATTGGGATTATTGGTTCATCATAATGACAAATCTTCACAACCCAAACCTATATACCAATTTTATGTTAGACCTATTTTTTAAAGACAAGTTTCTCTTTGGCTTTTCATATCTCCTTTTGGTCTCAATGAATGTATTTCAATAGCAACCACGCCTATTCTCATGGTTGATTGCAATTGAAACCCTTTAAGAACGAAACTTTAAAGGTCTCAAGGTTTTCTAGACTATTCTCATGCTTCGAAAACCTTGTCTAATCTCACATGTCCAATATCGACCTTCATCTTTCGATCCTTCGGTTAGTATTTGAGATGAATCAATAACAACTATTAAACTTCATCTTTCGATCCTTCGTTTAATACTTGTTATTGATTATAAGAACGGTGAGATTAAATTAGAAAATGGGGTTACTTAAAATTAGGGTTCTAGGCTTGGTTTAAATAGGATTAGGTCATTAGACTCATCCAACAATCCCAAGATAAAGAAGTCTACTCACTCATGCTCATTGTAGACATAGAGAAGAAGAAGAAGAAGAACATGAAAGTAAATAACAAGAATAATAAAGAAATAAAAAGAAGAACTTTTATTGATGGAAACAATTGTCACTTATAATTCCTAAGAACAAAAGATGGAGATACAAGTCTTGCTAGCTGCTCCTTTTATAGCCTAAACCAACGTAAGCCCTAAGAAATAAATCACTAGAATGTTCCACAAGCAACCCATGGGCTTAAGAAAAACAACAAAATAAAATAGTTGGGGACGTGGCACGGCCGTGCGGATGGAGGCACTGGTCGTGCCATCAATTCGGGCAAAAGCAGCAAAAGGGATGGCACTGTCGCGCACGGCCGTGCGACTGGGGGCATGGGTCGTGCGCTCCTCTCTGACTTCAACACAATTTTGATAACTTTGGAGGTACGGGTTGTGCCTGATATTTTTGCGTAGGATCTTCATATTTTTGTCTTCAATCAGCTCCAAATCATGCTCAAGTTCCTTTTATCCTTAAATCATGCTCAAAAACCCCTTTCTTTTGCTCCAAGACTCAATCTTTCATATATTTGTTTATGAAATTAAATAACAAGCAATTGTAGTAAAATAGTTCTAGAAAGTAAATAAAACACATAAAATCTAAATAAAGTAAACTCAAATAACCACTTAAAAACACTAATTATTGACTCATCAGGAGTCAACCACGATTTTCGTGGATAACAAGTCATCCATCGCTCTTACAAAGAATCAAGTATTCCATGATCGTAGCAAGCATATTGATACTCGCTACCATTACATAAAGGAGTGAATCGAAAGAAAGGATGTACAAGTTAAATATGTGAAGTCTCAAGATCAAGTAGCTGACATCTTCACCAAGCCACTCAAGCATGAAGGCTTTATCAAGTTGAGAGGTTTACTAGGGATGACAAATCAAGTTTAAGGGGGATATTGGATAATAAACTTGATTTGGTCTGTTGTACTAATCAAGTGTTAGGCCCTATTATCTAATAAGTGATGTAGCCCATAGAAAGTTCTAGAGCCATGTAGAACTAGATTGGTAGAAATATCATTAGATTTATGTAATTGAGAGAAGTGTGTAGAACTCTCCCTTGAAGTGTGTAGAACAATCTCTTGAAATTGTTGGAGATGCCCAAGATCCAATCAATTATGTAACCAATTTTAGACTTAACAAATATTCATTATCTTATTTACTGTTTAGTGAAATAGTTAATTTGATAAAGTCCTTGATTAAAACTATAGACTTGTTATCGTGATAGAGATTACGATAATGAGAAGCAAGTCTTTTATTCTTTTTAATCTAAATTGTTCTTGACCGTATGATTATTGTGAGTAGGACATCAATAATTTGGGTAGATCAATATATATATATATGTGATAGTCTTTATTGGATAAAGATTAATATATCCCATTTATTAAATTACATATATAGATGATGCATATAGTGATATGATCATTGAACTAACTCAGCTGAGAATTTCTAATGGTCGATATTACCACAAAAATGTCAACAGAAAAATTCTCAAGAAAGAATATAATGATTTTCTTTGACTTGAGATTGTCATGGTAATTAACATGTTATTTATTGTATTTTGATTCTGAACACCTAATACCTTAGGGTGCTAGTTGAAAGGATATTGGATACGATTAAATACTTGTATAATTAATGACTAATCAAGATGGGATCCGTCAACTCTTGGTAATGAGTTTGAACTCTATGATAAAATTAAAACCCTGGTTAGGGAAATTGAATGAATGAAGAAATGAGTTTCTTACGTCATATATGTTTGACAATTGAATGAAATTGAACTCTAGAGTTTGACAATTGTATCATGCTCTAGAGTTAACAAGAGTTGTAACGACGGAAGAAAAATATTATATTATTCTAATTGGTTCTTGAAGGTAAAGTAATACTTCATACTACCTGGACATCAAGAAGTGTTACTAGACGCCTACCTTGATTAATATATTAATTTGATTAATCTATTAGTATTGAACCTGCATGGTCACACACAAACGAGTGTTCTAGTTCTTGCTAATGAATTATTTTATTAATTAATCAAAAATATAAATTTTCAAGTGGAATATTATTGTATTTTTTGCTAGTACAAAGAATACAAATAATACATATAAATAAATTGAGCATATTATTTATTTATTGAAAAATAAATAAATAAGAAATGTTGTTGTACGTTGCATTATCTTTACTAATTATATATAATCTATATATGGAAATATAGCAATGGTCAATGGTTGATCATTTAGAAAGAAAAAGAAATCGTACAACATTATATACACACACACACACACAAAATTATATATAGTTATGTGGAATCATATTGGTCAATGATCACCTTAGTAGAAAAATGGGTTTTCAAATAAATTAGCATTAACATGTGTTAATTGTTTTTATATTGATTGACCATATGAAATAAAAGGTCATTGAGATGAGTCAACACATTCTATTTGATAGTGGTGTGTGTGACCTATAAATAGACCTTCAGTGATTTGATCAAGATAACACAACAAACAAAATAAAATATGTTCTAGTTTTCTTGTTCCACTACTCAAAGGTTGAGGGTAAGAATTGGTCTTGACGGATACACGTAGAGTCTTCATATCATTGAAGAATTTTTCATGCTTCAAGAATTGATACAAAGGTACACTTTTTCTATCTTAATATAATTTTTATAATTTAAGCGCAAAATAGATCAAACTTTATTCCGTTGCATGTGCTATGAACACTATTTTACTTCAGAAATATGTAAAAAGTTATCATAGGATGCGTCTAGAACTCTCTCTTAGAGCCTATAAAAAGGAGAAAGCTTGTCATTTGTAAATCAAGCAAGCAAACAAGAATCAAAGTATCCTCTCAAGTAATAGAAGTAGTTATTCTTTCAAATATTATCTCCTCCTAAATTCCTCACAAAGTTCTCACTATAACCTTCTCCTTTTCCAACACTTCTATAGTAGACTCTAGAGGAAGGAAAACATTTCTGAAGGAGGAGGAGGCATGAACTGCAAGTACCAATATACTGAAGAACAAACATCTTTCACAATGAAAGTTGAAACAAGAACACAAGATGTATGCTCCCTGAGTTGGAAAAACATGACAAAAAAGAAACCTCAAATACCATGTAACTAAACCCATTTGCTGCCACCCAACTACATGAAAAGTAATTTGATGATCAAATTAAATCCCAAGTTACTTAGATGAAAGAAAATTTAATTTAACTTAAATTCTAACTATAATGAATGAAGAAATGTAACTCAAACAATCCCTATGGTATCCTATCTTACTTATCTTTAGGTTTTTGGAGAAATCCCTCTCAATGGTCCTAGACAAAACTTAACTTGCATAAGCCAGCATGACTTGGATGTTTCTGAGATGACAGTGAGGAAAACAATTGATCTCTCGGCACGTTAACAGGGGGTTGGAAGCAGAGTTCGTAAGCTTAGTTACTTATCCAATCCTATGATTATCAACAGAATTGTAACTAACGCAATACCAGTAGGCAGACATTTGTACGTACATATCATTTATATTGCAGATATAATGGTTAAAATAATAAGGAAAGAAACTAGTTATATGCAGGTAAATGCAGTAAGGACAAACTATATGTCATAATTAAAAAAAATAACAGACTTTCACAGGCCATTTCAGTTGAAGGGCAAAGAAAAAATATTCAAGTATACAACTTCCGATGTTAGTGCTAATTGATTAAGCATTCAATAATTATTGTAACCACCATTATAAATACAAGTTGTGTGATCTGAGTATACACATGTAGATACATAAATTACATCATTGATATTCGACAAACAAAGCAATGTAAAGATGCAACTAAAGTATCATATGAAGAAATAAAAGAGTGGAAATATGGCACCAAATCATGAAACCAAGCATATAATTGATGCTCTAACAATCAAATAGAATGGTGGACAAAAGGTGTCAAACAGGATATGGCTTGGAAGGGGTGATGTCAACAATAATGGAGGACTACATTGAGCTCAGAAGCATTAAAGCTATAATATAAATCTTAGCAAACTTTACAATTGGCAAGAAACAGAATCAAGAACATGTGAACAATAATGTTGTGATCTGATGACATCATAATAACAAATTCTGCAATGAAGAGAAATCATGAAGATGATATGATAATGTTCAAAGCTAGCGTACGTAAAACAGAACTTAATCCAACCTTTTGCAGGTCCAAGTCGGTATGGCGCGATTGCACAATCCAATTTACTTTTTGTGTAACAGACTAAAAATAAAAGGAATGCATGATTGGTAGGTTGTATTAAAATTCGAACTACCAAATTGCAACTAGAAAACATCTCACCTTGTTTTACTCTTACAGTAGACCTCTAGCAATCATTTCACGTAGAAGTTCCACGACCTTATCATTCTCGTTGCTTTCAAACAAAGCATGGATAAGAGTTTGAAAAGTTACAGCATTAGGTGTGCAACCATTGTCTTCCATTTCTGAGAGGAAGGACATTGCTTCATCAAACATTGTAGCTTTGAACATCAGGAGTCACTCCCCTTCGAGCAATAGTGTTAAATACATATGTGGCCTTGTTCACATCTTTAACCAAGAAATACCCATCCATTAAAGAATTATAAGTTACGACATCAGGATCCACACTTTGTTTTATCATAACAGCTAACACTTTTCTAGTTTTTTTTAACCTCTCCTTCCTTACATAAACCATCAACCAATAAATTAAATGTATAACCGTCTAGTTTGAAGTTTTTCAACAACATTTCATTGAACAAACCAACTGCTTCTTTCAATCGACACACAATAAAGCAGCCATACATTAAGGCATTGTACATGACAACATGAGGTTGAACCAACAGCCCATCAATCTTTCTAAGAACCTGCAGGGCAGCTGTTGTTTGACCTATTTTACAATAATACCAAAATTACCCTCTTCATGTAAATTTCTAAAAACCCTTCTTTTATTATCATTCTGAACTTTCACCCCTTTTCATCCACAAATCACAATAGATGTGCAACCAATATCAAAGATTGAATCAACATTTTTTTCATTGATATGTACTCTATTCATAAATGTTAGTGAATTTTATGAATTTAATTTTCTAAGAGTTTCTATTTGTTTATTGTTTGTTTTGGTATGAGACATGCCTCTGTTAACGTAATTAGATTTTACGTAGTGAGAGGTTAGTGTAAACTCAGAGTTTACTCATGTATATAAGAGGTTAGTGTAAACTTAGTTTACATAGTTAATGTAAATTCAATTTAAGTATATATATATAAAAGAGGTTAGTGTAAACTCAATTTACGTAGTTAATGTAAATTCAATTTACGTACGTATATAAGAGGTCAGTGTAAACTCAGTTCACGTAAGTACAATTAGGTTATTGTAAATTTAGTTTACATATATAAGAGGTTAGTGTAAATTTAGTTAACGTATGTATATAAGAGGTTAATGTAAACTCAGATTTTATTGTAGTTAAAGGGTATATTAGTCATTCTGGGGTGTAACTTGAGTTTTTTAGGGTGTGAGTTTTCGTCAAAAACTTATTATGTCTTTACTTAAAAAAACTGGGTATGTGAGGGATATACATAGTTGGTACGTTGTGGATTTGTGGTACGCTTAAATATAATATCGGTACTTTTTAACTTTAGATAATTAAATATATTAACGTACAAAATCAATTTTTTTAAGCTAAAACAAAACCCATAAAAAATGATGCAATATTCACATTTTATAACATAAAGGATTAAGCAAGGAAAAAAAATGACATGGTTTAGATGTTTTTTTCTTATAATAAAAATAAATAAAATTAAAATATGATATTTTTTAGTAATTAGACTTTTAAAATATATTTGACCTTTGTCCTCTCCGGCTTAGCTTAATTGGTAGGTACATAATATATACAGAGAGGAATTTTGAATCCCAAACACTCTAACTTAACTTAATTGTTAGGGATAATCGATAAATGTAGACATGTAGGGGCACGAGTTCGAATTTAGACACCCTATTTCTCCATTAAACGTGAAAGTTTTAGTTATTGGATTGAGTAGTGATATTTGGACAAGCAAAATCAAACAACTCTATTGACAACCTTTTGGATAATAAGTAATAATAATAGAGAGAGAAAATGAAGGAGAGAGAATAAAAGTATAACTAAGGTATCAGTGAAAAAAGTTGTCACTTAAATTTCAACGTGGTTGTTTAAATATCATGTCTCTATTGGATCTGAGACAAAGGGGGTACCTTAATCTTCTTTAGAAGACACACAGAACAGCAGTTGAGTACGAGGAGCACAAACACTAAACTGTTAAATTAATCCATTAATTTCAATCATTCAACCCAAGCAGCAACAACAACAATGTCATTTTCAAAGCTTAGATATGTTGTTGTCTCTAACTTCATTGGTTTATTCCCCTCTTCAACGAGGCTATACTCACAATTTCATCACCACCAAGATGAAGAACACAATCTCATCTCATCATTCAATCGTTTGCTCCATCACAAGAATCCTACCCCACCCATCATCCAATTTAACAAGATTTTATCTTCTCTTGTCAAAGCTAAGCGTCTCCCCATTGTTACTTCTCTCCATCAACAAATGGAATTAAATGGGATTGAGTCTGACTTAGTCACTTTCAACATCCTCATCAATTGCTTTTCTCAATTGGGTCAAAACTCTCTTTCTTTTTCTATACTATCCAAGATTCTCAAAAAGGGTTTTGACCCAAATGCCATAACATTCTCTACACTCATCAAGCGTCTCTGTCTCAAAGGTCACCTCCATAAAGCATTGCACTTTCATGATAAGGTGGTAGCGTTGGGTTTTCATTTGGACCATTTTGGCTACGGTACCTTAATCAACGGATTATGTAAAGTTGGACAAACAAAAGCTGCTCTGCAATTGCTGAGACGAGTTGATGGGAAATTGGTTCAGCCTGATTTGGTAATGTACAACATAATTATTGATAGTTTATGCAAAGATAAACTTGTTAATGATGCTTTTGATTTATATTCTGAAATGGTTGCTAAGAGAATTTCTCCAAATGTTGTCACTTATAACGCTTTAATTAGTGGTTTTTGCATTGTTGGTAAGTTGAATGATGCAATTGGTTTGTTCAATAAAATGACATCGGAGAACATCAACCCCAATGTGTATACCTTTAATATATTGGTTGATGCATTTTGTAAGGAAGGAAAGGTGAAAGAAGCTAAAATGATGTTAGCTGTGATGATGAAAAAAGACGTTATACTTGATGTTGTTACTTATAACACTTTAATGGATGGATATTGCTTAGTTAAAGAAATGAACAAGGCCAAGGATATATTCAACACTATGGTCCAAAGAGGGGTGGTTCCTGATGTTCAGAGCTACAGTATCTTGATTAATGGATTTTGCAAGATTAAAATGATAGATGAAGCCATGAATCTCTTTGAAGAAATGCTTTGTAGAAAAAATATTCCTGATGTGGTAACTTACAGTTCCCTTATCGATGGTTTATGCAAATCAGGGAGAATCTCTTATGCGTTGAAGATAGTTGATGAGATGCGTGATAGAGGTCAACCACCTAATATAATAACTTACAATTCTATATTGGATGCTTTATGCAAAAACCATCATGTTGACAAGGCAATTGCGTTATTTACAAAATTGAAAGACATGGTTATTCAGCCAAATATGTACACGTACACCATTCTTATGAAGGGACTGTGCCATAGTGGAAGGCTAGAGGATGCGCGAAAAGTTTTTGAAGATCTTTTGGTCAAAGGCTATAATATAGATGTCTATACATATACTGTTATGATCCAAGGGTTTTGTTACAAGGGCTTGTTTGATGAAGCGTTGGCCTTGCTGTCCAAAATGGAAGACAATGGCTGCATTCCAGATGCTAAAACTTATGAAATAGTTATCCTTGCTCTGTTCGAAAAAGATGAAAATAATATGGCAGAGAAACTTCTTCGTGAAATGACCGCGAGAGGTCTACTGTAAGATTGAAACTAGGTGAGATGATTCTGTTGTTACACATTGTTATTTTGAACTGATATTTCCAGTTTATGTCTTCATTTCATTTTTGTGTGAATTGAATTATAATTAATTTTCTTAACACAGTAATAATATGTAAGTGCTATTTTTTTAAAATTAATTTATATAGTTTATTTGTTACTTTAGCGATCTGGTGTATCGCCCTAGATGAACCAAAACATATAGCAGCTGGGCTGTGTTCAGGTTTTTTTCTTCTTTCTTTTCAACCTGATTAGTGAATGAATGGAGGTGGGCATTACTTTGCAAAATGCTTGCATTTGGCATGTCAGTCTGCCCTGTTTTTGTGCAGCAACCTTCATTCCTGTATGGTTGTGATAAGATAAGTGTTTGGCTTCTCTTTTTTTTAATAGTGAACACATGAGAACTCCTAGGTATGTATGTAGGTTATAGGTGAAATATTCTGAAAAGACGTTGACATTGGAATGAGGGTTCTTCCATTGGAAATGAGCATAGAAGTTGACATTGAATATTTTGGAAATGCAAATATTAGTAGATTAGTGAATTAGAATCTTGATCAAGAATGGATGAACATTTCAACTATGTGGATATCTAGAAAACATTCTATATTGTTGATTGCCTCTCAATTCGATGCTTGTTAACTAATTAACCGGAAACAAAAGTTTGAAAGAAATATCATATTGGGATCAAGTTGACCTCAACGTATAAATTAAAACGGAAACCTTATTAGAAATACAACTTATTAATTTGTTTCTGCATTTCCTATTGACAAATAAAATTCTAATTGATTTGTGCTTCCTTTTTGTTGTTTACATCCTTTTAGTTGAGAATTTAGTTGGGAGTCAGGATATACATCTTACAAGCATGTGAATCTAATTCAGTAGATATGTCTCCCGACACTTTTGATTGTGTTGAATGCTGCAAAGTTCATTATAAATTGTCAAAAACTCAACATTATAGGTATCTTTATCCTTTAACTCTCTGCTTTCAGCACATAGTCAAAAACAAAATAAGTGAAACTATGTCTCTCACCTCCCATAAATCTCTTGCATCAATTGAAGTTCCTGGTTCTAGACCTAGGTCGGACCAAGATGCAGTTACTATTGCTTTCGATGAACTCCTATTCAATAAGACGACTGCTAGCCTGTTATCACTGAGAGGACCTGCCCAAACCTGCACAATTGATCTGTTATCCCATATGGTCTGTTTCTAATCGTGAGTATCTTAGGTTATCTCCTAAGATTAGTTTCTATTTAGTTATTATAATTAATATTATTTTATTTCCATGTTTATTTAGGATTAGAAGTCTAGTATCCATATAAATAGGGATTAGTCTTTAATTCTTCAACATGTTTTATAAAGAAGTTTCCCACTACTAAGACACATGATTTTATCTTCAAAGGGACATCTATGAAAAGACATTTTCACTTTACAACTAGGTCAGTAACTTTATCATGGTTTTGCAGTTAGATGAAAACATGAAGTACTATTAGAAAATCCTGAGAGACTCATCCCTGGTTTAATTGAAAAAGAGGCATTAACCAAAGAAAACAAAAAGGGGAAAGGAAATCACCTCCAAATCATCATTACTTTTCACCTTCTTCCCTTGAATTCCTAGTTTGTCTGCAAAATTACAAGGTTATCAGTATTAAAAGCATTGGATGTTATGAGAGATTAGAGGATTTTTAGTTTGTCCCTGCCTTGATTTACTGCTATAACTTCTGAGTTGCTTAGCAGTTCCTTTGTGATGTCATCCAGTGCTCGAATGTCACAACCGATCAACAAAGGGGCCTATACATGCAAAAGAGTAGTAGTAATTATACAAAACAATTTTTTCTTAGAGGATATTATTGTGAATAGAGTAATATAAACATGTATTAAAATAATTGTTTCAAATCACCTTAACTAATGCCCATATGCTGAAATGGGCACGATATTCTTCTGTTGTCATACCTCCATTTCCAACTTCAAGCATGTCAGGATCTGTACAAAGGGATCATTCATAGACATATTTATTTGTTTACTTATTTGGTGAAATAATTGATTATTTTGAGTACTTGAAGAGTGATATCTTGATAAGTATGTCCTGGAGAAGTAGTATATTATTAGGATGATTACCATTCCATCCTCCAGGTCCAGCGTAAGAAGCCCATTTATTGTTTTTATCTGCGCAAGATATCATACTATGGAGAGAGTATGATAAGTTTCCAAATGGAAAATGAAGAAATGAAACAGATTAGTAGTGCAAGTATTAGAAAATGAATCCTTTAATACTGCTACTTTTTATGACTCAATAGAGCATGAATCTGACGCAAACATTGGCCAGGTTCTAAATAGATTGAGTACAGGATAGTGAAATTCCTCAAATTAGATTCATGTGATATTTAAATTGTAGAAAATAAATGTGCATCATATCATTGATGCTCACCTATCCCAATTATCTTCGATATCTCCTGTTGTTCTCCAGCTATTTCCCACACTTTTCCCCCATATTGACGGGTCTTCTGATCCCCTATATTTGAGAGTGCAATTAATCATGAAAAATATGCAGGTCTCCTTACATTATATATGAATATAGCAAATGAAATGCTAATTATAGTTGCTTCTAGCATTATAAATTGTTCTTGAGTGATAAGTGAAGTTTATCACAATAGATAAACACCTTCATGATTGAGAAACATGATCACCAATTTGACTCACCATTCACACAAAGAGTAGAAGATTGGCCTTCCAGATTGTAATAAAGCTTCACTCATTCGTGGGTACCTATTTTTACAAAATGCATAAACTCATGAATTTTAGAAGTATTTAATTAGTCTATTTGTGCATTTGAAAGCCACAGATATACCTTTCTTTGGGGGTTACTTCATTATTCTCACAATTATCATACTTCAAGTAGTCAATCCCCTAAAGCAACAAAGAAATTTGATGGTAAGTAAATTCATATAGTATATAAATGCAAAATGGCTTTCAAATGAAATGCATATTACCCATGAAGCAAATGTTTTTGCATCTTGCTCTTCATGCCCTAATGATCCTGGCATTCTTTTACTGCATGTTTGATTTCTGCAGAGAAATTGTTAGATGTCAAAATGGTTGATCAATAACAAATATTAAAAAAAAGTTTTAGTTTAACATCAGATACCCTGCATCAGAATAGATCCCTAACTTTAGACCTTTGCTATGTACATAATCAGCCAGAGCCTTAATTCCTGAAGGGAATGTTGATGATTTGGCAACCATATAACCCTGCCACCATTTTAAAATTGTCAAGTATAATTATCATAGAAATTGGTTATTATGTCCTTTAAAATTGTTTACTTGCACCTTCATTCGAATCAAGTGACAATGACCTCAACTCCTTGAATAATATATTGAGTTTAAAGCTCAAGTGGAAATATTTTTTATTCGCAAATTTTGTCATTGAAATATCATAGAATAAATTATCTAATGGTGTTGATCCATTTTATACCATAGTTACATTAGATTTTCACTTCATATTTTTCTCATTCTTTCGCAGCTTTTTATTTTCAAGAACTTCTCATGTAACTTTTAAAGTTTATTAGATTAATGTGCAATTTCTTAAATCTCAAGGTTCTAATTATGTCACTTTAATTTTGGAAATTCTAATAATTTGAGTTAGATCTAACACAAAGGGCGTCATTCATTATAATTTTTGTTAGGTTAAGCTAACCCATCCAAATTGACATCGGAGATACTCAAACCTGAAACCTTTATAATCATATAAACCCTTTTTTAAAGTACTCAATGATTCATGAAGATTTGCAGTAAGATTGCTATAAAGTGAGTTTTTACTAAGAAAATTAATTTCAGCAGTATCACGAAATTTAGTAATAATTGTTAATATTACCTTTGAGTCTCGATTAAGTTCAGCCCAACAATCATCTAAAAGTTAAAAAAAATTAGTACTATCTTTATCTTTATAAATAAATGTTATAGAAGAATAAACAGAAATACAACAATAAGTATGATAATAACATGAATTATACAAACAATACAAAATGGTGTCCTACCTATATTAATATATTGGTAACCTAAATCAGCAAGGCCAGTCGACACCATAGCATCAGCTGTATAACGAAAGTATATAACAAAAAAAATTAAGTATGTCTACAATTACAAAACAATATTTCAATGAATTCAGACTTTACATGGTGATACTTTAGTTACCTGTTTCTTTGATTAAAGCTTCGCTGATATCACATTGAAAATGGTTCCAGCTATTCCATCTGGTTTTTTTACATTAATAATTGGTCATTCATGTATATTTGCAAGAAATGTACAACTAAATGAAGTATGTCCCTAAAAAAAACTAAATGAACTATGTTATTTAAAAAATATATTTGCTTTAAAATGTAATTCCAATGCTACAGAGAAAAAACTTTGAAATGGTCAAGTTCTATGGGCCGAGGGGTGTGACTATCATCACAGAAAATTTCTCTTCTCACTTCTCAAATTTCTCATAAGATTCTTCAAAAGTCACTTAATTATCCTTCACCTCTTCAGCAGTAGTTAAGTGTCGTTCGACATTTTTATACCGGTTTAATCACTTTTTAAATCGTTTAAACCGATTTAAATAGTTCCCCAAACTACACGAAACTGTCAGTGAGGATATTTTAGTATTTTCGGGGTCGCTAGGAGAAAAAAATGGAAGTATAAAAACCAAATACATTATTGCATGTTATTTGAGATAATTTTTCTTTAGACTTTTGTGTTGCTACTATGAAGCCCCACTCACCCAAATTTATAAGAAAATATCTTTTAATGATATTTTTTTGACACTTTTCTTGTCAATAAAAAAATATATTTTGATGATGTATTTTGTCTGTTTTGAGCAAAACATGGAGCTTAAAGAGCAACCATCTTATTTTTTTTTTTTTTATTAATCAGCAACCATCTTACTTGATATGAAAAAAGTAGGTAGCATTTTATCCCCCTGTGAATTTCTATAAGAAAAAAAACATGCATGTCTGGGGGACCAGAAGAATATAGTATTGGACACATAATTTATTTAGAAGTACACTTTTTTTTTAAGATGTCAAGTCTCGAACCAAGAACCACAAGATTGAATTGAAGAGTAAATATTGCAACCAAGTGACCTACAAGAAATGGCAAGTACACTTATGAATAGCGTAAAAATGTGTTTTTTGTACAATCGAAGTGGTTTAGAGAAGTGAAAAAAATTTCTGTCAAAACTATTTCATAAATGTTAGTTGTTGAGAAGTTTTGAAATATCTATTATTATATCTTATAAACAATGATGGAACAAGAACCAATCAACCAAATATTGTTATTAGTTTATATCTTTTTTCTTTAAGAAGGTTTCCAGTTGATGTCTTATAGTTAGTGGTTTATATAAAATCAATGTATCTTCAATAATACTCCATAGTAGTAGCTCCTGCCTCCTAACATGAACCATACTATGTTTGGATTAAAGTTATCAAAGTCCTTATCATATGAGTCGGTAGTTCAGTCTAACAAGGAATGAAAAATCTTCAAACACAAAATATATTTGCAACTTAATCAATTATAACTTATAAGACACATGCCACCACCGTAAGGGAGCACTTAACTCATCTTATGCCAATCATAACTCACCAAATTGGATGTAGTAGGAATGGAGGATAAGACTTCATTTTGTGCTAAAGAATCAGACATGTCAAGATTTGATGCATAAGACTCTATTTATATTAGCTCTCCTCCATGCAATAACATTCTCCATCACCCCCAAAAATGTCAAGCAATCACTAATTGTGAACTATACACTATATAGATTATGTGATTTTTTTGAATAAAACGGGTTCCATAGCCCAAAAGACAACTACAGACCACGAGGAAAGGCGACAATCGAATAGTCTCGACCACGACAAAATTCGAAATTATAATACAAAAATCCCGCGTTTGGAGATCAAGAGAGACACCAAACTTTACCGAGTTATCTGCAACTTAATTTGCCTCTCGAAACACATAGATCGAGAGAGAATTACTCCAAGAGAAAAAGCTTATATAATTTAATTGAAGATCATAAGTATTCTATTACTACATTGAGGAATAAATAATAACTAGAAAAATAACTTACCATAATTATTTGATGTTTCATTTAAGCTTTGTTTGATATGATATGATATGTCAATTATATATATAATTTTAGTTTATGTTATGAATTTAAACTATATATGTGAGTATATTAAATGCAAGAGCTATTGAGTAAGAGCATTGAAGAAAAAATAAAAAGAATGGGAAAACTTCATAAAAAATAGAAAGAAAAAGATGCTTACCCCATAGGGGGTGTCTGGCCAAGTCCATTATCAAGGATGGTTCTTTTAAGTTGCTCTCTAAACATGGATACCTCTTTGGTTCTGTTCAATAACAAACGAGCAAATGAAGAATTTGCATTATTCAATAGTACAAGGAGACACAAAACAAGCCCTTTCATCATGGATAACTTGAAGCTCCAACCTAAGCTTGAATATTGAAATGTCATTGAAATGAAGAAGATGAAGAAAAAGAAAACTTGGCCGGTGGCTTACAATATAATTCAAATAATTATGATAAAAAGCAAATATAGGTAGCAACAATGTTAAATCATAAGATGAGTATATATATATATGATGAAGTGGATGGACGAATGTTGGAAGAGTGTATTGCAATATTTATAGAGTAATAAGTGGAAGTGACCTAGGTTTGGGACAAGGTTGTCTACTGCACGGATGTAATAATATATAATATACATTTCTTTTGTTTCTTTTTATTGTCTACAATCAAGTAAATGTACAAAAATTCAAAAAAAAAAGAAAAAAGAAATCATATTAAATGTCATGTGAAATAATAATTCTCTTGCGTTGGTCTGATGATGTTGCTTGAAATTCTGGAGTGTGCTCCTCTCAAAAATTGATGTTCTAACATGAATAAAGGTAGATATATCACTCTTTATAATAACAATTCGGCGCCCTTAGAATGTGCGAAACATATTTGACATCAATAATGGTTTAACACTTATACAAAATAAATAAAAATGAAACAAAAATGGAAAACAAAATTAGCATATGCTTCTGATATCAAATGTAAGATATAATTATAGTTCATTTGATATACTTATAGTTCATTTGATTCATTATAGAATTGAGTAAAAAAACACTAACTCTATATTAATGTCGAAGAAAAAAGGGGAAAACGACAATTTGTAAAATATTTTCTAGGGCATCCAAAGAATTACTCAATATTATTTTCTTCAATCAAGTAATTGAAGAAAAATATTCATATAAACTTTCATGTGAAAAAATATGTTGGTTTTATGTTTGGCTAGGTTTTTCAAGCATCTTTTGTTGAACTTTACACACTTGGAATTGGTGCATCACAAGAAGATGAAGATTAGTTGGGGAGTATTTGGCTAATGAAGAATATTATCATGTTTTTAATGGTGCTATATTTGATTTTATTGATCTGTTTGACTTGAGAAACATTAGAACTTGGTATTATTTTGCTAGTTATGTATGGCTGGTATTAATTTTGCTCTTTGCTCATTGCAATATATTAGACAATGTGTTTCACAAGCATTGATATATTGTTTTTGTATAAGAGTTGGAGCACCACTTATATTCTGATTAATATACTTTACCTTTAATAGAATCAAACGATATGAGCTTGATAAAGGTTTTTTCGTTATTCTACGTATGCAATTATAAAGATTAATCTTTTTGAAAATTTAAACCACATTTGAGGGTTGTTTCTTCCAAATTTTAAATTTTCACACGAATGAGACATGGTTCGAGTGTTCGATCATATTCTTAAGAGACTCGAGATGTTTACCACTCAAAGGCATATCACACCAATTTGGTAAAAATTAATTTGGAATATATTGAATTGAGAATGATGAAAATAGTATTAATTAGAGTTATAAAGGAAAAAAAGTAATTAATATTGTATTGAAAAGTAAAATGACTCAGTTATTTTGGGAGACCTTTTTTTGGTAAATGGCTCAGTTATTATGGGACGGAGGGAGTATCACTCATCACTTTAGACCCGCGGTTAGTTGTTAATGGAACGGGTTGATATGAGGAGTGTTAACAACGGGTGAAGATACTCTCCATTTCTTAAATAAATGGAGATTGTCAATTATTATAGTTTTGAAGTAAATATGTGATATAAATGCTCATATTTCAAGAATTGAAAACATTAATATCACATATTTACTTCAAAACTATAGTAATTGACAATCTCCATTTATTTAGAAAATGGAGAGGATCTTCACCCGTTAACAACACTCTCTTTTCAATACCCACTATAACTTTTATTCTCTTATTGAGTTAAATTCATGTGGGTCTCATCACTATGTATTACATATTTCTAAATTACGGGTCATACAAAAATTTCACTCAATAAGAGAATGAATATTTTAGTGAATATCGAAAGAGAATGTTGTTATCACTTCTCAATTGATATATATTAGAGTATAATTTTGGATTTTTTTTTGTTAATTTTAATAATTTATGGATCAAATTGAAAAGAGAGTAATATTTAGGGATAAATTGACTAATTAATAGAAGTGATTTTTAGACATTGATTTTTAAAAGATTGTCAAAAAAACATTGATTTATAAAAGTTACATTTCTTTAAAGAGTAGTGATATTTGAACAACTCTTTTGGTACAACTTTCATGAAAACCTTGTTGTTCTCTCTTCTCATTGGTCAAAATCAATAGAGAGAGAAAAAGGAAGAGAGAGAATAAGAAGATAATATGAGTATGAGAGAAAAAATTATACAAAAATTGTACAAAAATGATTGTACAAATATCATTTCTCTTCTTTAAATCACCATATCATTATATTGAAAATTAATTTAAAAATTATATTTCATTACATTTTACAAAAAATATTTTTATTTGTTATTCTTTTTATATCTCACTAATAGATAGACAGATACATTCTATTGCGCTTGATCATGTATTTATATTTGTAGAAACATGCTACAAACTCAACATTTCTTAAACAAGCATTTCTGGTGCTACTAGATGACAAATAAACTGAATTGATTAACAACTTCAATCGTAAGGAATAATTAATATACCATTTCATAAATTTAAAAGATTCTATATGATCCAATTCTAGGTAGGTACCGTATAGCAATATATCTGATCCAAATGTGGATATGACTAAAACATGTAGAAAAAAATATAAAATACAAAATCATATGTTTATACATACGACAATAATTCTAAAAATAAAATATGGCCAAAGGAATTATGTTTACTTCCACTAGTTGATTAATAACGTCACGAAAAGTGTTTACATTATGTACTTTCATAAAATTTCTATATGACATTTCTATTAGGTACAATTTATGTAAGACTTTGAAGACAATAGATATACGTAACGTATTCAAGGGGCAACCGAAGCTATATGTATTCAAGGTTTTGAGTTATGACGGTTGTTGTATTTATATTTCTTTCAATACCCTTTGATGATGTAATGAAGGTTTTATCTTACATCGACCATTTTGTGTGATGAGATTGGGGTAGACCAAAAGCATAGAATATTTGTATAATGATAAGTATGAATGAAGCTAGACAAACAATGGATAAGGTTTAAGGACCCCTTGGGTTACAAACTTGAGTTTCAAAATTAAATTTGGATTCGTATACATTCACATAACTGACTATTGGATTGAGACCGGAGAATATATGTTCTAAGTTAAGAAAAAATAATCAAAATCTATAATGAAATACAAGTTATTCAATCTTAATCTAATAGTCATCGACACACTAACCATGTGAATGTGTGAAAGTAGTTACTCCACGCACATAATCGGCTCAGAGTAAGAGCAACCTCGCATATGAGAAACAACGAAAAACCACGACAAAGCTTGGTTTTCTAACTTTTCGGAGATCAAATTACTATGTCAAATACTTCCAAATTTTTTGATCTCTAAAATAATAAGAATATAATTAATATGCATTGATGATATAAAATAATTTTACATTTGTGTCTCTTTTTCTCATTAACAAAAAATTACATACACGTCTTACCACATTTTACTTCTTAGATATTTGTTATGTATTTTTTTTTGTGGTGACCGAGGTTTGAACCTCAGACCTTACGTATATTATTCATTGTCTTTACCAATTGAGCTAAGTTCATTAGGACAAATATTTGTTATGTTTTGATGATATTATAACATATTTAAACAGTGAAATATACATGTAAAATAAAATAAAATTATATGTCCATACAATGGTTGTGCAAGTCAAGACATTGTTGTAGGTGTATAGGTTCGATTCTACGTTCACCCCCTCAGTGTGTATGTGGTTGGTAACGGATTCAAGACCTTGAGTCAGGGAGGGATGCAAACTTTTCAATGTAACTAAATATTATCATTTAAAAGCAATTTATTTTTCGATGTAAGGAAAAATAAATATTATCATATATACATAAAATGAGTTTCAATATACTAATTTTTCTTATTATTTTATCATTTATTTAAACTACTAAATTTATAATTTTATATCCTTTAAAAAATATATAAATATATATCTTATTATATACCTTATTTTTTTTAAATAACAAATAACTTCTTCATTGTATCCATCATGAATTTTTTGAATTATAAGTTTTAGTACTTAGCACTTGGAAGTTAAAAGAAAAATATCATCAATAATAAGCACTTGGTGATTAAAAGAAGAAAAAAAAATCTGATAACCAACTTTTGGAACTTGGGTTCGATCTAACACTATTTTTTTTTTTACTAAAGAATGAGTAATCCTAGTCTCTTAGAGCATCCACAATGGAGACACATATTTTTAGATGTTTAAATTGATTTCACGTGTAGACATTACTCATTTATAATTTTTTAATAGTAGTATCTAATAAGCACTCAATCCCTCCAACCTAATATCTTACACTAATTTTTTAAATAGAACCACTAATCAACTATCAATAATTTTATATCATTACATTTCAATTTTTTAATATGAAAAAAGTGAGTTCCATACAAGATTATGGGGTCGTTAGTGAGACGCCGGGTCTTATAAGACCTCAAAAAACATTCTCCTCAATGGAGGTAAATAATAGGTAACAAGTCTTCAAAATTTAAGACCCCATAAGGAGTCACTTAACAAAGTGAGAACTAATTCTGCCTACTAGATCAAACCTCCAAAGAAAAGGTATCTCTCTTGATCTCTAGTGCCCTATCTGCCATACTGAGACCGAATCATCTTACCATCTCTTTCTGAAGTGTGATCTGTTGAAGCTTACTTTGTTTGCTTCCCACTTGGGATCCCATATTCCACGTGATATTGAGTTGCATGATTGGTTACTAAAATGGTTAACTTGCCAAGACCCTTTGAGTGTCCAATTTTTTTGCACTTTACTGTGGAAAATTTGGGCTTCAAGGGTGAAGCAAATCCTAGAAGTAACATTAGGCTAGCAAGGGATGTTCCTCCAACTCCTGCGCTAGCTACAACATTTTCTGTCTTTGTTGATGCTGGATGCTGTAATGGAGGGCCAACTGTCTGGGGGCTGACTGTTTGTAACCAAATTGGGGAGGTGATCCTTAGCAAGTGCAATAGGGAGGATATAGATGTTGGACCCCTGTTGGCAGAAGCTTTGGGTGTGTGTTGGGCTGTCCAAGTGGCCATGGAGGAAGGTCTCAATTCCGTCTCCATTTGTTCTGATGCAGCTAATGTGTATCAATGGGAAGTCTAGTTTCGCAACAATCAACATGGTAGCACAAGATTGTAGGGAGTTGATGCCCAACATTTTAAATGTCTGTATTTTGTTTGTTAATAGGAACCAAAATTCTAATGCCCATAATTTGGCCTCTTTGGCAAAAGTGGTGGGTAATAGAACTTGGGTAGGGATAGTCCCCGATAATATGTTGTTTTTTGTTAATGTAGTTTCAAACTCTACCAGTTGTAATTCTCTCAGCTGTTTTTCAAGTTGTCGTTAATGAAATATGTTTTCACTTCAAAAAAACAAAGTGAGAACTAATTGTTAAGGAGAACTATTCATCATCAAAGTGTCTGGTATTTATTTCCCTAAATTTAATTAACCAATTAGTATATTATTATCTCCCCTCAAGGTATGAGTAAAGGAAACCGTCTAAAGAAGAGACGATAATTTCTTAATGAGCAAAAGAATAATCGCATGAAAAATTAACATTGACACATTAATATTACTATAATATGTAAAATAAACACACAAAGGTATGAAAAAGTAAAAAGAAAGTTGGTATGTGTCAGATACAATAAATTTTGAGAGATATATATGAGTATATTTGTAAATCTTTAGGTTATAGGTGCGAACTAAAAAATTCAGAGTGGTCATAATTACAATTTTTAAAAACTTATGGTGTGCAGTACACCGGATGTGCCCCTATACGTGGCCGTACTAAAAAAAAGAGAAATGATGTTTGAACATCTATTTTATGACAACTTTTAAATTACTCTATCTCATATTCACATTATGTTTTTATTCTCTTTTATCCTTTTTCTCTTTCTATTGTTTTCGACCAACAAAAAAACAAAAAAAGAAGGATATCATAAAAATTGTCAGAAATGATTGTACAAATATCACTACTCTAAAAAATTACATGTTAAAGAAACTCAAACAATATGTCGATGTGGCTGATAAAAGAATGAGGAAAAAGAAATTTTAATTACTCTATATCAATGGTATAAGCTATTTTACGCATGGAAACAAATGATACGTTGTCATATCAACTAATGAATATGGCAATTCATGTATAAAATAATTGTACATTTAAATTTAAAAGAGTGAATTGTTCAGTTTGACTTTGTAATATATGTGAAGTGTAAATAACGTCACTGTAAAAAAAAACATGGATTCTACCATAATAATTTGAAATTATTCTTATTTTTGACCTCCTATTTTTTCATGTAGGCACAAAGTCTAGAAAATTGATGTGACAAAAAAAAAGTTTAGAAAATTGATTTAGAAGTAGAATTTTTTTCATAATTTTTTACATGCATGTCTAGGACATTAAAATATGACTTTCCATATGAAATTAAAAATTTTCAACAAAGGTCAAATTAATTATGAATTTTTAAACCACCAAAAACTCAAAAAGCAAAACAACGGAAACCTCAACCTATAAATCAAATTTTAAGCTGATATTTTTTCTTTTTTTGAATAACATCTATAAAAATATATTGACAGGATAAGGATGTTCAAAGTTTCAAAGCATTCCGAAGGAGCCTTGATTTATTTTTATTGTTTGAACTGAAATGTGCAAAATTGTAATTTTATTTAGAGTAACCAAAACCCATCACTCAATTTTCGTTCCCTAATTTTGCCATGTTGTTAATTTTGGAGTTATTTATTTGTCAAATAGTTTAGTAGCTAAATTTCACCTTGTTTAAGGTGAATAAGTGGATTCCGAAGTTTGAATACCAACTGATATAAAAAATTCATAAACAAACCAATGTCGGATTAAGACGAGGAAATGATAATGAATTTTTTTACACATTAATCCATCCAATGAAATCTCAAACATTATATAATTACCAAAATTTAATTTACTATAATATACAGATAAATATCTGGTTTCCTCTTTTATCTTGTATGCAATTAATACAAATTACTCCTCTCAAAATCACATTTTTATAAGTGACCCATAACAAATTATCATCAAATTGAGTAATTTCTCGCAAATTCATTGCTTAATATACAAAAAGGTACATTTTTTTCTTTCTTTCACATAGTTTTTGTTTTGATTCTGAGTATATTCTTCGATGTTTCCAATATAACACTCAAGTTTCAATTTTGAACATAAATTTGATTACCCTTTTGCAAATTGTTTAACTTGGTATAATTTTTTTGTTGAATTTGAATCATTGTAGATCAAGATTTTTGGTTAGCATTGATGGTGGTAAGGTTTAGCCCTTTTTCTGTAACACTGTCACAACAGCCTCATAATCATCAATCTTCATGTTTCTCTAAACAATTGACTGTTAACTGCAATTATGGAATGAAAAGGTTTCATCTTGGAAGACAACAGATACTGTCTTCTGCTTTAGGGGACACTGATGGGTTACGTGTGTTTGTGGTTTCTGATTTGCATACTGATTATGATGAGAATTTGAAGTGGGTTGAGTCTTTGTCATCTGTGGATTATAAGGATGATGTCCTTCTTGTGGCTGGTGATGTTGCTGAGACATATAATATGTTTTTTGTTACAATGTCTCTTTTGAGAGAGAGATTTGAACATGTTTTCTATGTTCCTGGGAATCATGACCTTTGGTGTCGTCGCGAGGGACAAAATTATGTAAGGTCATTATAACCTTGTCGTTATGTAAATATTCTTGGGTTATGTAGATTATTTGACACAAACATAGCTTTTAGGTATATGGTTATAGTAAACCCTCATTTTAGTCCCAAATGTTAGAGTATTTGACTATTGTCCAAGGTTTTAAATAAACTCCCATGTTTAAAATTTGGATGACGACATCAAGGTTGTTGATGTCTCCAGTCTCCACAATCACAAAGTGGTTGTGATTAAGGCTGCATCGGCTAAATTTTACTGCAATTCTTCGCAATGTCAAGTATCGTAACACAAACAAGGCCATTACCGCAATTTAAACCTTTCGTCGCAGTAGTCTTGTTAACACCATTAGTTCCTTAAAGATTAAAGTGTCTTTGTTTTAGTCCTCTGGAGTATTTTCATCAACCAAGTGTCTTTGTTAATTTGTTTGATATTATTTCATTAATCCCATGAACGTATTTTAGGGGTAACCTTGGCTCAACTGGTAAAGTTGTTGTCATGTGACTGAAAGGTCACGGGTTCAAGTCCTGGAAACAACCTCTTGTGTAAAAACCAGAGTAAGGCTGCGTACAATACACCAAAATGATGAGACCCCTTCCCAGACCCTCCGTATGCGGGAGTTTTAGTGCACCAGGTTGCCCTTTTTTTAATTCCATAAACTTATTTAGGTCTATTCTCTTCATATTTTACATTGCACCCTGGTTTTCTGTTGGGTTTAATTTAAGTTAAAGGGATAGATAGCTTTGGTCATGTTTAGATAAACAACTTAATTAAGCAAGTATTCTTTAACAAAAAATAAAACAAAGGCTAATTTCATATAAGCTATAAGCTGATTTCATAAGCTATCATGGAGAGCTTATAGAAATAAGCTGATCAACATGTCATAATCTGTTTTCACAAGCTCCCCCAAACAGTCTCGAAAGTGTTTATGCCACCGGATAAGATTAAATAACTCAATCCAAACAAACCTTTGGTGCATGTCTGTATTGCTATACATGATATCAGAAACCAGACTTACTGCTTTACTCGTTCCCATAAACTTTGTTACAATACTTTTTATTCTGATAAAGCTTTTGCGGATTTTCCTCCAGGTTGATTCTCTTGAAAAGTTTAACAAGTTGCTTGATGCTTGTAAGAGAATTGGGGTAGAGACAAATCCAACGGTTGTGGGTGCATTAGGAATCATTCCTTTGTTCTCTTGGTACCATGAGGTGATTACTTCTGTAGTGTCGGTTTTATCTCCTTAATCTTTTAAAAGTGTTTCTTTAGGGGACTGTTTAAGTGTTCAATTTCCTTGTTTCACAGAGCTTTGACAAAGAGAAGGATATAACAGGCTATCGCATCCCGTCTTTGGAGATGGTGACTATTCTCTTAAACTCCTAGTAAGCCATTAAATGTCGATTGATGGTTTGATCATGCGCTTAATTTCCCATGGTGCTTGATTAAGGACTATCTGCATACAAACTTTATGCTAATTTCTGTTTTGTGTAATATTGTGTGATTTTATCTTTCGGAGTGTTGTCAATTGTGTCATAAAAACGCAGAATGTAAAGATCCTAAAAATGTTGCTTAGTGTTGTGAGAAAATGCCATGCTTTGTGCATTGTGCTGGTTTTGCAATTACAGTGCAGCAATATGCTGAACTAGTTAACCCGCTTGGGTTGGCCTAGTGGTGTTGGCTTGGGACTCTGTAGTGTGCTCCTCTCTAGGTCTCAGGTTTGATTCCACCGGGTGCCAATTTCAGTGGGCTAGTCCATACAAGTCTGTTTTGTAGGGTTGAGATAGGCCCAACCCAAATTCTAAGAAATCTCCTGTTCGTCGTAATTAAGTTACATAGATTCTCCTATACATTTTGTCAATCTCTTAATTCCTACCACCTATGGTTTTTTTCTTCCTTATATTTGTTTTTTTTCTTAGGCGTGCAAGGACTTCCATGCATGTAACTGGCCCAACGGACTTTTAAATGGAGATAACTCCCTCTCTTTATATTTTGATGCCCTCAATGATAAACAAATGGAAATGATAAAAGAGATTCAGAAGACGTGTGATCATATCATTACATTTTCCCACTTCGTTCCCAGGTGAATAATCTGTCGTTCAAATTGCAGCTATTTTGTCAGTTCCAACTTTCAACAACTAATTGATTTCCTAACCACATAAACCTGTTGGAAAGTACAGTATTTATTAATTAGTATATGTTTTCTTTAGTGCAATAGTAATGGTGTTCCTAATTTCTAAAATGAGCAAGTTCACAAGTGTATATGGTCATGTTTGGATGAACAACACTTATAGCATAAACACTTATTATGTATATTATATAAGTATTCATGTATAAGGTATTTCCATAACAAAAGATAAAATAAAGTCAAATTGTTTTGTATAAACTATAGGTTGTTTCCGACTTTCTGTAAGCTATCCTGGTGAGCTTATGGAAATATGCTGATTACAGTATATAAACATGTCATAAGTTTTTTTTTTAAGAAATAAACATGTCATAAGTTGTTTCCATAAGTTCTCACAATCGCAATTCGCAAGTGCTTATGCCAGTGGATAAACTCAAATATTTCAATCAAAACAAGTTTATATGGCTTATGGACACCAATATTAATATAACAAAAAGTGGCCCATAAGGCATGATTGTATGAGGAAGTGGTGTATAAAATTTAACATTGGTATAAATAACTCCTCATAAACACTAAAATGGAGCTTACCGTTTTGTGTGCTTGTGTTACCTCAAAAGATAAAGAATGTGTTATCTGTTCTGTTTTTTAAACATTTTATTTGTTCTGGTTATGGCTTATATATGTTAGCATGCTTCTTCACAGGCAAGAACTTTGTCCAGAAAAGAGGATGTTATTCTATCCAAAGCTCCCAAAAATAATTGGTTCAGACTCTCTTGAAGATCGTATAAGATCTATACATGGTGCTCAGGGAAGGAAAGATGCATCTTCCTGTCATGTGTTTGGTCATACTCACTTCTGTTGGGACGCTGTTGTAGATGGCATAAGGTGTGTTTCTTCATTATTTATGTTGTACTTTGAGTTGCTTTCAACTTTTTGTCCATTTTGGCTTAAAAACATGTTGTATAGGCAATATGAGATTGCTGAAACTCATGGTTCATGGCTCTTCTGCACACTTTTTTAACAATTTGAATTAGTATTAGATTAGAATTTTTAAGGGCTCACTTACTCTCCAAAAACATTTTCTGGTTTCATTTAGCTTGAATGACATTTAGTTATGAGTTTCTCTTTGTAATTGTCATAGAGAGAATGCATTTCTCAAAACAATTTTGACATTTTATTTAGAATTTTTCAGAATTATCTGATATATTTGTAAAATGTATTTTCAAAAACTTTCATAATGCCTCCTCTAATATCTTTTTTACCAGTGAAAAAGAAACAAGAAAAACCTGAAGTAATAATCCAAAACTTTCATACCTACTGTTCTTTTGAGATATAGGGAAGTACTGAAGTTCTGATTTTCCTTTGGATATGTATCATTTGCTATATTGCTAAATGGTGTTGACATAATTGCAGGTATGTACAGGCACCCTTAGCTTACCCAAGGGAAAGAAAGAGAAGAATGAATGGAGGAGAAAATTGGCTACCATTTTGTCTTTATGCTGACAAAAAGTTTACTGATAAACTCAATCCTTGCTTTTGGTCTGATTATTACTCTGTCAATCCCAGGACACCACATGACACTAAACTTGCTCCTTGGGTAGCCAGATTTTACAAGAAAAAGCAAAGTATGGATGTATAGTGTTAACTTTGATATTGTTAAGCTGGATTTGTTTATTACTTTAAAATACTGAGGAAGAATTTCCCTCTATTTATTGTTGTTGTGTTGTTGAAATAAATAACATTCATTATTGATTAAGGTGAAAGTTTTTTTTCTTAGTGACTAAAAATTCACATTTTTAAGGTGAAAGTTTTACTCAACTGAAGTGCTAAAAAATTTCAATGGTTGCTTTATCTTCATTTTATTTTAAGAAAACACACTATATCATGTTCCAGCAGAGACATGTTTTGCACACTTATATTAATTAATGTTGGGGTGATTTTTTTATCCTCAATGCGTAATGAGTAACCACAATAGTCTTTTAATGTGTCAAAATTTTAAAATAGTCTCTGATTGTTAAAATAGTCTTATAATGTTGACAATAACTCTTATATAGAGATTAATATTACAATAACTAAGCACTTATTGAGATTAATATGACAATAAGTTAATACATTAATGGATTAATGACAATATTAATTAAATATTATAATATACAAGACTGTTTTGACTAATATAGTACACAATCATGAACCATTTTGAAGTTTCAATACATCGAGAGACTTGTGGCTACTCGTTACATATATTTAGAGATCAAAATGATTTTTACCAATTAATGTTTGTTATGTTCTAATGCTTGGTTTTAGAAAGAAAGAAAAAAATAGATCAGAGAAACACTTCGAGTGAACAACCAATTAAAAGAAACACACTCAGAACCACCAATTAAAGGATTTCAGACATCAACTCCTATCACAACGTATATGAGCAGAAGGTCTAGCCATTGCAGACTGAAACTCAAATCACAACATATATGAGCTGAAAGTCCAGTGATCGGAAAGTCTAACTAACAAACTTGAACCCAATGTGAACGGAAAGTCCAACCATCTATGCCAACTGAGTTTGGTTGGTTTTATAATATTTACATCCACACAATTGTTATTACTTGAATATGATGCCAATTTTATCATTTTATTCAATATTTGCAGCACACAATACAACACAGATACACATAAGCTGAGACCCCAAGAACAGTAGAAAAATACATCATATTAACTCAATTGAAACTAAACAAAAAAAAAGTCGTAAAAACGGAATGATACAACAAACAAGACACTAATGACAAACATACAATGATAAACAGAAGTAGGTAACTAGTAATCTTCAGGAGCAAGAGGCTGGTGTGCATGAGGTGGCTCAGTTGGGATCACAAGATATTCATATATGAGTGCTGCCAATGCTGCACCAATGAATGGACCAACCCAGAAGATCCAGTGGTAATGCCATCTCCATCCCACCAAAGAAGGGCCAAAAGCAAGTGCAGGGTTCATGCATGCTCCATCAAATGGACCACCAACAAGGATATTTGCACCAACAATGAGTCCAATTGCTAAAGGTGCAATGGCTCCAATACTGCCCCTTTTGGGATCAATTGCAGTTGCATATACTGTGTACATCAGTCCAAATGTCATGATAATCTCAAGTATAAGTCCATGTCCTACACCAATTCCCCTTGCCAGATGAAACCCTCCTGGTCTCTATAATAAACAGAAACCACAACACCACATCAGTTCTTATTGAAAATCCATTTTTTTCAATCATGTAAATATTATAGAAAATCCATTGTTTTCAATCATGTAAATATTATCTAATCTTTTTTTACTACATTTTCTATGATGTATTGACATAACATAGACAAGCTGAAAAACTGAGACCTGGCATGTCATGTCTTTAATATAGTGTCAGATACTTGTGTGTACACTACTCATGTGACACCTACCTTTAATCTAAAGTGTTGGTGTCAAACAATGGTGTTAGATACGTGTCCACATTGACACATTACACAAAGTAGAATGTGAAAGTTTACACCACAAGCAGACGAGTCGACTTTCATAAAGTAATAGTCCCTCCAACTCACGGAGTGACTCATTTATAAGAAAATTGTACTCAATCAAAAAAAAAATCATGTAAGTTGTGTGAAATTGTAATGGTGAATAATACTTTAAGACCATAAATTCTCCCTCTTTCATATAATCTTTTTTTTTTAATTTGTTTAAAATAGTCAAACAAATAACTCATTGTGAGAGGCATCGGTTAGTGAATAATAGCCTTGTCAAAGATTCAATTAGGTCAAACAACTAGCCATTAAAAATGAGTCTATGATTCCCTCAAAAAAAACAAATGAGTCTATGATATATGATAGACCAAACTCAGATCTAACATATTCAAAAGAGGCAATGGCCTAATCTATTCTCACTATTCCTCCTAAATTATGATGACTCCTTCTATCTGATACACATGAGAAAAATTATTACTCATTCATCAAAAAATTGATTACCATGTTATTAGTGACAAGCCTAAGCAACAAGGCAGCCACAATAGCACCTAGAAGTTGAGCAATCCAATAGTAGACAGCACGAAGGACAGAGATCCTGCCACCTATGAGAGCACCAAATGTCACTGCTGGGTTGACATGGCCACCAGATACATGCATGCTGGAAGACACAGCAGCAAATAGAGCAAATGCATGTGCAAGTGCAACTGCCAACAATTCACCAGCTGAGAAAGCTGAATCTTGGTAAATCTTAACTGTAACAAAGAGAAACAATGCACAAAAATCACAATCAACATACTATCTTAATAACATGGTAATATATATGCATGCACCAAAAATAAACAGAAATGCTAACTACCACATAGTTATGAAGCATGAAGCATGGACCCTCCTCAAATTAAAGGTGTCTCTGTGCCGGAGACTTGTTATCCGACACCGGCACATATAATTATGTTGAATTATGAGATTTTCTTAAATTATTAGCAGTGTCAGAGTTCGTGTCGTGTTCCTAGCAACATAGCTATAACATGGCATGCTAGTTAATTAATTATGCAACAAGGATATGTTAATTTTAAATGTGTACATACCCAAAGCAAGGCCAGAGCCTTCTCCAGCAAAGACAAAGATGAAAGTGGAAGCAAATTCAGCTATGGTAGCTCTAATAGAATCTGGATGGTAAGCCTCATCAGCCCTTCCAAAAGCATACCTACGAGTTGCCATCAAAGTTTTTTTTTACTAAGATTATCACAACAAAACAACTAGTCTTTCTATAAATGTTTTTTGATCAAAAAGATTGTTGTTTGAAGCAAATGAAACTTATAAAAGGGTTCTATGCATGGATGAAAAGTATATAGTCACAATGTGTATATGAGGAAAATATGAGTTGGACTTAGGTGAGACACATGGCTTTGTGAGATGCTAAATTTTGGGCACGTAGTGATATGTGTTGGCTTCTCAACACATTCTTATATCAACAATCACTTGTATTATTTTCTTCTGCAGTTTAATGTTCATCTTGAATTTATAGACCAAGACAAAGTCAAATTGTTCTCTAGGCGGTTGCTGTTTTAGAGGCTTGTTTGATTTCATTATAGAAATTTGTGTAATTATTAAATATTTAAATTGGTATGTTAGGATCATATCAATCTAATCTTTTACATTATTGATAGTTTAATCTAATTGGTTGCTTTGTTAGTGTTTATATATAATGACATTAAGTAAGTTTATATATAATGACATTAAGTAAGTAATAACATAATGTTAGGGTTGTATTTGATAACAGATATAAACAAAAAGACAAATTTGATTGATATTTTACAATTTGAGAGATCTTTTAGAATATTGACAGTATGTAGGACAATAGATAAGTATTTATACTCAAAGAATTTTCAGTGATGCTGTACATTTTTAAAATTGAATTTTAACTCAATACAATTAGTTAAACTAAAACAGACTTGTATCATTTTATGCAACTGGATAAGTTGATAAATTGGGCATTCCCGGCCCACCAAGCAAAACCGGTAGTTTCTTGGTCATGGCCAGTTAAAGCTAAAGTTCCATTAAAGAGCGTTTCCACGTGGTAGAACCTCCTCAGGGGCCTCCGCCTCCACCTCCTCTATTGGGTTTGCTTTTGAAGCTACTCTTAAGTATATTAATTAATATCTTAACATGGAATTTTATTTATAAAAAAAATAAAATCCTTAACATGGAATTTGTTCATAATTGTACCAATTAATTGTTAAAAGGTTATCTATTTCATACTCCGAAGTTCCATGTCTTCATTTTTATACTGATCCATCTCACTCAATTTGTCCAAGGCAGAACCCGCAACTTATTCCTGGAGAAACCACCCCTGTTATTGACTATCAGTTACACTTTTCTTAAATAAATCTATCCAATAGAGAGGATAAACATACTTTCATTCATTAAATAGCTCAACTTAACTTTGATTCACTGAGGTCAAGGTTGGGCTAAAGGTAAGGCTACTAGAGTCCTCGCTTTAGGTCTGCCATCAAAAAAATAATTTTTCATTAAATTTTATAAACAAAAAGGCCTCATATGCTGACAAAAAAAGGGTCTCATATCAATATTTGTTTTAGGCCTTACTTATTTTTAAAGATTATTGGATCGATTCTGACCGAGATCCCGAAATATGAACATAGTTGAAGCTAAGGCCTACCTACCACTTGGAAGGAGAACAAGATGACTTTGAATAAGACATATTCTCAATCTCACAACTTTGAAGAATGAATTTCTCTATTTAGAACAAATTACAACAATAACTATATACTAATATCTAAAACAATGCAAACAATAATTTCTCTACATCAAAGAGATTTTGATCTTTTCTGAAATAATGTTCTCCACACATATCCTTTTCTCCAAAACAGAAAAGATTAACTCCTGTAATAATAAGACTCAATCCTTATCTGCTTTGGATAATGTGTCATTCTCATAAAAAAAATATAAAAATTAATGTTTCAGATGAATGTGTGAATACTCCTAGAGTGCACTTCATGCAAGACAATACAATATCCTTCTACAGTGACTAAAATTTGTTTCAGTCATTGTCTTTTATCATTTGCTCTATCTCTTCAATTCTCTTCAAAACTAAACTCATTTTAGGCCTTTTCTCAGGTATCATATCGGTACACTCCAATGCTATCTCAGTTAAATTCAACATTGTATCATGTCCATCTCTTTCTGCTAATATTTCCAAATCAAATATATCTGTAGACCAATCATTATTCACCACAGTTCTAACCCAATCTGAAAGATCATTATTTGTTTCTTCAACTTCATTGCCTAATATATGACCAGGAATTTTTCCAGTTATAATCTCTAGCATAATGATACCAAAACAATATACATCAGTTTTGTGTGTCAACTTTTTCCTTTTAACAAATTCTGGTGACTTGCTTATTGATAGTTTTTCTGCATTTTTCATAGATGATGAGAGTAAAGGTAAGAATCCATAGTCAGTGAGCTTGGAATGGTAGCCTTGGTTGTCTTGGTGGATTAGAACATTTGATGATTTGAGATTTGCATGTGGTACTTTGTGAGAAGACAAAAATTGGTGAAGGAAATCAAGACCTTTTGCTATGTCTTTGATAATGGCAAGTCTTGTTGTCCAATCAAGAGGTATTCTTCCAATTCCTCTACCCTCTAGCACCAAGACATAATTAATGTTGGTGTGAGAATGACTAACAAGAAACATATTTAGTTATTTTGATACATTTAATGACTATTTACCTGCAAGAAGAGTGCTAACACACTCTTTAACACGTTTTGATCTCTTCTATTGGTTAAAACTTATGTGGATCCCACCAGATTTATATGGGACTCATATAATTTGGTGGAACTCGTATGAATTTCAACCAATAGAAAATAGTGTGTTGGAATGTGTGTCTTAGAGTGTGTCCCTAACATTATTCTTACCCGAAATTTAAGGAATAAAGAAACAAATTTAGAGTAAATAGTCATTTTGATGCGTAAATGTGTAAGACCATGTCAAATTAGTCTTTGAATGTATTAAAATTTCAAAGACATGCCTAAAAAATATTATTTTCATTAGTTAATTTGGTCTTCAATCACATCTTTCGCTAGTCAATTTGATCTATAAAATTACTAATAGAAGACACACTTAAAGATGATTTTATAATTTCAATACATTCAAGGACTATACAAAAATCACCACATATTTAGAGACAAAAATCACCATTTACTTAAAAATAAACAAAAATAAAATAAAACTAACCATGTAGAAGCTCAGACAAAGTGCCATCAGAGACAAGTTCATATATAACAAGCTTTTGATCTTCTGAATGAAAAAATGAGATAATTTCAGCTACATTTTCATGCTTTATCTCTCCTAGCAAGTGCATCTGCTGAGTAAATTCTTTCTTGCTCAATTCATTCATGTAGCTAAGTCTCTTTACTGCAACAACATTACCACTTTCAAGTGTTGCTTTATATGTAACACCAAAATCTCCTCTTCCTAACACTTCTGCTGATGCCCTTAATAAATCATCCATATCAAAAACTTGAAATTTCTTGTTTGAAAATTCTAATTGGCCTAATTTTTCAGAATCTTCATTGCTTCCTGCAATTGATACCATTTTCTTTGCCCATGCTCTAAAAACATACCCTATAAGAAAAATCAAAAGAAGTTTAAAATATTTAGAAATTCTGAATAAGTCTATGAAACATAATTTTATTAACATTCTGAATATATAATAAACCTAATGTTTTTTACATTTTTCTTAGAAAGTTTAGATAAATATCATAATAAGTTTTCATAAAAAATAAAGGTATGACTTCGGTCCCTGTTTGGAAAAGCAGTTTAATTAGGTGATTACATCATAAGTGCTTATCGTAAAGTCAAATTGTTTTCATATAACCAAAAGTTGTTTTCATAAACTATCTTGAAGAGCATATGTGAATAAGCTGAAAACAACTTATGGACATGTTATAATTTGTTTCCATAACTCTCCTAAATAGGCCTTATCTGGATAAATAGCATAATTAAGAGCTTATAACATAAACACTTATCATATAAGTTATAAGTTAATTTCAAAAACTATTCTAAAGAGTGTATAAAAATAAGCTAAAAACAGCTTTTGGACATAACACAATTAAGCTATTTGTGTACGCTCTCTCACACAATGCTTATACTAATCGATAAACTCAAATAAGTCAACCCAAATAGACAAATCCTCTCACAAGTGCTTATGGTAACAGAAAAGCTCAAATAAGTCAATCCAAAAAGAAGAAGAAATGAATTTATAAGAAAGAAATATCTTACTTGCTGAATCATTTATTCTTGTTTCATTTCCTCTAGCTTTTCTCTTACAAAACAAGAAAGCAATAATCATCAGAAAAAGACAAAAAGCAGAAACAATAGCAATCAAAGCAATAATCCAAACATGTATCCTCTTCTTATTTGTTTCCATTAAAGAACTTGGTGCAATAGCAAAAGGTGGTGGTGCAGGAGATTCAGCAGTACATGACTTATCCAATGGTTTTCCACAAAGATCAGAATTATCATCAAAAGAACTCTTTGGAAACCTTTGAAGCAAAGAAGTTTCAGGAATTTGCCCTATCAAATGATTAGATGACACATTGAAACTTATCAATGATGGTTGATCAAAAGGTGGAATTTCACCATCCAAATAATTTTCTTCCAACTCCAAAATCTTTAAACTATGCAATTCAACATATTCCAAAGGAATTGAACCTGAGAAATGATTAAAAGAAAGCTTCACTTCTTCTAAGAAAACCAAACCTGTAAGATTTGGCAATAGTCCAAAAAGTGCATTGTTTCTGAAATCAATTTGCCTCAAGAAAGTTATGTTTTGAAGAAATGTTGAAGGTAAATAGCCACTAAGGTTGACTCCTTGAATTGTAATATGAACAACATGCCAATATGAACAAGTGATACCAAACCATATACTAAGGTTGTTTTCTATACAAGGTGGTCCTGTCCAATTTCTATGCAAATTTATAGATGAAGAATTTAAAGAATCCCTTATGAGTAACAAAGCTTCTCTTTCTTGTGGATGAAAATCCTTGATTTCAATTTCAATACACAAGACTATGTTCAATGAAAGAATGAACAAAAACATATATAAAAAGATTATGTCCATAGCTTATAAAATTTCTGAAAAAATGAGTTTTGGAACCAATCAAGATGGGTCAATAGAATCATAATCATATTTTTTTTTTCTTTCTAGGGTGCTTCTAGTACTAATATGGACCTTCTTTAAAAATGAAAAATTTGAGGTTAACATGGTATTGTAATAGGTTAATCCAACTTTTTTTACTATTTAGAAAATTAATATTATTGCAAAGTGATAACAAGGAAAATGAAACCACTCATATGGTAACACCGCTGGAATTTTTTTGATTTGGACGAAGTTGACAAGGAAAAAATAAAAAGATGCTTACTATAGTGTTGGACACATATAGTGTGAACAAGGACATTTTGATTATTTTCTCTGTAATTTATATTATAATCATAATTAGTGACACAAGATGACAGCTTAGGATCCTGCATGATATATTACTTTCATTGTTTTTTTAGAGAATATTATTTTCATTAATTAATTATTTGATAATTGAGTTGTTGTTGATGAATAAAAAAAGAATACTGACAAATTTTATGACAACTTTTATTTTTATCTTTTTTATTGGTTAAAAACAATAGAGAAAAAAAAAGTACGAACATAGTAAATGTAAGAGAGAAAATTATCTAAAGTTGTTACAAAATGAGGTGACCCACAACATAGTTATATAAATATCATTTCAAATAAAGAAAATATGTGTTGTGTCAAAGGTAGTGACATCGTGGGAAGCAAGGAATGTCAATGGTGGTGACTACAATTTGGACACTTTCTTTTTATGTTTGCTTACCTTGTCGACCTTATTTTATTCATTTGCATTTTTCAACTTCTTCAGAGTGTATTTCGGTTGGAATATTTTAATAAATTGGTGATTTGCAAAGATAGCACAAAGTTTATGGTTTGTTATACACGATAGAGTAACACAATTGTCCATTTTAAAAATAAAAAAAATCTCTCTCTTATAAGTACTATAAATTTGTCAATAATAAATTAGATTTATGTACACAACAAGTTAATAATAGTCACATATTTCAAACAAAATTTTTAGTCATACAATTTTTCTTAATATTCATAAAATTTTGTTAGAGTTTACGTGTTTCGATATTATCTTGTTGAAAACATCAAAATGGAATATATTAAACTGATAAAGTGTCAAAACCAGCACATGGCGTGCTCTGAAACGACACTAAAGTGTTAAAGTGCAACTAGCTGAGAGCTAAGAACAAAACATAAAACAAAACAGCTCACAACTATCTAACAAAACCCATACAAATAATTGGGCTATGCCACCGTAGATGAAGATCAAAAGACAAAACAGTGATTTTCGCTTTCAACCATGAAAAGGTTAATAACTTCACTTTGTCAACAAATTGCATAATTGAAACTTGTTTAATTTGAAAAATTTGAGAGTTTCTCTCCTTCCAAATAATCCACACTGTAAATAGCCAGATTAGATTCAAAGAAGACTGAAATTTCTTCAGAAACCTTCCTAAGTTACCAAATTTAATAACATGCTCAACAATATTGTATAGACACACGTAATGCATCCCTAACTATTCTGGAACCAAATGCCAAAGATCACAGAAGAACGAATAATTAAGAAAAAGATGGTTAACGGTCTCCTCCATGCCACACCCATCCGAACAAAGAATATTATTTTGCTCTAATACTCGTCACTACTACATGTTATCTCTAGTAGGAATAATATTTTATAACATTCATCAACCAAACAACGTCACATTTAAAAGAGTTGTCTTTTGCCATAATATGTTTGTGAATTTAGACTAAGACAACTCATCAACATTTGTCAACATATTGTATACCTCATGGACTGTATATCTTTTATCAAGGTCTAATCGTGAATCCCACTTATCATCTATTCCATCTTTGCAAAAACAAATATTATACAACAGTCATAACACGCACACACTTCCTCCTCCTCCCATTCTAGTAACCTCTGACACCAAGGACAAGCATGCCCTCCTACTCCTCGACCTAAACTACTCATATCAACAACCAAGCCTAACTGATTCTCCGCCAAATCAAAAAGACAACAGAACCTATGACATAGTGGCCCTCCTTCCAACCATAGATCCGACCATAAAAACATTTGAGTCTCATCTCCAATGAGCCTTACTAAATTGTTTCAAACCAAATACCTATACCCTTGCTTAATTCTACCGGCCTCCTTCCACCATGAAGAATCATTGTTGCCTCCTTCCCTCACAATACCACCGTCCATGTCATATTTGGTCCTTGACACCTTAAACCACAATCTATTATGCTTCGCTTGCATCCTCAGACATTTGGTACTTCAAAGCAAAGCAGTGATATTGATTAGGACTATGTTTTGAAAATAAAGCTTGTATTTAACTACAAGGGTAATGCTAACAATATATATTTTAACACACACTTTTTAACACACTTTATTTGATTGGTTAAAATTCACATGAGTCCCACAAATTATGTGGAGTCCATATAAATTTGATGGGACCATGTTAATTTTAACCAATCAAAAAGTGTATATAAAAAAATGTATGTTAAAACATGTGTTGCTAGTTTTTTCTCTTAACGAAAAATCTTTTTAGTTAAGGACCGAAGGAATATGTCAAAACATTTAGAAACTTGGCCATAATAATGCAACAATTATTGTGGAGACTTTAGGTAATTGGAAAATGGAAAAATGCAACTGTAAAAAGGTTTCGTGGAAGATAAATTAGACCATTCATTAATTGCCATGATTTCGTGGGCACGCGTGCTATATAATATAGCCTATATTGATTAATCAGACTATTTGTCAAACGTTACTGTTCTAAAAATTATACTTCCTTAGTCCTCATAGTTAAACACTCATTTGACTTTATTTTTGTCCCTAAATGATTTTTACCCCTTTCTTCCTCTCTCTTTCCTCCTTCTCAAACCCTAGCCGTCATCCATTTCTTCTTCTTCTTTTTCAAAGGGGTGATTTAGGATCAATCTTGACCCAAAAATCACTCATCCGAATTGTTTTTCCTTCTTTCCTGATTGAATAAGTGATTTCACATATTTTCTGTTTTCTTTCGTTTGTTTTTGTGATTTTGTTGTCTCTGAACGACTCTGTTTGTTTTGATTTCCTGTCTTAGTGCGGTGTTTATTTGATTCAGTTTGAAAGATCAGCTTTGAGCAAGTGCAGATATCAATGACAATGACTTTGGTGTCGTCAACGTTGCAGATCCAGAGACATGTGTATTTCGGAGACATGAATATAATCATATTAGTCATATTTGTAGGCATAGATATTTTGTCGTTTTATGCTATTAACATGGATGTTGTGAGTTTGTTCACAGATTCAACCTTTTTGTTTTTAGCGAATTTAGATTTGTATTGCATCGATGTACTTTATCAATTTGAATGAATGAATATTTTTTATTTTTGTAAAAAAAACATGATACAAGACTATTTTACTCCAGGATAATAGATAAAAACACTTTGACGGTAAAAAGTTATCATTATGCATGCACCAAAAAAAAATAATGATCATTATACTTTGCTCCAAATATTCCACGCAGATTTTCGTGAAACATAAATAATTAAATTACACAGGTTTTTTTTTAAGACTTGAAGTTACACAAGTTAAAATGTAATTCTGAGATTACATACATCATTATACTTTTTTTCTTTGTTATTTGATAATTGAGTTATTATTTATAAGTACTTAATGTTATTATTTAATAAATATGCAATCTTCCTAAAAGAATTATTAAACGAAAGGATAGCTACAAATGAGCGGTAGAGAGGGCAAGAGTGGCGCCCAACCTAGGGTAATCGCGCCGGCGGTGAGGTACAAAGGGGGGAGAGAGGTTCGGTCAGGGTGGCAGAAATTGAGGGGATTGGGGAAATTAGTCTGTGGTTAGGTCACGCAGGAGGACATCGACGCAATCGGAGGATCGAAGACGGGACATGTCAAGGGCTTTGGAGCAGCAAGGAGGAGAGTTTCACGACAGGTTTCAGGAGCGGTATTCAAAGGGTACAGGTGTGGTTCATCACCAGTCGTCTACGTCCAAGGATATGGCATCACGTGACAAGGGTAAGTCGCGGGTACTGGTGTTGAAGCGTTTCAGGTTAGATGATAACAACATTGGTGTGATGGAGATTGCTGATCTCGGCGCACAAGCAGAGGCTGATGGCAGGGTCTCTTTTTACTTCACCAATTTTCCAGAATTTCTTTCAGTGTTAAGACTGAGGCAAGAGTTTGTAGTGTGTGGTATCATGACTGGCGTGTTTCTAGCTAGGCAACGTAACTCCCGCAGACAAGTTTATGGATTCGTTAGGTTCTCAAGTGTTAAGAATGTCGATAAGCTTTCGTGCGCATTGATAATATATGGTTCGGAGACTTACGTATGTGGGCACACGAGGCACACTTTGATCGGCTTGCCATTAATGACAAGAAACCGGCGGTTTGTTCACGGGATGAGCGATGTAACGATAAAGGAATGACGAAGAAACGGATGGTGAGAGAGATTGGTGAGGGAGAAAATATTGAGAGGTCGGGTATGTGAGTAGATTTAACGGGAGATTGTGGAGGAAGAGGTGAGGGAGAAAAAAGTGTGAGACTGGGTTCAGTGAATGTTAGAGTGGATGGGGAGGTGAGGAAAAATAAGGGGAGAGTGAGGGTGTTGGAGGAAAAGAAGGTCGGGGTAGGGTGTTTGAAGGAGATGGTGACGGGGGAAGGTGTACTTTTGAAGGAGGGAGATGGTGCTGCATGTTTAGGAAAACCGGTGGTGGTGCAGCCGATTTTGGATGTTGTGCAGCCACCTACAATTTGTGTGCCGGAGTGTAGTCGTATGCAGATGTATTGATCATTACATGAGGATAAATCTTGGGCTAGCAAGGGGGTGGTGGCGACGATTGTGACGGGGGATTCTATGTTGTCTGTTCAGCAACAAGTGGAAGACGCCGACTTCCATAATATTTCACTTATCCCAATGGGCGGTGATCGAGTTTTTCTTTATTTTCCGGGCCAAGAAAATATTATACAAGTGATCAATGATGCAATCGACTTCTTTAGCATGATATTCGGTAATTTTTACAAGTGGACGACGAGGGATGTTTTGTTTGGGCGGGGTGCTTGGGTTCGTGTATATGGTACACCGATTCATGCGTAGAATGCAAGCTTTTTCAAATTATGTGTTACGGATTGCGGAAGATTTATTAAGGCTGACGATTGTACCATGGACAAAGGGAAGTTAGATTATGCCCGCATTCTTGTTTCAACTCCCTCTTTTGAGGTTTTGAACTTAACGTCAATCCTTGTTATCGACGGCTGCAATTTTACTTTAAAATTGGTTGAGGAGTGGGGGTGCAGCCTTGAGGAATATGCTTTTTTGACATAGGAAGATACGCATCAACAGTCACAACAAAAGGATGATGGGTCTGAACATTTTGAGGATTTTGGTTTGGCAGAAGATAGTGGGGATGTCGATGCCTTGCTTCATGACATTAAAAAGGACTGGAACTTACAAGAAAATGATATTGAGGCTACTAATGTGGTTCATTTGACAGCTGATGATGGTGCTGATGTTAGTTCAGATGCGAACCGGAAAGGAAATGTGGATGGCGTGTTAGCGGTTGTGCTGCGCAAACAGCTACACGGAAGCATGGTCCGCAACCTGCTATGGTGCCTTGCCCATCAGGCGGTGCTGATCATGTGTTCAAGGACCGTGCTTTTTTGTGTCCATCAAACCAAATGTGTCGTTTGGTGTCTGAAAACAAATCCTTTTGTGTTGTGTATTCAGGAGTCAAAAACGCGTGTTGTTAATGATTTTTTTTCCTATGGATGTTTGGGGAAATTCATCTTGTGGTTATTCTTTTCAAGCCTCATTGGGAGCTTCGGGTGGTTTATTGACTATTTGGGATACAGATGTTGTGGAAGTGTGGTCTACTTCGTGCTTTAATCATGCTTTGGTGATCAGAGGTCAGGTTATTTCTACGGGCATTGAATTCATAATTGTCAATGTGTATGGTCCATGCGACACGACAACAAAACAGGTTCTATGGGACAACTTGACGACTTTTGTATTTGCAAATAGTGATGCTACTTTATGTCTATGCGGAGATTTTAACTCGGTTAGATCGATGGAGGAGTGGAAGGGCTGTAGGGCAACGTTTCGTCAACAAGATGCTGACATCTTCAACACTTTCATCATTGATAGCCTTTTGTTGAGTTTGCCAATTTGTGGGAGATTGTTTACCTGGTACCGCGGAGATGGTTATTCCATTAGTCGTTTGGATAAATTTTTGTTGTCTTCGAATTGGTGTTCTGTTTGGCCAAACTTGATTCAGGTAGCTCATCAATGTGGCCTCTCTAATCATATTCCTTTGGTGCTTTTTGTGGATGAAGAAAATTGGGGACCTCGTCCACTGCACATGCTAAAATGTTGGACATACTTCCCTGATTATGTGGATTTTGTTCGTAATAGACGGGGTTCGTTTGTTTTGAATGGATGCGGTAGTTATGTTTTAAAAGAAAAACCCAAATTAATAAAAGGAAGCTAAGGAATGACACCAGACTCATTCTTAGAATATGGATGGAAAACTTCGAGTAGTTAAGGACCGCATGGATTACATAGATTGCAAAGGGGAGTTATCCGATCTTTTTCAGGATGAATTAGAATAGCTTCATGAGTTATCTGTTAATTTACATTCCTTGTCTCGGGTTCAATCCAATATTTGTTGGCATAAGGCAATACTGACTTGGTTAAAAGAAGGCGATGCTAACTCCAAATGTTTCCATGGTGTTATGTCGTTTAGACGTCGTCGTAATGCTATTCAGATGATTCAAGTTAATGGTGTTCAGGTTCAGGGGGTTCAAAACATCAGAGAGGCGGTTTTTTCACACTTCTCTTCCCATTTTAAAGTCACACAGGTTTAGAGACCAGAGGTGGAAAATATGGCTTTTCGTCGGCTCTCAATCATGGATTCTACTAGTTTGATTCGACCTTTCTCTTTAGATGAGGTGAAGAAGGCTGTTTGGGATTGTGACAACTACAAGAGTCCGGGTCCGGATGAAATTAGCTTTGGTTTTATCAAACAAGGACATCTTTATGCGTTTTCTGACTGAATTTCATTGTAATGGGAAGTTGACAAAGGGGATAAATGCTACTTTTATCGCTCTTATTCCAAAGGTGGATAACCCCCAAAGATTGAATGACTTTCGACCCATTTCTTTAGGCTATGTTTGGATTGATAGAATGTAATGGAGTGGGATGAAGTCATATTCCATTGTTTGGATTTGTACAATTTTAATGGAGTGGAATGGAACATGATGGAATCCATTCCATCCTATACCACCACTTCTTCTTATTTTTCATTCCATCCAATTTAGGAGGTAAGCAATGGAATAGAATTTCTTAATTAAATAATTACCATTTCATCCCTATTTTTTATTTCTTCACTTTACCTATCTTACTCTTCTCTTTTTTTCCTTCTTCTTTTTTCTGCCATTTACTTTTAAGGTAGAACTAGAAACATCGTGAGCTTTTTTTTTTTTTAAGGTAGAAACATGTGAGTTTATTGTACCATAAGGACTGAGCTCATGCGAGGATAGAGATTAGATGATCTTGTCCTTAATCTTGTTCGGCTAGTCAATAATGTGAGATTGGTTTACTAAAAAAAAAATGTGAAATTGTTGAAACTAGCAGTTTTAACAATATTGGTTTTAATTGATATTTTTCTTTGTTCTTTTCAAAAAAATAATTTATATTTTTCTTCGTTTGACATGGTACAAAAAATAACCTATGTTCAGTTAATAATGATGTGATGAGTGCCAAAATGAATTGATATGTTAAACTAAAAACAAAAATTAAATAACCTTATATTTTACGTTTATATATAGAATTTTTATTAAATACATAAAAAAGTCTTGAAATATATTGAGTTTTATTTTCAAAATAATATTGTTTTTAGATTAGGGTAAAAATGGTAAAAAAAAGTTATAATTCATTCCATTCTGTCGATTTACCAAACAATGGAGTGGCAGCTTTACTCTATTCCATTCTAAAATATCCAAACAACGGAAGGGCAAATTTATACCATTCCGTTCCGTTCCATTCCATTCCACCATGTTCCATTCCGCTCCGCTCCATTACATTCCATCAATCCAAACAAAGCCTTAGTGGGTTGCATGTATATGGTTTTGGCGAAGGTCCTGGCAAACAGATTTCGTAATGTTATAGGAAATATTGTACCTGACTCTCAATCCGCTTTTGTGAAAGGGAAGCAGATGTTGAAAATCTCATGTACGGGACAATGCAATAATTTGATAGAAATTCGAACCCCAGACCTTACATATATCATGCATTATCTTTACCAACTGACCGTTCACTTGGACTTTCTGCCTATCCAAATTTTCATTTTTGTTTTTAAGGGAATTGTTTTTGTTTTTATTAGAGGACTAAATTGAGTTTTCCCATTTTTAAGAAGGACTAAAACCATTCTTCACTTCAGAAATTTTGAAAATTGTGTAAAACGACGAAAAAGCATAACCATTTCTACGCCGTTTTGAGATTTGAACAAAGGAACTAACCTGCAAAACCCTAAACCCTCTCTCTCTCTCTCTCTAAGATCATACATGAAAATCGAAGTTGCAGAAAATCACATCGAACAATAACCTAACAACAAACATGAGAAAGAAGCTTCTCATCACACTCTCCTCCTTCCGCAAAATCCACAATTTCACCCCAAAATCCAATCACTGTAACTTTCTTCTTTTTTCTCCCATTCACATCATTTTTACCTTCTCTTTCTTAATTTCAGTTATTATTTTGCAATGCAACTATTTCGAATCAACTTTGAAATTGAAAATGATATTGAAAAAAATGTATTGTATTAGAAATTATGTGATCATGATTATATTTGTTATGTTATTTGACAGTGTGTTTTGAGGTTGAATCATCAAAGTTGCAGTCGCGTGGATGGTCACATGCTTCTGCTGCTGCTTGTGTATCTTCGGAGACTTCAGATACCCACCCGCGGAAAAATGGGTCGAGGGTTCCCAAACATGAACGGAGAGCTATGGTGGAGTCTTTTGTGAATAAGTATTTTAACTTTTTCTTTTGAAATTGAAGCTTTTGTTTAATGTTTTATGAGGTCTCATAAATTATGCTACATTGTGGGATTTTGGCATATGAAATGTTTTGATATAATTGAGATAGGTGCATGCATTGACCTATAACAGCTTTGTTTTATGGATACATGTCAGACACCGGACACATGTTGTCAGACACCAACAATGTGATTACATTCAATTAATTCATTTTTTTCAAATTTTTACTAGTGTTGACGTGTCAGTGTTGTGTTTGTATCGCTGTTTCATAGATTTTGGCATATGAAATGTATGGATGTAATAGAGATAGATGCGTGGATTGTTGGCCCATACCAGCTTTGTTTTCTGGTGAAATTAGAATTGGCTAAGTAACATGGATTTGGCATCTTAAGGGTATGTTTGGATGGAGAGTTTTGGAGGGGAGAACTCATTTTTTGCTTTTAATTACAGACATTATAATATGTTTTTTTAATTACGGACATTATAATATGGATTTAGCATCTTAATATTTTCTATGTTTCTTTTGAAGTAGAAGGTTTTGTTTAATGTATTATGATGTTTCATGCATTATGCACATCGTGGGATTTTGGCCTTTGTAACATTGTCACTTCTTTCTGATGGAAGGTGTGCCCGGTGTCCAAAATTTGTCGGTGTCTGACACCAACATAATGATTACGTTCAATTAATTAATTTCTTTTTTCAAATTTTTACCGGTGTTGACGCATCAGGGTTGTGTTTGTGTCAGTGCTTCATAAATTTTGGCATATGAAATGTATGCATTGTTGGCCTATACCAGCTTTGTTTCCTGGTGAAATTAGAATTGACAAAGTAACATGGATTTCGAATCTTAAGTGTTTGTTTGGTTTCAAAAAACATTTTCTGTTTTTATGTTCAGTTTTGGGTGCAAAGATGTCACATGTTTCACTCTGTATCCTGTTTTCAGTTTTCTAAGGGCGTAGTTTTATAAGGGTCTGTTTGACTAGAGAGGAGGGAAGGAGAAGACTTATTTTAAATTTAGTTGTTTGGTTCGATTTATTGGTGGGGAGTAATGGGGAATGGAGGGGAGCTAAAGTTCACTTAAAAGAGATTTGGCTCCTATCAAAGAGTGGAGGAATTCGGAGGGGAGATAGTATCTGTTTAAAATTTGGACTTAAATACCATTTATTTAATGTGGCATCAAATGTTACAAGGGTCTACCCATCCCCTCTGTTGAACCAAACAGACCCTTAATGAAAGGTCTTGGTATTGATTCCTGCATGGTACTTATTTGCATTTCTGCTCTCTTAATTTCCTCAAAAAATAACAATTGTATCTTTCTGACATAATTTACATACACATATTTGGCCCCCTGAAAAAAACTAACCAAGGGTCGGAACTTTATAGACTGCTTGAGCAATAATTGAACTGTTTTTATGGTCATGTTTTTTCTTTTTTTAATCAAATGTGATTCTTATAGCTAAACCTTTGTCTATGGTCAACAATAGAATAGTATGTTTATGTAACTTCTTTTTAAGTTGTCTTACGAGGAGGATTTCTGTTCATTCAATGGGTTAGTTCATGCTGGGATAACCAATCATGTACTTATTTTCACATTCTTGTGTTGGATTTATTCCTTGCAAGAAGGGTTCTCATTTTTATGTTGTCCTGTTCTGTGATGGTGAGCTGAATCTCGCTAATTTTCTAATAGACGTGGAGAAAAGTGTCAGATTCTTAAATACTCCTTCATTATTATCTCTTGAAATAATGTCAACATGTTGAAGCTCTCATCAGTTTTGGATTTTGATTAACAACTAAACGATCTGTGTGGACTCCTGTTATTGTAGAAAGAATTGAATTTACTTTCTCTCTGCAGGTATAAATCAGAGAATGCTGGAAAATTCCCAGCAATAAAATATACCCAGAAAGAAGTTGGTGGAAGTTATTATACTGTTCGGGACATCATTCAGGAACTAAAATACAAGTCCAAAGTGAAATCTTTAAATAGCACGGATGAGATATTAGTTGAAAAAGTATTATATGAAAGTAAACTTAAAACTGCTGAATCTGTGAATGTTTCATCTGGAAATATTGAGACTGCCAAAGACAGGCCTATCCAAAATGATTCTCAGTCGGTACTTTTAGATGACAAAGAGGCTGTTAACACTGGTTGTGAGCTTTTTGAAGAAAAGAGAGGGCCACAGACTTCCTCTTGGGAGGGAAGGTTGTCTTATGAAGTCGAAACCATATCTACACCAGTAAGTATTGATAAGAGAAGGGAGCAACCTGCCTTGGAAGACATGTATGGCGAAGCTTCCCATTCTAATTCCGAGGTGACAAATGACGTCAAGAGTGATGAAGCTGTATCTAGTTGCTCTTCTGATTATGTTGCACCTGAAATACACCAGCTGAAAGAAGAAATAAATCAGGTTTCTGTTCCGACAGTTGAAAAATCTGGCAGTAGTTGCAGCAAAGATCAGATCAATGATTCTAAGTCTGTAGATATAAAAAACCATCCAACAATCGAGATTAAAAGTTTTGACGAAGCAGGAATTGAGAGAAAAGTGCAAGATGGTGCACAAGACCTTCCTGTTGTGGATAGTCCACAGCATAAAATGGAGCATTCTCAAGGGTCTTTGAAATTGGATGAGTCAAAAATGTAAGTTCTCTAATATATTTAGATACCTATAGCTTCATTATTATGACTATTACAGTGTTTTTATTTTTATTTTCATTGTCTCTTAAAAAATACCAGCACTAGTATATGTCATTTGAACGCTATGAATTGGGCTTGGTGATGTTACACTTGCATGTAGTTGAGAGTAAGGTTTTGGTGCTGAATTTCTTGAGGGATTAGCTCTCAGCATTTTCTATTTATAATGAAAATATGTACAAAGAAAATCCTATGATTATAGGGATTCAATCTGACCTATATCTAACTAATTACATAAGAGATATGCACAAGGAAATAAGGAATATTTACATAGAAGAAAATAAGGAAGACAATATCTCAATCAATAATTATATTTATTACGCATATCTCAACAGTAGCTGAGCAGTTAAATATTCCATTTGTGCTCCTGTGTTTGTGCATAAAATTATTGATAAACTATTTCAAAGCACCAAAATAAGTAACTTGTATTAAATCTTCTTGCTACATTAATATAGATTATAGCATTTCTTGAGTCTTGTTAGAACTAATGTATGTATTCTATCTGGAGTATGCATTAATGGATGATTTTTCATGCAAAGGACATAAAACTGTGTTTTCCATTAACTTACAAATTGCAGATCACTTTTTTTCTGGTCATGTCGTACTATTCTTTTGTAATTTTGCTATAGGATATTGAGGTTTCTTTCATTTTCCCAATATCTAGTGATAGCTCTAACAAGAGGGAGAGCAGCGTTGCAGTTGCATCAGACAAATCAACTTTGTGGGGAAATCTGAAGTCATTTGCAGATGGCGTCTTAAACATCTGGAGAAAGTTATGAAACTTTGTGAACTTCTATGCTGCAGCTTGAAAGCATTTAAATATTTTTGCAACTCTGATGGTATGTGTATGGTTCATGAGATGCATGACTTAGTCATTACCTGGCATCCTTCCTGTAAATTCTATTATCTTTCTCGCTATCATTCAACATCTTAGCCAAGTTTCTTCTGTGCTCCAGCTTGCAGCACTTTTTCAAATGGAAAACATTTGAAAGAGTTTCTAGTTCTACTATTCCATTGCCCCCATTTAGGTAAAATCAAAAGTACTTTGATTCCCAATTGTAAATGATTTGTGAACAATAGAAAAGGAAATTCATTATGTTGCAATTTAATCCCCTACTCAAATTGTTTTCATGGATTACAATGTTTACATATGAGTTTGAGCTGATGAGAAAGGTATGAAGGGTGCAAAGCAGTCAAGGTCAGTTGTCACATCTATTTTTGATTTTGCATTTCAGAGAGCATTGGAAGAATATTCAACTTGAGAGTATAACTGATTTTCAAGGAATGCTATTTTTGTCCCATGGAAATGAAGACTCACAGAGAATTGAAGATGGTAGGGTTTTTATGAAATGTAATTTTTTGAACTTCCACATTAAGTATAATGGTTACCCGCCATCCTAATTATACTTTAATCTGTGCTAACTTGTAAAGTATTATCATGATTTTCTGTGATTAGAATAGAAACTACTGTTATTTTCGGGGTTAAATCAAAAGTTAACATAGATGCTGATATGATATGCTGCTTATTTTCGTCACTTTGTGCATTCACATTAAAACCTTTGATGTAATTGGCATTCCATCTGCCATCTCTGAAATGTTTTCAACTTTGCCAGATTGTTCAACATTTATGTTGGGACTGCCTACCATATGTTCCATCCACATGCTGCTGAATGTGTGCTGTGTATGAATTGGTTAACATTCTTTGATCCTTTAATAATAAAAGATATACTAATAGTTAATATATATTTTATTCCGGGTATCTGGTATAGGGAACTACAATTCAGGTTATAAATGACATGTAAGGCTGGGCATTGTTGAGTGTGCTTCCATCCCAATGCAATTAATAGCAATGAGATTTATTTTTGTGAAGCAATAATTAATAGCATTGAGTTTTGAATGAGAATAAATATGATGTTCCAAGATCAAGTATATGTTTATGATGATACTCTTTCATGGATATCCAGATAGTTGAGTTGAATGAGCTTGTGAATGTGAAATGATGCAGTGAATGATGTATGCTTATTATTAATTTAATTTGACTTGAATTATAGTTTTTCATGGCTCTGTGGCACCTAGGTTTCAAGACAGTGCTGTTAAGATGAAAGTGTAAATCTGATGATACTTGAATGTAATCAGAGGCTTATGTTCTTGTGTCCAACTGTTTGTTGAATTGAATAGTATATTTGTTTAGATCGCGTAGGATGCACACACACATATTTATATTCTTTTGTAGCAAACAAAGATGTATGGCTTGTTACAATGTGCATCACTGATTACATCAAGTTGCCTAACCATTTGCACAGCATGGTAGTATAAAATAGAAAAATGACAGATATTGGTTGATTTTGTAAGATAACTATAACTCACGTATTTGGTTTATTTTAATTAACTACAAGATGCTTATATTTGATGGAATTAATAAGGTGGCTTTTACATACAATAAGCCTGGCAATCCTCAACTATATTTTTAATGTAAAAGCAATGTCAATTTTATATCTGATTCTCGTATCTCAGTTTATTTGACTAAGAAGCTGTTCATATTAGCTCTTAACTACAGCATCAGAATGCTTCTAGAAAAAAATTTAACAGTATTTTATAACTAAGCAGCTTTTCATACGTTTGCTAGTTTATTCCTTCTGGCTGGTGGGATCTGGGAACTAAAAAAATACTGAACTGTTTTGGTGTATACAATAAAATAAATATAAAGAGGATGTGAGAATTTGATGCAAAATATCATACAAATATAAGTCTACGAAAATCTTATCCAATCGATTATCCATATAATAATTAACTAAATATTATTATGGTCTCATTTCCTATGTTTAAGGTGGAACAGATACCATTTTATATTAAAAAAAAAAATAGAATTGATAGTGGCATTATATGAAATGAATTGTATTTAAATGATAAAATTACTATTATAGAAAAGAAAGAAAAAAAATAGAGTGAGAGGGTGATATTTCAGTTTAAGCTAAAGAAGACCTTAGAGCTCAAAAAAAGATTTACAAAAAGATTTACATATATTTCTTTCCAAGGCACTAACAAAGTTTGAACTTAAAATCTTTAGAATTCAATTACATACAGATTCAATATCTTTTTTTTTACGGCTAGGCCAAACCCTTAGAATTCTATCACATGTAGATCCTAATAAAAGGTGAATCATGATTGAAACAATATAAACGATAAAATATAATCTCTAATTTAAATTGGATTTAGATATATAATTCTTCTAATATGAAAGAACCCGATATATTCCATCAATACAAGTCAAATATTCAAGAGTGCATGAACATTTGATATACTGAAGTGTAGGTTTAAACTTGTCGTATTCCTCTTCTCTACACATAGTGTGTGTCAAGTTTGGCCACCAAGTACGGAAGCAAACTACATTGATTTGCTGACATATCTGACATTGTTTGCTTGGTTGGTTTTTGCTGGTATTTAAAATAATTGTGTGTGTATAATAAATCAGCCAATAAGCCTTCAACATTCGTATACTTAAAAATAATTTACTGCAAAACTTTTTAGGGTGCTGATTCCCTAAAAGATGCCTTAAAATTGGGATTCAAAGCTTTGTTTACTTTTGACTTGTCCATTTAGTGGCTCCATGATACTCCAATTAGACCCATTATTTGTGACCTAACATAGAAATAGAATGTTTTTCCTCCTGAAATGGATTGTGTTTTTCACTTCATAAAGATAAAAAAAGATGCTAACATATATACCAAAAAATAGGTGGATATTTAACTTTATGGTCTTATACAGTGTAAGTTTGATTTACTGTGAATTTGAGAGTCGCAATGAACTATTGTGATTTTACATAAGTTATAAAATGTAGTTTATGCAAAATTACGGCGTGTTTTTGACAAATCATCACAATATCTAACGTGTATTTATGTTGTTTATCTTTATCTATCTTATATTAGCATGTGAAAAATAAGCGAGACGACATATCTATGGTTTAATATTTTAGAACTCATAGTGAACGTCTAAACGACACAACTTTTGAGTTATAGTTCAACCGCAACCTAATATAGCTAATCAAATAATTGAATTATAAATGGTGTTGATTTACTATTCAACTTAAATAGTTTGGTTTGATTGTTAAAACATTGATATGAAGTATATCTGACTATAAAAAAATTGCAAGGGAGCCTGGGAATAATTTTTACTCGTCTTACTTTGAACACGCTAAATATATTAATTAAGTTTAATTTAGATGTACCTAAAGTGTAACAAACCTATTTTTAGGCAATATTGAGTAGATCACTCACTTAAAGAGTTTGATCATGTTATTTATTTTGAGAGTTTGATCATGTTAATAACAATGATTTTTGAATGCAAAAGTCATTTTCTTTGCTCAGTTAATTTTATTAGTAAGTTAAAGATTTTATAAGCACAACTAAGTCAAAAAACAAAAAACACAATCAAATATAAAATTAAGGATTGGGTAACTCAACTGGTTCATTGAAGATAAATGATTAGAAGAGTTGAAGAGTTAAATATCCGAGTTCAAGTCTAGATGATTAGCATCACCTTTTCTAGGTATTTCCTCCTCAAATGGTTAAATACTCGTATTAAAATATAATTTTATTTTTTGTTACTTCTGTTTCATAATAGAATTTGATAGTAGAGTTTGCTCAAATATGAAATATATTTTTATTTACAAAAATGTGTCCATCACTGGTATAAGACAAATTGTTCAATTCATCACCACATAACTATCTAACGTAAAATGGACAAGTCAAACTCTAGCTAACTTTTCTCTATGACAACCTTTCCTACTTGATGATTATACACCTTATTTTGTGCTCAAGAATTTGAACTTCAAATATAAAAATGCACACCAAAAAAGTGCTATTTTGGACCAGTTTAAGACACCATTTTCCTTATATATTCAGATTATAACAAAATCATTATAAGGCAGATACTTCAATCTCCTTCTCTTCAAATCAAGCTATAAGCTTATAAGGAATATACACACAAAGTTCTTAATTTTGTGTATGTTACTTCATCAGCAAAACCACAAGGTTATTAGACACCATTTGCTTTCCTCTATTTTATCACTTTTTTTCTTAAGTGCCTCACACATCATAAAGATTCATAGTATCTATCATTTATTTGTTAAGATTTGATATTTTTGTAAGTGAGATTATGGAAGAGTCATCAAATCTTACATATAGTTGAGATTGTTGTAGGAGTATTATTATTAGCCAAGTCTTACATATATGTGATTATCTTTAGATTGCATATTAAACAAAAAACATTGAATTAATATTAATTAATTGAAAAAAGTTGTTAGACATTTTTCATTTAATTTAAATTTTCTTGTATCTTTATGTGTTCAAATTTGTTTTAGGAAAAAAAAAAATAGATTCTGAGAATGATTTACTCATGAATTAGAAGACCAAGTTAACATGGCCCTACTAGATCTTCATAAGGTCAACTAAGCATGTTCACCAGTTACATATAAATTCTATTATTTATTTCTTTTGTTTTTATAATAATAAGTTCACATTTGCATTGAAAAAGTGATTGCCATGTTGTGTAGCACACTATAAATATTTAATTTCTCTGCAAGATAGAGAGGTGTAATTATCTCTTTTTTTTCTCTCTATTTTATTTCAAACAGAAAATGAGAGAAAATATTTCAGAAACATGGTTAGGTATGATCATTGTTATATTGTTCACTGCAATATTTGCAAAAGTAATTCAAATCAAGAAAAGGAAGGAAGAGAAAAGCATAGGAAGATTACCACCAGGAAGGAGAGGTTGGCCTTTGATAGGTGACAGTATCAATTGGTACAATGCTGTTGCAAGTTCTCATCCTCCTCAATTTGTTGAAGAAATGGTGCAAAGGTATTTACTAGTAATATAAAATTTGATTAAATATACAAGTTGGTCCTAAAATTGTAGAGTTGTATCAATCTAGTCCACACACATTATCAATATTTCAAACTGAATTGAAATTTTGCAGTTTTATGGATAATTTTGGGAATGTCGATAATGCGAGGAACTGAATTGATACAGTTCTATAGTTTCAAGGACTAATTTGATACTTAATCAAGATAATTTGAAATTTTAGTTGTGTTAATTTGTAATTTGTTAGAAATGCCTTGTGAAAATCATTCTAACCATTGTTTATAGAGGGAGGCACTATAGTACTATATCATTGCAGCATTTGAACAGATCTCTATTGTTCCACGATACGCTATGAGTATAAAATATAGCCAAATAGAGATTATAGTGGCGGTATAGCGCTGTTGTGTCGAGAAATTTAAACAAACTTCTAGTTTTTGCTATCCACGATCACAATGCTGTTTTTTAACAGATGAAATCTTTCATTTGGCATAGGTATGGTAAGATATTTTCATGCAGCCTATTTGGAAAATGGGCAGTGGTGTCATCTGATCCAAGCTTCAACCGTTTTGTAATGCAAAATGAAGGCAAATTATTCATGTCAAGTTATCCAAAATCTTTTAGAGATTTGGTTGGTAAAAATGGTGTGATTACAGTTCAAGGAGAGCAACAAAGGAAACTACATGGAATCGCATCCAATATGATGCGCCTAGATAAGCTTAAGTTCCATTTCATGAATGATATACAAAATGTCATGATCCAAACTTTGAGCAATTTTAAAAACCAACAAGTCATTCTTCTCCAAGATGTTTGTAGAAAGGTAACAATCCATTTCCTTTCTAACAACATTTTCATTTTCAATTATGAGAAATTTATCGCGGAACTAATGTGTACATGATTTAATGCAGGTAGCTATAAATTTAATGGTTAATCAACTATTAGGGGTTTCAAGTGAGTCTCAAGTCAATGAAATGGCACAGTTGTTTTCTGATTTTGTCGATGGCTGTCTATCTGTTCCAATCAACATTCCTGGCTCTTCATACCACACTGCTATGAAGGTACCATTAGTAAACTTTTAGACCAATGATATATAAAGAGAATAGAATTGCAAAAGGAAAACAAAAGAGCGTTAAGAAGTCGGTATTTTTTAGCTACATAACGTTGAACTACATTTCAAAGAAATTAGTTTATTGTTCTCATGATCATATCCTTCAAGAACCATCTTATATGAAGTACTTGAAATGGTCCATTTCAAATAAATAACCCTGCAAGCCATAATTAGGTGCAAATTTTTCTCATCTGGGTTATTGATTGTTATGCAAGTAAATCGCCATTTAAGTGCTTGAAATTGTAAGAGTTGGTCAATTTCGTACCTCAAACTTACAAAATAGAAATTCAGTCTCTTAAATAAAACAATGTCGGTCAATCTAGTCCTTTTTATGAATTTAGTACCAGAGTTTTAGGGTTCTATACTTGTCATGATGCAGCAAAAGACTACTCGTTCAAGTCAATATGTAACTCTTTCATTGGTTTTGATTAATGTTTACTAAAAATATATTTTGATGGAGGGACTAAATTGATTGACGTTCTTTAACTTAAGGGACTAATTTGCTATTTTGTAAATTTGAGGGACCAAATTTCTCGACTGTTACGATTTCAAGTACTGAAATGCTGATTCGTTCATTGTTATGTTAATCCATTAATCTTATAAAAATGAAATTACTTTGGCAAAATATAATTCTAGATTAATCATATATTGATGTGATATTCTTTGGATATCAGGCAAGAGAGAAAATCATAAGTAAAATAAACAAGATCATAGAGGTCCAAAGACAAAATGGTCCTCCAACAGAAGGTAACAATGGAGTACTTGGAAGACTAATAGAGGAAGATAGTTTGCCAGATGATGCTGTTGCAGACTTCATCATCAATCTTCTATTTGCTGGCAATGAAACTACCACAAAGACAATGCTTTTTGCAGTCTATTTCCTTACTCAATGTCCTAATGCCATGGAGCAGCTTCTGGTATGTATAATAGAATTAATCTTTAAATTGATTTTCCTTATTTAGGTCCTGCATAGTTAAGCAACTTAATTAAGTGCTTATGTATAATAAATTCAAACTGTTTCTATATAAACAATAAATTATTTTCATAAGCTATCCTGTAGAGCTTATGGAAATATGCTGAAATCAGCTTATGGCCGTCTCATAAACTGCTTCTATAAACACTCTCAAACATTATCATAAGTGTTTATGCGAATAGATAAACTCAAATAATTAAATTGAAACAGATTCTTTTTATTTGGTGCATAACACCATCTTTAGGTTAGTTTGCTTGAAATTTATATTAAAAAATTGAATTGAAAACATTTTTTTTATTAATTTCTGAAAATAATTCACTTGGACAGGATGAACAGGATTCTCTAAGGACTAAGTCTGCAGAAGAATCTCTTACATGGCAGGACTATAAAGCAATGCCATTTACTCAATGTGTAAGTGATCAACATTTTTGGCTATTTTTCATAACAGATTGTCTTCAAATCAATTTTGATGAGGTAGTTTATCTCATAAATATTTTTCTATTGAAAGATAATAATTAATCTATAGTTGGCATATTCAGTAGAGACCAGTTTGTTAAGGTTTCATTTTGTCTTCCACTAACAGGTCATTGATGAAACACTTAGACTTGGTGGCATTGCAATTTGGTTACTGAGAGAAGCAAAAGAAGACATTCAATACCAAGGTACACAATTTTGAGAGTGGTTGGTATGCAAGTTCAATGTATAAGAACTTATATCAGTATCCACTATTATGTTGATTATTGACACATCATTATCTATAGTTATTTTAATTCTCTCAATGATTAAAATAGCTTAAATAAATAATGTTTTGTCAACATATTTGTATATGTAAGTATAATCTCTCTTACATTGAAAATGATATCATTTAGTATTAGTACATGAATGAATATCCAATTTGGTCATGAAAATGTTGGACCGCATCAATGTAGTCCCTACACCAACAAAATTTCAAAGTGATCATTGAAATTGAAAAATGTTAATCAGATTCGTCTCTCTATTAGTATTCGCAAGAACTATAACTACATTACGTTGCATTTGAAAGTTGAAACCAAGAGAATAATGTCGGGGATGTTAGGGATGTATTTGATAACATATCTAGAGTCTAGACAGAGAGACGGACCTGATTAATATTATACAATTCTAAAGATCATTTTGAAATATTAATAATGTGGAGGACTAAATTGGTACTTGATTTGGTCCTACAATTTCAGGATCAAATTATATGTATGTACTCATTAGTGCAGCTTTGATATGCATGTAAAAGCTTAATACTATAAATTACTGACAATGGCTTATCTATTTTTGAGCAGATTTTGTTATACCAAAAGGATGTTTTGTGGTTCCATTTCTTTCAGCAGTTCATTTAGATGAGAAGGTGTACAATGAAGCTAAAAATTTCAATCCTTGGAGATGGATGGAACCTGAAAATGAGGTTAATCCACATAACATTTTAGTGAATACTGTATATAATTTTGTACTTTTATTCAATTTTTTTTTCTTAATTGTTATGTTCTCAATTATGAAGGAAAAGAGAAATTGGAGAAGTAGTCCATTTTATGCACCCTTTGGAGGAGGTGCTAGATTTTGTCCTGGAGCTGAGCTAGCTCGCCTTCAAATTGCTCTTTTTCTTCATTACTTTGTTACAAACTATAGGTAATGCCTCTATTTCATGTCTTCAAAATAGAGCTGTATTATTTTGACAAAAAATGGGTAACAATTTTTACGGCTGCAAATCACGTTTTGCTTAAAATCGCCGCAAAAAACCACTTTAACGCAGAAGCTCCAATTCTTAACTTCTTAAAATCACGACAGATTTACATTGAAAAATGTGTAGATGTATTTTTGCTTCATCAAACGCCACTCCAAACAGACACTTAGTAAATTGTTAATAAATATAACAAAGTGTCGTAACTTATTCTACAAAACACAATTAATCATGACTTTGAATGTCATTAACCAAAATTTTTAGAGGTATACATTTGAATACAAATTAGGATTAATAGTTATCATGTACAATAGAATGTTGTTTGGATGATTTTTTTTTAAGATAAATTAGTCCACCCAAATTGACACCGGGCAAACTTAAATCTGAGACCTTGAACGTAGTTTGGATAATTATAACGTATATCATGTATCTTTGAACACAATTTAGATGGTTATAATAAATATCATGTATATTTGAACACCTAAAAATAAAGTTTAATGACATTTAAATTCATGGTTAATCATGGTTAATGGATTGTGACACCTTGTTATATTCATTAGTCATCCACCAAACATAATTAACTACATATTAGAACGACGTTAACCATCCAAATTATTGTCGATTTTTGTTAAAAACTTTTTGTTTTACTTGATATGACTTTCAAATTTGATCCTAGCTAACATATTTGAATGATATACATCAGATGGAAACAAATGAAGGAAGATAGGATGTCCTTCTTTCCCTCAGCTCGGTTAGTGAATGGCTTTGAAATTTGTCTAACAAGAAGACATGATAATCAAACAAACTGAAACATATGTCACCATGTTCATCTCAAAATCCTTCAACTTCTCAACTATTTTTTTAGTCACTGTTTTCTCTGATTACATGTTTTTGCTGAGATACTCTCTCAGTTGTTGTCACAACAATGATGTGTTTCAGAGTTTATATTATGTTTTCATGTATACATATAGTTACATGTTCGTTACTCATATAAGGGTTTTATACTTGTATTGTAAGTATAGTATACACCAGCTAAGTCTAATGGTGTTTATTTATTTTTTTCATTCATTTTTTTCCTTGATAATCCAATGTTTATTATTTGTGTAAAAGTAATTTGTTTTACTGGACTGTCTCTCTTTTCTATTAGATTCACTAACATGACACAAACTTGTAATTTTGTTTTGAATAGACCAAAATATGATATATTAAAAAAATGTAATCACGACATAAGAAATGTTGAGATTGAAAAGATATAAAAGTCAAAGGTTATAAAAAGACGTCAAAATTGCAGTGTCATCAAACCAAAAATAAAATTGATAATGAACTAGTAGATAAAACCGTTCCTAAACATTTAAGTGGTTGAATGCTTCACGAATAGTAATCATAAGAAAACCCCTTAACTTTAGACTTAATCTATGATCATACCTATATTTTAACCATTTCAAAAGGTGAACTTGATAGACGAGATCCTGATTAATGAAAAACATATAGTTATGATGTTTTCAAGTTGACCACACAATGTAACCAAATGGAATGAAAACATTTCCTTGCTTGCTTTTTATGCGATATCAACTTATAAATTACAACACAATAGCTTTTGTTTATCAATGCACAATTGGTTAGACTCCAAAATAGTGCATCCAACCATAATTTACCACAAACCTGTGTTATATATTCTGTGCTATGGTTGACTAAATTTTGAAGGTTAAAAATTTGGGTCAAATTCTTTTTTTTTTTTTTTTTTTTTTTATTTTTTTTAAAAAATTAAATTTTGT
>Ga0228711_1000147_pt1 | contig 65372 bp, 39 predicted proteins | sample MedpolnodulmetaG_2_FD_177996 | JGI IMG/M metagenome (GOLD analysis project Ga0228711, IMG submission 177996) | Root nodule microbial communities from Medicago polymorpha collected in Santa Monica, California, United States - brown nodules | ecosystem: Host-associated > Plants > Roots > Nodule...
GTTAATTCACTGGTTCATGTCTTGTTGTGGAAAATATATGAGCCAGTTTGAGATAAAATAAGCAGCTTAGATGTGTGTTTGTCATTGGTTGGTCTCTGAAATTGTAAAATCAAATAGTTTCTTTTATTTAATTAAGTTTAAGGGTAAAATAGTAAAATAGTAAAATAATTTTAAAATCTCTTCCCCTCCCCTCCCCTTGCGAACCAAACACATTTTTAATTAAAATATCTCCCCTCCGTTAAAATCCCTCCCCTCCCCTCTCCTCTCCTCCCCTACCCTCCCCTCCCCTCCTAATTCTCGAACCAAACGGACCCTTAGGGTCTCAAAATTGGCTCCTTTGTTTAATTTTCTGCACAATTTGTAAGTAAATATGACCAATTTATAGGTGGTGTAATATAATCCAAGACATACATCATAATTCAACGGATGACCAATTTTTTTTTCCTAAAAAAATAATCAATTATTTTAGCCATTAATTATTTTGAACCTTCTTACAATTGTCTTGTATGCTACGGTAAGAATAATCACAAACTTCTAGTTCCAAAATATATGTGTGTCATTGTTAAAACATATGACAATTTATCAATGTCATATAACTCGGTTGGTAGAACATTAAAATATGTAAAAGTCGATGTTAGAGTTCCGAGTTCCCTATTTATTTACCATAAGGGATGGATATATTGTCATTATACCACTCAACAAACAAAAATCATATGACAATTTTAAAATATTCGTCCGTAGAAAACCAATTATTGGAATATATACATATATATATAAATAATGTCAAGGATTAAGTAAAAATAAGTATATTTCATGAAATTTTTATTAAAAATAAATAAATGGCTCAGGGAATAAGGTTTATTGGCAAACCTAAAAGTTGAAGAATATAAACCTAAGATTATGTGGTGAGAAGTGGTTTGTGGAAAGATCCAAAATTATTCCTTGCATGTCTTACGAATTATACGTGGAATGTATTTAATATAATAGTTCCCCAAGTAATCATTATTTGTGCATCTCTTATTCTATTTTTTAAGGTATTTTGAACTAGGGATGTCGATGGGTACCCATGGGTACAGATAGTATGATACATGTCCCCGCTCCGTTGAATAAATATGATATATGTGCCCTCTCCATACCCTCGTGGATACCCACTTCACGGGTATCCATGGGTATTGAGGTATCCATGGGTACCCGTATATTTTTTCATTTATTTATTTTTTTGTACAAAGAATAACTTTTTTTTAATTACCAAAAAACTTCAACTTTTAAACATCCATACATAATCTATTCAAAATTTCATAAACCATACATAATCTATAGAAATTTCATGATTTACATAATCCATACAAATTCTTGAAGTAAAATAAAAGTATAAAAACATCCAAATAAACATCTAAATTTCATATACATTCCAAACTTCAATAACTTCATTTGACTTCCCAATTCATCAAATAAAAACATAGAAATCTCTAAATCAAAACTTCAATAACTTCATTTGATTCCTTCGATAAGGTAACAACTTTAAGTAATAAGATATACGAAGATATTTTAGTAATTTTCTTAATTTATTATTGGGTATGCGTACATGTGAGCAGGGCCGTCCCTATGAAACAAGAGTCTCAACTCTCATAGTTAAAATAGGTTCCTAATAAAGAAAACACACAATTTTTTTAAAAGATTAATCTTCTATTTAAATTGAAAATAACACTCTTATAATGATTATTAGCCACCGAAATTAAAATTAGCAATTATTTTTACTAAAGACGTGTTTTTTAACTTAGAAATAGAAACATGGAACACAATTTTTTACTTAGAAATTAAAACATGTTTATTTTTCTTTTTTGAGTGGGGGTGGGGATATTGAGCAATAATTTTTTTTCTTGAGGCCCATCACTTTGGGAGGCCCAACTCGGTTGAGCTTTTTGCACTCCCCAAAGAACGGCCCTGCATGTGGGTATGGGTACAATCAAATTTGTGTTCATATCCATATAATAACGGGTAGTCAAATATCCGTTTATTATACTCGTGGATACCCATTTAGCTACCCGCCCCGTGCCCGTGACGGATTTTATCCGCGGGTATCGGTGGACATGGGTATTTTTACCACCCCTATTTTGATCTATATTGACCTTTGGCTGAAGTTTTAAAGTCTAGTTGGCAGTTGATTAGCCACATTAGCCTGAGTTGTTTAGCCTTTGTTTTGTTAATTATTGGTTGACACTTTGTACTATCTTTTTAGTACATATTGTGCTAAGGAGACGCCTTTGGTTTTGTTAATATATACTATTTTAGTTTCTTCAAAAAAAATTATTGAAATATTTATTATAATTCAATATCATTATCCAGGAAAACATCTTTATATTCATTATAGTGTATTAATTTTTAAATATCTTTGTTGAAACAAAGACTTAATTGGGGTTCCTAAATTTCCAAAGGTCTTAAAGGTTCCCTCGTTTATGAATCTTAGAAGTTCGTCAACATACTCTCCCTCTTGATAGTTCTACAAACGGGCAGTCCTATCTCGTCTACCTTATCAAGCATGAAAGAAGAATAATGTCACCATGGTAATTCAATTCTCTGTTGTTATTATTATTTCCCTAATTATTATTATTATTATTCGTTATCTTAGTTACTTTTTTTATCAAGGTAGGTTTTCACCAATATTAGGTATATCACTTCCCTAAGTATAGTTATCTCCGGGTTGGTTCACTTAAGAAGAAATAAAGAGTTCAAGTGATAAAATTAAATAGGATTCATAAAGTAACCGATTAAAGAACTTAAATTAAATAATCCAACAAATAAAATAGAGGTTCGTCTTAGAACTCTATCCTAATGGGGTTTAGCTACTCATGATACTTAAAAACAAATTACAAAAGAAATAAAACATATCTTAGAGACTTAGAGTGAAGAGAGAGACTCTTCCCTTGAAGCTTATAGTGTTTGTCTTCCTCTTAGACTACTTCGTTCTGAATGAGAGATAATGAAGGAGATAAGTTGTATTTATATGCAAGGTTTCCACATGAGTCTGGGCCTCAAAACTGAGCTTTTTCCACTTAAAAGCTGCAAAAAGTAGTTATTTTTTGCAATCAACATGTCCGACGCGTGTGCCTGTTGCACGCCTGAGGCACATAGGTGTAAATTTGGCATGCATAGGGCGCATGAAATACACTCACGGTTTCCTAGGCATTTTCTTGCGCGTGATCTCATGTTTCTTCGTTCTTTGGGCGATTCCTTCCATATAAGATGTCTTGAGACTTGGAACAGAATTTCTCCTCCTGTAATGTCTTCAAAGGCTCTTGAATATTCATTTATTGTCTTCCCAAATCTTCTCAATGTTTTGCTTTGTTACATATTAGAATTTCTATGTTTCTAGAAAATTAGAATAACATGACTCGAAATGAAAATATTGTAAAATGTTATAAAAAAACGTAAGATAAAATACTCTAAAACTCCTTTATTTCGAATCAAAACTAAACAAAGATGATCGAGAAAATGTTCTAAATAACGTAAGATAACATGTCATTATATTAATAGAAATATATTGTCTTAAAATCGTTTTTGGTTGATAGGGTACTGCTTGTGCTTCATCAATTTGTTACCTATTAATAGGTGGCAAAATTCTTTCAAGAGATTTATCGTGCACGTTGATAATTGAATTTGAATTCAAATTGGGATGAAGTTGAATGGATATTTGCTATTAAATTAAGGGAAATGTTAGGGGCACTAGTTAAAGACTTTAAACAGGAACTTTTTATAAAAGTTTGTGTAATAAAGTGCATTGGGAATTGAAAACTTTGACATTTTTAAAGAACTACTTAATTTAGAATGCTTAAAGAGTGATCCAAGGATATGTCAAAAGCATATGATCGTATCGAGTGGAATTTTTTGATCGAGGTGCTTCAGTCTATGAGTTTTTCTCATAAATGGCAGAACTTGATTTTCAATTGTATTTCCACTGTTTCTTTCTCTATTTTGTTGAATGGTAGTCCTTGTCAGAAGTTTTATCCCCAACGAGGCCTCCGACAAGTGGACCCTTTATCTCCTTACCTATTTATCGTATGTGTTGAGGTTTTTTATGGGCTTCTAAATAAGGCACAAACAGAAAAGGGTCTTCATGGAATTCAAATTGTTAGAGGAGCTCCAAAAATTAATCATTTATTTTTTGCAGATGATAGCCTAACTTTCTGTAGGGATTCTTTTCACGATTCTCAAACCATTCTAGAAATTCTTAATACTTACCAATCTGCTTCTGGTCAACTTATTAATTTGGACAAATCTGAAATCTCTTTTAGCCGAAATGTACCTGATGATCGTAAAATCTTGTTCTAAGGTTGGATGCAAATTAACGTTGTTGAGTGTCATTCAAAGTATCTAGGACTGCCTGCTTTTGTTGGTAGGTCTAAGAAACAGATTTTTAATTTTGTCCAAGATAGGGTATGGAAGAAGCTTAAAGGTTGGAAAGAAAAATTTCTATCAACTGTTGGGAGAGAAGTTTTGATCAAATCAGTGGTTCAAGCTATTCCTATGTATGTCATGAGCTGTTTTCTACTTCTGATGGGTTTATGTGAGCATATTGAAAGTATGATTAGTAAGTTCTGGTGGGGTAGCAAACAAGGTGAGCGTAAAATTCATTGGATTAAATGGGAGACATTATGTAACGAAAAAAAGAAAGGTGGAATAGGTTTTCGAACATTTCATGAGTTTAACCTTGTAATGTTGTCTAAACAAGGTTGATGTATTATGCACAACGATGACTTATTGATCTCACAATGTCTGAAAGCAAAGTATTTTTCTAGAAGTAATTTCTTGAAAGCTTCAACTGGTTACTGCCCGAGTTATACATGGAGAAGTATTTTGCAAGCACGAGTGGATGTTATTGAGAAAGCTGGTCTTTGGAGAGTAGGAGATGGTCGTCTAATTAATGTATGAGAGGATAATTGGCTTCCTTATCAAAATGGGCACAAGATTTGGTCCCCTAAACCTCCTAATTGTGATATTATGTTTGTCTCAGATCTCATTCACCATTATATTCGATGTTGGAATGCTCCTTTAATTAATGAAATTTTTCTCCCTTCTGAGGCTCAACAAATTGTTCAATTGTCAATTTCTTTCTCTCAATTGCAAGATGAATTTGTGTGGTGTGCTTCACGGTCAGCTATTTTTTCTGTGAAGAGTTCATACCATTTCTTAAAAGTAAGGCGTGAAGCAGATGACTCACATAGCTCAATGCAGGACAATAATCACCAAGTGTGGAAAAAAATTATGGAAAATAAAAAGTATTCCAAGACACATCCATTTTTTTTGGAGGATTCTACATGAAGAACTGCCTGTAAAAAATGATCTTAAGGGTAGTTTTCGTAGTTTAAATTTTTCGCATGTTAGGCGTGAAGTCAACCAATCTACTCATTATTTAGCAAAATATGCTCTTAAGAATTTAGATTGCATATGGATTGAAGAAACTCCGTCTTGTATTTCTGCAGTCTCGATATTTGATTTATTGTCAGACTCTCATTAATGAAATTGTCTATGTAAAAAAAAAAAAAAAGGTGATGCAAGGACATTTGTAACAAGACCCTTAAATAAATTTCAACATCAGACGTACAACTTGCCTATAAACATAAAATTGAATGAATGGAAGAAAAAGGTGTGCTTTCCATCACTAACCGCGTTGAGACCGTGTACTTGGCCGCGTGTACAGCAACCGTGTCCTTCCGTCCCAAAAAGTCACAAACGTAGATTCTGAAAGAAACGGATTATTAGAAAACGTTTGCTATCAAAATTATTACAGGTCCTCCTAGTCCTACCCGACTTACCTATCGAGCCCTTTACGGCTTTGCCTCTGTGAAGCCACCTCAAAAAAAAAAAAACGTAATATAATTAAAGTACACACCTAATATTCATTCATATCAAAATGCAACTTTCTTTTTTTTTTTAATCTAGAAAACCACAGTTGTGATTGAAATTCACATATATTGATCAACAGCGGGTGTGACATATTCCATGATTTGTTGCCCGCCGCCGCCATGGAAAGTCTGTTAGAATAAGACGAAAGAATCAAATTTAAGTGGGGAGATTGAAAAATTCCAGGACAATTTTTTTTTTTTTATTAGGAGACAAACTTTATAAGAAATCATGGAATAATTTAATTTTTTATAATAATGTCATAACTTTTTTAATTAACTTATCCAATTTGTAATACACGACTTTCAATATAGGTATTGTTAATGCTTCGATTGTAGAGACATTAATTGTCCTAATTTTTAAGGAGAGTAATCTCATAGTTTAAAGAATTTTAGACTCGTCAGTCTTTATAATATCATTTTTAAGGTAGTTACAAAAGTTTTGGTTAGTCACTTGAAACCGTTTCTTGTTGACAAGATAAGCCCTCTTTAAACTAGCTTCATCCCCGATTAAGATACTGCTGATAATGTCATCCTAACTCAATATGGCGCCAACTAATTTCTTCATTCATTCTAGATTGTGATGAAATACGAAAAAATAAAGATAATAAAGGTGGTCCATTGAAAAACCCTGATTGATAAGGTGATTAGCAATACGAAAAATCACTTTCAACAATGATTTGATTAAAACGTCGTCGAGGTGCAAGCTTTAATCTTAGATAAATTCTCCGGAGCTCTAAAATCATAGTGCTTTTCTAGTTCAACTTCTTCTTAGTCTAGAATCACTTCTACAGTCCCATAATTGAATAAAGCAATTTCTCACATGTTTGGTTCAGCTTTACAAAAGCAATTCTTTTCTCCAAAAACAATTCTGGTTGAAGTTACAATTCCTATTATTCTCGATTAATTTTATATTTTAATTATTACAACCCATTATTTTCATTTATTGTCCTTTATCAATTCTCCTTCTTTTTGATTTGTGTTTAATTTGATGAACCAAATTTAATAAAAAAAATAACGAGCCAAATCAGTCTCAGAAAATATTTATGGTCATGAGTTACCAAGTTTTGAATTTTTCTTTACGATTTTTTCGTCCAGATTTAATGTATTTTTTCTTTTACGCTATATTTTATCATTTTTTGAACGCTATATTTTATCATTTTCGAGAAACAACTCTATTATTATTTAACTTAAATATATTTTTATCAAAAATATAAAATACATAGAACAAATATCTTGTCCAAAAATATTTAGTTTAATGAACGTATTTATTATTTTTTAAATTAATATATAGAAAAATTTATTTATTTAAATTAAATAATATATCTACATTTAGTATTGATATATTTTTTTGATGGAACATTTAATATTGATCTACACATGCATTCAATTATGTCTATTTATTTGTATTTAGTTATGTCCATTTTAACAATTATACATTCAAAAGCGATCAAAATTATCCAAACAACATCCATTATGTTTAATCAATTATACATTATTGTATTCAAACATAAATCAATTATGTTAGAAACAATTCTATCAGAATCAATTCTTTGTATAAAGTTGAACCAAACACACACACAGTAATGTAAGAGTTAAGATTCACTTTTTTAAGCACATTCAATCAAATTACATCATGATATCATTTTTTTCTTAAATTAATAAAATAGACAGTAATTAATTTTTATGAAAGTCTATGTAATAAAATGCATTGAGAATGAAAAACTTTGATATTTTTATAGAATAATTACTTAATGAGAAAACTCGTTAACAAGAAGTATTTTTAAATAGATACTAGTGTGTTACTGTTGGAAGTTTTTGTATAAGAAAGTGGTTGAAAATTAATCTCTATTTATTAATGTAGTATATATTTGTTTTTGTTTTTTGTGAACTCAATAACGTGGTAGAGTATATTAAAACCCGATTAATAGGAGATTCCGAAAAGAAAAGGAGATAAATGTAGGGCCACGCGTATAGGAATCGAAACCGAAAAGAACAAGTATTTATAGCCCCAAAGACCACCGTTTCTTCATTCAACACCATACAAACCAAACAAACAAACATACGCTTTTCGTTTTCTGTTATTCATTCAATTTCTCTTTCTCTCTCTCTCTCTCTCTCTCTCTCTCAAACGCTAATAACAATGGCAACCAATCCAAACACTGAAACTAGCACCAAATCCTCCTCCGTTTACCTTGGTGGCATGGACGAATTGAAGACCGTCTTCACCCGCTTTGACACCAACGGCGACGGCAAGATCTCCGTCACCAAGTTGGACAACATCCTCCGCTCCCTCGGATCCACCGTCCCTAAGGACGAGCTTCAGCGTGTCATGGAAGACCTCGACACCGACCACGACGGTTTCATCAACCTCGCTGAGTTCGCCGCCTTCTGCCGCTCCGCCGATGGTGATGCTTCAGAGCTTCGCGATGCCTTCGATCTATACGACAAGGACAAGAACGGCCTCATCTCTGCAACAGAACTCTGTCAAGTGCTGAACACCCTCGGAATGAAGTGCTCCGTTGAAGAATGCCACAAGATGATCAAATCCGTTGATTCTGATGGTGATGATAATGTTAACTTTGAAGAGTTCAAGAAGATGATGAACAATAATCAGGCCAGTAGCAATTAGGCATTTTCTATTTCATTCTGAATTTAGTACTAACAGATCTGATCTGCTCTGCGCTTTTGTTTCTACTACATCAATCATATCATATAAATAATAATTGCCGTTTCAGTTTCTAATTCTCGCTTTTATTGGTAGCGGTTGAATTCGTCGGAAACAATCAGTTTTGAAGAATAAATTATAATAGCATATCTGGAGTAATAATAAATCAATGGCTCCGTGATATTAGGTGTACATTAAAACAAGTTTTTCTAGAGAATGTTTTTAAGAATTTTGTGGCTGAAATTATTCTCATTCTCAGAGACCATGTGCTAGTGCTACTTTTATTTTCTACACCATGAATTGTTGAACACGAAAGCGTGTGTTTTTCTTCCCTTACAGTACTGAACATAGTTTTTTTCCTACTCATTCGTCAATTTTTTTTTTTTTGTTACTTTTATTTCCTCTTCTTGTTAACATGGCCTAAAAGAAAGTATTTGAAAGAGGAAATAAAAGATACGATGCGTGTTAACCCTTCCAAAGAATCGACGGATAAGAAAGAGAATCCCTTTGATGCAAACAAAATAAAATTGAGTTTGAATTTTCAATTTATTTTTTTCTTTGACGAGGAATTTAATTTACTTAATAATTTTTTTTAAGAAATAATTTTGATCTAAAGTAAAAAATTATGGCAACTTTAATTTTTAGACATAGTAGTATGTCTAATTAAACAATTTAGTTGTGTTGTGCTGGAGACGAGGGAAGAAGACAAATTAGATTAAATTTAAGTTGTATGATACAATAGTTAGGAGGGGGGAGCATGATGCCAATGGAGAGGATGAACGAATTTTTCAAACCAATTTTACTCCACTCCAATTCTAGTAATACCCCTTTGTATTAACCATCCGGTTTCCAATGAAATAGGGTTTATAATCTAAAGTTCGATCGTGATGTAAATATAATCTAATCAAAATTGATTCAACTAAAAATTCAAAGTTTAAACATGTAATTATAGTTTACTTTGGAGAGAAAGTGTGTGTTTGTATGGGCGTCAAACATTTAAACTTTCTTAGTCAACACACATAAATTCTCATTTTTCCTGCATGATATCTCATTTTTAAAATTATCTATATTTTTTATCGAAAATGATAATGAACACATGTTAAGGAAATAAATATAGTAGGATTGTATTGAAACTTATGTAATCAATTCTTCAAAAGTGTAAAAAATGTTGTTTACAACTCAAAAACTTGCTTTTTTGACTTACTTAACCGGTGCCTTAGGATCATTGGTTAGCGGGACACAATCTTATGTTATAACAAGGCGATATTGGATCCGAGAAATTACCAAATCCCCGGGGCAATTGTTTTATGTCATTTTTTTTAATGGCAACAATCAGCTAACTTTATTGTACATAAACAATCTTATTTTTATTATTAAATTAATGTATCTCACCATATTACACCTGACCCAATAATGAAATTTATTATTTGAAAAAAAAAATATAGGGAGATTTATTAATCTAATAATAAAAGGGAATTACTAAATTGTGCCTTAAGGATATAAGTTTAGAAGGCAAATATAGAAACTTAATTTTGAAAATCATGCATTCAATGTCTTAAAAGTTTAAAAACTAATTTTTTTAATATAAAATTTATGTTTTAATTCTTTTTTGGGTCATGCTAACGGGTGCCCATGGGGCACTAGTTAATAAGTTAAATATAATAATATTTACATTAAGGGCTCGTTTGGTGCGCATGATAGGATGTTTTTACTTTTTTTAAAGAATAATTTCGTCATATGGCTTAAAGAGTGTCCCAGGGGCACTCGTTAACAAGACCCATATTTAAATGACAAAAATACAGATAAATATTTTTTTTAAAGGATTAATATATTCAAGATTAACATTTCAAACACATAAATTAAGAAAATAATACTAATAATATGCAGACGTATTTCGGTCACCGACTATGGACTAATGTTCAATAACAATCGAGTTTCACTGTTTCTGTCAAAGATGATGATGACTAACGAGGTTTACCAATTGGGTTTTTCAACCAAGAAGCAAAAATGATGATGATGCAATTTGGGATAATTAACCCATATAAGGAATTAGATTTTCAAATTAAGAAGCCACGATGATGACGACGTGATTAACCAATACAACCAATTGGGTTTTAGCCATCGATTAAATGATTAAAAAAAGATGAAAACTTTGTGTTGTAATTGTATCATTCATCAATTAAAAAAAGTTTTTTTTTGGAGGAATCGTTTAAAAAAAAGTTGAAAACTTGATTTTGCAACTGGGTTTGAGATTAAGATGTAGAAGGAGGTCTCGAGAGGGAAGAGGTAGGAGGCGACAACAGAAGTCAGTTTGGTGGAGTTAACAGATTGAATATGTGGGAAGGAAAGACTTGTATACGATGGGTTTGAGAAATCCTATCATGTTGTTAACCCACCAAATATCAAGGATTAAAATTACAAAAGATAGATAGGATATGATTAGAAATGGGTTTAATTTATCATATCATATTGGTGCACGAAACAACAGATTTGGATAAGATATGATAGTTTTATCTTATCCTGTCTCTCTATCCTGCGCACCAAACAGACCATAAATACTTAAATAATGACTCAAAAAGGATAACGTTTGCATTCAAAGTTGCTTAATAAATGCATTAAATGTTTCATCTCTTGACTTAAAATTTCCTCTTTTGCCTTCCTCCTTAACCAGTGTCGCGCCCCGGGAGCGCTGGTTAGCATTACCCATCTTTTTTAAATCCTTAATTTGTGCTCTTAGAACACAAGTTATCATAACCCGTAATAAAAAAAACTTGTAAATGGCAAAAATTGTATTTTCCGCAAAAAAATAACATTATCCTGCAAACAAACTCACATGGTAATAACATAAGTCCGCAAAATACTTACAAATAATAAGGTGACAAAATCAAAGATGCATTTAATATGGGACACTTGAAGATCTCCTACCAAGAAAAGGTTAACGTGGCAGTTTTGCAGGTTGTGAAACAAATGGAATATGGATTCACTGCTATCAAGCTTCTCTACGGTCTCCCCGTCTCCACAGTTGCCTAAATCCCTTCCACTAAATTTATCCAATGCTCCAAGTTATATCTCCCCAAAAAGAAATCAAAGAACCATATCAATGGAACAATGATTCCCAAATCTCCTCCAAGTTATATTCTCCAGAACCTTGTAATTGTTAAGTCTTCCCCATTTAAGTTTTTAGACTATGTTTGGATTGACGGAATCAGATGGAATGCAATGGAGTGGAATGGTATAAATAAAAATTCCATTATTTGGATATGTAAAAATTGAATGGGATGGAATGGAACATGGGGGAATCCATTCCATCTCATACCATCATTTTCTCTTGTTTTTCATTCCCCCCAATTTGGGAGGTATACAATAGAATGAAACAACTTAATTGATTAATTACTTTTTTATCCCTATTTTCTTATTTCATCACATACAATGTCTTTTTCTCCTCCTTTATGAACTGTGTTTTGCTTCTCCAAGTTTCTCCTTCTTCCATTCGGTGTCCCTCTCTTGTGTTGCTTCTTCCAATGCAGTTTTTATTTTTTGAGGTAATTCAGTTTTGTGTTTCGTATTAAAATAGGGAAAAAAGTCTCAAATTTTTTTAGATTTCTTCATGTTTCTTATGTACTGATAAAATTGTTATTTTATTTCCCCACTTTTAAAATCTTTCATGTGAGTGTTCATGTTTCGTTTCTTTCCTTATTTCACTTTCATGAACTCGATTTTTTTTTCCTTCCGTAAACCATTACCTAGTTCTCTTTTTTCTATATAACAGTGTTATTCATAATATTGTTTAGGGTTAATAGTGTTTTATCTCTTGGAATATATATAGGTTATTTCTGGTTTTACACCTTGTAAAATATTTTTTTTGGTTTACCCTCCTGTAGAATATTTTTGTTTTGATTTACCCCCTAATAGGTCATTCAAAAACCAATTTTTTATTTTTTCTTCGTAAATTATGGTTTTTGAATGACCTGTTTAGGGGTAAATCAAAACAAAAATATTTTACAGGGAGTAAATCAAAAAAAAATATTTTATAGGGTGTAAAATCGAAAATGACATATATTACAAGGGGTAAATCACCGTTAACCCTATTGTTTAAAATTCATATTTAATCCGTCCCTTGTCAGAAAAATTCAAATTTTTTGTGGGAGATGTTATTTTTTTGTTCTTAACATGAGTGCAAAAAATCGTTGAATAACCTCTATGACATTTTTTCGAACTCGCACTTGGAAAAAAATTGTGATTTTGCATGGTTCGGTCGAAAAATCAAAATAAATCGAGACTTAGTCGAAATGCAACGAAACTTTACAGACACCTCTATAAAAATACATATAGAGGATGTGAAAAGTTTCGTAACATTCCGAATAAGTCTTGATTTTTTTTAATTTTTTCAATTGCGACTTTGCGCATTTCGGTCGAAAAATAAAAAAAATCGAGACTTATTCGGAACATTACGAAATTTGCACATCCTCTATATGTAAAGTTTCGTAAAATTCCGAATAAGTTTCGATTTATTTTGATTTTTCGACCGAAACGTGTAAAATCCCAACTGGAACTGCAACAAAACCAGTTGCAGTTAACTGCTGCTGGAGCCAGCGGTAGTTATCTATCGCTGAGGGTAATTTGGTCATTTACTTATGTTTTTATGAAGTTATTGATGTCAGAAAAACAACTCTCTTTTACGGTTCATGATAGGGGTGTTCAAAACCGAACCAACCCAATAGAAAAACCGCAAATCGAACCAACCCAAACCACAAAAAATCGGATTTGGTTCGGATGTATTTGGATCATTTTCTTGCTCAACCGCATGGTTTGGTTTGGTTTGCAGTTTTCATTTTACCAACCGAATCAAACCAAACCAAACCGCAACATAAGAAAAATGTTAATTAAACTTATCTCACCTAGACCAATACTCATAGAAATTCAATGAAAACTTTTATAAAATGTCATATTTTCTCTCTTGTTAGATTCCTTCTTTGCTTTTTATTTAAAAAACGTATTTATATGCTACTTGGAATTTTAGAGAATGATGAAATCTTAGTCTTTTGCATTTCTTACAAAATAGGATTACGTTTTGTCCATGTTTTTAATTTGGTCTATGTTGTTGGAAACATTGTAAAATGAAAATGAAATTGTAATATTTGATGAAATTTAAAACATTGCTGAAAATATGTTGTGTTTCGGCTTTTTAACTTGATTTTAATGTTGAAAACAAAAAATTGTATCTTCTAAAAAAATCGCACCAACCGATCCAACCCAAACCGCATTGGTTTGGTTTGGTTCAAATTTTATTTTTAAAGTCAACCGAACCAAACCAAACCGCATGGTTTTTTATCTTGCGGTTCGGATGACTTTTACCCTCAAAACCGAACCAAACCACACCGCAAACACCCTTTGTTTATGATGTGATTTTGAATTAGTACTGATTTAGTTATCAGCCATAAAGTTCAACAATATTAGACTAGATCAAGGATCAGAGGCTCCGAATATATTTAAATACGACACATGTTCTAATTGATAAAAATTTCATAATTACGTGAGACAAGTTTCACTGATGCGAAGAACATATTTACACAGTTTGTTTGAAAAAACATATATTTAGAGTCTTTATCTCCCATTGTTGTTTTTAATTTGACAATTCTCGTACAAGATAAATGCAGTGGTAAATTAAAATGAATAGGCATTAATGTCGTCCATGCATCTGCTCTTGGGCCTATTTGTTATAGTTTTTTATTTTATTTTTTTTAAGGAAGTTTTTTTTTATTAAAAAATTTGTATAAAATAATTTTTATGAATAATTATTCAAAAATAGTAAAAGTTATTTCAAACTCAATTTTTGACATTCATTAACTTCGATATCTATTGTTACAGTTTTAAAATTACATATTTTTAAAAAAAAAAAACCTCATAAATGATTTTAATAAAAAAAACTATTCAAAATAATTTCATTAAAGCATTTTTTGAAATGTTATCATCCAAAAACAATTGTACAATAAGGTGAAATATTTATAATAACTTTTTATGAGAAACTATTCAAACCTCTCATTTGAAACGTCCTTTAAAAAAATCTTCAGTAAACAAATTATAGCAAAAATATGTTACACTAAAAAAATCATCTAAAAGAAAAAACTATAACAAACGAACCCAAATTATTTGGTATTATTTGATTCTTCAAACAATTGAACTCTTTTTCTTTGCTTAACAAAGTAAAAAAGATAGCAGCCCTTAAGGGTTTGTGCCATTCCTACCTTTTAATTTTCTTCCAATATTGTTTGGTTATTTGTTTTCCTATTGATTTAATTTATTTTTTAAAGTTAATAAAAAAATATTTGTATTTTCTAATCTTTTATTGTCTTCTTTATTCATTTAAGGTATTTCATTTCTTCCTTTATTCCCCTTGTTTTAATTGATGTTTTAAGTTTTTCTTTGGTTTTTTGGGGCTTCCTTTTGGCGAGGCTCACTCATATTACGACGTTCTTCCCTCCGATGCCTTATGTTGATTATGGGAGCGTAACTTTTAACGCCCCTCACCTCCCGGTCATGGAGACTACTTCTAATTGTCTGACCTCAAATATGTTGCTTTTCTAAGGTATTATTCACTTTACATCTTACGTAAGCATTCATCGTTTTGTCCTTAACTAACAGGTGCTTGGGTAGATTGAGAAGAGTGAAGGTTTATAAACTATCTTTAACTTCGATTTCCAGTCAATGATAAACTTCTTGGTGTACAAGAATAATATCCCCTAGTCGAGGTTAAGGAGTTATAGAGCACACCATCCCTCAAGTATGACTTAGGCTTTCGTTCGTACATACGGCGCCAATGATCCAGTGTGGATCTAGAACAATAACCATAAGTTATAGAACACATTCGAGTACGGTGGTTTGACCTCTTCGATAGCGGGTGGTGTAACTACAAGAACTCATAAAGTCTAGTTAACAAGAACCCGATGCATGCGTAGTAAATATGGTGTGTACCTTGCTTCTGGGAGAATGAAGTCCTTATGTAGTCGAGCCATTGAGGAGATATTGTGAGAAAGTCTATTAAAGACGTCTTGCTAGACACGTGAATCTCCCCGTGAAGAGAAGATCAATGTATGATCTTTATCATGGGGTCGATGACCCTTTGTGGGACATTCTCTGTGTTTCATTGGACATGGAGAATGAAATTTGAGTTTTGATGGGTCTTGGTATAGATCAAAACACATTTATGAGTAAAAGAAAAAGATAAAGGTTATGAAAGATAAAAAAGAGTAAAAGAGAAAAAATAAATTTTTCTTTTAAGAAATATCTTTTGTTAAGTAATTACTTTTCCTGTTACCCTACAGTGACTAAATCATATCCGATAATCACCTCTTATACAAACTAGATCTTTATTGTTATTGCCAAACCCATTGCTAATTGTATCATTACGTTGGCAACCGACCACAAACATAAATGATCACATGTAATTAGTCTATTCTTATTCCAAAGAAAAGATAATTTGGAATCATTACCCCTTTCTAAATATTTTATCAACCTTGAGACACTATAATCTAAGATTCTAAACAATGTCATTTGATAACGAATTATGTTCATTGATGTGCACATTATAAATAGTAGTGAAAAGCCAATCCTAGAATGCCACGTAAGCATGAAAATGCCAATTTTTCCAATTGAAAAAAGGAGGGGACATGTGGAACAATACCATTGGACCTTGTTTGAAGATGGGTGCTACCATGGTTGGCTCTTTCACTTAGCTAATTAATGACATCCACAAACTAGGACAACATGTCATCAAGGACTATTCATTACGTCTTTATCGATTGTAATTCACATATAAATAAATAAAACACTTAATGCCCTCCAAAAATCATTTTCAAAGAGTTGTTTACATATGTGTAGTGCCCCATTCCTTTTAGTTATAATAATCCAGCTTACTGTATATAAATAAGATCATCACCTTTGCACCCTATTTTTACTTTCTTCGCTCTCTGTCTAGTCCAGAATAACCTTGTCATTAGCCTTGTTACTTTGGAAGTTATTGTATTTTGAGTACAAAGAAAGAAAGAAAGATATATATATATATATATAATAATGGATCATGATGCAATATTTGATGAAGAGTGTGATTACTTGTTCAAGGCAGTGCTGATTGGTGACTCTGGAGTTGGGAAATCAAATCTGCTTTCAAGGTTTGCAAAAGATGAATTCAGGTTGGATTCAAAACCAACTATAGGAGTTGAATTTGCTTACAGAAACATCAAGGTCAGAGACAAACTCATCAAAGCTCAAATATGGGACACTGCCGGCCAAGAAAGGTAACTAATTCCAATGATCATATATATATCTTGTTCCTATGATGAACGAAATCCATAATTTCTGAATAAAATTATAAGAATATTCTTAAGTTTGCAAATCAAAATTCAGCTGCATATAGTACTATCAAAGGCTATGCCTTTTTTTGTTGTTGAGGGAATCATTCATTGTTCTCTTGTTTGAATTTCAAAGTGGGGTCCAATGGGTTTGCGTAACCTGGAAGAATATACATACATGCGTGACTTGTTTATTGTTAAGACTTTCTAATTTCTGAATGGGCTTTTTTCTCTTGTTCTAATTTTGTGAGCTAAGCAAGGACAGGTTCTTGTGCTTGTGATCAAAGTCTTTTTGTTAATTAGATTAGATAGGGTATAGGAAGAAGAATATTTTATCATTTTTATAACTGCACAGTTAATCCGTGATGATGATATCTTAAATTTGACACTTAATAAAAGTGAATGCCAATTGAGTGCTGGTTTAATTACGTGGTGGAACAAAATTAGTAGTAAAAGTAGTATAACTAGAATTCAAAAACTTAAGGGTGAATTGCTTAATCTCTTTATTGGAGTTGGAATGGAAAGTGGAACCTCACCGTAATTTCCTCCTTTGATGTGGGTGCTTCTTTCTTGTACCTTTTTTCCCCAACTTACTTTTAAGCTTTCTTTTTATAAATTGGAGTATGTTAATGTTTCAAAATTATATCGAAATTTAATCACTTCGAGTGATGTGGATGAACCCTTTTAAGGATAATTTTATATTTTATAGTTGCAATTTTTTGTTTTTTAAAAAAGCTTTTTCTTTACAATCCATAAAAATAATTGCACTATTTTTGCGTTTGTGTTACATGCGCACAATTTCCTTTATCTTTAGTTTTTTTATTCCTTGCACTTTCATCATGAGAAAAGCAGATGATTCTCAGCTGAGTTGACTAATGAACATATTAAATGATGTGAATGAAAAATGAGCGAGTTCAAAGAGTAGGATTCACTCTTGGGAGCATAAGTGTATAAATCAAGTTTTCTCCTTTAATTTTTCCATCATGTAAATGAATAGCGTAACTATTGGGCGAGGCGGGTCCATGACATGGCCTTGTTCAACTTATGCCAGAGAGAAATAAAACCTCAAATTGATTGAGAGGAAAGAACAGATAGACAATCAAATTGAGTCGGGTGGAGAAATGGATGTGAGGTGGTGAAGGTTGTGGTAGCCAACAACATAATCATATAAAACTTAGGTATTCCATGGAGTTAGAGGTGTGAATTATTATTCTTTTCTTATAAATTACATTTTCAATTTTCAGAGCAAAATCCTATAGTAGTATATTTTTGCACCGTCATGAAATATTTGTTAGACCTCGAACTAGGTCCAAAGGACTGAAATTTCATGTCGGCCGAGTTCTAGCCATAACCAATATACTCAGCCCATCAAACCATTGCTCTCAATTATAAAAGAAAGAGAGAGACGAAAGAGAAAAAGGGGAGGTGACTCGTATGACCTATACACAAAACACCCGATAACCTAATCGGCATAAGTCACAAAAAGTTACATCCTGGGACAATTTCCAATATGTTTTATGTATTACAGTATTATACACACTAACAAAAATATGGATGGATATATATTGATTAGTTAATTAATTGTGTGGCAGGTTTAGAGCTATCACAAGTTCGTATTATAGAGGAGCCTTGGGAGCATTGCTAGTGTATGACATAACGAGGCGATCAAGTTATGAGAGTGTAGGCAGATGGTTAGTGGAGCTAAGGGAGTTTGGTGGCGAAGAGATGGTAGTTATTCTAGTTGGAAACAAATGTGATCTTGGTGAATCAAGAGAAGTTGAGGAAGAAGAAGCAAAAGGGTTTGCAGAGGCAGAAGGGTTGTGTTTTATGGAAACCTCTGCTCTGAAGAATCTCAACGTTGAGCAAGTGTTCTTACAAATGATCACAACTATTTTTGACATCACAAACCAGAGAAGTTTGGATGCCAAAATGGATGAGACACCAATTAATCTATCCAATGGGAAAGAGATTCATATAGCTGATGAAGTCACCGCAACTAAACAGGCTCCTTGTTGTTCATGATGAGAGGTTTTGGTGGGGAAATTTTGAGATTCATTTTGCAAGAATCTTTTATTGTTTCGTTCATCCAATTTTTCCCACTTGTTCATTACGGTTTTCAATTTTTATTGGTAATTCCTTATGAAACGGTGACCATGATGATTTTGTACCCATTTGATATAAGTGTTGACTTGATGTTGCTAGGATGTAATTACGCTTATTTTTTATATCATACATGATTTTTTTATTATCACGTGCTACTAATGGAAGTATCCATAAAAAAAAAAATATGATGCCAATTAACTGACTAAGGTTGTTTTAACGGAATTTCAAACAAGAAAGCAGTCACGTGTTGTGTTATTTTTATTCTCCTTGGCTACTGCATAGAGCATTGAGTCATTTTGTAGTTCAATCAGCAAACGATTCCCGGCCTTTGTTTCTTTTCTCCAGCTTACAGCAAAAATATGCTGTGGGAGAGGAAAAAAATCTATAAGATGAATAAGGGAGAGTACGAGTTCATACCCCCAACCTCTGCATACTGCAACATCTCTACCAGCTAAAATATATTTCACGAAGACTTTTTTTACTTTCTATAGTAAAAAATCTATAGAGATTTTGTAGAAAGCCTTGGAGAAGAAAAAGGTTATAAGTGCTTATATTATAACGATCAAGGGCCCGTTTGGATTAGCTTATTTTTGAGCTTATATAAAACAGCTTATGCAAATAAATAAGTTTTTATGTACTATTTATAAGTTTTTAAGGTATTTTATGAAAAACCCGTTTATGAAGATATAATTTTCGTTAGTGAGAGTTTATAAATTAAAATAAAATCTTATTTATTTACATAAGCTCAAAATAAGCTCAAACCAAACGGGGCCCAAATATATGTATGAGGACGCATGATGGGACTATAGACAATTTTTATATAACAACAATAGGATTGCACTAAGGGTCAATGATAAACCCTTTCCTTTTTAGAGAGAGTACATAAAATGTAACTTGAGTAAAAGGCGAAGTAGTTCAACCTTGGACGTGAAAGTTGGGATAATAATATCATACCCCAAGTTACACGATCTAAATATGTTAGGTCTATATTATAAAATATCGGAGGAAAAAAAAGATGTAAATTATGGTATTCAGGATGAGTGATTGAAATGGAGAAGAGTGAGATGTGCTTTGGATGTTGTTTGAGGGATGTATAATAAGCAATTGAAGGGGTCTGGTCTATAGATGAATTTTGGTGAATCTCATCGGGTCAGGAAACCTAATTGGAAAGACCCGTTAGTTAGTTGGTAGGTGTTTGGGTTACACTCTTGATCTTCTAACAGAAAGAAATCAGCAGCGTTTCCTTGTATTGTATTCTCTTCCATGGCGAATTGGATCTCTTCCAAACTTAAAGCCGCCGAGAACATTCTCCATCAGGCAAGTCCGTCCATTTTCCATCAATCAATTTCTTATTTTCATATTTAATTTGTTTTTTTAACGGTTCAGATCGATCAACAAGCGGCGGATTCACTTGGTAAGAACAACGAGAGGCTTCAATTAGAGGAACAATCCAGTATTGATGCTCCTCCCAAACCAGGTAGTGGTGTTCCTCTCAAGGATCAATTCAAGAATAAGAAGAAGAAGAAGAACAATGATTATAATGTAAAACTGCGCAGTGATCCCCTTGAAACTACTACTGCACTACCACTACCCAAATCATCTAACCCTCCTACCATTTCAGATGGTGATTGGACTCAACTTCTTAGTTCACCTTCTGCTTCTAACGCCGTTCCTGCACCTCGTATTTTAAGGCAAAATAGTAACAAACTCAAGACTTTATCCGTTTCTGATATCAAGAGGAATCATAAAACTGGCAATACCACTTCAACGTCTTTGCAGAGGTTTGACTCTCTTAAAGTATCTAATTTTAGTGGAAAATCTAGTGATGATGGCAAGTCTATTGTAGAATCCGAAACTGATGCTAAATCCACCAGTGGACAGGATTCTTTTAGTAATAACACTTCTGATAAACCTCTTGTGGTTGAGACCAAGGAAGATCATGGCCACCCATTAAATAACAGTCATTTTTCTTCACCACCATTACTTCTCCAAGAGGACAGAAATTTCGTTGCAGAGGCAATACCAGTAAAGGGGGTTGATAAAGTTCGTGAAGCCAAGTTCCCCATAGATGTTGGTAGTCAACTGAAAACTGTGATAAAAGGGAGGTGTGAGCTTAATTCAATGTCTGGCAATTCAACATCTAATGATTTGAAAACGGGTTCTTCTATGGCAAGTGATGGAAGTTCTGATTCAGATATGGAATCCGGTTCAACATCTGATTCTGAAAGTGAACATGAGAGGGAAGAAAGGAGAAAGAAGCGAGAAAGGATCCTGGCTGAGAGAGCAGCAGCAAAAGCAATCAATGCTATCAAGGAAAAGGAGAATATAGTGGCCAAATTAGAGGGAGAGAAAGAGAGTCTTGAGAAAATACTCGAGGAGCGAGCTAAACAACAAGCCCAAGAGGTAATTTTATCATTGTTCTTTTAACTCATTTTTTTGTTTGCTCTTTTAAGTTGTGTTATATTGGTTATGCTCAGCAGCAGGATGTTTAGTGTAGGATATGGATAATCTTGTAGATATTTGTGCAATGTATTTTCCTGCTTAATGTTCTCGGTGATCTGGTTTGAAAACAATAACCCTTATCAAGTTTTCACTGTTTTGAGAACTTCTCCTAATAGTATGACTTTACTTTGAAATTAATCACGGTCTAGATCACTGTTTTGGGTTACACCTGATCTTTTTGACGTGTTGGTCACATATTTAATCCTGTTTTGCCCTGTCCCTCAGGCTTCGCAGCTTCAGAGCACTATGATGGAAACAATGGAAGCTGTTGAGTTGGAAAAGCAAAAACATAATAATACCAGAATGGAAATTCTTACACATTTAGCTAAACTGGAGGTATATTGATTCAACTTTTTTAAGCCATTTGTTTGTAATGTTTAGCTTAAAGCACACAAGGCAAATACTTTTTTTCATGATATTCTAGTTTTGCAAATATCTAGATAAGCTTGTCACTGATAAATGTATGGATTGGTTGCAGACTGCTAATGCTGATCTTGCAAGATCCCTCACAGCTGTACAGTGGAACCTTGAAGTACAGGTATTTTTAGATTCTAAGATTCCTTCCATCCACTTCTCTTGATTCATAGAATACAAGATTTTTTGGCTGTGGTATTGATGAAATTCAGAAATTATTGCATAAAAATAGACTCGTTACTACTTGGTACTTATCACAAAGATTTGGACTATATTCCTAATTGTGTGAAGATTAATGACTTCTCAAAAATAGCAACATAATATGACCAAACTGGCATCACAATTAAAGCCGATAAGAACCAATTAACTGAAGAACTTATCTCCATCGTCGACTCTGACACTCTGGAAAAATGTCCTAAAAACTGCTGGAACTGAAAGTTTAAAAGTTTAATTGAATTGATATATCAACTCCCTAAAGATTTTGTGACTGCAAATGTAGCTTATTATAGAATTAGAATGAGAATCTTATATTGGAATCGAATTAACCAAACCCTTGTGTCATCCTCATATCTGGGTAAGAGTATTAAATGACTATGTGTTGCTTATGATATGTTTTTGGATCAGGTCAAACAAGTTGCAGAACTCAGACAAAAAATGGCATCAAAAGAGTCTATTCATGAAGGTACTGCCGCTTTGCGAAGTCATTGATTTGTTCTCTGAAACATTAGGGCGTATTACAAGAGTACCATATTGTTTTCATTCTGTTTGCTGTTTTCAATGATATGTACAAGAAATTTTGAAAACTAAAATGTTATTTTCAGCGTTTCTGTATTAAATCTTTGAAAACAGGAAACAAATTGAAAAGGTGGCCGTTGTGTAATTAAAAGTGAATACATAAGAGGAAATTTTTTTTTTTTTCTCGAAGTAAACAGGCCAGTATATTTTATTTCAACCATTAATTGTGCCTTTTCATAGGACGCATTAGCTGCCATGGTTTATATTATTTGTTTCATTTTAACTTGATCATATTTCAAACCTTAAGTATTAGTCTACGAGCTCTTAATAACATAAAAAAGGTTGGTATAGGCCTATAAGGATAATTTTCAAGCTTGTTGAACAACATAATGAGCATAGGCACAACAATTACTTTTGGTACGTTTAGTTACCGAAGAGAACAATGAATATTCATGATTTGATGCTATTAACTGTTTGAACAAAATACACGGTTAGTATGCAATTAAAGGACAGGCCATTTAGGTGTGAAGCAAACTTGTGTTAGGCTTCTATGGGTTTTTCAGGAGCCACATTATTCGAATTTGGGTTAGGTCCAACTCACCCCAAAAGCTAGCTCGTGTGGTGAGGATTGCTACGTGGACTACTTTGACCTTTGGGATCTCAACACACCCCTTAATGAGCACGAACAGATGCTGGTGAACCCTATAACAAATCCAGAACAGGCTTTGATATTGTAACTTGAGCTAGGCTCAACTCAACCCCATAAGCCAGCCAGCCCAAGAGGTGAGGATATCCTAAGAACATACATCAACTAGGATTTCCCTTTCTCTGTTTGAGAATATCCTTGACTTGGCAATGTTTTGGAAATGTCTTTTCTTCTGTAGATCCTGAACAATGGTAGTTTTGCTTATTAATTATTCACCACCAAAGATTAAATTATTATGTAGTGTTGGAAATTTCGCCTTAGCTGTGGCATTTGGACTTCCTTCATTGCAGCCTCCAACACCTCCGCTGTGCTGGGTGTGAGGGGGTGGGTTTAGTTCCACATCACCTAGATATATGTCCTAAGTGTTGCTTATAAGTGGTGGGTATCTGTCGCCTTACAAGCCGGTTTTGTAATGGTTGAATTAGGCCCAATCCAAATTCTAAGACCTTATCCTAGATCTGCTGTTAGGCTTCCCGTGTTGTCCACACTTCAGGCCCATAGGGTCTGATTGTTATTTTTTCTTTTTTTTTGGAAATTCCACCTTAATTGCGGTTAGCCCCTAGCACCTAACTGCGGCATGTGAGCTGGCCTTCATTGTAGCCTTCAGCATCTCCGTTGTGTTGGGTGTGAGGGGGTGGGTTTTATCCCACATTGCGGAGAGATTTGCCAAGTATTTCTTATAAGTGGTTTGCATAACTCATCATTCAAATCGATTTTGTAATGATTGAGTTGGGGCCAACCCAAATTTTAAGATGTATCATTGCAAATTGGTTATTTAGGGTACTGGAGTAGTTGAGATTATGTTGTGATGAGGGTCTGTTAATAGGCTGATTCTTTAACTATTGTAGAGCTCAGAAGGAGCTTGAGGAATCCTAATCAAACTGGAGCTTCACGAAATCAAGTAAGTTACCCTATTCTTTGCTGAAACTGGTATATTAACATTTGATTTCTTTTGTTTACTCTTTCCTGAGCTGAGATTTTAAGAGGAAGTCTGTGGCATTTTCTTTTCGTTTGGCCACATATTCCCTTTTTTAAACTTATTTTGCGAAGGACCCTTTTTTAAACTTACATGCTCTCGTTCTTTTAGTATGATGTTCTTGACATCTGTTTATCTATGCTGATGCTGTAGCTAGCTTCAAAAGGAGTTGAGTTTGAACGAGAAATTCTTGAGGCAGAACACTCATTTATTAATGATAAAGTTGCACAATTACAGGAAAAGGTAAGCTTTTATACTCGTGTGTCCATTATGTTCATTCCTTTTTCCATAAAGAGCTATGATATTTCAGATGCAACGTATTTCATTATTTTTGGTAAATTGTCAGTTTGTCTAGAAGTATAAATTTGGTGCCTCTGTTTCTTTTGTTGTAGTATTTTTTTATTATATTTTAGAAATTGAATGAGTCTTCTCTTTAATTAGTTTATTTTGTATATTTTAGTTTCATGCCAAATTCCAATTCTTAGAATTGTTGCATGTTCTGCATATTTTTCCATGACTATAAAATTTACCCAACTACATCTTTTGTTAGCTATCCCCCTTTTGTGTACGCTTTTGAGTTCACATAAAACAGAAATGTTTTCCTTAGCCATGGCTTGTCCAAGGTGACACATGATAAAAGTGACTCACCAGTGAAGAACCATTGTCCATTAGATTTGAAAGTAAAATATTCAACGGTTGTGATATATTAAAGGCAACTTGAATGTAAATATTTACAAATACGTCGATCCCTCTGATAGTTTAAAAAAGACAGAAAGAGAGGTTGTGCAAACCCCAAGTCTGCCTCCATCTGATGGTGCCAGAGGTAAACAATGCACAGTCAAGGATGCCATCGCCCGGGTTGAAAGAGATTCTTGCCAAATCTGAGGAAAAGATCTGCAATATCAGAAACATTTGAGTTGAGGTTCTTACTTATAAGGTGAAGCAAGAACCTCACTCTTGAAGCTTTGTGAACAAAGATAGTTTGATCAACTTGTGAAGCTTCAATTTTCATGAACAAAGATTGCAATGCACCACACTTAATGATTATCAATACCCAACTTTCTAGATGCTCCAAATTTCAATAGTCAAAGGAAGCTGCCTGACTTGTCAAATAGCTTACTGATTTCAAATAGTGTTTTGACTAAGAATGGAGGGGACACGTTGGTAGAGGTGATGATTTGCTTGAGCGTGAACTGCAGGTCATACTGTCAGTTGTAATAGTTGCCAAGAGTGAACTGTCTCCAGCAAAGTGAAATTGAAGCTTGCTAGGGTGCTTTAATCGGCGATGTTTCGCAAAAACTGGGAAGAAAGCTCGCCAAAACAGGCTAGAAATTCAGCTGGTGAAAGCATACAACTTGTTTGTGTTATTTGAAATGCAGAGGATTGACGTCAGCGGAGCTGTTTACAAATGTACAAAATTTCAACCAAATGCAAAACACAGTTACTCAAGTACTTAAAGGGTGAGGCACCTATCATGGTACCTCACACTCTAGAACTAACCGCTTGACCTTAACTGAATGTGAAAGAATCGTCATGTTAAAATCAATTATAAAGGCTTGCTACTTGTAAATAGTTTTAACCTTTAAAGGACCTTTTTTAATTATGATTTTTAGGTCACTTTTCCGTTCAGACTCTGAATCTAATGTCTGGATATCGTATCTAAAAAATGTTGAAACTTTTCTTTATAGATTCGCTAGTACTTGCTGTGTTACCTATCCAACTTCATTAAGTTTTGCATTCAACCTGTCAAAGTCAATATGATTTCTCTTGGATATGAAGTTATTTAATACAGCTGCACATCACAGGCGAGGAAACTGGAAGCTGATATTGAAATGACAAGGAAGGAGATAGAAGAGCCAACGGAAGTTGAAGTTGAGCTCAAGCGTAGGCTCCATCAAATGACCGATCATTTAATAAAGAAACAAGCTAAGGTGAGTCTTTCATACATCCAGTTAGATGTAATATTTTTGCAAATGCACAAGAATCACTGTTTTAATTCAGGCTTGACCAGCCAGTCTGGTCAGTCTTACGAAGCAACTGAACACATTAACAGTTTGTAAAAATCTTTCTTGGGATATAAAACAAGATTGATCAACAAATTAGTCTGATATGGTTTTCAGAATCAAGCAGGTTAAAATGCAAATAATTGTTTTTGAAACAAATTCACCCAAACACATAATTGGGACTTGCTTCAGGCTCCTTTATGTTAAAAAAGTTTATTCTTGTCAACAGGTTGAATCACTCTCATCTGAGAAGGCAAGCCTTATATTTCGAATTGAGGTATGCTTTTTACCAAGGCAATGATACTAATTCTTGAAATCATGATATACTTGGTTTTTTTTTTTTTTTTTAAAAAAAAAAATTTAATTTTCACTGTCAACTCAGCAGGCAGTGTCGAGGTTGCTGGATGAGAACATGTCAGTCTCAGGTTCAACTGCTATAAACCCTGCCTCATCATCAAGTGACTTAGAATCTGGATTGTGGGAGCTCTCTAATTCAAAATTTAAGCCTATGCTAAAAGCCAGAATTCACTCTGGCAAGAAACAGCTGGGGTCATTGCTTCAACAATTAGATTATATTTTTGTGGCTGGTGCAGTTTTTCTGAAAAGGAACTCAACGGCAAAATTGTGGGCTTTGATTTACCTTGTTTGCCTTCATTTGTGGGTGATTTATATTCTGATGTCACATTCTAGCCCAGCGGATGAGGGTAGATCTGGTGCCGTGATCTCGTTGGAGAACATAAATAACACTGGAGTATGATTGTGTTGTGGTGTGTTATGGCTTATCATTTTCCTTGGCTTTTAAGTTGTCTTTAGTGCATTGGATATTATTTCTTACTCCGGTGTACATCAAGCACGCATAGTGGACACGTAGATTTGTTGCAAGGAACTTAACCATAACCAGAAATATATAAATAATGATGAAGGAAAATACAGGATTTTGTACCTTCTTATCTCGATGAATTCAATCTGACTTTGTGGAACTTAACTCGAGCTCGAGAACAGGTACTCCATCATAGAGGAATGTCCTGCTATACCTTCATTGAAGGTGTGATTTGAGTTTGAATTTTGAATGCTGCTCATATGATGATAAAAGGGACTCTTGGGTATGTACAGCGTAGCAAGTTAGCAACAGATGCAACCACAGAATGAGCCTCTAGTCAGTGACAGGACAGAGTTGAGTGCACTGTTTTGACCTTGGCATTAATTAATAATCAAAGATACTGCGTGCAATTTCGTGATTGTTTTGTAAAGAAAAAATAATTCATTTTTGGTATATATACAATTAATAATTAATATTCATATCTGATTTTCTGATATGCATTCGAATTTTGGCGACTTTTTGCACAAGTATAACATCATCTAAGTTTAAGGTTTCAAGTTGAGTCCCTAAAAAAATTATTCACTTTTAGTCTCTATTTGTATTTTATAGGGACTATTTTGGAGGACTAAAATTATCAATTTTTTTGCATTTATTTTTCAAAATAGAGACTAATATTATGGAGGACTAAAAATTACCATTAAAATTTTATAGATATTAAATATGAAAATATGTAGTTTTGTAGGGACTAAAAACATGTTTAACCATAAATTTTATTATGAATTAAAAATGTCCTTTTATCTTATTTTACATTCAGGAAACAATTTTTTTTACAGAAAAAAGTTACCAGTTTTTTTTTGAGCAAAAAAAAAAGTTGAAATGTTAATTTTAATAAGTTATTAGTGATTATCTATCAATTATTAGCTACATCGTTTATATTCTATTTATAAAAATGAACATAAAAATACAATGACAACTTTGGGTGTGAATGCCCATAAAAAAATAGTTTTAGATGCGAGCCGAGCATCTTTACATGTAATTGTAAAAACTTTAGGTTAAACTCTCCATCAAAAGTCTTTCAAAAAAATTGTAGATTATGATGCTGTTACCTATTTCAATCGCATGGTTCATGCTTTTCCTCCTCCACCCACTTGTGAATTTGACAAGCTTTTGGGTGCTATTGTCAGAATGGGTCTGCCATTTCACTCTTTACGCAACTTCAATCAAAGGGAATCTCCCCTTCCATTGCTACTTTCACCATCTTCATTAATTCTTACTGTCGTCAATCTCACATGACTTTTGCTTTTTCATTATTGGCTACCATTCTTAAGACTGGTCATCAACCCAATTTGTCACTTTTAATACAATTATCAATGGTTTTTGTATCAATGGTATGATCTTTAAAGCTTTAGACTTTTACCAACACCTACTAGCCCAAGGGTATCTTTTTGATCAATTTACTTATGGGACTTTGATTAATGGGTTATCCAAAAATGGGCAATTAAAAGCTGCCCTTCATTTGCTACAAGAGATGGAGGAAAGCTCCGATCAACCCAATCTAGTAATGTATAGTGCACTCATTGATGGACTCTGCAAAGATTGATTTGTTTCGGATGCCCTTGGGTTGTCTTCTCGAATTGGTGAGAGGAGAATTTTACTTGATGTTGTTACCTACAACTCTCTAATCGATGGTTGTTGTAGTGTGGGTCGATGGCAAGAGGTTACTCAATTACTAACAAAAATGGTGCGGGACAATGTTGACCCGGATGACTATACCTTTAACATATTGATTGATGCATTATGTAAAGAAGGGAGGATCTTAGAAGCACAAGGCATGCTTGTGATGATGTTGAAAAGAGGCGAGAAACCGGACATTGTTACTTACAATGCTCTGATGGATGGGTATTGTTCAAGAGAAAATGTCCACGAGGGAAGAGAACTATTCAATAGAATGGTCAAAAGAGGCTTGGAACCTGATGTCTTTAATTACAATGTCTTGATTGATGGTTGTTGCAAGACTAAAATGGTGGATGAAGCCATGTTTCTCTTTAAAGAGCTATGTAATAAAAATTTAGTCCCTACTATTGCTTCTTACAATTCTCTTATCGATGGCTTATGCAATTCGGGAAGAATATCACATAAGAAGCTTCTTGGTGAAATGCATGATAGTGCTCAACCCCCTGATGTAGTCACGTATAATATATTGATTGATGCATTATGTAAAGAAGGAAGGATCCTAGAAGCCCTAGGTGTGCTTCTTATGATGATGAAAAAAGGCGAGAAACCTAACATTGTTACCTACAATGCTATGATGGATCGGTATTGTTTAAGAAATAATGTTAACGCGGCAAAAGATAACTTGAATTATAATGTCTTGATTAATGGTTATTTGAAGACTGAAATGGTTGATGAAGCCATTGTTCTCTTTAAAGAGATACGTCATAAAAATTTAGTACCTGATATTGCTTCTTACAATTCTCTTATTGATGGCTTATGCAATTTGGGAAGAATATCACATGTGCAAGAGCTTCTTGATGAAATGTGTGATAGTGGTCAATCACCAGATGTAATCACTTACAATATATTGTTAGATGCGTTTTGTAAAACCCAACCTTTTGACAAGGCAATTTCATTATTCCGACAGATTGTTCAAGGGATTTGGCCTGATTTTTACACAAACCATGCAATTGTTGACAATTTGTGCAAAGGTGAAAAGTTGAAGATGGCAGAAGATGCTCTTCAACATCTTTTGATGCATGGCTGTTCTCCCAATGTACAAACCTATACTATTATGATCAATGGACTTTGTAAAGATGGCTCTTTTGGTGAAGCTATGTTCTTACTTTCAAAAATGGAGGACAATGATCGCCCCTCTGATGCTGTAACTTTTGAAATAATTATTGGTGAGGCAGAGAAACTTCGTGAAGAAATGATCACCAGAGGTCTAGTAAATATTGAAAAAAGGTCAGATACTCTAGTTCCATTTTAATTTTTATTTAACTTTTGACAGTTACTTTAGTTCCATTTTGGATTATGCTTCCATAATCTATTATCTTCACTCTACATAAATGCTTAGGAAATGTGTGTTTCCCTTGTTTCTGAGAAGTTGAATTAAAATTAAATAATAGGATAAATATAAATGTTTCTGTGTATTGGTATGTATATATGTATGTTCAAAGTCATTGCTGCTGCTTCTTGTTGAACTTTTCTTTTATAAATTGCTAAGACTGTTACTCTTCTTCCTTCACAATGTATAACTACTAAGCATCTTTAACAAGCAGGTGGATCTATTTTTTTGCTCTTGGATTAACTCTTAGCTATTAGGTCCTTTCTCAGTCTGAACTGTTTCCAAATTGTTGAGTTTTCATTGGTTTTATCATCTAAATGACAACCTTTTAACGATGAGAAACCCTAACAGATTGATGTATGAACAGGGAGGGAATCTGTGATGGCTGAACTTGTCATTCATGTTCTATTTTCATATGACAACCAGTGCAAGTCAAGATTTACATGTGTGGGCAATACTGACTGTGAAGGCCGAAAAAGTTTTGTAAGCTGAATATAGACTTTTCAATGCCAAATATCAGATTTCTATGGTCAATGGTTGTTGGAGTCAACAGCCTCAACCAGAGTCACAATGTATTCTTCCCTGCCAGTTCTGGCTTTCAATCTGGTACACGTCTTTGCTTACATTATTCTCATGACCTATGCTCTACTACCCTGCATTTTCCCTTTCCTCTAAGCTAGTAAATGCTAAATTTGATTGCTGACGAATCTTGAGCCACTCATCTCATGTTTTTTACATACTCCCTCCGTCCCTTTTTATATGAGTAGTTTACAAAATCAGATGTATTAAGAAAAGTTGTTGGAGTAATAAGATTGTCTAAAATGTGTGACTATTACTAGATTACCCTTAATTAAATATCGAGGAATGTTAGGGACACTCTCTTTTAAACACTCTCTCTAACACTCACTCTTTTATTGGATAAAATTAATGCTTGTCCCACCACTTTAAGTGGAACCCATTTCCAAAATGTGAGGACCACCTTGATTTAAACCAATAAAGAATACTCCCTCCGTCCCGAAATATAAGCAAAAAAAACTTATTTTCTTTGTCCCAAAATACAAGCAAAAAAGACAAGTTTTTATTCTATTTAATCTTGTTTTTTTAAAAAAAATCATCTTTTTCAATAAAAACTTTTGTTTATTCTCATGAAATTAAATGCAAATTACATTTAATTTTCTCTCTCTTCCATTTTTTCCATAACCAATAGCCAATAGAAATTGTTTTTACATCTTCCCATGAAACTTATTCAAAAGAAAACACAAAAAACTATGCTACAAATTCTTATGTTTTAGTTTTCTTAATAAGTGTGATTTTTGTTTTTTTCTTATAATACTATGCTACAAATTCTTATGTTTTAGTTTTCTTAATAAGTGTGATTTTTGTTTTTTTATTATAATTTGAGACGGAGGGAGTAGAGTGTTTGGGAGAGTGTTGCTAGCACAACTCTTGAATATATATTTAATATTAATTTTTCATATACTAAGACAAATTGGTAATATTAATAAGGGGTATATTTGGAAAAAGAGGAATCAATGCTTCTAAAAATTTGTATAAGATCTTATATTTAGAGACAACTTTTTTGTAAACTACTCCAATAAAAAGGGACGGAGGGAGTATTTCATTCACAAAAAATAAAACCTGAGAATTAGATTTGTAGGCTCACTTCAATCTGAGCAAGTTTCATGCTCGTGAGCTAAATCACTGTGATCATTCGTATTCTCTGGAGAAATTCACTTCCATCATCAAGGAAAGCGCAGGTAGAGCAGAACTGTATAAGGGAACAGTGACTGCTTTGTTCTTAGGATTCTCAATTTCTTTCTTTTTACCAGTAATATTTACAGTCTTCATTCTATCATATTACTTGATTTATCATTCCTGGAGATATGTGAGTATTGAGCGGAAGATTCGCAGTTCGACTAACTAGAATTAAAGGCCCACCATTATCTTTGTTCAATATTTTTAACAAGTAGCAGGTTGGAAAGTTGAGAAGCAGGTTGGATTCATTTTCAATGCTTTTCTAATAAATAAAACAACAATATACTCTGTAAGAATAGCATTGAGGTTCTGTGAACTGGTGAGCACCCAAGGGTTAACGTAGAATGTTAACTAACTGTTTTTATTTATTTATTATTATGTATGTATGTACAGCTTGCTCAGGACAATTGTGCATACTGCCAAAGATAATAAATAGATCTGTTGTGACTTGTGAAAGTAAACTTTAGTTCCATTCATAATTTTAGTTCTTCACATTTACACTTTTGATAGACAGCTGGTTTAAAGTTACATCTAATTCACTCAATCCAACTTATTTTTCATGCTAATTGGATCTTGTAGGTGGTACCTCAGTCATTTACATTTTTTCTTTAGTGCCATACATGTTACCATTATTGTTTGACTGCCTAATGGTATTATTTTAATCGAATAAATTGCTATTTTCTAATTAAATATCATATATTAAAAGAAAATTTTGATGCTGTTCACCTTCGGTCAATATACTATTTTGAAAATCTTTTAATCAATCTGAGGTTTACTCTAGATTTTAAGACTTGCACATGAAGAAAAAAAAGAGAGTGGTTTAATGCACTTTCAAAGCCAAAACAAGTAAAAGCAAGATACGAACTTGCATTCAACAATCAACGTATCCAAAAAAGAGTGAATGCAATATACAAATTTGCATTCAATAATCGACATATAAATTACTTTTTTAGATTAGTTTTTACAAACTAACTAGTTAGTTTTTATATGTCTAACTATACAAACTAACATTAATATGTTGGTCCTTCAAACTAATTTTCTGGATTAGTTTTTATAAATTATTTTGTTTGTATAGTTTGTATATGTCCAACAAACTAATTTATATGTTAGATTATCGAAGGACTAACTAATTTTCTTAATGAGTGTGAAAGTAATTCAAGTAAAAAAAAATTGTTTGTATAGTTTTTTTTTTCTACTTGTCCAAGTTTGAACCAAGACCTCCGACTTCTTTTTCCTCATTTTAAACCAGTTCAACTATCCAACACCTTTAAGAATAACGTCTCTCAAATCCTAATCTTTCAAAATTCTTGGCCAAAAGTTATATGCTCAAGGATAGAAGGTTTTCGCAATTTATATCTAATTATGGCTATTACTAATATGCACATGTGTGAGTAATTTCAACATTTGAATTTTGTTTATTTACACATAACACACTCATATGACAAATCCTCAGCACATTTTTTTTCTTCTTATTTTCGCTCTCCTACCTCTAGGACCCTGTCGATCACCAACTCCACCAAACACAAGTCACATATTCATAACCTCCCCTCACTCTCAAATAAAGGGAAAAAAATGTATATTGATTTTTATTGAAGAAAAAAAAAACATAATCATAGTCGAAGGGGAAAATTAAATAATGTGTTGATAGTTCATCATACGAGTGTGTGGATAACGAAATATAAACATTAATTTTGCTTGTGCATCATGCACCGCATGTCTCACTTGCGCATGTTGGCAATGGTCCTAATATTCAAAATTGAATTTTGCAAAAGAATGAAAATATTCACACGTAAGAAAAATGTGTTACATATCTGCCGATGCAGGTCCAAAATGATAATTGCAGTAGAAGAATTAAAATGACATAAATGACAATCCATTAGTTTAGTTACCTACACAACGTATATATCAAAGACGAGAGGACAACCAAATTAAAGGGATAAAAACAAGAAAAGTTGCAAGTTGCAACAACATTACAAGGCCTTCGAAAAACCCCAAAGAGCATTCCTAACAGCAGTAGTCAATGATGGTAACTCTAACTTCAGTGCGGTGCAAGAGAACCGTGTTACTCAATTTTCATGGCATCGCCGCTTTTCCCACTGCTTGTTCTACACCTTGAGCAAACAGTAAATAAGTTAATACCATTTATTCAGACCTACATATAAGAGTTTAAAAGGGAATTTTAAAGCATTCAGGATCATTTGGCATTTGCAGACAATAAAATATGATCCTTCCACAGTTCTATATTGCAAAAGTCAGACATAAAGGCTAGATGACTTATTATTAAGATTTTCCTTTTCTTTTTCTTATTATTATTGCAGCGGGAAGTAGGAAAGTACTAACTACTAAGAAAGTAAGCATAAAGGCTATATGACTTGTTGTGTTGAAGAAGAATACTGCATAATTGTAAGGTTCTCTCCCTCACCATCGATGTGAGTTGTGGAAAAATGAACCCCCAGGTTTTACACAATCTGCACAGTCTGAGATACTAGGATAGAATAACCAACATGTTTAAAAATATTGTTATCTTGTTCTTAATGACTGTTTTAATACAGAGAACAGTCACAAATCAAATCAAAATTGAAAATAACAAGAGTTACTCCTTTTCTTTCCAATAAACATTACTTGATAAGCTGTTAACACAAGATACCTAAAATGGCTGAATACAACAGTTTTGAAGACAAAAGAAGTTAAGTTACACAAGTGAAATTAAAACTGCGTCTCACCAGTTCTGTTCTTCTGGTGGAAAATTGCGACTGTAGAGTGGAAATTCAAAGAGGAAAACTGATTTAAACCATGTAGGTAACTTTCCATAGACTGCTGGTGGCAATGGGATCAAAGGGCTGAAACAAAGATTTGGATTAGTTGTTTGATACACTGAAATATAGAATAACATGGAGGAGGTAGACTTACCTGGTTCTTTGTTTGTATACCCTGTATCCAGCCACATTGCCAAACTTCTTATCTGCTGATTCCTGCCTCCATTATGCAATTCATCATCAGAAAAGCGACAAAATTGCATCACAATTGTGACCAAATCAGAGGTAAGAAGCAAACCTCGAGCAGTGGAATGCCACTGATGAAAAGAAGCAACAGTGTGAGAAAAATTGGTCCAATGATTACCAGCCATTCAGCCTTATCCAGTATAGGTGTAGATGCCACAAAAATTCCCCACCAAAGTAATATCTGGGTAAAGCATTCATGAAGTTTGATTAATATTTTACACTATTTGTTAATAAAATAAGAATTGTATTAGAAGTTTGAAACACCTCTTATACCAAATACTAGTCAATCACCAAAAAGGGACAAAAATAATCACTTCATTTTATCTTATAAATGAGACAGCAAACGGGGTATAAGGTTGATTTGGTGGTCGGGGTGGGGGAGTTAAGGGGTTGAGTGAGAAGGAGGTTGAGGCTCTGTTTGGGAGTTTGGAGGGGAGGGGGACGGAATGGCTTTGGGGGGAGGAGAGTAGCGGGAAAATAGAGAAATCTTTCACTTTTTTTGAGAGAGTAATTTTGAAGAGAAAGATATATGAATGTTTATGGTTAATATATTTTTAATATTGTGAGTATTATAACAACATAGATTAAATTTAGAGAATTTGCCATACCAGTCAAATCCCTCTTCCAATAAAAATTTTTAGTTCCCCCAAATTAGGGGGATTTAGTATTCTGAAGAAAAACAAACCCCCCAAATCCCTCCCCTCCCGTCCTAAACTGCCAAACAGAAAGAACCTGAGATTTCTATCCCCACCCACAACATAACACTAACATATGCACAACATAACACATTAACACTAACATATAGTACTAACATTTTCCATTCAAAAATAAATAAATAAATAAATGACACAGCAACATAAACAAACAGCATATTCAGGCATTTCACTGAAACCATGTGCACATTTTAAAAGAAACTATAATGCAATTTAGCAAGTCATATGATCTGGATTTGTCCAGATAATTTCTACGTATAACAGATTTCAAATGCTTCACAATTGCACAAGGGAATCTATTTAGATACCTATTAATTTTATTTTAATTCTAAACTAACTTCAAGAGGTTTTTCCACCCTCAAGAAAAGAGGTCACTCAAGATATGAAGCACTGACATTGACACAAACATGCCGATACTGATAAAGTTTTGAGTAAATGACATAATTCAATGTAATCACAAGTGTCGGACAGCGGGACACGCCTTCAATCCTATCCCTTGGATTGGATGATAACAGGATTTACTTGTCTCAACCGTTATGCTAACAGTAACCACTTTTCACTTTAATATGTATCTTTGCTTAAGCAACAAGAAAAATATAAAGTATAGAACAATATGTGATTTACAGTTTTCAGAGGGAGCAAATAAGCAGAAAAATAGTTGGATTTGAAAGTAACAAGGGGTACTAACCTCGCCAAAATAGTTAGGATGGCGAGTGTATTTCCAAAGTCCAGCATTGCACCACATGCCTCTATTTTCTGGGGACTTTTTGAAATTAAGTTTTTGTTGATCAGCTGTACCTTCAATCATAAAACCCACAGCCCACATAAGCCATCCGATTAAATCGACAGACTGTAGAAAAGGATTTCTATCAGTTGCATTGACGACCGTAACAGGTAAACTGACGGCCCAAACCCAGACAGCCTGTAAAAACAAAAAAAACATGAATAAAATTATATACATAGACATAGACATGGTAAAAAAGCAGCAAAGATGAGTACCTGAAAAATCCAGAAGACGGCCAATTTAGCCAAATTGTTGCGCATTTGATCAAAGCGTCTATCCTCACCCCATTGTATAATCCTAAGTAAGAGAAAGAAGGCGAGGCGTAGACCCCATAGTACAATAAATAGAGTGAGGATTATCTGTCGAAAATGCCAGGAGGCTTTGATTACCAAAGTCAATACAGCGATTATTACGAAATTTGTACTTCCGGCAAAATCAGTGACCTTGTCGAATTTGAGAAGCGCGGTGATGATGAAAAACAGAAGTTGATAGGCAAACTGATAAAGTAAACAAATTGAATTGAATTGATGAGATAAATGAAATTGGAATTGAGAATTGAGAATAAATTAGTACTTACGGTGACTATGGCTGTGAGGGCTAAAAAATGGGAGTCAATCACAGTACCCATATTATTGTTTTTCAGAGGAGTATGTATGCAGCAGCTTTCTGTTATATAATAGAAAATTTGAACAAGAATAGTATATGCGGTTCAGATTGGAATACGAATTGATAAGCAGCACCATACGACCAGTCGTTTTAATGCTTTCCTGTCAAACAAGGACTATTCAATATTCATAAGCATTTGCACTTTGCAAGGATCTACTATTCAATATTCAACTCAATCTTTTCGCACCGATATCTATCTATCTATATTTTTATTATAAATAAACAGTTTGTCAAACCAATATATTTAATATTATTGGAAATGAATAATAAATGTATATAGAAATTTGTATAGAACCTTGTATTTACGGACAAACTATTTTTTTATCAGATTTCACTTATCTTTCATCAAACTTTTCATTACTAAGGTTCTCTTTCTTAAAAACACGAGGGTTAACACCAAAAGGAGACAAACAAATATTTATAGAGTGTCTTTTAATTAAGGTTCGAGGGACCATTTAGAATCATTATAAAAAGAGTAAAAAATAGCTTAGCTTCAACTTCCACTGTCAAGGATAGAATCTTATTGATGGACAATATGTAAATACTTTTTTAAACACTTTTTTTAACCTTGATGCCTTCTCCGACCTCAAAAATAATGACACCATTGGGAATTCAAATTGGTTAGAGCCTTTTTTTAAAGTTAAGTAGTATTTAAATAAACTCAAAATTATTGTTGATATAACAAACCTAAAATTAACTCCCAGTATAATTTTCCTTCAACTTTATCCATCTTCCAGACAGAAAAACTTCTATAGCTAATTAATATCTTAAAATGCTGAATTGTTTAATAAAGGATGCTCATTATAACCTTTGAAGGAGTCTTGATACATAACATTTTATTTGCTTAGTTTATTTCTGATAATTGTTCATGGGATAGCTTGCCTCGTTTGATTACTTGATTATGCACTCCACCATTATAAAAAAACGCAATAGAATGATGTTTAATGTATGTTTGATATTACGACATTGATTGATTTCAACTTACCAAACAAGCACTTAATTATGTATCCCCACATAAAAGTAGGGACAGCCCTTTAATCCTATATTCCAGATCAAAATAATTTGAAGTATTCTCACTCAACGGGCGGAATCTGTCATATAGATGTTGTAGCCTTGAAGTAGGATTGAAAGGTCACTCACAAGGATTTGAAGTACTCTTTAATCCTATTCCCGATCAGAAGAATCTGAAACACAAAAATAGTCCCTCAATGTGTTTAACCTATATCAAAAAACTCCTCTATTAAATTTGACCGTTAAATAGATAGATGTGCGGTGTTAAACATTGATGTGTCCTTTCATGTCACATTCCACATTTGCAAGAATTTATGAACACGAACACAGACACAAACGTCGAATACAACACTTACAAGGACACGTCGATACCGATAATTTTTTTTGAAAAATGACATAATTTAATGTAATCACAAGTGTCGGTGTTAGACATGACACATGTCGAATATCGGGACATAGTTTCAATTAAAAGTTTTGGTGCAACGTGAACTATTTTGATCAAATATTTTGGTTGCAATAAGAAAAATATATCATCAAGTTATACATATCTTTTTTTTAAGCAAGCAAATTTAAGGTGTTTCATTCATAATAATAGTAACAATACTAAACGGAATTACATCAAAAGTACTGCGTGAAGCATGGGATAAGACTTCTCGTGCAAGAGCATGAGCGCTACCGTTTGCTTGACGCCTAGTAAAAACAACTACAAAGTCGTTACAGTGATCAAGTAAGGTTCTACAATTTTGGATAATCGAACCAGACTCAGAGAGATTCATCTTACTATTGTGCACATCATCCACAACTATTTTACAATTAAGCTCAAAAACGACATTGTGGTATCCTAATGAAGAAATTCATTGAATACCTTGGTACAAACCCCAAGCTTCACCCTCCACTATTGTCATCACAGCCTCACAATAAGTTGTCAAAGCAGCAACAAATGTGCCTTTCTCATCACGAAGACACGCTCCCATGCTTACCTTCTTTTTTTTTTTTGTAAAAAATGCTGCATCAATGTTACACTTGAAATAATTTGGAGGAGGAGGTTGCCAATACCCATGTTGCACATGATGTTGTTGGGTTCGATCATTAGTGTGAGTATGTCTAGCATGCTGCCATGCATGGAGAGTTCCTTGCGTGCGGCCTATGATGTGCTCCATAGTCTCGGTCTTGTCCTCCCATAACTTTAAGTTTCGTTTTCGCCAAAGACTCCATGCTATCATTGCAAATGTGATTAGTTGAGATGTGTTAAGATGTTGCCACATGCGAACAAATACATGTTAATTTTCCTCCAAACAACAATACTATCTGCAAATCAAGAAATAGATGTCAATTGTATTCTGTGTATTTGCGACAAACAACACAATCTGATTCACAATTGACACCTTTTGTCATCAATCTTTGCCTGTTTGGTAAACAATCCTCCCAAGCCTCCACATAAAATGTTTCACCTTGGGAGGAATAGCTAACGCCCGGATTCTTTATTGTAAAAATACACGCAGTTTCACGTTGTAGTCAGTCTCCGTCATTGATTTTAAAATCAAATTTACACAATCTAATAATCTCAGTCGGTGACTGGAGCAAGTCGATATCTTCCACTCTGCCACATCAATTCCTCTTATTATAGAATAAATGGTTAAATATTTTTGGTGACTTCACAATAGAACGAAAGGTATATTAGTATCATCATCGGTAATTATGGAATAGGTTGAATGTCTCTAATTTGAGGATTTTTAAATTTGTTGAATCACTGGGCTATTTTTCTTGTTTGGGTTCTGATGATCTATTGTAAAATTAGCTGCAGCCTTCCAGGAATGGGCAAGGAGATAAGTATTCTGCCATAGCTATCTTTAAGAACCAACAAGAGGCACATGATGCATATGAAATATACCGTTTGTTGATTAGCTGAGAGAAAGAAATACATAAATGTGAATTCCATTCACTACCACAATACTATCTTGAATCCATTTTTTCTATATATGTAATTCTCCTTCCTTCCAAAATCCGACGGAAAAACAACTTATCCTTACGTCTGTGTGCTCTTGTTCCTTTTGTCCAATTCAAATTTGGAATTAAAATTTTTGCCCCGAGGGAGGAGCAAATGGAATGATGAATATTATTCTTCAACAACCTTGATACTGGGATTCTGCCATGCAGTGCCACATTATTGTTTGAAACATTTTATGTAATGTTGACCAAATACAATCCATTTTGTTGGCATTGTTTTAGAATATTCTAGTTTTTGGTTAGGGTACTTTTCAGCTGTAAACGTTGTGTTTTGATTTGTTTTTGATTATGTTTACTCCTTATTTTCTGACTAGAAGAAACATATTGGGCATGCTTTGCAAATTTCATGTGATTGTGAAGAATATTAGATATCATTTTTACACCTTTTCTTAAGCCTTAGTTTTATCTTTCCAGTTCCATTAATATTTAAACTTTCTGCTTTTTAGAGTACTAGGTATAGAGTTCCTTTGCTGTTTTTGCAAACTCCAAGTGATTGATCGAGTCAACTAAACAGAACATAAGTTGGGTGCTTGAATATTAAGACATGAGCAATATACAATGGCCTTTTGAGTCTGTCTATGCAAATATATAATCAGACTAAAGCTTTTGCAGTTCTCATACAATGAGCTTTTTTTTCACTTGTATACGATGAAAACATTCATTTTGAAAGAAACATTTGTTGTTAATCATGTCCTATAGGCAAGTTTATGTCAAACTAGATGTCATTTAATTGAATGTCCATATTTTAATTGGATGTGTGTAAAATATGGACATCCAATTTATCTAGTTTGACTTAATAATACAAGTTTATGAACTGTCATGTTTAAGAACTGCACGTGTTCTTGATAGTTTACAGATACATTTAGAGTTTTTAATGGTCATACATGTAAAATATTCTTACACACATCTAATGAGATACCACCATATTTTCTTGTCACACTACTAATTTCTAACTATCTTTACAAAAATGTAGTGATGTGGCAAAATAGTTGATTTTAATTGGATGTCCATATTTTACACTGACATGTATATGCTTTAAATCCTATATTTAATCCATACAAAATGCTGAAATAAGAAATGAATATTTTATTATAGGATAAATCCAAAGCACCCTGCATTATAGCTTAAGAAGTTAGTATCAATGTTGCTTACTACACTCTAATGTGCATGCTTACATTTAATCAAAATCATCAAGCAGGTGCAATGGACACTTTATCAACCTGTACAACGTATTCAAGTGTTGCAAGTGGAGGAATTTCCACACCAGACCCTAAATCAGCACCATTCTCTCTAAATCCCAATTCAGGAGGCACAATAACTTTCCTCTTCCCTCCTGCCTTCATAGTTTTTAGTACATATTCAATCCCTTCACACACACCCTTACTATATGGCCTTGACCCCATAACTAGAGCCAATGGTTTCTTGTCTCCTTCAAATGTGTTCACAAACACTTCTCCTGTGCTTTCAACCTTTCCCATTATATCAATCACAACCAAATCACCTCGCCTTGGCATATCACCACCACCAATTTTCAATTCATAGTACCTGTAGAGATTGTGCAATGTATCACAAAAATGAGTCACACAATATTTGTATGTAATTTTCAAATCTTCTAATCATAGTGTGTGAAATAATTAACCTTATGCCATTAGGCAGAATCACCTCTTTCTCCTCCTCAACATTCCTATGAATACAAAAATATCATTATTAGTCATCACTAAAATAGCTAACTAATATTTAACCATTCATATATGATTTTGACAAATTTAGGAAGACATAGAAAAAAATGTAACAGTGAGAAACCTTGTATTAGACTCTTGCTGCGAAACCTCAAGGCGAGTTTTAATTTGTTCCGAGACAACACCAAATGCAAGAAAACCAACCCATGCAAGACCAGCTCCAAGGCCAAACCGTCTGGTCAAGGAAGTGGCAATCCAGTCTGTGGAATCAACCTTAGTTGATGAAACAACTGGTTTAATAGGAATCTGTTGCTGTGCTTTGGCAGAGACTTGCACTGACTGATCTTCATTCAAATTTGTTGTTGACTGTGGAGATGATGGACCTGAGGATTGCGGTTGTTGTGGTGGAGGAGTTGCTGATGACGAAGTGACGTGATGACTGGTTCTGGTATGGGGGAGTAAGAAAATTGGTGAGGAACCAAAGATAGTAGCCATGTTTAGGATAATAATGATAGTAAGTTTGATTTGGATACAAAAGGGCAAAAGGAAATATCTTACAAGTTATTGGCTGCAATGAGGGACTAGTCCCCACCTTATCCTTATTTTGAGGGCATCAACTAATTGGTTCCACTTCTATCTTAGCCTTTTGTTGCACATGTCAAAGTTGATGCAATTCAACAACATTAGCTGTTACTAACTTACTATACATATATTACAAAGTTAATGATGAAACTCACACACAGTGTGCAGAGAAAAAGTGTATCGCGGGTTCAAGCCCACGGTTCAGCATATCAAATGTCCTGCAGGCTGCAGTCTTTTACCATTTGACTCGCTTACGGGACACATAAATTACAAAGTTGATTTCATGTTTTTCTAGTAGAAAGTAGGATGGACCCGGATCCTCTCCGATAGAGCTCTCTCCAATCTTTGTCTCTCCAAATTCATCTCTTAATCTCTATCATTTCATCCTTTCTTCATTCTTAGCCTTCGTTTGGAAACACAGCCAAATTTTGCATAAATATGCGGCCACCCACAAGCTACCATTTGTAGCTTTAGAATTTTCATGTCCAAAGTGTCTCAGGACGTGAGAACCATGTGGAAAACGTGAATCCAAATACTAGCTTAGTGTCCTCTCACTCATGTATTTTTCTACTATGGAGGCAGAAGGGCAAGAGAAAATCCAAATGGAAGTAGAACACATTTCTCTTCACACTACAAATATGAATAATAAGAGGTTCAAAAGCTTACGAAATCTATCTAATATCTCTATCAGGAAGGTTAGGTTGTTAACATTAGATACTGTCAAAACCATCTCCGCTGATCAAAAGCAAATAAAATATCGCAAAACTTTAGAAAAAAGAAGGAAAAACTGGATATCATTCATTCATGTATCACCAGTGTTACATTCTCCCCATACATAATATGTCATAAAACAAATGAATACAAAAACTAAACGAAATAAATAAATCGCAACAGAATAGCCAACTCAGCAGACTTGGTAGTTTCCAAACACATGAAGAAAGAATATTCTTCCTTCACAGAAAATTGAACACTGAATTTACAAGGTCACTAAATACATCAGCAAGCAATTTTCACTTACATTTAATCCTTTCTTCTGTTTGAAGTTACAACTGCAACTTTTCATAACTATTTATGGACAACAAATTATAGATGTTGATTACAACATTTTTGCCAAAGATATTTTGTACAACAGATTGGAACACCCTAAGAATGGCTGCGTTGTAGACTACAAAAGAGAAAGGGAAAAAAAAAGAGAAAAAAACAGGCACGAAAACCTTGAATAAGAATGAACCTTAGCTGATATGGTCTTGAACCAATCAGTAATGGAAAATAATTTACAAATTGCCCTCACTTTTTAAGCAGAAAAATGAAAAAGTTTTGTTAGCTGTATAATTGTCTCCTATGCTGCAGCAGGTCGTGATGAGTGAGCATGAGCACTTGCTCTATGCGCCTGAGAACCAGTAATTGGCTTCTGCAATGGCTTCAATAACGCCATTATTTCAGCAAAAGTAGGTCTCAACTTTGGATCGCTATAATGCAAAAAATAGCATATTGAGTCACATACTCACATTTTATTGTAGAAAGAAATACTTTCACAGGACAGGTGTATGGTAATTACATTACATACACCATATAAATATTAAAATATTCTGCACCTATTTGAATCATAAATTAGTTCAAAACGGAAGAGAAATAAAATAAAATGATGAAAAATGATCACACTTACGTCTGCCAACACTGTCTAATAATATTTGCAATGGCAGTGTCCACATCATCTGGAATGTCCAGACGGCGATGCTGGAAACCAACAGCACCAACAACTTGCATTGGATTCATTCCTCCCCAGGGTTGCCGCATAGTAAAGAGCTCCCATAATATGACCCCATAGCTAAAAACATCACACCTACAAAATGAATCCGACAATGTTTTAATCATTCATTCATTTTATAGCAATATAATAATAAATACCGAGAATAACAATCTTACTTTTCATCTGAAAGTTCGTTTCTCAACACTTCTGGAGCCATCCACTCGGCCTGAAAAATATATTATGGCAAGTGTCAAGATTATCCTGTGTATATATATTGTTGTTTAATATGTAACACCATGAACATTCATTAAAGAGGATAGAAAGAATGAACTGATTAATAAGAAAATAAAAATTATGATAGCTTACTGTTCCTGCAGTCGATCTAGAAGAAAGGAACGTACTGTACTTCATTCGAGATAAGCCGAAATCGCATACCTATTCAACAGTGAAAAGTCATACCACATACATGAAAAGTCAAATAGTATAATCAGTATGCATATATGCTATCAAGGAACATTAGTTAACCACAAGATTCAATTGACTGATCACCTTTACAACCCAGTTTTTGTCAACAAGAAGATTTGGGGACTTTAAATCACGATGCACTATCACTGGAGTGCTGTTATGCAAATAATTCATTCCTCGAGCCTGGATAGTCAAAATAGAACTCCCTTTGTTATTATTATTATTGTTATAGCAATAATTTGGTGATTTAAAGACAACAAAATTCCTACAGCATCCAGGGCCATCCTCAACCGCCTTCGTTCGTCTAATTGATTGTTAGGTCGGTGAATTAATCTATATAAACTCCCTCTGCAAAACATATGATTATCTACGTCTCAGTATTCATAGAGTCAAATATAATGCAAAATGTCCTCCACCAATTTACCAATCAAGTGAAATACTCCCTCCGTCCCTATATCTAAGCACCTTTTTGACTAAAAATTTGTCTTTAAATATAAACCCCTTCACAAATTACTAGATGCATTTATTATTATTTTCCTAAATATACCCCTAATTAATACTATTAACTTGTTTTGAAATATGAAAAGTCAAATTTAATACGCATACAAACAAAGGACAATTTGGTAATATTAACATACAAAATATACACATTAATTGCACTAAAACTTGAGAAATGTGAAAAATGCAAAGGGTGCTTACATACAAGGACGGAGGGAGTAGTAAATACCTCCGATTTTTTTTATTAATCAAGTGAGCATCAGTAAACAGTTGGGGTTCAATCAAGAGCATGTAAATGGTTCATTTTCAATAAGTTTATAGCAAGAAATTCATAACTATTTTTCTATTTCATTAAATCACCGTTTAGCACATGCTAGCAAATATAAACCTCCAGAATCTGCAAATGAAGGATTGCAAGTTACCTAGGAAGAAATTCAGTAACAATTGAAAGATTTGGAGGTCTAGTTACAGCTCCCATGAAGAGAACAACATTTGGATGCCTCAGTCTTCTCATTATTTGGACCTATTGCAATTTACATTAAAAATTAAATAAGCACTAATATCTTACAAAAGGGTAAAAGCTTACGTTGATAATCTTACCTGGCTCTAATTTTTGTTCTCAATGGAATCAATATAAGTAAAAATTGCAAAAGAAGAAACTATGGGGAAGTTGAGGTGGCTTGTACCTCACTTTTGAATTCTTCAAGTGATTCACCAGAGATATCTTGAAGTAGAAACTTCTTTACAGCAACTTCCTAGAAATCAAAGAGCAGAAACATGCTTTAAATATATATTAAAATCCGTTATTTACGGCGTAATATGAAATTACGCATAAAAGTGCCGAAAAGGGAAATAAACGAGATGTGGTTAACTAAAGTGGCAGTAAATATGAGAATAAAATTGATGAATATTTTGTGCAGGCTAAAATGAGCTTCAATTGTAAGAATAATTGGAACACGTTCAGGATAAAAAGTATATTTTATAATATTTTGCATACTTGCATGAACATAGGTGCAACTGCAGTGGTGAAGGCTTTCCACATTTCACAAAGAAACTAAATAAATAAATAAATAAATACATAAATAAATAAAAGAAAGATACACAAGCACAGCATATGCAAGATGATAAATATCACGACTGATTAGGTTTATGAAGTAAAAAAACTCACAGTTCCATGCCATTCACCACGATACACTTCTCCATATGATCCTGCACACCAAATATACAACACACAGTTCCGATTAATTTTTCTGCATAAAATTGAATATAAAACAAGTGGTCATATACAAAGTAGCACCATCTAACATATAATGTATACAATTTGTATAGAAATGCAACGTTCATACCGAGTCCAATTCGCTCGCCCATCGTGATTTCTTCCCACGGAATGTCATACTCAGCAACATCATCTAATGCCGAATCAGATTTTGTACTATCGTTACTGACTGATCTATCAGATTTTTCCCCACCTTCTGAGTTTGCTCCTAAAGCATTATTCTCACCATCACCACTGCCTTTTGGTTCATTACCAGAACCCTCTGTATCTCCATCACTTCGATTCCCCAGCTCATACTGTTTACTGACAGCAGCAGTGGTTGCTACTACAGCTGCAGCAGTAGCAGTAGCAGCTGCCGCTACAGGAATCTCAAAACTTGAGTCAGTGCTTGACTTTGCCACAGCAACTACCATAGAAGATGCAACAACAGCAGCCGCAGCAGCTGCTGCAGCAGCAACGGGGACATTTTTCCCATATTTTACCTGTGTCGCTTCTGCGTCAGAATATGTGTGCTGTACAGCAGCTTCCCTAGAACCAAGAGAAAGACCAATTCCCAAACCTTCGACAGGCTTGCAATGTTCCAGCTGATTGCTAGGACTTGCTTTGGGATGAATTATGTGGGGAGGCAACGGAGGCAAAAATCGAGGAGCTAGATTATCATTATCCTCCTTAGCTTCTTTCTGAGCACTTCGGTGTTTATATTCATCTTCTTCAGTTGGAGAATTGGCCTCATTTTGAGAACCTAACTGATCATGATAAATTTCAGAAAACAAGTTTGGAGGAGCAACAACGCCACTTTCGAGCAGGACATCATGAAGCTTTTGAGCCAACTTAGGGTTCTCCTTGGTAACATCAATCATATATTGGGAAACATCTTTGACTTTCATTCTATGGGCTTCTGGGGAACTGATCCCTTCTGTCCAAGAAGGAGATCTTCCATGCATGTATGGATAATTATTAGGTCTGCTAACAGATTCCCTCGCCTTAATCTTTTCTACATTAGGGATATTTTTGAATTCATTTAACGGTTTTTTTAATTCTTCTTTGCTAGTAGGGGGCCTGCTGCTTACATCAGATTCCTTCCCTGCATCGGCAAAATGTTTGTACCTGTTTCCTTTTTCAAAAGTCCTAAAGTCTGAAGTTTCTTCAGATGAACTTCCAACCCCACTGCTGAACGATGTAATGTGAGATGAATCAAGATCTCTTGATGAGGGACTCGCTACAAAAGAAGAATCATCATACTCAATATGTGACCCAGCTGCATCAGATGGAATAAGAGTTCCAGGAGCTGCCATGAGGTCAACAATGTACTCCCTGAAATTCAGATAAATCATAACTGATATATACATAATAACAGGTAAAGCTATTAATATGTGCATAAAATTTTTGCTTCGGTAACTGTATATAAATAGTTATGCCTACTTGCCTCTGCTGCCAAAATACAAATTTAACAAACTTACCTTCCCTCATCAATCTTGACAAAGTTCATTGCCACATCATCAGAACCTGTATATTGCATTCCTTTCACCAACCGACAAGGGATGCCCAAACTATCAGCTAACACCTACATACATATAATACAGAGAAATTTAATGTTATTACAAGAATCATGGAAGTTTTTCTAAAGAAAAAAAGATGCTCCTGATTGCCAATTCTCTTGATATACATCAACCAGTGGATGAGATAATTCTAAATAAAAGTTACACGACAGAAAACAAAATGATAGGGCAGGTACCTTAAATAACAATGCACGATGCCGAGCCAATCCAATGGTCAGTGACCCAAGTGGCAAAACCATGCTACCGAGGGTTGCTTTTAGACTGTAACTAAGACTCCTCCATGCTCTTGACATACTTTCAGGATCTTCAACTGATCCACCCATATATTCAGCCACAAGTATTGCAAGCTTGTGCACCAAATTTCTATCTACAACTATTTCAAAATCTTCTCTTGATTTCACTGCAAACCCCATGGCCTTTTGCTCAAGTTTCAACAAATTGGAATCAGCTACCCTGTTGACCAAGACTGCTTCCCATTTCACATCATGTGCAGTTGGTGTTCCTTGCAGATCTATAAGAGAAGGCATTCTTGTCGAGGTTGAATCAGTTAGGACACCATACAGATCATAGAAACCATCTGAGATCTTGTCATCATACCCAAGAGCATTGTAATTCTGTGAAGCATGTATAAGTCTATGATATGAGATTAGTTAGAAAAATAATATAAAGTGGGACAATCTAGAACTAAGTAACCAAGTCACATAAACAAGTCATTTTATTCCGAAACTCTTCAATAAGAGCATCACTTCTGCTTAGAAACGTTTTAGCACACCTATAAATGTGTTGATTCATGACAAACATCATGACATCGTTTGATCTATGTAGCCGGCATCATCTAGTGAGAAAAGTTTTTGATTGTTGTTGTGGTATTTACATGAAGGGGAAAGCCAAGATGACAGTCTCATACCCAAATATCTCAAGGTAAAAGGCCATTTTAAGTAATAATCCTAAAAACTATAGAATTTGAGGAAACCAGTCCAACAAAGCATAGCTAGCCCCTTCATAGTCTAACAATATGTATGACCAAACAATTGAAGATCAGAAGTTAAATATGTTTTCTGACTAATTCAAAGATGAACAACTGAGATTCATTTTCTGAAGAATAAAAATGATACTAGTCATTTTATCAAAGCAGTCAGAAAATCTTACACAAACCTTTGATGTAAAACTACATTTAAGGAGATTTACAAAGACATGAAATTTAAAACATAATAACAAAATCCTCTCATACTAGGTAAGGTCAGCTACATGGAGCAAACAAAATCATATTGTCCTGTTGTAAATCCTATCTAATGATAAACCACCACTTAATCTAAATTCTTCTCAAAGGTTTTCCCTATAATTTTCCTTCGTCTGTCTTTATTTCTTACCATTGGATGGTCCTCCATTCGGTCTAACACTTCTACAAGTATTCACCACAGATCAAGAAACCATCTAAGGCGAAAGCCCGCCATATTTTTCAAATAAGTGCTACCACAACTTTGTCTCTAATGCTTTTATTCCTAATTATATCATGCTTTGTGTGTCCACTTATCCATCATAACATTTTTATCTTACAATATTGACATTGATTTCTTATTAGCTCTATATCACTTAACAATCATGTACAACATTGCAGATTCTATAGTTGTGCTGTAATGTTTTTCCTTAGGCTTGAGTCATACTTTTCTATCACAAATTGCATCTAAAGTAGTCCCTGCATTTCATCCATCATATCACAAGCATAACAACGTATCTCTATTTGTAACAGTGTGTGCACAATTATAATCATTTTGTTGTGGTTCCATTCAACATTTCAACCTTGTAAGTCAACGGACTAATAAATTAACTTGACTTACCCAGTATCGGTATGCGACAACTTCAGCTGGTGTATTATCAGGGTGACAAGATCCCAAACTGATCTGCTTAACAGCTTCAATCTGTACAGCCTCAGGATCCTCCTTTGCACTCAGCTCTAAAGCAAGCTGAATCTGATATTCTTCTTCCACTTCAGGATCCCTTGAACTGCTGGACCCTGAATCACGTTTGGTTGAATCACAAACCACCATATCCAAACCACCACCACCAGCACCAAAAGTCAGTGAATCAGATAGCTCCTCCACTCTTTCTCCTGATGGAGGACTCTGCTGCCTATTAGAAGAAACTGAATGCAACCAATTTGAAAGCTTCATTCTGGTAGTAGGAGATGAAGAAGAACCATCATTGGACTTGTTACTCCTTTCAGCTTGTGCATCTTCTGATTGATTATTAGACATTATGTGAAGCTTCTTAAGAATGTTCTTCATAACTTTTAACCTTATTATAATAATAATAGTAGTGAATGTTAAAGAAGTGTAAACCTCTCCATAGTGTTGTTGTTAGACCAAGCATGAATCAACAGTACAGTAGTAACACTCAAAGAAAGAACTCCAGCCCCTAAACCCAGAAACCAAAGCAATGAACAAGGATGGTTGAAAATAGAATAAAAATGAATGAGTTAGGAGATAGCTATGTATCTATATATAGAAAGAATGGATCTTTAAATGGAAAGAAGGGAAGAAAGAGTGACAAAAATGGGAGAGTTTAAGGAGAGACAGACAACAACATAGCATAATAATAGCTAAGGGGGAGAGGAGGGAGAAGGTAAGAAAGAAGACAGCAAGCAAGTGCAAGTGGGAGGATTGTAGGACCCACTTCACCAGACTGAGTCAGAAAAACATATATCAAGATTTCATTTTTCACACTCCCAAAAAGTTAATTAATTAATAATAATAATGAAAATAAAGTGAAACCAACCACAAGAAAGAAAGAAGAAGAGCAACTTGGTAAAGGGGAATGAATGAATGAATGAGATGAGTTTGAGAGTTGGAGTGTTTGTGGTGAACTGGTCTAGTCTAGAAAAATGAACAAGTTGGAAAAATTAAAATGGTCCCTTTAAGGTTTAGCTTTTGCCATATCAAGAAAACCCAATCTTTGTCCTTTTGTGATTCTAAGTTGAGAGAGGACAAAGGACTTTAGAGTGAAAGTAAGTGCACCCCCGATAAAAACTACTCAACTCACTTTCATTTCAATTCCATTTCACAAATAATTCTTACTTACTTCAATGCTCACCGTACTTATCTATCTCTCCAAGTTTTTAAATACTAATACTAGTAGAATATGAAATCATTCAATTTAATTAATCCTTCAAGGATTATTTTATGATGTGCAAGTTTGCACATATTAAAATATTTAGGGTGTTAACGAGTGTCTCGGGACACTCTTTAAGCATCCTAAATTTAGTAATTATTCTTTTAAAAAGTCAGCTATTACAATTTTCAATGCATTCAATACACAATTTTTTATTAAAAATTTACCATTTAAAGTGCTTAAAGAGTATCACGCGGGCACTCGTTAACATTTCTCAAATATTTAAATTAGTAAGTTTGTATTAAATCTTATGTATTTTATATTAAATATATAAATTTTTAATAAATATTTGTTGTTTTCAATAAAAAATATGTTTTTTTATTTGTTTTAACATTTGTAATATTGCAAATGTTAGACAATTTCATCCCTAAATTATACAAAAGTTTGTTAATGTTGTCTCTAACATTTTAAGTGATTGATTTTATACATAGATTATGCTAACTTATGTTCTTCTAACACAAGTTAAAGAATTAAAAAGTTAATTAAAAAGTAAGTATGTATTAAAAAGATAAAATTTTAAGATTTCCTTAAATATTTGTATAAAAAAATTATCTTCGACAAAATAATAAAAAGAAGGGAAATGCTAACAAATTCAAGACACTTGTTAAAAAGTCTAGAGAATAAACTTTGTCTTTAAAATGATACATTCAATGCATTGAAACTTTAAAAAGTAACTTTTTTTACATAAAACTTACTCCCTCCGTCCAGGATTAAGTGAATCATTTGCACATTTCACACACATCAAGAAAAATATATAAATGAATGAGAGAGAAAAATTGATTTTAAGTGTTTCTGTTAAGTACTGATGCATTCTTCACTGTCATAAATGCAAAGTAAAATATATTGAACTGAGAGTGATAAAATTACTATTTATTATAGTTATAATTTAATAGGCTTAATTGCAATTTTAGCCCCCTATCTTTCCCAAAGTTGCGATTTTGACCCCCTAAAAAAAACTACAAAACAGGCCCCTAAGTTTTGCAACTGTAGCAGTTTTGGCCCCCAAGACTGATATTGACTCGGTCTAAGCTGACGTGGCACCCTAAGTGAGGTGCCACATGTTATTTTTTATTTTATTTTTTTACCTTGGGGGCCAAAACTGCTACAGTTGCAAAACTTATGGGGTTGTTTTGTAGTTTTTTTCTTAAGGGGCAAAAATCGCAACTTTGGAAAAGTTAGGGGGCTAAAACTGCAATTAAGCCAATTTAATAAAAGTAATTAATATTGTATTGAAAAGTGAAATGAAGTAAAAAAAAAAAATAGATCTGTTACTATTTTAGAACAATAATTTTTTATTTTAGAACAAAGGACACACTTATTATAGAACGGGGTGAGTATTAATTGTTTTATTTTCAAATCCTTAGACCATTCACAATGGTAATGTCTTAACAAATTAAGACCCGGTACTTAATAGGTACCCCATTGTGAGGGGGAAATTTAGGGGTCTCTTAAGACTCAGTGTCTCACTTAAGACCCACATTTTTAAGTGGATTCAACACCACTTTTTAATAAAATAATCTTTGTTGAGTTGCTTTTGTTGAAATGTAAATGACAAAGGGTTATTGGTGGGACTCATTTAGTCTTCTTGCTATAGAATCTCTATTGGAGTAGTTGAGTGCCTATTAGATACTGTTACTAAAAAATTATATAAAAAAAATGATGTGTCTATGTGTGATCCGTTTAAAATCTCAAGATTAAAGATCTTCGTTGTGGATGCTCGTAGCCCCGATAAGAAACAAGGATACAGGAAGACTTTTTTTAAGGTGTTGACTTCGATGCTGCTCGCGGATAACGGTATCATAATTGCTTCTTTCTTCTTTTCTCAAGGTGGGTGCAGTGCAGGTGTTGCACGAATTGATAGATTTAAAAAGTCTATGATTAGTGTTTAAAATACTGCTCCTTTCCTCGTTATATTATCCCTTTTCCTACTTTTCATATTTTAAAAAAAGAAGATTTCAAAAATATATATTTAAAAAATGTGTATATATATATATATATGTATGTATGTATGTGTGTGTATATGGTGTGATTTTCAATTTATTATGGAAGAAAAAGTACACTTGTGAGGGAAAATAGGGGGAGAAGGGAATGGAGATAAGATACAAACCCGCCAGCAAAGGGCAACATAAAGAGCTCTAACTTATCCTTTTATTTTTTATTCTAAGGAGAAAGAAATGAATTGAGTTGAGTGGGAAAAGAGAAGAAAAAGGTCATTGAAGATAGTAGACGTGATCTCATCTCATAGCTAATTATTCAGCATTTTTTGCTGCTTTTTTGTTGACCATTGATTCTATTGGCAATGATATGATATTTAGTGGGTTTAATAATTTAATAGACTCTTCAAAACTAGAATAATTAATGGATAGGGAAAATAGAGAAGATCTTAACTCATTTGAAAACAAAATGACAAGAATTAAAAATCTAGTGTAAATTATACTCTCCTCTCTTAACACTAGGGGATGTTTGAATTACACCCATCTTACTTACGTTAAAATTAGACCTAGAGTAAATTAAACCTAGAATGAATATTTTATCGTCTTTCTTATGTTAAAATATACATTTTAGGTTTAACATAAGAAAAAAGAATGTATATTTTAACATGAGAAAGACGATAAAATATTTTATCATCCGTCCTAAATTACATGTCACTTTACCAATTTCACGTAAATTAAGAAACATTTGATATTGCATAGAAAAGAGTAATTATGTGTTATTTTGCGAAAATGTCCTTCATTAATCATATAGAAAACATAAATTAAAAGAATTAGAAAAAAGATAAATTAATAAATGGTAAAAGACATAATAGAAAAATAAGTAAGAGTGATTGATTATTGTAAAATGAGTAATAACACATAATTTGAGACACACTAATTTGACTAAAACAACATATAATTTGAAATAGATGGAGTAATATAACTGGAATATTTATTTCTTCCTCCGTCCCTTAATATAATCATCTATTATTTTTTTTCACTTTTATTAAGAAAAAATTGATAATGTAATTAATGTGTCTATTTTATGTATAAATATACCTAAAATGCCTTTTGTATGCACTCATATATGTAAATTAAATTTTGACTTTTGCTACTCAAAGTCACTTAGCAATATTAGTTAGTGGTTTATTCGTAAAAGACAATAAATGTATTGAGTAATTTTAGAAATATTTTATATTTAAGGATAAAATTTTAGTTAAATGAACACTTATATATAGAACTGGGCGAGTATATGACTCTTGAAAAAGAGTAACCACACATGAATAATTTTTTTTGAGAAATCAAAATGAATTATATTAACAACAAGTTATCCCTCCAGCACAAGGTGTACCAGAGTAGATAGACCACAAAATACAATGAAAGTTTAATCAAAATAAAAACAAAGATTAAGCACCACCCAAGCATAACATAGGGTTTTGGCACCAATCATGAAATTGATAAGGGAAAGATGTAAATTTTGCCTTATGCCATAAGAAGTAAACAAGTTTTATGTTTTTCAGAAGTTTAAGAATAGTGTTCTCTTCACCCCCGGAAAATTCTATTATTTCTTTCCTTCCAAAGGACCCAAGATGACGCAAACCAAATCAAAGACATGAAAGATTTCCTCCGTTTTCCATGTCCTAAAGCTGAACCAAACTGCAAGAAATGATCCATAATAGTTGCCGGTAAAGTTGTGTAAACCCCTAGCCAATACCGAACCATTTGCCAAATCTTGCCAAAGATACCGCAATTTAAAAACAAATGAACAGCAGTCTCCTGCACTCCGCACTCACCAACACACATCTGATCATCATGTTGAATAATCCCCCGCCATAACAAATTACCCTTCGTAGGCAACCTATTACGAAAGAGCCGCCATGCAAAAATCCAGACCTTTAGCGGAACGTACTTCCTCCAAAGAATGTCATCAGAAATCAATGTATCACCAATGTTAAAAGGCAAACCATAAGTAAGAGTACGATACGCCCCTCTAACTGTATAACCATGGGAAGGATCAGGAATCCAAGTCCAATCATCATTACTATCATCCTGCAAAGAAACTGTCAGTAATAAAGTCCTACACTCCGCTACTAACTCCTCCTCCCACGCCCATAACCTCCTTCTCCACTTCCACGCCTCTCCGCCCTCTCCCCACCCCAAAGCATACATATGCGCGACAGTTGATACTTTATTGTCTGATAAATCATATAACCGAGGATAACTCGCACGGAGAGGCATATCACCAAGCCACCTATCCAACCAAAACAAAGTATGTAATCTGTTTCTAGTTTTTATTCGAATATTGTCAGCATATTGATTGCCCAATGCCGACCTGAAACCGTCACAGATCCTAACTATGTCCCTCCACCAAACAGACCCCTCTTGGCCTCCTTCTTGCAAGCGGCCACCTTTCAAGCCGTATCTTGCCGCCAACAATCTAAACTACAGACCCTCGTTATCTGTTACCTGCCTCTAGCACCACTTCCCTAACAACGCTAAATTAAACTCACTAAGTCTCCTTACCCCCAAACCTCCAATCCCCTTATCCAAACAAACAGTATCCCAGTCAATCCAAAATATTTTCCTATTATCCTCACACACCCAAAAAAAAAACAAATTAAAAGAGAATCGATAGAGGAGATGATACCTAAGGGAGCTTTGAAGAAGGAAAGAGCATAGACAGGGAGCGAGGTCATGACAGACTGTAGGAGAACAAGACGACCACCCAACGATAAATATTTACTCTTCCAACTAGACAGGTGGGATTTAACATGATTCACAATAGGGTCCTAAAAATGCAACCAGTGGGAGTCCCCACCCACAGGGAGACCAAGATGCATAATTGGCAGAGTTGACACCTTACAATTTAACACAGTCGCTGCCTCCAATAACCAAGAACGACTAACATTAACACCAACCAATTCACTTTTCTATAAATTAACTTTCAATCTAGACATCGCCTCAAACAAATACAAAACGACACGCATCACTCTGACATTCGCCCAACTCTTATTTCCCACAATCAAAGTGTCATCTGCAAATTGAAGGTGAGAAACCATCAAAGCCTTTTCACGCCCCACCTTATAACCTGTGAAAATATTATTGTTAACCATAGCCTCCATCATAACATGAAACCCCTCCGCTGCCACAAGAAACAAAAAAGGAGACAATGGGTCCCCTTGACGTAACCCATGGGCCAAGGAAAACTATTTTGTAGGTGAGCCATTAACAAGAACAGCCGTCGTTGCCGTTGTGACACATTCTCTCATCCACTTTCTCCAAAGAACCGGAAAAGACATTTTACACAAAACATCATCCAAATAACACCAGTCCACTGAATCGTAGGCCTTCTCGAAATCAACTTTAAAAAGCAGAAGGTCTCTATTTAATTTTTTTTGCTTCGTGTACCACCTCATTAGCTACTAAAATACCATCGAGGATTTGTCGACCTCTCACAAAAGCAATCTGAGAATCGGATACAACACTGCCAATAACACACTTCAGACGATTTGCTAATAGTTTGGCCAACACCTTATACAAGCTTCCCACCAAGGAAATAGGTCGGTAATCATTCAACCGCTGCAGACACTCTTTCTTAGGAATCAAGGTGATAAAAATGTTGTTTATACCTTTCAAAAGCTTCCCATTATGGTGGAACTCAGACACAAACCACATGAGATCATCCTTCATATCAACCCAGAAGTCTTTGATGAACCCAAAATTAACTCCGTCCGGCCCCAGGCACTTGTAACTATCACAATCCCAAATTGCGGTTTTAACTTCCTCCAAGGTGAATGGTCTGATGAGATCTGCCCCCTCCCTATAGGACAGCTGACGAAAATTTAAGTCCATAGCTCGGGGGCGCACCATATGCATAACTTTAAAATGATCTGAAAAATGATTGAATACCGCCAACCTGATATTGTCCACACCTTCCACAGAGATACCACCCACATCAAGAATTGAAATATTATTAACCCGCCGCCTACTTGACATGGTACCATGAATTTCTTTTTGAATTAGCATCCCCTTCTCGGAGCCAATTCAACTGAGATTGTTGTCAACAAATACTAGAATGCATCCGAGATAATGAATGTAACTCAGCCGATAAGCCATGTAATTCTTCAACTTCCACATCCCTTAATAAAGAATTATCCCCTTTTTCATCGAGAATAAAAATACGATTTTTTACCGTCAGAATTTTACCTGGAATATTTAGAGTATTTTTATGATGCCACTCCTGGAGAGCCATCTTAATCATCGTCAACTTTTCTTTCAACACATAACCTCCCCATCCCTCCACCTGAAACGACCTCCACTTGGAACTTACAAAATTCTTATAACCAGAAATATCCTCCCAACACTTCAACATACGAAAAGGTTTCGGCCCCAGTTTTGTTCATCAACAGATAAAACCAAGGCACAATGATTGGACAACCCTCGTAACTGAGCAATTTGAAGGTTGTTCGAGCATCGCAAACACCAATTTTCTGACAGCAAAAATCTATCAATACGGCTCATTGATTTACCATCACCCCAATACCACGTAAATCGGCGACCAATAAGAGGAAGATCAACAAGAACATTACCATCAATAAAAGAATTAAAATATGAACACCCCTGCATCCTGGATACCGAAGTAGCACTCTTCCTCTCCTCCTCTGTTCTAACAGCATTAAAATCCCCACAAACACAAATGTTTCATCCCGTATAAGTAGCCAGCATGTTTGATAAGTTCTCCCATAACACTCGCTGGCTTCCAACATCACAAGGAGCATACACATTAAACAAAACAAAAATTTCATTCAACTTCACAAATCTAACACTCACCACCAACACATGATCAAAAGAAGATGAGGTAAAAATCTCTACCTCCTCACAATCCCACACAACGAGAAGCCCCCAGACGTACCTACCGAAGGTCGATAAGAGTATCCAGCAGGAGAACTCCCCCACACCGCAGTACACATAAACGAATCTATCTGTTCCATTTTTGTTTCTTAAAGACATAAAATAAATGGTTTTTTTCTCCCACCAACTTTCTGACTTCCCTCCTTTTTTCATGACCTCTTAACCCCCTAATATTCCAAGAAACGATCTTCATCGATAACCACCTACACCCCGCAACCCAACCCCTCACACCACCCTCACCTACTCCTCCCCCACACCCTCACCCTTCTTCCCCACACCCTCACCAGCCGAGCCACCCCATCCACACACACTCTTCCGCCCCCGATGTGATAAAACATTAAACATATTTGCTTTGTCACCAGTAAATTTTAAGCCAATCGAGTTGCCTATACCCCACACATAATCCACTGCAACTTGCTCATTACCATGCAACACAATACAATTTTTCCAATCATTATTCAAAGAAACTTCAGATGTGGTTTCACTACTACCTGCCTTCAAATTACCACCACCTCGCTTTCGAACCTGATGTTGCAACTCATGAAGTGTTGCCTTTCTATCCGTTGCAGGCAGCCGAGCAACCTTCTTGAGGCACCCTCCTGGATGTCGCAGAACACCATCCAATTTCTTCTTAGTCAAGTGAACCTCTTTATTTTTAACATTATGCCCCTGACTGGTAATTGCTTTTTTCTTTAATTTCTTCCTTGATGAAAAAATGACACCGACATCTTCATGATCAATGTCACGTAACCACTCCAAGCTCCACGGACCCGCAATCATAGACCGCTCACAGCTAGGCGGGCAAGAAGTAGTACGAATACTTGGTTTCTGCTTCTTACCCCCATCACCATTTTCCTTCAACCTTACTAAGTTTCCTTCCCCACCAGACCAAATGGCATCAACAAGATCAATTGTAATACCTTGTGCACCTTTATCCACAACAAGTACCTCATTATTTTGTTTCGGAATACCATCAAACAATATATTGGACTCACTTAGAGGTTCCACGACTTGGATAGAATTCCACACACCCTCAATATCCTCATGGTCAACACCGACCTTCTCATTGTGTTGAGAAGTCCACTCCTCCACCAACAAATCCTCAGAAATATCATTCACCAAATTGTCCACCAAATCAACAACCCTCTCATCATTGTCCCTTCCTTGAAAACCATGTTCATCCCCATTGTCGTTAGCATCGCAAACTGATTCTTCTTCAAATAAACAGACATCCTTCCCTAATGAAAAACCCCACACCTCCACTAATTTAATATTAACAGTTATGTCATCAAAGACATTTATTGCGGCTTTTATAATATCCAAAGAAGAAGTAGCGATTAAAATACGGGCATAATCAAACCGCTCTCTATCAACCGTAGACAAATCCACCCTCATTACTCGTCCAAAATCCAATACACACAATCTAAAAAATTGTTCATTCCAAGCTTGTAATGGAATTCCATACAGACGAATCCATGCACCCCGCTCAAATTTAACACAATTTTAATTCCAAGTTTTAGTGGAGGAAAATAAAGAGTTAAAAAAATCAGCAACACCTGATAAAGTAGAAAGGACCTCTTCAACACCAGAAGCCTTCACCAAAACTTTGTCAGCTCCAAAATTTGATGTTGTAACAATGATATTGACTCACCATTTGACACTGTCGCCACCACACCATCTTTGGCCCATGCCATATCTTGTTCAGTAGTGATGCGTCAATAAGTTAGTGTTTTTAATATATTATTTGAGTCTATTTTATTTAGATTTAATTTAGTTTTATTTAAATATTATTTCCTTTTAGAATTATTTTACTTCAATTGCAAGTTATTATATTTCAGGAACAAATATCTAAAGATTTAGTCTTAGAGCAAAAGAAAGAGGATTAGGAGCTGATTCGGGATGAAAATACGAAATATGGGACAAAAATATGTCACTCCCCAAGTCAGAGACTTGGCACGGCCCGTGCCACCAGTAGCACGGCCGTGCCAACCTTTAGGATCCACTTTTTCTGCTTCTGCTTCCCGGACAAGCTACCTATTAGTTTACTTATGACCTAAAAGTCTGTGGTTTCTTGTGGAACATTCTATTGTTATATTTCTTAGGGCTTAAGTCATTGTAAACTATAAATAGAGTAGCTAGCTATCACATCAAATCATCTTATGTTCTTGGAATTCAATATTGACAATTGTCTTACTTAATAAAAGTTCTTCTTTTATTTTCTTGTTATTTTACTTTATGGTCTTCTTCTCCTCTTCTATGTCTACGATGATCATGAGTGAGTAGACCCTTCTTGTCTTGGTATTGTTGGATAAGTCTAATGACGTAATCCTAATCAAACCAAGCCATGAACCCTAATTTTATATAAATCTACTTTCTAATCTAATTCACCGTTTTTATAATAAATTAACAAATACCAAACTCATAAAGCGACAGCCAAGGGTTAGTATTTGTTAATTCATCATCTCAAATATGAATTCATAAAGCGACAACCGAGCTTTTATATTGGAACAAGTAAATTTAGACAAGGGTTGCGAAACATGAGAATAGTCTAGCAAACCTTGAGACATAAAAAGTTTCGTTCTTCAAGGATTCCAATAGCAATCAACCATGAGAATAGGCGTGGTTGCTAGAGGAACACACCCACTGCACCTCGAAAGAGGCTTTGATACGCTAAAGAGAAACTTGTCTTTAGAAAGTATGTCGAATATAAAGTTATGGTTTAGGGTTTGTTTGTGAGGGATTCGTTATTACAATGAACCAATAATCCTAAGGCGCTTTTTATTATTATTGTTTTTAACCTTTAAAAACCCAATCTCTACAGTCAAACTTTCTTCTAATCATCTCTTAAAAGTTAATTAAATTGAACAACTCCATGTTGGACCGATACTCTCTTTTTACTACTTCGGTAAAACCGTACACTTGCAGTTTTGCTCATCAAGTAGGCCGATATTTAACAATAAATTTCGAACCACCGCATGTCTTCCCTCTATAAACACCTTGCGCTTCGTCTGAACTTGTAAACTTAACTTTGGCACCCACACTTCGACTCCGAACATCCGACAAGATCACCTTCTCCCTCACAAATGTAGGATGCGCTTCACCATCCACACATCCACACTCCTTAACCTGATCCCTCGCCAATGTTCCTCCACCTGAACACACTAATCACCCATCATTATTTTCACGCCACCAGCACCTCTCGACCGCCCCCTTCCTCTCTCAACATCCTTATTCTTAGTAACATTCCTTTTCCCCTCCTTTTGAACTCCCCCACCTTCTTTAGGATCCCCATCTCTCACTATTTTTTCTCCCTCGACCTCCTTCCTCTCATTCCCCTTCCCATTCCCGCCTCCCTCTGCATACTTAGCAAACCGGGCAACCTTAGCAAAAACCTGATACGTTTCGAAGCTCACCTCATTCAATGCTTTTGTCAATTTTGCAACATTCTTAACTTTGCCAAAGCAAACAAAACCATATACCTTTCCTTGCACGTTATAATTCTTTGCCACATATAAATCCTCAAATATCCCACACACCTCGAAACCTTACCGCAAATAAACATATGGAATGAACTCAGGCACATTTGTGAAATAGAAAGAGACAAATCATTTCTCATCTTTGTCTGCATCATTAACAGTGAGTTCCTGATTGTTGTACCGTTCATCATGATTACGTAGCTTCGGAAATCCTCTGTCATACGCATCTGTTGTTCTTTCTAACACCCACGGTGACTGAGCCCTAACAGGGATTCGACATACCTTCTGTTTCTACCTCGACATGATGGAACGATCACGCCGCTGCTGAATTTCCTCTCCTCCCCGAGAATGATCGTGCGATGGCCCTCGAGTGTGCCATATCGGTGATCGATTACTTCTCCTGTCTACATATTGATTCTGCTAATCATCAAATTGAAAACCCGTCGCACAAAAAATCACGACATGTATACAAATACCCCTCCCGTGAATAACTTCTATATCGTAACCTAGACCTTGAGCAATCCTCAATCCTGTCTTCCCGAACCAATAACCTGTCATGTCGCTAAACTCCATAACCTCCTTGTTGTCCCGAACCCTGCTGCTTGTCCTGACTTGAGTAACCATGTCCAGACGCTTTCCCACGTCGCCGTCTCACCTCGATCCAATGCTCCTTATCCCACCCATTTAGTGGCACCCTGCTTGACCCCTGACCCCCCCTGTACCTTACTTCCGGTGAAGGTGAATATCGTCGCGGTTGTCCCCGGTGGAAACGAGGATATCCGCCTCTCTCGCTCTCGTGCTCTCTCACTCATCGTGTCTATAGAGAATTAGCACACATGAAAATTGAATTAGAACTTGAAATAAAGAAAGAAAAATGCTAACAAGCGTTCTTAAGATACTCTCTTTGTTTTAAAATGAGTGTCGCTTTAGCTAAATAAGTTTGTTTTAAAATGAATATCACTTGCACTTTTCAATGTATAATTATTTTACTTTCAATTGTACCCTATAATTAATTGAGTGTACACTACTTCCAAAGTATTACATCAATACTAGTAAATAAGACTTTTTTTTTTAGAGAAGTAAATAAGATTAGTTTAGTAAAATTGCCATGTCTTTTGACATCATTATTACATTTCTTAATTTGTATATAAAAATCTTAAACAACACTCATTTTAAAACGGATGAAGTATTGTTTAAGCATTAAAAGTAGTAACTTTTACATTGAAAATTGTGTATTTATGATCAAGTTTAAAAAAAAACAGTCTGTTACCAAGAAAAGGTCGTGACAAAAAGGTAGGTAGCCGACGTTACAATTTTTACACATTGAACAAAAATCACGACGAAACGCCATTACAGCTGCGACGAAACATCGTTACGGCCGCCAAAAATGTTGTTCATGACAATAGACACAAAATCCAGATATTTTTTTCTTCAATAGAGATAGGTGAAAATCATATTTTTAGTACATATTTGATCATAATTTACATAATGTTATCTCCTTATCCAATTTAAAACTCCAAATCTATCTCAAGTTTAGGTTATTTACGATGCTACCATTTGTAAGAGTTGTGCAATGTAGTGATTAATTCACACCGCGACAATCGCAATCAGTAACCAACATCAGTAACAACCGAAATCGTGAAATCCTACACGCGACCCAACCTTTACCATGACTGTTATTCAAAACTTTGATTGTGACTTTTACATATGTTTGACTTATATTTTTCGGAAGAAATTTTTTTTTGTTAGTTCATTAAACAATACTACTCTTAAAACAATTGTTAACGAGTTTAGAAGAAAGAAAAAAGAAGAAGAAGAAGAAGAAATGATGATACGGTATTAAATATAAAAAGGCAATAAATAGCATAATAAATGAGTTTGCTGGTTTGGAGTGGAATAGGTCAAGTCAAGGTGCCATAAGAGTTAGTGGCCAGTACTCCATTTTACAACGGACGGCGCTGCTTGTCCTTAATCCAACCTTTTTATTGAAGTCATAAATGCTTTGTTTAGATTAAAAAATGTTTTTGATAATGTCATCCACAATGACAACCGTGCTCTTTACATTTTGGTTGTTTTCATGAGAGCAATGATATATGAACAACCATCAAATGATAATTTCCATGACAACTTTCATTTTCTATGTTTTTATTGGTAAAAAATAATAGAGAGAAAAAAATGAAGAGAGAGAATAAAAACATAATATGAATGTAAGAGAGAAAGTTGTTACAAAATGGTTGTACAAATATCATTTCTCTATCCATAATAGAACATCCATTTTAAATGTTTAAGTGAGTATAACATATAGACCTCACTTATTTTAATTGTTTAATGTTATTTTGTGATAAATATTCAATATTTTCAACTCAACATCTCCAAAAAATTTACTAAAGAGGACCCTTCAATAATTTAAAATCTTTATATTTAAACAAATAATTACTTCCTCCGTCCCAAATTGTAAGTGAAAAAATCAAATCACACTTATTAGGAAAACTAAAATATAAGAATTTGGTACATAATTTTTTGTGTTTTCTTTAGAATAAATTTCATGGAAAGATATAAAAACAATTTTTATTTGCTATTGATTAATAAGTACTCTCTCTGTCCCAAATTGTAAGTAAAAAAATCAAATTACACTTATTAAGAAAACTAAAACATAAGAATTTGGAGCATAATTTTCTTACTTACTAAAGAGGACCCTTCAATAATTTAAAATCTTTATATTTAAACAAATAAATACTCCTTCCGTGTCAAATTGTAAGTAAAAAAATCAAATCACACTTGTTAAGAAAACTAAAACATAAGAATTTGGAGTATAATTTTCAATTTTAACTTGAAACATTTTCAATTTTAATTTTTTAAACTATATAATTTTAAATTGCTAAAAACGAGATCGAAGACTCGTGTACTAAACATTTGTGATAGAGAGAAGATGAAAGAAAAGATAGGAAGAATGCATTTTTAGGAACAATGTTTTAAAAAATTATTAAAGAAAATGGTGATAAAAATATTGAATCTATATCCTCTTATTGATTAATTGAAGTGAAAATGGAAACATGAAATATGAGAAGTAAATAGAGCCCTTAATCTTTCTGTAAATAGGGCCCTTAATCTTTCTGTTTGATTTTCTATGGTGATGTAAGGTGTACGAACCATAGATCTTTCATTTTTTAAGGGGAACAATAGATCTTTTATATTTTTTAAGGGAAAAAAAAATGGTGATCTTTCAATGGTGATGTAATGCACAATAGATCAAATGGAAATGGGTCCGTTATAAATGTTTATGTCGAACTAGTAATTACTTTACATTCTTTTTGAAGTTCCATTGCCCTCATATACCATGTTCATGTTGCCATGCTTTTTTTAAAAATAATATAATACTTTCTAAAAATAATAATAATAATAAAAAAAATACTCTTTGACTCGTTGTAAGGAATACCACTTGATATGAAATCGAATGCCATATTGAAAGTGCAGCTACCTATTGTATTATGAAACTACTACCCATAACATTGGATACATCATTAAAATAATTTTTCCACGGTGCTCATGAAGGATCAAACACAGAAGTTTAAAAAAACTACTAGTTGATTGTAAGAATAAAATTGCCAATAAAAGCATTGTTCTAAATTAATACAAGTAGAACAACAACAGAATCAGCAGTACACTGGTCTCTAAATATTATTACAGGGGTCAATTAATCTAAAGTTAGCATGAAACAAATTCAAAGGAACACAGTCATTAGATTCTCGGAAAATCAGTTCCCCTAATAACATTTTCTTTTACAAGTGGGTTCTTCACCAAATTGAGGTCCATGTAAATCTTCCTAGCTTGGGGCTAAAGTATGTGGTTGAAACAGCT